>Ga0326727_10007958_pt1 | contig 27411 bp, 19 predicted proteins | sample MB2enrmetagenome_FD_207643 | JGI IMG/M metagenome (GOLD analysis project Ga0326727, IMG submission 207643) | Lab enriched peat soil microbial communities from McLean, Ithaca, NY, United States - MB29MY | ecosystem: Environmental > Terrestrial > Soil > Wetlands > Peat | place: USA: New York...
AACAAATTTTTGTGCATGGCTTTTTCCATGCCGATCCGCATCCGGGGAACATCCACATTTTGCCGGGGAACGTGATTTGCTTTTTGGATTTTGGCATGATGGGTTTCCTGGACCTGAACACGCGGGAAACGTTCGCCCAATTTGTCATCGGCATCGCGCAACGCGATGAAAGCGCCACCGCCGCCGCGCTGCTCAAGCTGGCCCGCGCGGAACTGGACCCGTTCCGGCCGGGCTTTGAGGCCGACGTGGCGGAATTCATGCACCAGCATTTTTACCGGCCAATTGGCGAGATGGTCTTCGGAAAACTGGTTGGTCATTTGTTTCACCTGACGTCCAAGTATGAGCTAACCATGCCGGCGGATTTATCGACCATGCTCAAGGCCTTGAGCCTGATGGAAACCCTGGTCTGCCAGCTCGATCCCGGCCATGACATTATCGGCCAGGCGCGGCCGTTCATGCAGCGGGTGCGCTTGAGACAGTTGGGCCCGCGCCGGTTCCTGCGCGACTGGCGGGAATTTGGCGGCGAGGCGGCGGCCTTTTTGCGCGAAATGCCGCTGGAGATCCGCCGGATCATGGCGATGGTCAAGGAAGGCCGGACCCGCCTGCTGGTGCATCACTATGGCCTGGAGCCGCTGATGAACACCTTGGAGCGCATCGTCAACCGGCTGGCTTTCGCCCTCGTTCTGTCGTCGCTCATCATCGCTTCTTCGGTGATTGTGCATGCGAAAGTCCCGCCGATGTGGCATGACATGTCCGTGCCCGGCGTGCTCGGCTACCTGGTAGCGGGCATGATGGGCTTTTGGCTGCTCATCGCCATGGTGCGCCACGGCAAAATGTGACTGACACACAAAACACAACCCGTTTTTTTGAGCTTCGCGATCTTCCTGATCCGGGCACATGGCTGGGCGCCTCCATTCTCGCCCTGATATTCCTCATGGCGGCGATGCTGGCCGGCCGGGCGGTGCGCCTGGCAATCCATCGCTATTTGGACAAGACAGAGCGCGCGGGAGCGGACCCGACCGGCATCCGTTTTTTAGGGCATTTGGCCAACGTGGGAGTCTATGTTTTTGCCTTCCTGATTTACTCCCATATTGTTCCGGCTTTGCAACACTTGGGCACCGCCTGGCTGACCAGCATGGGGGTGCTCTCCGTGGTGGTGGGTCTTGCGGCGCAAAGCACGCTCGGCAATTTGATCTCCGGAATTTCCCTGGTGCTTTATCGCCCGTTCAAACTCGGCGACCAACTGCAGGTACCCGTCCCCACGGGAACGGAAACCGGCGTCGTGGAGAGCATCAATCTCGGTTACACCGTGCTGCGCACAGCCGATGAGCGCCGTTTGGTCATTCCCAACAGCACCATGGCCAGCCAGGCCAGCATCAATCTTTCCCTGGCTCGAAAGGGCGCTCCCTGCACCTTGGCCATCATCCTTGCTCCGACCACCGATCCCGCCCCGGCCCGCAGAATTCTGACCGAATTGGCGAAGGCACACCCAAAGACCATCGCCGTCGATGGCTGCAACATCACCGCCTTGTCCGGTTCCGGCACGACGCTGACGCTCAATGTCTGGTGCGCCGATGCGGCCGCGGCGGCATTGCTGAAATCCGACCTGCTGGAAGCCGCAAAAAAGCAGTTTGACGCCGCCGGAATAAAAATCGCGCGCTGGACAGGACTCGGGGCAGGTGGCGGATGATATGCCGCGCCCCGATCAGAACGTCAAAAACTTCCATGCCTGCACTTCGCTGCCAAAGCGCAGGACAAACCAATTTTGTTGAAAAGCCTCCTCATCGGGCGCCTCCTCACGGTAAAAATTCCACATCACTTCCCCGCTTGCCGGGTCCAGCCTGTAAATATGAAAATAGACCGGCGCGTCCGGCCGCGGCGCGTTGACCGCTTCGGCCAGCCCGATGGCCATCGCCATTCCGCCCTGCTCCGCGCTGACTGCATAGAGGAATTTCCCGGACAGAAAACAGCGCCGCCCGAGCTTTTGCGCCTGCCAGAGGATTTTCCCCGAGCGCGGGTCCACCTTCAATATCACCGGCGGCGTCGCTTCGAACTTGATCTGCTCGGAGTATTGAATCTCTTCCGGACTCGCCGCCGTCGAGTCAACATAGAGCAGGCCGTCGTCGTCGAATTGCACGCGGCTGATGCCGATGCTGGTCAGGCGCCATTGCACCTCCCCGCCCGGCAAGGCCAGGGCCGTCAACACGCCCTGGTCAAAAAAATAAAGGACCCCCGCCCGTTCCGCCGCGGGAACCCGATGCCCGGCGTTGTCCACGGCAAATCGCGCGCTGATCGGGTAACTCAATGGCGTCTCGAAAAGTTCGTTGTTCTGTTTGTCGAAGACTGTCAAACTTTTGCCCGCCGCCAGCAGATCGACGGTCTGGAGCGCGAAAAACGCGGGCAGGCCCGTGACCTCGCCCTTCCATTCCACCGGTTTGTCGCCCAGCCAGCGCCGCAGCCTGACTTCATAACGGCTCTGGTCGATCGCTTTGACGCCGCCGGTTTGATCGCGTTTGATATCGTTGAACACTTCCTCCTCCACCGCGGCCGCGCTGGTGGACGCGCTGGTCTTGTCGTTGATGAGCGAGGGGCCGCGCGGCTTGATCGCCTGCACCCAGGTGACTTTCGGCTCCAGCAGCTTGACCCGCAACTCGACGAGGTTTTGCCCCGCCGAAAAGAATTCGCTGCTCACCGCGTCAAGCGGCTTGTTGAACTTCTGCTCTTCTGTCGCCTGGGCCAGCAACACTCCCGCCGTCGGCTGCACATTGGGCGGCAATTCATCCGGCATGGCGTGTTTTTGGGCGCGCGGAACCTCGATGGTCTGGCGCGAAACCTCGCAAGATTCAAGGTCGATCCGCATGGCGACCCGCCGGGTTTCGTCCGTCGCCGAAACCACCAGGAGGCTCGATTCCGTCGGCGTGAAACTGGCCAGTTGTCCAACGATGGGAACGGTCAGTCTCACTTCGCCCGTCTGCTGATCCAAACGAACCACTTGATCGCCCGGGCATACCCAAATATTCCCCTTGTCCACCAGGACTTGCGGCGGACGCCTGATGTCCGCCGCCGCCTCCCCCGGCAGAGCCGTGGACCATAAGTCTTTTTGCGTTTGAAGATCGTGGACGATGACACGGTCCGCACTGGCCAGCAGAATTTGTCCGCCTTTCATGAATTGCGTCCGCCACCCGGACTCCGGCCCGGCCAGTTTCATGGAAAAGGCCAGGCGCGGCTTCGAGCCGGCAAAGCTGTACCAACCCCAGGCTCCCAGCAACCCGAGGATCAACAGCAACAGAACCGCGATCATCCAGCCTGTCCGGCGCGTTTGCCGCGCCTGGGCCTGGAGTCTCCGGATCGATTCACCGACGGCGGGTGCGGGTATCGGGAACTTCGGGACGCCTCCGGCGGGAGCCGCCGTTGCCTGGATGCGCAAGCGGGGCTGCGTTTTCTGTTCCGCCCCCGGCGTCTGCGCGATGATCTGGTTCGCCGCTTCGGTGCCGTCGGCGTTGCAAGCGGGGCAATTGACACTGAAGGGCATGACTCCATCCCGCGGCTCGACCTCAAAGGAGTACCGCGCCCCGCAACCGCATTGGACCTTGATCGTCATTCTGGATTGAGCAGGCGCACGCCCGGCGGATAATGCAGATCGCGCGAGGCCTTTGGCCCGCTGCCCGTGACTTCGCCGCCGCGCGAAAGAAGGTTGCCGCCTTCCTTGCCGTGATTGTTCCCCGGTTTCCGCCCATCCTCCGAGAAAACCTGTTGTCCCTTGTTTTTCGGAGCGGTATCGACCTGCGCGTCTGAAACGATAATCCCGCCTGCGTCGTCATTGGTCGTTCGTCCCATGTAATAGGCGTAACTGATTTTTCGGCCGGCAAAGGACTCCGCTTCGGGGAGCGGCGGGGCCTTGCTGCCGGGACAGATGAAAATCTCCGTCACCGTCGTGCTTTTCGGCACCAGCAAACTCAACGGCCCGGCGGAAGTCGCGGCGTCCTTCAAAAAGGGAAAAGCCCCGTTGTTGTCATTTTCGTAAATGCTCAAAGCGAGATAAATCGTTTGCAAATTTTTCCGGCAACCGGCCAGGGCGCGGTCCCGGCTTGTGACGCTAAACTGGCTGTCCATCATCACCGCCAGGATGATGAGCAGCGCCAATACGATCAGCAACTCAACCAGCGAAAAGCCGCCCGCGGCGCGGCTTCCCGGCGATGACTGCTTGCCGGAGGCGATCACTGCGGGACCACAGTCACTTTGCCTTGCGCCGCGTCATAACTGAGTTTCATGCCGGCGGGGGCGTCGGGCAATTTGGGCAGGTACTGCTTTGTGACCAATTCATTCAAGTCCCTGGGCAGACGGCCCTCCTGCACGTTAAAAAGCTGGATCTCTTGATTCAACGCAGCGGTGTCAATGCCCTTGACCGCCACTTGCTGGCCCCGGACGAGCGTGCCCAGATAGCCATCACCTTTGGGCTGGCTGGCGCTCTGCGCGGGAGCGGGGGCTGTTTGTTCCTTGCCGCAGCCGCCGACGGCCAAGGCTCCGGCCAAAAAGATCAAGCCGTGGAAATTACGCATACTTGGATTTTAGTCCGACGCCGCCAAAAATCAATCGCATAATGGGCAGTGGGCAGTGGTCAGATTTGCCGCGAAAAAAGGCAGGAAACGGGCAAGATTGATACATTGGTCCAAAAAACCCGTAACACCGTAACAAGTGTTGATAGTCAACGACTTAGCCCGTAACATTTGCCGCTACAAACCCGTAACAAGCCCGTTACATTAACGATAACGTTAGACTGAACGGGCTGGATGGCTTTTGGCATTGCCGTATTTGTTGGTGGGCAGAGCGGGCGGGTCGCGGCATTATCCTGGCATGGCGAGACAGATTCGTCTGCAACATCCGGGGGCAATTATATCAACTGATGAAGCGCAGCGTCGGCTGGGAATGGGACCAATTGTCAACCGGAGGTCGCCAGAGTTCAAATCATCAAAATGTTGAAATGTGAGGAACTGACCAGTTTTAGGTGAAAACCAAATATTCTTACAATAGTACGGTTTGACCCCTCACTCAACGCCGGACAAAAACCGAGGCGAACCGCGCAAAAAGGCTTGCAAATCCGGGCGGTCGGAGGATAATCACGAAAACAGCAAAAAACAGTTCATTTACGACACGAACCCCAAATCAAATGGGAAATCCAGGTTTAGTTGTTTAGGTATCCTTATGAGAACTGTCTTTCTCTGGCTTTGTTTGGCTCTGGTTGTGTCTATTCATGCTGAGTCCTTCTTGGTGACGAATCCCACGGATTCCACCAACGTGACGAGTTTGCGTGGTGCCATTATTGCCGCCAATGCCCTTGGCGGCGTCAACACCATTGCTCTTTCGGATGCGGTTTATGATTTGACTCTTTCCAACGCTTACGAGGCTCCCGGCTTTGCTGGCGCTTTGGCGGTAACCAATGGTGACCTTCTTATCGTTGGGTCCTCGTATCCCACGGTTGTCATTGACGCTTCTACATTGGGAGACCGCCTTTTTGACGTGTCTTCCAACGCTCAGCTTACGCTGGTTGAACTTGTTCTGACCTCAGGTTCTCCTGCTGCTGGCCAGCCAGGGGGCGGTATTTATAATTCGGGCACCCTGACCTTGGAGGATTGCGTGCTCGTCAGCAACGTCAGTGGTGCTGATGGCGGCGGCCTCTACAACGTTGGCTTTGCCACGTTGTCTGGTTCTTTGGTGAATTCCAATTCGGCCGCCGCCGGTGACGTTGGCCTTGATGGCGGCTCTGGCGGCGGCATTTATAATGCCGGCGATTGTGTCGTCGTCGGCTCCGTTTTGGCTGGTAATTATTCCGGATCGGGTGGTCAGGGCGCCTATTATGATGGGGATGGCGGCGACGGCGGGAGTGGTTCGGCTGTTTACAACTCCAGCCTGCTTTCGGTGGATGACTCTGTCGTTCTTAGTAATTTCTGTGGTTCAGGTGGCAGTTCCGGCTACGCGTTCGGCAACGGCGGTTATGGGGGTAGCGGTGCTATAGCCAACGCTGGTTCCTTGGTCATGGCCAATTCCCTTTTGGCGGTTAACGTTGGCGGCGTTGGGGGGCGAGGTTCCATTAATGGCGGTCCTAGTGGGCAGGGTGGCGACGGCGGGGCTTTGTACAATGTTGGGCCAGCCTTTTTGTCTGCCTGTTTGATTAGTAACAATGTTTCCGGCCAGGGCGGTCCGGCCTATATCGAGAGCAGTGGTGGGGTTGGCGGTGACGGTGGGGGTGTGTTCAACGCTTCGTTCCTTCTTTTGTCCAACACCGTTGTTTGCTCGAACTGGACAGGGGCCGGTGCTCATGCTGATTACTCGGGGGCTGGCTACGGCGGCAATGGGGGTCATGGAGGCGGCGTTTATAACAGTGGGGATGCCTTTTTCTTTTCCAGTTCTGTCGTGGCTAATGCCGTTGGTGCCACGGGCGGGGGTAATCTGTCCACCGATGGCGCCGATGGTGGTGGTCTCTGGAACTCCGGCACCATGACTTTTTTTGGCTCCACGATTGCTTCGAACGCCGCGGGCAGCGGAGCCGTGGAGTTTTTGTCTTCGCTGTGGGCAGGCACTGGCGGTAATGGTGGCGGCGTTTATAATGCCGGTTCTCTGACTCTGACCGAATGCACCATTGCTGGCAATTCTGCCGGTGCGGGCGGTGCAGGCACCAACCAAATTATTGGCTTTGCGTCCTACGCAGGGTCGGGTGCGCCAGGTGGCAACGGCGGTGGAATCTGCAACCAGGCAGCCCTCAGTTTGGTGGCTTGTACGTTCAGCGGCAACGCTGCGGGGACTGGCGGTGCGGGGGCTGATGGTGGCTATCTTGACCCCGGTGGAGGTTCAGGCGGTGACGGCGGTGCTGGTGGGGGCATTTATGCGGCTGCCAATTCCACGGCCCTTTTGTGGAATTCTTTGGTTGCCCTCAATTCTCCGGGTTTGGGGGGTGCGGCCGGCATTGGCAGCACCGATGGCAGTCCTGGCACCACGAGTTCCACGCCGGATCTTTCAGGCGTTTTCATTTCGCTGGGGTTTAATTTGGTTGGCCAAGCCGACGTTTTGAGCGGTATGAGCAATGGAGTAAACAACGACCTTGTCGGCACCGCCGCAAATCCAATCAATCCCCTCCTAAGTCCGCTGCAAGCGAATGGCGGTCCCACATTAACGCAAGCCCTGCTTCCCGGCAGCCCTGCGATTGACGCGGGCGACGACAGCCTCTTGGGCCCTCCCGAAAATCTGACCACAGACCAGCGCGGAAGTCCCCGTCTATCTGGGGCGCACGTTGACATTGGCGCATTCGAGTACGACGGAATGCTCAATGGAGTGGTTCTGTCGCCGCTATTGACGGACATCGTTGCCACCACGGGCGGCTTGCAGTTCTCCTTTAATGGCGCTACCGGCCTGAATTATTCCGTTTGGGGATCTATCGATTTGATGACGTGGGTCAATATCGGCACCGCCTCAGAGGTTCTTACAGGATGGTTCGTCTATCTGGATTCCAACGCTACAAACTACACTCATCGCTTTTACCAAATCCGCTATCCGTAATCAGCGGGCGACGTGTGTGCAAATTGTGAGTTGGTGTTCATGATCTTAAATCTATAGACGGCCATCCGTGGAAACGCCGAGCTTTTGACACTGCCGTCCGAATCATTGAAAAAGAGTTTGACCTCCTCAAACTCGTTGCCGAGTGTCTCATTCAACATGGAGGATATCCCTTTAGATGTTGTTGCGGAGCATTATACTTCCTGTTTTCCCGTAAAGGGGTCAAGCCCGGAAATCGGAATATGCGTTTAACATAGGGGCGGTGGGGGGCAGAATGGGTGGTGATGGCACGAAAGATTCGTGAAAGCGTCCTCGGTATCAAATATTTACGGGCTTGAAAGAGGTGAGTACATTCTGCGGAAGCCACTGGAAATCACAAATTTAGACGCGTTGCTTTCGGAAACAAACGGCCCGTGAAAGGAGACGGGGCGTGTTTCGCGGTTGCTCCGGGACCCGTTGTCCGGCTAGGTTCTCTCGTGGCGCCAAGATTTTTTGCCTCAATTTCGCCGGCCAGGGTGCGGGTGATTCTCCACGTCCTGGGGCTGGCGGTTCTGCTGGCCGGTTACTCCGGCGCAGCGCTGGCTTGGCGCGCGCAGAACCGCATCGACCAGGAGAATGCCTTTCTGGAGGCCAATAACGCGGCCCAGCTTTCTCCGCTCGATTCCCGCAAAGGCTCACGGCAATTGGAGGAGATGTACGGCAAATCGGGCGTGGTGGCAGCGGGTTGGATGGAATGGCTCGAAGGTTTGACGCAGGGCAAGGGCCTGGCCAAAACTCTTATCGTTCTTTCATCGGCCTCTGCCATTGGCTGTTTTATCGCGGCAGGGAAGAGAATTAAGAAGTAAGAATTAAGAATTATGAAATTTACCTACCGCGCCAGCTTGAGATACTTTTCCATGCGGCAATCGAAACCGCCCAAATCAACCGCCTGCCGGGACAGCAATTGAAACGAGCGGGGCGGCTTTTTCATGGACACGGGATTGGCCAGGACCAGCCTCCCGCCGGGGCGCAGCACTTTGGCGGCGACGTTGAAAAGGTCCCCAATCAACCCGCGAAGATCAGGGACGGGAACCCTCATGCCCATGGGCGGATTGGTGATGATCAGGGTGACGCTGTCGGGTCCCAAACTGCCGCTGGCGGCATAATCACGAAAGTCCCCGCGGACGAAATTCGCCGGAACCGGCTTGACTAGGGCGGCGGCGAAGTTGTCCCGCGCAATGGCAATGGCCGCCGCACTGAGATCTGTTCCATGAATGCCGCGCACGCCGCCCAACAGCGCGCTTTCGATCAGTTCCAGGCCTGAGCCGCAAAAAGGGTCCCAGACGATTTCATTTTCAACCCGCCCGGCCAGCCGCGCCATGCAGGCGGCCAATTGGGGATGCGATGCCGCGGGAACGTCCCGCCGGCGATAATAAAAGCGCGGATCAGGCGTCAAATTCGGGCGCCATTCAACGAAGTGGCCGTGTCCGCCCGGGTAAACGTCCGCTGTCCAGGTGACATTCCGCGCGTCATTAAGAATTTCCGGGCAGAGGGCATGGACGCGGACGGCCAGGAGCCGCACCGCGCTTCTTTGGTGGCCCCTGCCAATAAAGTTCAAGCGATAGCGAATAGATCCTTCCGTGAAAGCCTGCAACACACGCCGCGATAAAGACGACGCGATGACCGATGCCAATGTCTCGATGGACTCCGCCTGATTTGAAGCAGGATCGCCGCCGGGAACAAAGCCAACGGCGCCGAAACATCTGAGCGCATAAATGTCGGCCAGCGCAAAAGGAGCCACCGGCGTCAGCGCGACCAGTCCGCCGCCGACACCGGCGAAGCGGAATTGTCCGCGCGTTCTGATGGCTTCTTCTGCTTCGTCACGAACCACGGCCTCCAAGCCCCTGCGTCCGCGCAAATGGATGCGCAAGCCGGCGACATCGGAGAGCAGGCCGGCCATTCGGATTGCGCTGGGACTTTGGCTGCGGGCGACACGGGCTTTCAGCTTCTGTTCCGTCAGCGGCGGCAAAGCCTGGGCGCCCGCCTGGATGGTTTCCAATGTGGCCATTCCGCCGATCTTCTCCAGAGCCTGCGCCAGGAATTTCTTCTCGCGCCCGGACGAAGTCGTCCGCAACAAGGCAAGCAGTTCCGCCTCCTCATTCGGGCCGGCGCCAATTTTGGGCAGGGCCGCCATGGCGTAACGCCGTATCTTCTCACAAGGATCCTGCAGCAGCCCCAACAGCCACCGCTTGACCTCCTCCTTCCGTTCCGGGCCGCCGGATTCGGAAAAGACGACGCCCACCGCGCGAACGACCGCCACCCGTTGGCTTCGTTCTTTGGGAGAAGCTTTGTCGAAACGCGGAACCTCATCGGTCCACAACTGTTCCCACGACAAGGCGCGCAACTGCCGGTAAAGTTCCTTGCCGGCTTTTTTTTCTCCACTTTTCATGCGGGAATGTCTCTGGGGGACAATTAAACCAGAGGGGCCGGGCTTGGGCAATGACATCGACCGGCCGAAATTGAGCCTTGTTTCAGCGCGCTTTTGTGATAGCTTGTCCTCATGGCATACCTGACGATGGAAGGGGAAATTGACGGCGGCCGCATCATACCCAGCGAACCGGGGAAGCTCCCGGAAAATGGGCGGATACTCCTAACCGTGCTCGAAACTGGAGTTCGAAAACCGGACATTGAGATCATCAAATCCGTTTTGGGAACCTTGAAAACCGACGTGGATGCGGTCCAGTGGCAGCGCCAGGTTCGCGCTGAGTGGGGCAATGAATAGTGCGCTGGCTGCTTGATTCCAATGTTTGGATCGAAGCGATTGCTGGAAAACCAGCGGCCGGCAACGCGCTCCTGCAAGCGGCAACCGTTGAGTGGGCCGGGTTTTCTTCGATCACACGGCTCGAAATATTTGGATTCCCTAAAATAACGGAAAATGATGAGGCGCAATTCCTCAAGATACTGAAGCAATTTCACGAGATGCCGGTTTCGTCTGAGGTTATTGATGAAGCCATCCGAATTCGAAAAGGGCACCGGATCAGAATCTCCGACGCGTTGATTGCTGCCAGCGCCTTGGCAGCCAGAGCGGAACTCGTCACGCGCAATACTGCTGATTTTATTCATGTCTCCGGCTTGGTCGTCCTCAATCCTGATTCGCTGGCCGCGCGTTGACGCAACTAAATACTCGTGTCCGCCGCTGCCATCCCGTACTTCTACGGCGATGGGATTGAAAACAAAGGCGGTTGCGCATGTCTTTGGCGTGTTATCTGTCATCGCTTTGGTTCGCGCCGCCGCCGCGGCGGACGATCAGGCGGCGACCGCCACAAATGCGGCGGTTGCGCCTGACACGCGGTACGGACTCTTCAACGGACTCGACCACCGCAGCGCTTACACCCGGGAGGTTTTTCCCGAGCCGTTTCTGGTCAATGACATGGCCTTGGAGGAAAACGAACTCGAGTTCACCTGGCTGCACACCAAAGGCAGCGGCCAGCAAAGCGACATCGGCTCGGTCGAAATCCAAAAGGGGCTCGGCCTGCTGACGTTGCAGGCGGAAGTTCCCTATGAACGCATTGTTTCGCCGGACCACACCGCGCACGGCGCCGGCAACATTGAGTTGGGCGCACGTTATCCGTTGTATCAATTCGTTTCGGCTGGTCGAATTGTTGACGCCACCTTCGGCATGGCGATGGAAGGCGGCATTCCGGCCGACTCGACGGTCAGCCGGAACGCGGAGGTGGTTCCCCAGATTTTTAACGACCTGAGGCTGGGCGGTCATTTCACCGTGCAATCCGTCCTGGGCTGCTCCACGCTGTTGGGCGGCGGGGAGGACGGCGGCTTGCGGACGTTCGAGTACGGCTTCAGTTTCGCTTATGCGATTGAGCATCGCGAACTGCCCCTGCCCGGCGCGCGGCAATTCATTCCCATGCTCGAGCTGGTCGGAGCAACGGCATTGAACAAGGCTGACCCCGGCCGCAACAGCCTTCTGGGAGACATTGGATTTCGCGCCAAATTCAACCCCGTTGGAAGGGTGGAGCCGAATTGCGGGCTTGGCTGGGTATTTCCTGTTGACAGTGCAGCGCGCGCGGAACTCCATTGGGGTTTTGTCGCGAGTCTGATATTTGAGTTTTGACGTCACAGAAGGGCGGTGTGGCGCAGGGCCAGAAAGTGCAGCCAGCGTTTTGTCACCGGGCGCCGATGGATGCGCTCAAGGGCTTGGGCATAGAGGGCGAGTTGCGGGCGGTAGGACCTGATTTTTTCCTCCAACTCGCCGGCGGGAAAGCGGTCTGTTTTGAAATCGAGCAGCCAGATTTCGCCGGGCAGGATCGCCGCCAAATCCATCACGCCTTGCACGACGACAAATTCCGCCGGGCCGACATCCGCAAATTCCTCGCAACCCAGTTGCCGGAGGTCCGCCGCGCTGAACCGCGCCGTGAAAGCCAGTTCGCGCTCCAGACGCCCGGATTGGCCGAGCAGTTGCCGCCCCGCTTCCGATTGCCAAAAGGCCGCGAGGGCGTCGAAATCCAAACAGCCGGTTTCCTGGCGGGTCAGAAGATTCAGCCGGCCCAGGCGGGCCGCTTCCGCCTTCAGCGCGGCGGCCGTTTGCACTTTGTCCAGCGACACCCATTGCAAAAACGCGTGATGCGCCGAGCCGATTTCCGCCGCGCTCAACCCCGAACGCTTCCGGGGTTCCGCGCGCGCCGGGGACGGGGCGAACAAGGGAAATGATTCTTCACCGTCCGCGTCCGCGATTTGGCGGCGTATCGTCGTGACGGAAGTCTTGGCCGGCCGGCTGGTTTCAGCTTGGAACGGATACCGCCACAACAACCGGTCGCGCAGTTCCGGCGCAATGTCCCGCCCGGCCGGTGTGACTTCCGCCGCGGCGGGTTCGCCGGCATCCCGGGCCGGGGCCAGACGCGGGTCGTTCTCGTCGTAAAGTGTCCAACTCAGCAACGCGTGACGGCCTGAAGCCCTCAAGGCGGTTGCGCCCGCGGCGCCGATGAGCCAGGGCGCCAGCCAATCCAGATAATTGCGGCAGGCCAGGATTTCCGGCGCGCCCCGGGCCCGTTGAGCCTGAAGCGGCCATTTTTTTTCCAGGCTGCCCTTCCCGGTCGTGCCGGCCAGGATCAGGCGCTGGCCGGCGCGGGTCATGGCCACGTAAAGCAGGCGCATTTCTTCGCCCAGTATTTTCCGCTTCTGGCGGCGCTGGGCCAGCCACCAGGGCAGGCTGGGGTAGAATTGGGGCGTGTCCGGCGGCTGGATCTGGGGGGCCAGGCCGTATTCCTCGTCAAGTATAATGCGGTTGTAAAGGTCGGAGAGGTTGAAGGGCTTGCCCAAATCCGCCACCGCCACGATGGGAAATTCCAATCCTTTGCTCTGATGAATGCTCATCAGGCGCACGGCCTCCGCCGCCGGCGCGGCGGCCGGCTCGACGGCCGCTTCGCCTTCCTGCTGCGCTTCGACAAATCTTAAAAAGCGATACAGGCTCTCACCGTCATAGGCGTCGAACTGGCGCGTCAATTGCAGCAGCCGCTCGACGTTGGCCCGCTTTTGTTCCCCGCGCTCCTGCGTGGCAATCCAGTCGCCATAATGCGTCTGGTCGATGACGCTTTCCAGGCAGTGCGAGACGGCGGATTGGCGTGAGAGCCTGCGCCAGTCTGCAAAGCGCCGGAGGAATTCATCCGCCTTTTCATAAGCCGCGCCGCGAACCTCCGCGGTCTTGTGCCACTGGACCAGCGCGGTCCAAAAGCGCCCGTGCCCGCGCCCGATGCGGATGACCGCCAGTTCCTCAGCGGTCAGGCCCGCCAGCGGCGAGCGCAACACGCCCAGCAACGGCAGGTCCTGCAACGGATTGTCCAGCACTTGCAACAAGCCGAGCAGATCGCGCACTTCGAGGCTTTCGTAAAATCCCCCGCGCGCGGCGGCCAGGGGAATGCCCAGCCGGCTGAATTCTTTTGCATAAGCTTCGACCTTGTGCCGGGGCGAGCGCAGCAAAACCACCATGTCGTTCCACTGGACCTCGCGTTGCCGGCCGGCCCGGTCAAACAAGAGCGCGCGCTGGTTTTTCAACTCCATCAGCCGCCGGCCCACCAGGCGCGCCTCCTTTTCAGCGTCGGAAGCGGATTCGGCGGCTTCGGTGTTGTCGCCGTCGCCGCCCTCGCGCCCCAGGCAGCGCAGATGCAACTCCACCGGCGGAGGCGACGCGGCATTGGCCGCCAGATGCGCGCGCCCGGCGGCGTTTCCGAAGAGCAGGCGCGCGTCGGCGTCATAGTCCACGCCGCCCGTTTCCTTGCGCATCAGCCCCGCAAACAAGGCGTTGACGAAATGGAGAATGGCCTCATGACTGCGGAAGTTTTCCGTGAGCGGAATGACGTGCGCGACGGGATCGGCGCTCCACGCGTCATGGTATTTGCTGAAAATGCGCGGATCGGCCAGGCGGAAGCCGTAAATACTCTGCTTGACATCGCCCACCAGGAAACGGTTGGCGGCGGCGCCCTCGCGGCCCAGGGCTTCAATGATGGCCTCCTGGGCTTCATTGATGTCCTGGTATTCATCCACGAATACCAGGCGCAATTTTTCGCGCCATTGTTCCGCGATGCCGCTCGGACACCCGTTTTCCCAGAGCAATCGCAGGGCGAATTGCTCCAAGTCGTGATAGTCGATGCCGCCTTCCTGCCGTTTGGCTTCCTGGAAAGCCCGGCCAAATTGCCCGGCCAAATCCAGCAGGGCCAGCATCGGCGGGCGCGCCCAATGCCAATCCTCCACCAGCGGATCGGCCTCGCCGGCCACGCACACCGAACGCAGAAAATCCGCCTCGTCAAACATTTTTTCAATGGGATCGCGCCACAGCCCCTTGGGCTTGGGCCAGTCCGCGTCCGCGCGCCCGATGGTTTCGAGGGCGGAGGCGAACTGGGATCGTTCCGGCCTTTCGGGCAAACCGGCCAGGGCCTGGGCGCATTGGGCGGCATTCTTGTTTTCCGGGGGCTGGGCCTGCAACACAGGCAGCCACGCTTTCGGCCAGCTCGACAATTGATCCATCAGCCAGCCGAGCCAGGCCGCCGGTTCGGGCTGTTGAAAGCGCGCGGTTTGGGCCGCGAACCAGGCCTCCGGATCGCGCAATGTTTGCGAATAATCGTGCAAACGCAGGATCAACTCCCGCACCGGCAGGTCCCAATCGCCCCCTTGCGCCTGGATGAGCTGCTGAATGGCGAGGGCGGACGGGGTTTCACTGGCGTAAGTTTCATCCAGGACAAGGTCCAGGCTTTGCCGTTCCAGCAGCCGCGCTCTTTCCTCGGGCAGAACGCGGGCCGTGGGGTCCAGCCCCAAGTCGTGGAAATGGCGGCTGACCAGATGGAAACAAAAACTGTGCAAGGTGCAAATATGGGCCGTGTCGAGCAGCGCCAATTGTTCGGCCAAATGGAGCGAAGGCGAACCGGCTTTATCCAATCGGGCCTGGGACTCTTCCAGGCTTTGGCGGAGGCGCTGGCGCATTTCCGCCGCGGCCGCCTGGGTGAACGTCACCATCAGCACCTGGTCGATTGACCCCGCATTGCCTTCCTCCAGCACCCAAGCCAGGCAGCGATCCACCACCGTTTGCGTCTTGCCCGCGCCGGCCCCGGCCACGACCAGGACATTGCCCCGGGCGGCAATCGCCCGCTGCTGTTGCGGCGTGGGAGCGGGGATGTTCACAATTATCCGTTCATGTTTTCGTTGGCCCAAGTGTGACGCAAACAACCAGCCTTCGCCGAGTTCAAAGTTTAAGAATAAGAAGAAACGCAAAGTCGCCAAGGGCAGAAGGCGCAAAGGCTGGTTTGACCCACTGACCAAAAACTTTATTTATTCAAACCGATTCTGTTCTGCTGGGTGCATGATTTTTCATCAGTGAACTCAGAAAATCTCGCTCGTGCAAACAGAAGCTCTGTGATAGAACATTCCGCAGAATGTCCCATCAACCGGACAACATCTGCGTCGGCACGCAAGTTATGGCGCTCACGGAAGTGCGCGGCACGAATAATTCCCTCGCGCATCCGCATGGTGCCAGCAGGCAAAAGAAACCGCATCCTGACTTTCTATGATTGAATCAGAATGGAAATCATTTCTTACGGAATACAATCGAGAGTTGTTGTCCTATGAAGAAGTCGTCGAGCGCCTTCCTCGTGAACTCATAAAGGCAGGTTGGTTGGGGTACTCCGGGGCGGCTGAAGCGGAAGTCGCCGCAGCCGAAAAGCGTCTTGCTGCCACCCTGCCGCCTTCCTATCGCGCTTTTCTCAAAGTCAGCAACGGCTGGCGCTTCCCCTCCGTCTCCATTTTCGATCTGTTGCCATCTTCGAAGATTGTTTGGTTTCGAGAACGGAACCAAGATTGGATTGATGCTTACGTTGGTCCGTCGGAGGATCTGCCTTTCGTTTCAGACAAGGAATACTTCGTGTATGGCGATAAACAGGATAGCTGCAAATTCCGAACGGGGTATTTGCAGACGGCCTTGCAGGTTTCGGACGAGGGGGACTCGGCGGTTCTGCTGCTCAACCCGAAAATAGTGACACCGGAAGGTGAGTGGGAGACGTGGTTCTTTGCCAACTGGCTTCCTGGGGCGGTTCGTTATCGATCGTTTGGTGAATGGCTTGTGGCCGAACGACGCATTTGCCGTAACCAACTCAAGCCTTTGCCGGCGGCGAAGGTGCGGAAATACGTTACATCGAAAAAGCCGGTATCCGTCAAAAAAGCCCAAGCTGCTGCGCGCTGCGGCCAGACTGAGGTGGCACTGGGATCACTTGAATCCTTCTCTGCCAAGGGTGACGACAGCGCCGCCGCATCTCTCGCAGAGCTTTATGCTTTCCTCGGCCAATGGGAAAAGGTAATCCCCAACGCCGGTCGGCTGATAGCCAATCCCGGGGCGGTTTATGCGGGAAACGTTTTCGACGACATGGTTAAACTCCTGGGTCGCGCTGGACATTGCTCGAGCAAGTGGAGTCGCGTCATTGAGGTGGTCACCGCAGCCATGAAGGCTAATGACAGTCGTGATTATGGTAATAAGTATCGTGAACCGATGCGTAAAAGGAACGACGAGATTTTTCGTAACCTCATCGAGTATGCAAATCGACAGGGAAAGCCACCTCACGAGTTGTTGGCGATCTTCGGCGTCCGCGATTGCATGGCCGCTATGTCTCCGCAGGAGCGGGAAGAGTGGTATTGGAACGCCGTGAAGAACGTGGATTCTCTCAGGCCAGACCTGCGAAAGAATCCGCAGGCAAAAGCGGAGCACTTTTTCTCACTGGCCGAAGGCATCTTGGAAGACGAGGCGCTTAGACTGTACGAAGCTCATGGCGCAACTTTCGTTATGGCGTGGCAGGCCGCCGAATACGTTGCGGGTATTTACGTTCGTCGTGGCAATGCCAATGCTGCGTGGGCCGCAATCAAATCCAACCTCAGCAAGTGGTGGCCGGTGGGCAATGCCCAAGTGGCGCCGGTGGTTCTGCTGATTGACGAACACTTGAATACACTAATGACGCCAGAACGATGCCAGCTTGTCCTATCCACGCCACGAGGGCCCGAAGGCACAAATGCAGGTGGTTAGCGCCTCGCACATCTCGAAGGCTGATCCCATGTTTTGACTACGGTTTTGAACCTGAACAGTTCAGACAGTGTCTGGACAGTTTCGATCAATCTCAATCCGTCAGCCCGTTTTCCCGTCAAATTCGACGCCGGTTGGGAACTTGACTTGTGCGTGGGGCGGGGACATTTTCCGTTGCCTGTTGAATCAATTCTGGAGATGCCGTGATGACGACCTTTGCCGCTGCCAATCACCCGGAGGCCCTGGTGAGGGTCGATGATTTTCTATACCCCCAAGGCTGGACTCCGCCCGCCGCCGCCGCCGCGCGGTCGCGCCAATGTTGCGAACAGTTGGAATCGGGCAAGGTGCTGTTTTTGGATCGCATTCCTTACCTTTTCCCCCACGCCGACCGCGAGTTTCTTCTCTCGCAACGGCAAAGCGGGTCGCGCCTGCACAAGAACGTTTCCTACCGGCCACAGCAGGACGTGCTGCGCGGCGCGGCGGGCGGCGGGGCGGAACAGGCGCGTTTGCACGACATCATGCGCCGTTATTCGGCGGAGGTGGCGCGCTTTTTGGGCCAGTTGTTGCAGCCTTACGCGGCGCATTGGACGCTGGATTACGCCAGCTTCCGGCCCGAGGAGGAACAGGGGCGCGATTTGCCCGTCCATAAACGCAACGATTTGCTGCATGTGGATTCTTTTCCGACGCGCCCGATGCATGGCCGGCGCATTTTGCGCTGTTTCAGCAACATCAACCCCGCCGCGCCGCGGGTCTGGAACACGACGGATGATTTTTCCGTCCTGGCGCAACAGTATGCGGCGGACGCCGGCCTGGCCGGTTTTGCCGCCGGGGGAGGCGCGCGCGGCAATGCGCTCGCGCGCGCAGTCAAGAAGATGTTCGGGCTGAAGGGCGCGGACCCGTCAGCTTACGACCGTTTCATGCTCCGCTTCCACGATTACCTCAAGGAAAACACCGGCTTCCAGCAAAATTGCCGCAAGGTGCGGATCGAGTTCCCGCCCGGCTCGACCTGGATTTGTTTCACCGATTCAGTCCCGCACGCCGTTTTGTCCGGCCAGTACGCGCTGGAGCAGACCTTCATCGTCGGGCTGCACGGGCTGGTCGCGCCGGACAAGGCGCCGATCCGCGTTCTGGAGAAAATGGCCGGCAGGCCGTTGGCCAACGCGGCCTGATTAAGAAATGCCTGATGCGCGCTGCTGAATGGCCGTCCAGATGGCCTCGGGCGTGGCGGGGACGGCCAGCGGAATCCGGCCGTTGGGCGGGCCGAAGGCCGCCACGGCGTCGCGAATGGCTTCCCGCACGGAAATGGCCAGCATCAAAGGCGGCTCCCCCACCGCCTTGCTGCCGTACACCACGCCCTTCTGCGCCGCGTTTTTCAGCAGGGTGACGTTGAACACAAGCGGCGTGTCGCCGATGGACGGGATTTTATAAGTGTCCGGACAATGGGTCAGCAGCCGGCCCTCCTTGTCCCAGAGCAGTTCCTCGCCTGTCAACCATCCCATGCCCTGCGCAAAGCCGCCCTCGACCTGCCCGGCGCTAATGCCTTCGTTGATCGCCGCGCCAGCGTCGTGCAAAATGTCCACGCGCAACACGCGCTGCATCCCGGTGTAACCGTCCACCTCCACCTCCGCCGCCGCCGCGCCGCAGGCAAAGTAGTGGAAGGGTTTGCCGCGTCCCGCCGCGCGGTCCCAGTGGATGCCGGGTGTGGCGTAAAAACCCGTTGCTGACAAACTCACCCGCTCCTGCCAGGCCCGCCGGAGAACCTCCGCCAGCGGCAGCCTGGGTTCCTCTTTCCCGCGCAGAAGAATTTCGCCGCCGGCAAACAGCAAATCCTCCGGCGCGGCGTTTTGCCGGAACTTTTCCTGGAAGAGAACCGCGGCCAGCGGCAGCAAGCGCGCGCGCAAGGTCTCGCAGGCGTTCTTGACGGCCGCGCCGTTGACGTCGGTGCCGACGGAGGCGGCGGTGGCGGAGGTGTTGGGCACTTTATCGGTGCTCGTGGGCATGACGCGGATGTCCTCCGGCTTGACACCCAGTTCCCGCGCGGCAATGGCGCGGATGTTGGTATGCACGCCCTGTCCCATTTCAGCGCCGCCGTGGTTGACCTGCGCCGAGCCGTCCAGGTACAGCAACACAAACGCGCCCGCCTGGTTGAGATGGGTCATGGTGAAACTGATGCCGAATTTCACCGGCGTCATGGCCAGCCCGCGTTTGGCGCGGGGATGGGTGTTGTTCCACGCGGCGATTTCTTTGCGCCGGCGCTCCCATCCGCAGGACTCCTTCAACTGCCGCCAGATCATTTCGATGCGGTTGTCTCCGATGGGCTGGCCGTAATGGGTGGTGTTGGTCTCGCCGCCGCCGTGATAGAGATTGCGTTCGCGGACCACTTCCGGCGGCAGCCCCGTCTGGCGGGCCACGCGGTCAATGATTTCCTCAATGATGACCATGGCCTGGGGCCCGCCGAAGCCGCGCATGGCGGTGTTGGAGGAAAGGTTGGTTTTGGCCACCTGGCCGCGGAATTCGACCGCCGGGATGTAATAACAGTTGTCAAGATGAAACAAGGCGCGGTCCGTCACGGCCTGCGACAGGTCGAGCGACCAGCCGCCGTTGCTCCAGAGGTGGATTTTGGCCGCCAGCAGCCGTCCGTCGCTGTCAAAACCAATGTTGAACCGGGCCAGGAACGGATGGCGGTGGCCGGTCAGCATCATGTCCTGATCCCGATTCCAATGGACGCGGACGGGGCGGCCTGTTTTCCAGGCGGCCAGGGCGGCCAGGGCGGCGGGCGCGGCGGCCTGGGTCTCCTTGCCGCCGAAACCGCCGCCCATGCGCGGCACTTGCACCACCACATTGCAGGCCGGCATGCGCAAGACATGCGCGATGACCTTCTGCACCTCCGTCGGATGCTGCGTCGCGGACGTCACATGCAGCGAGCCGTCGCCGCCGGGCGCCGCCCAGGCGGCCTGCATCTCGAGGTAGAAATGTTCCTGGCCGCCCGCTTCAAACTCCCCTTGCAATGTCCGCGGCGATTGCCGCAGCGCCGTTTCCACGTCCCCCCGGCGGATGAAATTCGGTTCGTTGTGAAAACTGCCCGAGGCCAGGGCCTCGCGCAGGGTCAAAACAGGGGGCAGCGGCTCATAGTCAACAATAACTTTTGCGGCGGCCGCGCGGCAGGCCTCCTGCGATTCCCCCGCCACCAGCGCGATGATCTGGCCGTGAAAGGAAACCTCCCTGTCCGCCAGCAAAATTTCGTCCTTGTTCACCGCGCCGACGTCGTTGAGGCCCGGAACGTCCTCCGCCAGCAGCACGGCGTGAATGCCCGGCATCCGCCGCGCCGCGCCGGCGTCGCGCTTGAGAATCCTGGCCCGCGCATGGGGCGAACACACCGGCCAGACTTCCAGCCAGCCTTTGGCCGCCGCCTGGTCGTCGGTGTATTCGGCCAGGCCCGTGACGTGGAGATGGGCGCTTTCGTGCGGGGCGGAGGCGGGGCGGGGCAAGTTGGACGAGTCGGACCTGTCGGACCTGTCGGATGTGTCGGACTGATGGGACTCCGCGAAAAATTTTTCGAGCAGGGCGGGCACTAGGCCGCGGCGATAGGCGGCGCTGCCGCGGACATCCGTGATGGGCGTGAACTCAGCCTTCAAGACCGGCAGAACGGCTTGGATGGTCTCCGCGCTCCACGACTTGCCGAGCAGCGCCTGCTCGGCGGCCCGCGCGCGGCTCGAGATGGCCGCAACGCCGCCATAGGCCAGCCGGACGTGCCGCACGATGCGCTCGCGGTCCAGATCGACTGTGAAACACGCAGCCACGGTGCTGATGTCCATTTCGCGGCGCTTGGAAACTTTGAACCAGGCGCATTTGCGCGTCAGGCCGGACGCGGATGGGCCGCGCGGCAGGAGGATGGTTTTCAAAACTTCCCCCGGTCGCAACGCCGTCTGGCGATAGGCGGTGAAGAATTGATCGATCGGCAGCGTGCGCTCGCCTTCGGCCGCGGCCAGCACAACGCTGGCGTCCAGCGCCAGCAAAACCGGCGCGCTGTCGCCAATGGGCGAAGCGGTGGCGAGATTGCCGCCCATGGTGGCCCGATTGCGGATTTGTCGTGAGCCGAAAACGCGCAGCATGTCCCCCAGGGCCGGATATTCCGCCGCCAGCTTTTCCCCGATCTCCGTGAGAGTCGCCGCCGCGCCGATGCGCCAGTGCGAATCGCCGCCTGTGATTTCCCGCAGCTCCGGCACCGCTTCCACGGAAATCAGGACGGGCAACCGTCTGAATTGCTTGGTGATTTCCAGGCCCACTTCCGTCGCGCCCGCGATCAACCGGCCCTGTGGATATTGCCGCCGCAAAACCAGCAATTGCGCGAGGCTCGCCGGGCGCAGAAATTTTTCCCCGGCGAGTTCCCAGGCGGCTTCGCGGGCGGGCGGCGGCGGCTCTTTCAAGCGGGCGGCGAAGGGGTCGGCGTCGTCGCGCCGTTCCTGAAAGGCCCCGAAGGCGGCGTCAAGAATGGGACGGTAGCCGGTGCAACGGCAGAGGTTGCCGCAGAGTTGGTCCTCGATTTCATGGCGGGCGCGGAGGTTGCCGCGGTAATAACCCTCGAAGAGCGAGAGAACGAAACCGGGCGTGCAATAGCCGCATTGCGAGCCGTGATGCCCGGCCATTTTTTCCTGGACGGGATGCAGCCCGCGCGGGCCGGCCACGCCTTCCACCGTGACGATGTCGCGCCCGTCCATCAGGCAGAGCGGCACCAGACAACTGTTGATCGCCCGCCAGGCGGCACGGCCCCCGGCGTCGCGGTCCAAGATGGCCACCGAGCAGGCGCCGCAATCGCCCTCCGCGCAACCCTCCTTGGAACCGGTCAAGCCGCTGCGCCGCAAGTATTCCAGCAGGGTGAGATTGACGGGGCAATCCGCCAGTTGAACGGGCCGGCCATTGAGGACAAATTGGATGGCGGCAGTCATGAGGCGCGCAGAACCGGCCCGGCGGGGCGCGGGGCGGCACTGCTTTTTCCGGCGATGTATTCGGCGCGTTTTTCGATGTATTGGGCCAGGATGCTCACGGCAATTTCGTGGACGCCGACCGCGCCGATGGGCAGACCGACCGGACAGGCCAGCCTGTCCAGCTCTTGCGCGGTGGCCATTTTTCTCTTGAGGAATCCCTCGCGAATGATGCGCGCCTTGCGGCTGCTGCCGATCATCCCCAGGAAAAGAAATGGCCGGTGAATCCATTCGGCCAGCACGTTGGCGTCGTGCTGATGGCCGCGGGTGACAATCAAGCCCAGGGCCGGTTGCGGGGGGAAGGGCGTTTCCAGCAACTCGCCCCAATTGCCCACGCGCAGGCGGGTGCCCGGCGGGAAATAGTCCAAATTAGCCAGCTCGGGGCGGTCGTCAAACACTGTCACATCGAAATCCAGCGTCAAGGCCAGCGGAGCGACGGCCTGCGCGATATGGCCCGAGCCCGCCATCCACAAAGCCAGCGGCGGAAAGACCGTTTCCCGGTAGAGCCAGCCGCCCGTGGATGTTTCGTCGGACCAATCGATGGAAAAATCCTCGCGCACGCCCCAAGTCCGCGCCTGGTCGCGTTGGGCCAGGGCGGACCAGATGGGCAGCGCGTCGGCGGCGCGCGGCAGAATCAGTCCGCGGACCGTTCCGCCGCAGATTAAACCGTCATCCCAGCCGAAGTCGTGATCGAGCGTCAATTCGAAAGTGGCCGGCTGGCCCGACGCCAGGGCCAGGCGCGCGCGGCGGCGGATTTCCGCCTCCAGACAACCGCCGCCCAGGGTGCCGATCATGCGGTCATCGGGCAAAAACAGGGCCTTGGCCCCCGGCTTCTGCGGACTGGAGCCTTTGACCCCGGAGATGACGCCAAGGGCCAGGCGCGGATTGCGCCGCAACTCGAGGACAATTTGTTCGTAAAAATGGGCCATGCACAAGCCGTCCGGCTGGAGGGCAGCCTACCCTTTTGCGCCGCGCAAATCACTTAAAAACTTGCGCCCGCTCACAACTCGGGCAGGAGTTTTTTGATCTCGTCCAATCGGCCGCGGGCGGTGGTTTTTGTCAGGCGCGGGAATTTGCCGCCCGCCGTCACGAAATCGTTGTTCCGTGTCAACATCAATTTGTCCTCCTGGGTTTCGATCAGGCTGACGCCGCATTGGGCGGCGGTGATTTTTAAATCAGCCACCTTGAGGAGCAGCTCCGCCGCCTCCGGCAGCGGCCCAAAGCGGTCGCGCAATTCATTTTTCAATGCGCGGCAGGAGGCGGCGTCGTTGACTTGGGCCAGTTTCCGGTACATCTCGATGCGCTGACGCGCCTCCGGAATGTAGCTGCCCGGAAAGCACGCCGCCGGCTTTTGCGCGAGGCCCTCGTCCGCGCCGGCGGCCAGAAAGTCCAGGCGCACGTTGACATCGAGGCGGGGCCGGACTTTTTCGCCCTTGAGCGAGCTGACGCTCTGCTTGAGCAATTGACAATACAACTCGAAGCCCACGGCGGCGATATGCCCGCTTTGCTCGGCGCCGAGCAGGTTGCCTGCGCCGCGGATTTCCAGGTCGCGCATGGCGATTTTAAATCCGCTGCCGAGGCTGGAGTATTGTTTGATGGCGTTGATGCGTTTGCGCGCATCGGTGAGAAGGCCGGCATGGCGCGGCAAGAGCAAATAAGCATAGGCCTGGTGTTTGAAACGCCCGACGCGGCCCCGCAACTGATAGAGATCGCTCAGGCCGAAACGGTCGGCCCGGTCGATGATAATGGTGTTGGCGTTGGGAATATCCAGGCCGCTTTCGATGATGGTGGTGGAAAGCAGGACGTCGGTCTGGCCGTTGACAAAGGCCGTCATGACTTCTTCCAATTGGTCGCTGTGCATCTGGCCGTGGCCGACGGCCAGGCGGGCTTGGGGAACCAGGGCGCGCAACCGCTGCGCCACCGCTTCGATGTCCAGAACGCGGTTGTGCAGATAAAAGACCTGGCCGCCGCGATTGATTTCGCGCTGGATGGCGTCGCGAATGAGGCGCTCGTCGAATTGGGCGACGAGCGTTTCCACCGGCAACCGGTCCTGGGGCGGCGTTTCGATGGTGCTCATGTCGCGCGCCCCCGCCAGCGCCAGATACAGGGTGCGCGGAATCGGCGTGGCCGTCAGGGTCAGGACATCCACCAGGGTGCGCAGGCGCTTGAATTTCTCCTTGTGCAGCACGCCGAAGCGTTGTTCCTCGTCAATGACCACCAGGCCCAGGTCTTTGAAAAGGACATCGCTTTGCAGCAGGCGATGGGTGCCGATGACAATATCCACCGAGCCGGCCGCCAAATCGCGGATAACCCGGGCCTGATCGCGGCGGGAGCGGAAACGGGAGAGCAATTCAATGCGCACGGGATAATCGGCCATTCGCTCACGGAACGTGTTGAAATGCTGCTGGGCCAGGACGGTGGTGGGGACGAGCACGGCGGCCTGTTTGCCGGCCAGGGCCGATTTGAAGGCGGCCCGGATGGCGACCTCCGTTTTTCCATAGCCGACGTCGCCGCAAATCAGGCGGTCCATGGGCTTTGGGGTTTCCATGTCTTTTTTGGTGGCGGCAATGGCCAGCGATTGATCGGGCGTTTCTTCGTAGATGAAACTGTCTTCAAATTCGTGTTGCCAGGGCGCGTCGGGCGGGAAGGCGTGCCCTGCCTGGGTCGAACGAACCGCCTGGATGGACAGCATTTCGCCCGCCAAATCGCGCACCGCTTCCTGCGCCAGCGCCTTGGTTTTGGCCCAGCGCGTCCCGCCCAGCATGTTCAAGGGCGGCCGCGCCCTGCCCGCGCCGACATATTTGCTGACCAGGTGCGACTGGCTCACGGGCACATAAAGTTTCGGCGCCGGCTGGAGCGGATCCCCGGCCGCGTACTCGATGACCAGGCATTCTTCGCCCGTCGCCGCCAACTGCGTGTTGCCCGCCACCGGTTTTTGGCCCAGCGCCGCGGGCAGACTGCGCAAGCCCAAATACCGCCCGATGCCATGCTGGAGGTGGACCACATAATCGCCCTCCGCCAATTCGGAAAAATTGATGTCCAGCAATGACTTGCCCAATTGGGCTTGGGGCGACTTGAGGCGCCGGGGCCGCTGCACTTTATAGCGCCCGAAAATTTCCGCGTCGGTCACCACCGCCAGTTTCGCCGGCTCAAAAAGAAAACCGCGCGCCAGCGGGCCGATGTGCTGGCGCAAGGCATCGGGGTTGCCCAGCCCGTATTCCCGCCAGATTTCCTGGAAACGCCGCCGCTCGCCGTCATTGTTGCAAAAAAGATGCGCCGCATAACCCTGCCGCACCCAGCGATGAAGCTGGCTGAAAAATTCCCTGCGCTGCGCTTCGGCGATGTGCGGCTCGGGCCGGCGGTCGCCAATCGGACGGAAGACCTCGAGGCTTTGCCACGTCATCCCGTCTTTGCCTGCAAAGCCCGCCGCGCCGGGCAGGACGTTCTCGATGAAAACATTTTCCATTTCGCTCACGGCGACGGAAACCAGGCCGCGCCGGGCCATCTCTTCCTGGAATTGTTCCCACGAAATGTAAAATCGGTCCCGTTCCTGAACTTGCGCCTCGTAGCGGCCCGCCTGTTCGCGCAACAGTTCCGGCTCGCACAGGAGAAAAATGGCCCCGGCCGGAAGATACTCCAGCAAGCTGGCAACCGGCAGCCGCGCGTCCGCCTTCAACAGCCCCAATTCGCCGCCGGGTGGAATGACCAGCATGGTAATTTCGTCGCGGGAGATTTGTGTCAGCGGATCGAAGTGGCGCAAGGATTCCAATTCATTGCCAAAAAATTCGAGGCGGACCGGCCAGGGGCTGGTCAACGGCCACAAATCCAGAATGCCGCCGCGCATCGAGAGATCGCCTTTCTGCGTCACTTGCGCCTCCGGCTCGTAGCCCTGGTTCTCCAGCCCTTCGACCAAATCCAACGGATCCAATGAGTCGCCGCGCCGCAACGACCGCGTGCGCCGCGCGATTTCGCCGGCCTGAAATGTTTTTTGGAGCAAGGCCGTGACGCTGGCCACGATGATCGGCGCCGGCTCCGGGGCGGGCCGGTTGGAAAGGCCGACCAAAGTTTCCAGGCGTTCGCTCACCACGTCCACATGCGGCAGGCGCGGTTCGTGAGGCAACACCTCCCACGCCGGAAAAAAAAGAGGCCGGGCCGGTGGCGCGGCGCCGCCGGGGCGCGACTCCGCTGCCCACGTTTCAATGTCCTGCTGAAAAATTTCCTGTGTCCTGAGACTTTCGGTGACAACAACGACCGGCCTGGCGGGAAAGAGATGGGCCAGCAAGACGGCGAAGAACGGCTGGGCCGCCGGGCTGACCGAGGAAAAAGACAACGCTTCCCCCCGTTCCACGCGTTCGCGCAGGGACTGCACGACGGGAACCGACGCCACGGCCGAAAAGAGATCACCGGCCGCCGATTCTGACTGGCCTTTGGCCAAGTCATGAAACTTCGCCGCGCCGGGCCGGAACGTCAAGAGGGGAGTGCGGTGTTCACCCCATAGACGGAGTGAGGCAACCGGCCTACGATCATTGCATGAATCGGGTGCCAATGTTTGTCACGCAACAGTACATATGAAAAAAATCACTGTCCTTCTGGCGGATGACAACAGCGTCGTTCGCAGGGGATTTAGAAAGATACTCGAACTGGAAGAGGATCTCGAAGTGGCCGGCGAAGCCAAAAACGGCCGTCAGGCCGTCGCCATGGTCAGGAAACTTCGTCCCGCATTGGTTCTGATGGATGTTGCCATGCCGCTGCTCAATGGTTTGTAAGCCGCCCGCCAGATTCTCAAAGCCGGCCCCGCCACCAAAGTGCTCATGCTCTCGGCCCACAGTGATGAAGCCTATGTCGTGGAGGCGATCAACTCCGGCGCCGTGGGCTATCTGATCAAACAAACCGCCACTGACAATGTGTGCCATGCGATTCGGGAAGTCCAAAAGGGCAACACCTTCTTCAGCCCGTCGATTCCCAAACGTCTTCACAAACGCAAACCGATGAAGCAGATGGATTGGGCTGGATTGCCCAAGACGCGCCTGGCCGCTTAAACCCTGAAAACACGTCAGGGTCAGAAGCGTCGGCAGGGCCAAGCTCCGCAACCGTAGCCCTGTGTCGGACTGTGTCGAACTGCCTTACAGTTTCATCAAGCAATGCCTGATGACATCTCCTCTTTGCGTTAACAATTCATTGTGAATGGCTTATGCAATGATTGATTTCCGTCGAGGCCCGATGAGGCCCTTCCAACTCGAGAATTGTGTCGGATTCCTTTCCATTTCGCATCCGCTGGCGCCACGCGCCGGAAGCAATTCATTGAGGGTTAATATATTGAATGTCAACGAGTTG
>Ga0326727_10007959_pt1 | contig 27410 bp, 23 predicted proteins | sample MB2enrmetagenome_FD_207643 | JGI IMG/M metagenome (GOLD analysis project Ga0326727, IMG submission 207643) | Lab enriched peat soil microbial communities from McLean, Ithaca, NY, United States - MB29MY | ecosystem: Environmental > Terrestrial > Soil > Wetlands > Peat | place: USA: New York...
CCTCCCACAGGAGTTCGCCTCGCTGCACTTCGATTTGCGCAACCGAAAGCGAGAAGAGTTGCTCCACCGGTCCTTGGTTGGCGTGCCCCCCGATTAAACGTCCGAAGGAACGGCTGACTTGCGGCGTGGGAACGTTGGTGGCGCCATCGGGATAAGCAATGACGTGAGCGACAGGATGTTCCAGCACCAGAGAATGCAGACCGATGGTGGTGCTGAGGAGGGAAATGATTTTCATTTCCGCCTGCAAACGGTCGACCCGCAGGAATGGGACTTCGTCCGGGGCTTCGCGACCATGGATGGTCAGGTTGCGAGCGTCCACGCGCAGGCGGAATGGAGTGATGTGCAGTTCCCCGAGTTCAACGCGGCCGCCCGTGGTTTTCTCCAGCGAAGCGACCACTCGGCGGCGCATCATCCGCTGAAAAGAATCCGTAGTTACGTACCAGGCGAGCAGGCTGAATCCGATCACGCTAAAAACGCAAAATCCCCAAAAAAGATGCCACAGGATGCGCCGACGGACGGGAGGAATGGGCTCGGATGAGGGTTCGATCGAAGGTCCGGTCGGTGGTTCGGTCGGGGGTTCGGTCAACGGTTCCGCTCTCCTGCGGTGGATTCGGGAGTCAGGATATGGCTCCCCGAACGCAGATTCGCCAGCCATCCCGAGAGCAGTTCGTTCATTTTTCGCTCGGCCAGCAAATCCTTAATTCGGCCAAAGACCTCGGTTAACGGGGTGGCGCGACTGCCCGCCCGCTTAATCTCTGGCAGCAACTGATCGTTGTAGTAAGTCTCGACCGCATGCTGGTCAATCTGGATCGAGGGCCGCAGGCGGTCTTCCACCAGCTTCATCAACTGGATCTGGTCGCCCAGTCGCTTCTCCAGCGCACTTTGGGTGAGCCCATAACGTTGCAACTGCGCGTGCCATCCCTCGTCGGTGGCACAATCGGGATGAAACTTGCGGACGTCGCTGCGCACCTCGGCAACGCGGGCGGCGACCTCGTCGGCAGGGGCTGGCTGAGACGGCCGAACCTGTTCGCGCAGCAGTTCCTGATCGATCAGACGATCCAGGGCGGCGTTGCGCTCGGCCGCGGTGAACGCGTCCGGATCGCGGCCATTCGCCAGGGCCTCGAAGGCCACTTCCTGCTCCCAATCGCTCTGCAAAATGACGTGGTCGTTGACCTTGGCGACAACGCGATCAACGATCTGACCGGCCATGGCGGAGAGCGCCAGGGCCATGCTTAGCGCCATCGCCACCGCGCCATGATTTCCGAGTTTGATCATTCCGAATTGGATCCTTCGGAGCATCATCAGAAAGATTGCCCGACACTGAATGAAAAGTTAAAATGCCCTGCGCGTTTGTATCCAAACTGTCCAACCTGATTCCCATTCGTCGGATTGGTCACGATATTGGTGTAGCTGGGAAAGTACGGTGGATTCAAATTGTATCCGAAGTCAAAGCGCAACGGTCCGATCGGCGTCTGATAGCGCACCCCCGCGCCAACCGCGTGGGAAGCATAATTGTACTGACACCGCGAGTACTGCGGGGGCTGCGGCGGCGGCCTGTACGGCGCAGGCTGAAAACAGAGTTGTTGGTTGGGCTGATGAATGCGCCCCAGGCTGGGGAGCATTTCCTGCGGCCGCGCAAACACGTTGCCCATGTCTTCAAAGACAGTAAAGCCGATGTTTTCCAGAAGGTAAGGCACCATGACGTTGGGAAAACGCAGCTCCAGATTGTTGAGGAACACAGCGCTGCCGCCGACGGGATACCCGGTGAACGGATCGCGTGGTCCTGCCTGATTTAACCCGAATCCGCGATGGGAGTTGCCCCCGCCACTGTAGAAACGCTCGGGCAGAGGGATAAGAGCTTCGCCGGCTGACGCCGGTTGCGACGGATCCAGCACGACTGTGTCTCCAAAAGGGTTCTCAATTCCGATGCTGGTGGAACGGGCGAAGACGAATCTTTGTCCGGTGCTGCGATTGCGAAACAAGGTGTGATAGGTGGAGTTCTTGACCAGCACCCGGCTGAAGTCGGCCTCGGAACCAAAATAGCTGGCGGCAACGCCGCCTTCGACAGTGGTGTAGCTGCCGCGAGTGCTTTCCAGATCGTTATCGCGCCGGTTGCGAATGTAGAGAAAGTTAGGTATTCCGACCCTGGTGGGCGTGGAGAGAAGCGGAATGAGGTTGGCGGTGACCTCAATATTGCTGGCTTCCACGCGGCGATAACTGAAACGGTAGGCGAAGGTCGTTAGTTCCCGGTCTTCTTTCTTGTACAGCACTTGCAATACCTGGAAAGTTTGCTCCAGGCGTTTCGAGGTAAAGGTAGAAACGTCCACGGTGTTGTCGTAAAGCCCAGTGGCGCTGAAGCGGAGGTTGTCGAGGTTCAGGAGTTTGGGAATGGTGTAAGTAACGATTGCTCTCTGCTGCAATCGTCCGAGGTTGCCCTTCATGGTGATGGTCTGGTGGCGACCGTCCACGTTGATACGGCTGATGCCGAGAGAGACCATGGGGCTGACGCCAGTCTGCCCCAGAGGTTGATTGGTGCCGAATGAGGGCTGTCCGGTCTGGAACTCGAAACCGACGCCGTAATCGAAGGTGTACCGATCCGCCTCGCGCGCCGTGACCAGCACGTTCTTGCGCGATTCGGTGCCTTCCGGGTTCTGGATGGCGGTATCCACTTGCTTGAAAAGGCCGAGGTCATAGAGACGGCGCTGGCTCTCGAGCATGTCCTGCTGGCTCAGGGGCGCACCCGGTTGCACGCGCATTTCCCGGCGGGCGACTCCGGGGCGGGTGTAGTGCAAGCCATCCAGAAAAACTTGATTGACAAAAAACTGCTCGCCTTCGTGAATCGTGAAAGTCACACCAACCCGCGGCAAGTTATCCGTCGACGGAACCGGATCGTAGGCGACATCGACGGTGGCATTGGGAAAGCCATTATCGAAGTACCTTCCCAGAATGGTGTCGCGGTCATCGGCCAAGCTTGATTCATCAAATCCCTGCCCTTCGGCAGTTTGAATTTCTGGGAGCTGTTCCTGCGGAAGTGTGTAACTCCCTTCGATGCGGACCCAGGCAACGCGCGTCTGGGGGCCTTCCAGGATGGTGATCTGAATGGCTAGCAGAGACGGATCGTTCTGGTAGTTGGTCATGAGTTTGCTGGTGACTTCGGCCTGCCGGTAGCCACTCGCCCGGTAGAGATCCTGGATACCGCGCACATCTTCTTCGAGCAACAATTCGCTGTACCGCCCGTGAGCGAACAAGCGCCCGGCGGATTGGTCCTGCATGCGTGAGCGAATCAATTCGTCGGAAAAGAAACGATTGCCGGAAATGCGAATAGAAGCGAGTTTGTGGCGGTCGCCGGGATTGACGGTGTACACCACCTGCAAATTCTTGCCGTCCTCGGCGCGGTGCTGGGACACGCTAACCGCGGCCTCGAAATAACCCAGGGTCTGAAGATGGTTCTGGATGTTGCGCCGGCCCTCGTTGAGCAGATCGTCGTCGAGCGCGCCTTCTTCATAGATTGGCACCAGCCTGCGGAGCACGCGCTGGCTGAGTTTGAAACCGTCGGCGGAAATCTGCACCACTGGACCGCGATCCACCTTGAAAACATAGTCCACCGCGTTGCGCTCGGAATGATAAGTGCGGCTGGCCAACCCGACCTGGGCGAGCAAACGTTTCTGCTTCTGATAGCGCGCGCGAATTCGTTGCAGAGCGCGCGTTATGCGATTCGATACTACGCCGTCGCCGGAATGCAACTGGGCGATCTCCTTGATTTCCGCCACGGAATAGCCGGCATCTCCTTCGAGCGTGATCTCTCCGACGATAGCCCGCGGCCCGCGGACAACGTGGAAGGTCAGGTTGACCTGATGTTGCTCGGCGTCGCGCTGTTCGGAGACTGTCACTTTCGACTGGTGGAATCCATTGTCTTCCAGCACTCGTTGGATGCCTGCCAGAGCGCGGTCCAGTTTCTCCGGAGAGTAGAGTTCGCCGAGTTGCAAGCGGGTGGCGCTGGCCAGTTGGTTGGCGGATGGATTGATGGAGACGCCTTCGATCAGCACTATGCCTACAAAAAAATTCGCAACCGTCAAAAAACGGAGCCTGACGCCGGCGGTCTCGGTACGATCCACTTCGGCCTGAATGTCCGAGAACCGTCCGGTGGCATAAAGCGCCTGCATCGCGTCGTGCAGTGTATCGCGGGTGAGAGGTTCGCCGATTTTGAGGGGGGTAGCCGCCAGCAACGAGGCTGCTTCTTCCGGCGGGACACCCGGCAACTCGATCTGATCAATCGCCAAGCCGAGATAAGGCGTGATGGTTCCGAACTGCGCCGACGATTCTGGCGCTTGCTGGCTGGCGGGCGGCGGACCAACTGCCCAAACCGGGCTGTTCGCCAACACCAGCAGCATTACCATCGCAACCCGAGCGGCGCGGTTTGGCCGCAAAATTCCCTCCCGCAATTCCGGCCGTCCAACTACGCGACCTTTCCGGTTCGATGAATCGCAAAACGGCACACGTTGCTCGCGAGGATGAAGTTTGATGACCGGAACCTATAATACTGTCTGGAAAGCCTTTGAAAGGTAATCTCTAAGGTAAGCCTTTGGAAATGGACGACCGTTATTCGCGGCAGGTGTTGTTCAAGGCGATCGGAGCAGAGGGCCAGAAGAAGCTGGCGCAGTCCCACGTGGTCATCGTCGGATGCGGCGCCACCGGTTCCGTGCTGGCCTCGTTGCTGGCGCGTTCCGGCGTCGGGACGCTGCGGATTCTCGATCGCGACTACGTCGAGTCGAGCAACTTGCAGCGGCAATCGTTATTTGACGAGAATGACGCGCGTGAGTCGTTGCCCAAGGCGATCGCGGCGGCGCGGCAAATTGCTCGCTTCAACTCGCAGATCGTCGTCGAGCCCCATGTCGCCGACCTGATTCCGGCAAATGTTGATTCCCTGCTCGGCGGCTGCGACTTGATTCTGGATGGCACCGACAATTTCGAGACGCGCTACCTGATCAACGACTATGCGGTGAAAAATTCCGTGGCCTGGATCTACGCCGCGGCGGTCGGCAGTTATGCCGTGACCATGAACATCCTGCCCAGCGAAACCGCGTGCCTGGCTTGCATGTTTCCAGAATCCCCGCGTGGGACAGTTGAGACCTGTGAAACCGCCGGCATTTTGAATTCTGCCGTAAACCTGGTGTCGTCCATCGCGGCAACCGAGGCGTTGAAGTTCCTGGTGGGCGCCCATTCCAAGATGCGGCGAACCCTGCTTTCCTGGGACGTCTGGACGAACGAACGGGCGGAAATGGCGGCAATGTCTCCCCGGGCGGGATGCCGAGCCTGCCTGGGAGACTTTGTTCATCTGGCAGGGGAAGGCCGGCCGCACATTACGTTGTGCGGCAGAAATTCCGTGCAGATCCACGAGCGGCAGCGACCGGTGGACTTTGCCGAGTTGAGCACCCGGCTTCAGCCTCACGGCAACGTTCGCCACAACGAGTTTGTGCTGAAGTTCTGGCACGAGCCGTATGAGATGACGTTGTTTCCCGACGGCCGGGCGATCATCAAGGGAACGACCGACACGGCCATCGCGCGCAGTTTGTATGCGCGATTTGTAGGCAGTTAGGATCAATGGAGCGACGCGCGCCCTCGCCCGTCCATCGATGACTATGCCGGGCGGGGACGCCCGGCGCTCCATTGAAAGCAGCGCCAAACGATTGCAGGTTGTGCGCAGTAGTTTTCACCAGGCTCGCGACCTGATCTTGCCTGAATCTCAGCGGTTTAGCCGAGAGCGCCGGGAATCTCCGGGCATCCTGGCTGTCTTCGACCTGCCGCCAACTGGCCAGAAAACTGCAGTCGAAGCAGGCAGGTGTTAGCCCCAGTGGAGGCAGTATGCGACCCTATTTGGTTCTGATGGCGGTAGTTTTGACGGCAGCAGCAGCTTTGGCGCAACAGCCCTATCCTCACCCAGCTTACGGCCCTTGCCTTTATGGATGTGGTCCATATATTCCGCTGGTGACCACGCCGGAGATATCCCTGCAAACGGTTACGCCGAACCCGGTGGGAGCGAGCAACGCCACCACGGGATTAATCGCCGGCGCGACCAACGCGACGCTCTCCGAGATTCAGGGATCGACGAGCTCGGAGTACACCATGCCCGTGTGGTACCAAGGCGGCGCGCCGATCATGACGCCTCAAGTCCACCTCCATGCCGAGCAGCTTGGACGCGAAGGACGTGTGATGCACGAAGCCATGCGCGAAGAACGTCCGCGTGAAGCTCGTTTAAATGAAGAGCATGGCCCGCGCGCGGAAGCACACGGCGGCTGGAACTATTTCCCAGGGCGGGACCACACGGCAAGCGTGGCGCGAGCGGCTGGCGAAGCCAAAGGCTTAAGGAAGGCCGGTCATGTCTATACCAACGACGACGTCACGCGCCAGAATGACGCTAACGGCTCGGTCAAATACGACGGCAAGACGGAAAAGATGTAGAAGGGCAGCTTCCAGCTCTCAGCCGTCAGCTTTCAGTTTCCAGCTCTCGCTTGCGACCTCATCGTTGCGATCGAGAGCTGTTGTTTTCTGGAAGGAATAGCTCGTGTTGCTTCGAAAACCAGACATTCTTCAATCCAATCTGCTATCTTCGTCGGTTGATTCTCTCCATACATACTACGCAGGCGCCAATCGGCGCCGGGGATGAGTGGCTTCATGCCTGAAATTGCACCTCCTGAACCGTCCCGTCTTTATCGCTGGACTGTACTGCTATTTGTCAGCGTGGCGATGGGCGGCAACTACTACATCTACGACAGCATCAATCCGCTGGAACGCATTTTCATCGACAAGCTGGGCTTTTCTGCCACGGAGTTCGGCTGGCTAAACTCCTCCTATAGCGTAGCCGCAGTTTTGACCCTGCTGATTGGCGGCATCGTCATTGACCGGATCGGCACGAAAAAGGCGCTAACGTTCTTTGCCTGTCTTTGCCTGCTGGGAGCCATGCTAACCGCGGCACGCGGACGGCCCAGTGTAATGATCGCCGGCCGCACCGTGCTCGGTCTGGGCGCCGAATCCATGATCGTGGCGGTCACCACCGTGCTCGCAAAATGGTTTAAGGGGAAAGAGCTGAGCTTCGCCTTCGGGATCAACCTCACCATTGCCCGTCTGGCATCGGTGGCAGCTGACAACTCGCCGACTTGGGCTCACCGGGCGTTTTATCCGCATGGGCCCACGGGCGAACCAAGCTGGCAAGGACCGTTATTCATCGCTGTAGGCGCGGCCGTACTGGCGGTGTTCTGCTCGGTAATCTACTGGGTGCTTGAAAGTCGGGCGGAAGGGCGCTACGAACTTGGACAGGCGGGTTCCATCGACAAGCTGGAGTTCGGCGAGAGTTTTCGTGTCCGCGGCTTGCAGTTCGGGCAAGCATCTAACAAGATTTGGCGCGCTCTCAAAGACTTTTTTCGATTCAATCCCTCGTATTGGTTTGTGGTTGGGCTCTGCTTCACTTTTTACTCCGCGATCTTTCCCTTCCGGACGTTTGCCATCGATTTCTTTTCAAACAAGATTCTCGCTTCCCACCCTGGGATGACGTTATCAGAGGCCACTCAGCAGGCAGGCTTTTGCAACAGCTTGCTCCCCATTACGGCGATGGTCGCTACACCTCTCTTTGGGTTGATGGTAGACAAGGTCGCCAAGCGGGCGCTGTTAATGATGCTTGGATCCGTACTGCTGATGCCGGTGTACCTGATGTCTGCCTATCTTCCGGTCGCCAAAACAGTGACCTTCGCCGTTCCCTGGATGGCCGCTTGGCATTTCACGTTGTTGCACCTCACTTTTCCTCTACTTTTTCTGGTTACGATGTCGATGATGGGCATGTCATTCTCACTGATCCCAGCGGTCATGTGGCCTTCAGTTGCTTATGTTGTGGACCCGAGGAGGCTGGGCACGGCCTACGCCTTGATGACCCTGATCCAGCAGATCGGCTTCTTTCTCCTGAACTTGCTGATAGGGACGGCCAACGACTACGCCCATGCCGGGCTGGATAACCCAGGAGGATATCGGCTGGGCATGTGGATCTTCTCCATCCTGGGCTTCGTTGGGCTTACTTTCGCCATTCTGCTGCGGGTTCGCGAAACTGGGCCGCACGGGCATGGGCTGGAGACGATTACGGCCAAGGGATAGGTTCTAGATATCATATAGAGACGCGGCTTGCCGTGTCTCCCGACACAAAGCTGGATCATGCAGACAAGACGGGGCAAGCCCCGTCTCTACGGTTACGAAAGTGACCTCTCGACGAGTTTGGCTTGAACTTTGGGCGTATAGACCATCCGGCAAGCTACAGTTTTTGGTATTCTGACGACCTAGGAACGGTCGAGAGCGCTGCTGCGACTCCCTCGGCAAATTTGTACAACGAAAAGAGTTCGACGCCGCATCTGAACCAGTAGCGGCCGGAAAAGGCGACTTGACCGACCCGAAGCAAAGCATCTCCGAACGAGAGGCAATTGAGCAGGCAAAGCAAGGCCACGAAGCCGCCTTCGAAGTCTTGTATCACCTGCACAAACGCCGCGTGTATTCGCTATGTTTGCGGATGGTCTCCAATCCCGCGCAGGCCGAAGATCTGGCCCAGGAAGCATTTCTCCAGCTATTTCGCAAGATTGGCACCTTTCGCGGCGAGTCCGCCTTCTCCACTTGGCTGCATCGCATGACGGTCAACGTCGTCTTGATGCAACTGCGCAAGAAGGGCCTGCCGGTGGTGTCGTTGGAAGAAACTCTGGAGGGGGAAGACGAAGCTCCCAGGAAAGAATTTGGTACCAAAGATTTGAAGCTGACGGGTTCCATCGACCGGCTGCAATTGCAGCGGGCGATTGACCGGCTGCCGCCGGGTTATCGGACGGTTTTTGTGTTGCACGATGTGGAAGGATTCGAGCATAACGAAATTGCCCAAATGGTGGGCTGCTCCGTGGGTAACAGCAAGTCGCAGCTTCACAAGGCGCGGTTGAAGCTGCGGGAGTATTTGAAGTTCATGAGAGCCGAAAAGGCCAAGACTGGATAAGGGTAGTTGCGGTATTGGGGAGAGGTTGCTATGACGTGTGCAGATGTAGAGCGAGTTCTACCGGAGCTCCTCGACGGCACTCCGGATCGTGCGCTTCCCGCTGAGGTTGAAGCGCATGTGAAGTCCTGTCCCGCTTGCTCGGATCTTGTGTCGGACCTGAATCTGATTTCGAGCGAAGCCCGGCAACTGGCGGCAAGCGAAGAACCGGCGCCCAGGGTATGGGTGCGAATTGCCGCTCAATTGCGCGCGGAAGGCCTGATTCGTGATGAGGGGCCCGCAACCGCCCGGCCCGTCCTTGTCCCAGTCCCAACATATTCTGGCCGGCGATGGAGCGCATGGTGGCTGGCGCCAGTGGCGGCGGCGGTGCTGGCAGCCGGCTCTTACGTCATAAGCCACAAGCCAGTTCCACAAGTGGCGACGCAGCAAGCTCCGGCAACTCCAGTAACGGCCCCGACAGCAGTGATGGCTGCGGTCCCCCCCGCTGCAGTGCGGGCCCCGGCTCCGCAGCAACTGGCGCAGAAATCGGCTAAGCCAGCTGGCGCGAGGAGGTCTGAGGTAGAACCGGCGCCGAGCGAGGAAGATCAGCAGTTTTTGAGCGCAGTTTCCACGCTGGCCCCTTCGATGAGGACCACGTATGAACTTCAGTTGCAGGCGGTGAACGCTGACATCCGGGAAACGCAGGCTTATGTGGATCGGAATCCGGGGGACATGGACGCTCGGCAACACTTGATGGATGCGTATCAACAAAAGGCACTTCTTTACCAGATAGCATTAGATCGTATTCAATAGGGGAAGGGGCGACCGGCATTCCCGGCCGCAGGGGCGGCATTTTTATGGCAAGTCTTCATGGCGCGAGTCTTCGGTTAGCGAGTCTGCGGGCGACAAATCTTGGGCAAACAAATCTTAGGCAAACCGCGGTGGTAACTTTGGTTCTGGCAACCTGTCTGGCATCAGGGGCTTTTGCCGAGACCAAGAAGGAATACAGCTTTGCGGTCGGTCCCAACGCCAATATTTCCGTGGATACGCAATATGGGGCGATTTCGGTAAGGCCCGGCAGCTCCACCCAAGTAATGGTGACGGCAACACTCAAGTCAGACAAGGTGGAAGTCGACTTGCAACAAAATGGCAACCGGATTGAAATCGCGTCGCACCTTTTGTCGGGAGCTGATGAGCAAAGCGGCCAGGTTGACTACGAAGTGCTGATTCCGCCTGACGCCACTGTCACCGTCCATTCTTCAACCGGTCCGCTGTCGGCGGAACACCTGCAAGGGGACTTAACCCTGGAAGGTCCCGATGCCATGGTGAATGTTAGCAACGTCGAGAACGGACACGTGCACGTCCAGACGATGCGCGGGCCGATCACGCTGACCGATGTTCGCAACGGTCACGTCGAGATCGCTTCCATCAGCGGTGACGTCCATTTGAAGTCGGTCAGTGGCCCGCTCGTGCAGGTAAATTCGGGCAGCGGAAAGATTTTTTATGATGGCGATTTTGGCTCCGGCGGCGACTATAAGTTCACCACCCACACCGGGGACATTGAAGCCGTAGCGCCAGCAGATGTCTCGGCTGATTTCAGCGCGCACTCGGTGCTGGGCCGAGTGCACAACGATTTCCCTCTGCAACCGAAGCCGCACTCCCGGTTTTCCTTTGATGCAGGACGTTCCTTCTTTGGCACGGTCGGCAAGGCCGCATCGGAGGTCGTGCTGCGCTCTTTCAGTGGTAGAATCCGCCTCAAGCAACGCTGAACAGAATCAGGTCTCAGATGTCGGGTCTCAGGTCTTAGGAAGGTCTCGACTTTCCTGAGACCTTGATGGAGCGCCATGAGAGTGCGCGCGGTGTTTCTGGTGGGGTTCATGGCTGCCGGCAAGACCATGGTGGGACAGGAACTTGCCCGGCGGCTGGGCTGGGACTTTGTGGATCTGGATGCCCGAATCGAGTCCCGCGAGCGGCAAGCCATTCCCGAGATTTTTCGAGATCGAGGGGAATCCGGTTTTCGGCTCGCCGAAACCAGCGCGCTTCGCGATCTGACAGAATCGCTTGACCGCAACACCGTAGTCGCGCTCGGTGGCGGAACGTTTGTGCAACCTAAGAACCGGGAATTGCTGCAAGATTGGCCTTCTGTGTTCCTGGATGTTCCACCGGACGAACTTTGGCGGCGCGGTCTGGAAGATGCTACAAAGCGGCCCCTGCGGAAAGATGATCCGAAGGAGTTTGCCGGTCAATATGGGTACCGGCTGCCGTACTATCAGCAGGCAACCGTGACTGTCGTAACCTCAGGGAAAGATCTGGCCACCATTTGTGCCGAGATCGAGCGTACGTTTCAGTTTTGGGAGGGGACTGAGGCGGCGGGTTCATCTCAGATCCCCCCCGATCATTCCTAAACAGGAGAATCACAGTGAGGTTGTCTTTTCGGCTGCTTGTTTTCATGATGGCGCTGCTGGGGTGCGTTGTGGCATTGGCCGTTCCCATGCCCAGAGGAAAGGAGAAGGAACACGAAGGGAAGGCAGTCGACTCCGGCTCCTTCGGCGTATTCCAGAATGGCCATCGGGTAGGAACCGAGACGTTCTCGATCTATGAGACCGGCGGCGGCAGCGTGATCCATTCCGAGTTCAAGACCGAGAACACTCCGCCGGACGTGCAAACTTCCGAGATGGAGCTTAACTCCAAGGGTGAAATCCGCCGATATGAATGGAAGGAGTTGAGCCCTGGGTCAGCGCACTACACAGTGCTTCCGAATGGTGAGTTCTTGAATCAGAAGTGGAGCGCTGGAGCGGGAGATAAAGAACACGAAAAGCCTTACCTGCTGCCGGCATCCACCAGCATCCTGGACGACTATTTCTTCGTCCATCGCGAAGTGCTGGCCTGGAAGTTTCTGGGCATGGTCTGCAAACAGGATAAGGGACCGCTGCAGTGCCCCTTGAAGGAGCGCACCCTGTTCGGCACCATGGACCCGCACCAACAGTCTTCGGCGTCGGTCAGCGCGGAGTTCCTCGGCCGGGAAAAAGTGAGCCTGAAGAGCGGGCTGCAGGACCTCATCAAATTGGAACTGAAGAACGACGCGGGGACGTGGCAACTCTGGCTCGACGATCAATTTAAAGTGATGCGGATCTCCATTGTGGGAGAAAATACCACCGTGGACCGCGACTGAACTTCAGGTCTTAGGTCATAGGTGTCAGGTCTTAGGGGTCCACTGAGCGCCGCAGAAGGTTTCTAGATCCTAAGACCTAAAACCTAAGACCTGCGTTACTGGGATAACTCTTGACGATTCTTGATTCACGCACGTCGCGCATTCTCTTCACGGCCTTACTGTTCGCCGTGGGGCTGGGTTTTCTTTACGCGGCGCGACGCACATTGATTCTCTTCCTCTTTGCCATTTTTTTTGCTTATCTCATTAATCCCGCGGTAGAGCGGCTGGAGAAACCGGTCCGCAGCCGCGTCTGGGCGATCACGATCATTTACCTCCTGCTTCTGGTAGGCCTGGGGGTGTTTGGTTTCCTGGTCGGCCCGAGGATTGCCCGGCAAGGCGCGCGCCTGGGAGCATCGCTGCCCGGACTCATGGATAAGGCCAGCACCGGCCAGCTCTCGGGCCAGATCGGCCAGCTTACGGCACAGATTGGGAGCGAACACGGCTGGAGCACGGATACCCAGAAGCGTATTCGGGATTTCCTCATGAGTCACCGCGAAGACTTGTCTAGCCTGGCGCAGCGCATCGGGGTTCGTGCCGCCGAAGCGGCGCAGGAAGTGTGGGTGCTGTTTCTAATACCTATCCTGGCCATCTTTTTTCTGCGCGACGGGAGCAGCTTCCATGAAGTGCTGGTTTCGCTGGTGCAGTCGCGCTCGCAGCGCGAGTTTCTGCAGGATGTGTTTCAGGATCTGAACCAGATGCTTGCCCAGTTCATTCGCGCCCAGCTGACGCTGGCGGCGCTGTCGCTGGTGGCTTACACCTCATTCTTGAGTGCGACGCGAGCTCCGTATGCGCTGATGCTGGGTACAGCCGGAGGCGCACTCGAGTTCGTTCCGGTTGCCGGACCGCTGCTGGCAGGCGCCGCTATGCTGATCGTCTCCGTTCTCGCGGGATACCAACACTGGTTCATCCTGCTGTTGTTCTTGTCGCTCTGGCGAATGGTGCAAGATTACGCAATCTCTCCGCGGATCATGGGAGTGAGGGTGGAATTGCATCCGCTCGCGGCGTTGTTTGGCATTCTTGCGGGCGGCGAAATCGCCGGAATACTCGGCGTCTATCTCTCCATCCCGGTGATGGCCAGTTTGCGCATCGTCTGGCGCCGCTGGCGCATTTACGCCGAAAAACGCAAGTTCGGACCGCTCAACGAGTACTCGTTCCCGCACGAGCTCGGAAGATAGAGAAGCTGGAAATGGAGCGCCGGGCGTCCCCGCCCGGCTATGTCGTGGCTGCGTTCTGTACGGTGTCCACATCCACTTTGCGTAGGAATTCGGCCGCGGCTTCCGGCAGCACGGTATTGATAAACATTCCCGAGCCCAGTTCGAATCCGGCCACTCGCGTCAACCGTGGAATCACACTTAGATACCAGTGAAAGTACTTCACGCCGACGCTCTCGGCGGGAGCGCTTCGAATCGTAAAATTGAAATCCGGGTTCGCCAGCCCGTGGTAGAGCTTGGCCAGCATCGAGCGCAACATGCGGGCCAGATCGTTCATCTCGGTGGTGCTGACATCTCCGAAGCTGGCCATGTGCCGCCGTGGATAGATGTGGGTAGAGAATGGAGCCGGCGAGGCATATAGTTCGAGCGCGACGAAGTGCTCGGAGACCATGACGATGCGGGACTTTTCTTCTAATTCCTCCTCCAGCATCTGGCAGAACATACACTCGCCATAGTCATCGAAATGCCGCAAGGCTTGTTGAAAGCGCGCGCGCACCTGTAGCGAGATTACGGGAGTTGCAATGAGCTGGGAGTGCGGGTGCTCCAGACTGGTGCCGGCGTCGATCCCGTGATTCTTGAAGATCGTAATCAGCGCGATGCGCGGGTCGAGGCTGAGTTCATCGTAGCGAGTCTTATAAATGCGGAGGATTTCGGTCACGTAGGAATCAGACATCAGGGCCATAACCTGAGAGTGGTCGGGCGTTTCCACGATCACATCGTGAACCCCGAAGCCGTTTACCGTCCGGCGCGAGCGGTGTACGGTGCGGGTCGGCTGCACATCGCGGGAAAGAGCGGCAAACTTGTTCGGAAACACGCGCACGTGCCACGGAACATCCGGCGAGGTCGGTACCCGCAGAATTTCCGGAGGAGTCAGCTTCTCGTTTCCGGGACAAAAAGGACAGGTCGCGAGAAACGATGGCAGGGGCTTCCGCTCGCTGTGGCGCGCCATTTCTTCCGGCCGGCGGGCGCGTTCGGTTGCGATTACAACCCATTCTTTCGTCGCAAAATTCTGACGCAGTTCTGACATTCGGCACTCCTGGAGAAAGCCTACACCCGAGACTCGCGAGGCGAACAGGCACCGAGGGTCACATCCACGTTTAGGGGGCGCAAGGTTTACCTGATCCGTGTGTGCACCGGCAACGGCATTCCCGGCAGAAATTTCGCTGGTATAAAATCGAAACTTACCTTGTTTATCAAATATGTCGAATAAATTACCTGTAGGAATTCTCGGTGCCACGGGCATCGTCGGGCAAAGATTTATCCAGATGCTGGAAGACCATCCGTGGTTTGAGGTTTCATGGCTGGCGGCCTCTGACCGTTCGGAAGGCCGGACCTACGGCGAAGCCGCGCGCTGGCGTCTGAAGACCGCCATCCCCGCCAATGTCGCGAAGATGAGGATTGCTCCCGCGAAACCCGGGGGCGCGCCCAAGATTATTTTTGCCGCTCTCGATGCCGCCATCGCCCGGGAACTGGAACCGCAATTTGCCGACGCTGGCTGCGCCGTGGTCTCTAACTCCAGCGCCTTGCGCATGCAGGCCGACGTTCCGCTGGTGATTCCAGAGGTCAATGGCGATCATATTCAGATCATCGCCAAGCAATCGTGGTACACCAAGTCGGGCGGTTATGTTGTCACCAATCCCAATTGCTCGGCGATCGGCCTGGTACTGGCGCTGGCCCCGTTGCATCGCGCTTTCACGCTCGAGACCGTGATGGCGGTCACCATGCAAGCGGTGAGCGGCGCAGGATATCCCGGAGTAGCGTCGCTGGACATTCTCGGCAACGTGATTCCCTACATCGCCAAAGAAGAAGAAAAGATGGAAGAGGAAACGCAAAAGTTGCTGGGGACGCTGAAGGGCGCGCACGTCGAGCCGGCTCCCTTTGCTATGAGCGCACAATGCAATCGCGTTGCGGTGGAAGATGGTCACACCGAGTCGGTCGCCGTCCGCTTTAAGAAAAAAGCCAAGCCGGAGGAGATCATCGCCGCCTGGAACGATTTCCGCGCCGAGCCACAGAAGTTGCGCCTGCCCAGCGCACCCGATCAACCTGTCGTATACATGACTGCGGCGGATCGTCCGCAACCGCGCTTCGACTGCGACCTCGGCGCCGGCATGACCACGTCCGTCGGCCGCTTGCGCAAGTGCAACGTTCTCGACTGGAAGTTCACGGTGCTGTCACACAACACAATTCGCGGCGCCGCGGGCGCGGCGTTGCTGAATGCCGAACTTCTCAAGGCGAAGGGATGTCTCGGATGATTAACAACAGTGGACAGTGGATAGTGGTCAGTAGCCAGCGTTCGGATAAGCCCTCGTCGGTGCCGCTATTACTGATCACTGACCACTATCCACTGACCACCGCTCTAAGGACCCGCTCATGATCGTCATGAAGTTCGGCGGGACCTCCGTACAGGACGCAAAAGCGATTGATCGCGTCGCCCACATCGTTCAGGGACGGTTGGCGGACCGTCCCGTGGTGGTGGTCAGCGCCATGGCCAAGGTCACCGATTCCCTGCTCGCCATGGGCAAGGCCGCTGGTGGCGGCGATCGTAAAACCGCTCTCAAGATGGCGCGCGCCCTGCGCGAACGCCACTATGACACCGCTGGAGAACTGCTGGGCACGGCGCTGTTCACGGAATTTCACGGCGACCTGGGCTCCGACTTCGAAGACCTGGACGAATTGCTGCGCGGCATTGGCGCGGTCGGCGAAATCACTCCCCGCACCTACGATTACGTTGCGTCGTTCGGTGAGGTGCTTTCGAGCAAGATCGTAGCGGCCGCCTTCACCGCCCGCGGATTGCCGGGCGCGCACGTGGATTCACGCCAATGTCTGCTGACCGACAGCAGCTATACCCGCGCGGTTCCGCAGATGGAGGAAACCAACGAGCGCCTGCGCAAACGGTTGCAGCCTCTGCTCGATGCCGGCAAGGTTCCGGTGATGGGTGGGTTCATTGCTTCGAATCGTGTCGGCATCACCACCACCATTGGCCGCGGCGGATCGGATTTCTCTGCAGCGATTTTTGGCGCTGGCCTCAAGGCCGAGCGTATCGAAATCTGGACCGACGTCGACGGCATGATGACTACCGACCCGCGCCTCTGCCCCGATGCCCGCCGCATCAAGGTCATTAGCTTTGACGAAGCCGCCGAACTTGCCTACTTCGGCGCCAAGGTTCTGCATCCGGCAACCGTGTTGCCCGCGATCCAGCAGAACATTCCCGTCTATGTTCTGAACTCTCTGAACCCGACCTGCGAAGGGACGAAGGTCACGGCACGTGCCCCACGCTGCTCGAATATCTTCAAGGCCATTGCGCTCAAGAAAAAGATCACACTGGTAGAGGTCGCTGCGCCGCGCCGTCTGCTGGTGCGGGGATATTTGAAGTCCATCTTTGAGGCCTTCGACAAACATGAAGTAGCGGTGGACGTGGTTTCCACCTCCGAAGTCAGCGTTTCGGTGACGGCAGAGACCAACGAAGCCATCCCGGCGCTGGCCGCCGATCTGGCGAAGCTTGCGGATGTGAAATACGAAGGGCGGAAGGCGATCGTCTGCCTGGTGGGCGAGAATTTGCGCAACACCCCCGGAATCGCCGCCAAGGTCTTCGGCATCCTTGAAGATGTGAAGATTCGCATGATCTCGCAGGGTGCTTCCGAAATTAATCTGACTTTTGTGATTGAAGAAGACGATGCGGGTGAGGTTGTCCGGCGACTGCACCACGCGTTTTTTGCCGAGGCGGATCCGGAAGTGTTCGCCTAGCTTCGTTTTTACCGCCGAGACGCCGAGGCCGCGGAGAAGACCAAGAACGGGCTGAAACATTTGTTTTTCCAGATTTTCTCTGCGTTCTCGGCGTCTCGGCGGTGAAAGGTTTCAGCATGAATCTTCTAATACTAGGCTGCGGCAAAACCGGATCGCTGGTAGCAGACGTCGCACGCGAACGCCGCCACCACGTTCGCACCCTGGACGTCGACGAAAACGCGAACGCCTCCGCTCTCACTCCCGCTTTCCTGGCGCCTTTCGACGTGGCCATCGACTTCACCACGCCCTCCGCGGTCATCGCCAACGCCGAGGCCTGCATCCGCGCGAAGAAAAATCTGGTGATCGGAACCACGGGCTGGTATGAGCAATTGCCGCGCTTGCGCGAAATGGTGCTGGCGGCAAAGACGGGCTTCCTTTACGGATCGAATTTTTCTATTGGCGTGAACCTGTTCTTCGAAATTGCCGCAACCGCAGGGGCCGCTCTGAAATACGATTACTCGGGTCAGATTTTCGAGCGGCATCATGTGACCAAGAAAGACGCGCCTTCCGGGACGGCGCTCACGCTGCAGAAGATCGTCCACGATTCGGGAGGCCAAGAATTAGAGATCGTCTCCTTTCGCGAAGGCGATGCGGTCGGCATGCATGAGTTGGTCTTCAATTCTGCCGGCGATCGCATTTATTTGTGCCATGACGCCAAGTCGCGCCGGGGATTTGCTGAAGGCGCGGTGCGCGCGGCTGAGTGGCTGGCGGGGAAAACGGGGTTTTTCGAGTTCCGCAGCGTCTGGCGCGAACTTTAGCGCGAGCCCATTCGCTATCGCCGAGAGCAACAGCCGAACAACGACTGCTTATGCAAGCGCTCGCGAGAAGAGTTATCCTAGGCTCATGCAACTGCGAGGCTGTGGTACCGCTCTGGTCACACCGTTCTCTCAGGACGGTGCTATCGACGAAAACGCGCTACGCAATCTGGTCACCTGGCAGGTCGAATCGAGCATCGATTTCCTGATTCCCTGCGGCACAACGGGAGAAACTCCCACGCTCACCCACGATGAATGGCTGCGCGTTATCGACATAACCATCGAAGTCGCTGCCGGACGCGTGCCGATCGTCGCCGGCGCCACCTCGAACTCGACCCAGGAGGCTGTGGCCAAGGCGAAAGAAGCGACGGCGCGCCCCGGCGTCAACGCCATCCTCACCGCTTCGCCGTACTACAACAAGCCAACGCAGGAAGGGCAATACCGGCATTTCCGCGCCATCGCCGAGGCGGTCGACAAACCGGTCATCCTCTATAACGTGCCCGGCCGGACCTCCGCCAATCTTGAGCCCGCGACCCTGGTGAGGTTGACCGAGGTCCCGAATATCGCTGGCGCGAAGGAAGCCAGCGGCAACATGACGCAGATCGCCGAGGTGCTGAACTCCGTGCCCGAAAGCTTTCTCGTGCTCTCGGGCGACGACGCCGTCACGCTACCGGTGATCGCGCTCGGCGGCGTGGGCGTAATTTCGGTGGCCTCCAATGAAATTCCGCGCGAGATGGCGGAGATGACTCGCGCTGCTCTGAACAACGACTGGCACACGGCGCGGACTCTCCACCGCAAATATCTGCCGCTGATGCTGGCCAACTTCATCGAGTCGAGTCCGCTGCCGGTAAAAGCCGTTCTTGCAATGATGGGGAAGATTGAAGAAGTCTATCGCCTTCCCTTGCTTCCCATGCGACGTGACACGCGATCAAAACTGCAGAAGATCGCCACCGACGCCGGACTGATTACCCGGCCCGCGGCTCCGCCGGCCGTTGCCGCCGAATTCTATGTTTACGAAAACTGGGCGGCGGGACCGCATAAAGCGATTCTGCACCGCGCATCCTGTGGACAGTGCAGCTCCGGCAAAGGACGCCCCAGCGGGCACGATCCCAATCATTCGCGCTGGCACGGGCCGTACAGCAATCTCGCGGAAGCGCGCGCGGCGAGCCATCAGATGGCCGGGGTGCTGATCCGCAGCGAATGCAAGTGCGTGGCGTAGAATCAGCTTCTGGCTTCTAGCTTTCGGCGAACTTTGAACCCTGCACGACACTGGGGGTGCCCCATCCTTGCGCGTCCCGTGCGCAAGGGTGGGATTCCGCGATTGCCGCGATCTTAGGATTCTTTAGCAACCGCATATTCAATGACAGAATCGCTATCCCAACTAAGATCATCCATCGAACGTCTATCCACAAGCGCCACGATTGACAATGCCAAAGCGCGCCGCACCTTCCACGATTTCCGCACCGCTCTGACCCGCGGCAAAATTCGCGCGGCTGAGAAAGTTGCCGGACGCTGGGTGGTCAACACCTGGGTGAAGCAAGGCATTCTGTTCGGCTTCCGCCTCGGCGAGCTACAGGAAATGTCGGACGGCGACGTGCTTTCCTTTGTCGATAAGGACACCTTTCCTGCTCGCCGCCTGACTCTCGCCGATCGTGTACGCCTGGTGCCGGGAGGATCATCCATCCGCGAAGGGGCCTATGTTGCGCCGTCAGTCATCTGCATGCCTCCCATGTTCATCAACGTCGGCGCCTATGTGGATGAAGGCTCGATGATCGACTCGCACGCGCTGGTCGGCTCCTGCGCGCAGGTTGGCAAGCGCGTGCATCTGAGCGCCGCGGCTCAGATCGGAGGCGTGCTCGAACCCGTCAACGCCGCCCCGGTCGTGATCGAAGACGATGTGCTGATTGGCGGCAATTGCGGAGTTTACGAAGGCACGCGGGTCGGCGCTCGCGCCGTTTTGGGAGCGGGAACGATTCTGACTCGGTCCACGCCGCTCTATGATCTGGTGCGCGGCGAAATCTACCGCGCGTCAGCGGAGCAGCCGCTGGAAGTGCCCGAGAACGCTGTCGTCGTTCCCGGCTCGCGCGCGGTGAAAAAAGGCAGGGGAGCGGAATGGAACCTTTCGCTCTACACGCCGGTGATCGTGAAGTATCGCGACGAGAAGACCGAGCGCGGCATTGAGCTGGAAGATTGGCTGCGGTAGAAATAGCAGCTCACGACAGCAACCTAGCCGAAGGCGCACTTGGGAGCTTCGCCTGCCCTTCCGCAAACCTGCGCCGGGCCTCCAGATGCTTGCCGCGGAAATGTGCTCGCGCCCGCTGGCCCCATGCCCGCACGAAGTAATAGTTCAGCGCGCATCCGATGGCCGAGCTGACGACCGGAATCAGGCGTCCCGCCCACTTCTCCACCACATCGGCTCCCGCCTGAACCGCGATGCGCTGAATCACCTTTGGCACAAAGCGGTTGACCACTTCTTTTTCCAGCAGTTCGCGGCTGATGTCGACCCCAGCGGCGCTGGCTGCCGCAATCCAAAGCTCGGCGATTTCATCGTCGGTGTTCAACTCGAAGCCGTAAATCAGGCTGAGCTTTTGGATGGTGCGCATTGTAATCGCAGAAAGAATGCCGAGGTCGGGCACGATAGTAAGGATCCCTCCCAGACCAAATCCGGCTCCTTCGGCCGCCGCCAGCTTCATGCCGCCGCTGATCACCGACTCCGCCACATCGTCGAGGCGCTCAATGGGCAACGTGTACACGCCGTGAAAGGTAGCCAGCGGTAGATCATGCGCCACGCGGAGTTGCATGAGGAAGCGCCCGGGATCGACCTTGATGGTCTCGTAGGCGCGCGTCAGGCCGCCGCGAATCGCGCCTTCGACCCTCCGCCGCATCCAGGATTTCTTTTCGTCAGGCATCTTGCTTACGAGTTTATCAGCCGCGCTTGACTTCCCATTCGCAAGAAATTGTCATCCTGAGCGTAACTCCAACCGCGCTCTCCGCTGTGCTAGCATCAACTTGTCTAATGTCAAAAGGAAAACTGCACATAGTTCCGCTGGGCGGCATGGGCGAGTTCGGTATGAACTGCATGGCCATCCGCTTTGGCGACGACATCATCGTGGTTGACGCCGGCCTGATGTTCCCCGAAGCCGAGTTGCTGGGCGTCGACATCGTCGTCCCCGACATTTCTTACCTGCTGGAAAATCGCAAGCATGTGCGCGGCATCGTCCTGACGCACGGCCACGAAGATCACATCGGCGCCCTGCCCTGGATTCTCAGCGAACTGAATGTTCCTGTGTGGGGCACCGAGTTCACGCTGGCTTACGTTGAAGATAAGCTCGACGAGCACCAGCTCCTCGACGACTCTGACCTGCGCGAAATCCGTCCCGGAGAACGTTTCAAGGTTGGGCCTTTCACCATTCATCCGCTACAGGTGACGCACAGCCTGGTTGATTGTGTGGCGCTCGCTATCCACACGCCGCTCGGCGTGGTGCTGCACACGGGAGACTTCAAAGTCGATCCGACGCCCACCGACAACCGCCTCTTCGACCTGCACGGTTTCGCCGAGTACGGCAAAGAGGGGGTGCTGGTGCTCTTGCAGGATTCGACCAACTCCGAGCGCAAGGGCTACACGCCGAGCGAGCGCGCCGTCCGCCGCAAGTTCGAGGAGGTTTTTGCCCGGACCCAGCGGCGCCTGTTCATTTCCTGCTTTTCGTCCTCGATTCACCGCATCAAGCTGACGGTCGATATGGCGCGCGAGCACGGCCGCAAGATTTGCTTTATCGGCCGCTCCATGAACAGTTCCTCCGAGATCGCCGAGGATCTCGGTTACATCCAGATTCCCGACGGCATGCTGATCCATCCCGGCGAAATGAAGAACTTCCCTCCGGAAGAAGTTTGCGTGCTCATCAGCGGCACGCAGGGCGAACCGATGTCGGCATTGTCCCGGGCGGCGGTGGACAATCACAAGCACGCCAAGATCGAAAAAGGCGATACCGTTGTGCTGTCATCGCGGGTCATACCAGGCAACGAAAAAGCCATTTTCCGCATGGTGGACCACCTGTTCCGCCGCGAAGCGTTCGTTATCTATGACGACGGCTCTTACCCGCCGATTCACGTCAGCGGGCACGCCAGCCAGGAAGAATTGAAACTTATTATCAACCTGGTGCGGCCCAGGTATTTTGTCCCGATCCATGGCGAATACCGGCAACTGAAGTTACATGCGGAACTGGCGGCGTCCATGACGGGGGCCGTCGGCAACGTGATGCTGATTGAGAGCGGAGACGTCCTCGAAATCGACGAACTCGGCGCGCGCAAGGCCGGACGCGTCAACGTGGGCCGCGTCTGCATCGATTCCGGCTCGCGCACGGATGTGGTCAAGGACCTCATCATCAAAGACCGCCGCCACCTCAGCGAAGATGGCTTCGTCATGCCGATCATTGCCATTAACAAGCTGAGCGGACTGGTTGAAACTGCTCCCGAGATTGTTACCCGTGGATTCGCTCCCGGCGAAAACGGCGTGATCGAGCGCGCCCGCGAGATCGTCATGGAGACGCTCGACGCCTCCAGCACCGAAGAGAAAGCCGACTACGGCGTGATCAAGGAAAAAATCCGCACCGATCTGAAGCGTTATATCTCGCGCCAGACGCAACGGCGGCCGCTGATTATGCCGGTGATACTGGAGATCTGAAGACTTTTCACCGCCGAGACGCCAAGGATGCAGAGGAGAAAGCTTCCATCGTAACGCTAGCTGACATCCACCAAGCCCAAACGCTCCTCCGCGGCATCGCCGTCCGCACGCCCCTGTTCGAATGGACGGGCACGGCGGATCCGCGCAAGCTTTACCTTAAGCTCGAAAACCTGCAACCCATTGGCGCCTTCAAACTGCGCGGCGCTTACAACAAGGTCGCATCCCTAACCAACGAAGAACGCCGCCGCGGGGTCATTTCCTATTCCAGCGGCAATCACGCGCAAGGCGTGGCCTATGCGGCGCGGGCGCTCGGCGTGAAGGCCATCATCGTCATGCCCGGCAATGCTCCGAAGAACAAGCTCGAAGCTACCGCTGCTCTCGGAGCGGAGATCGTCACCGTTGGACCCGGCAGCGAAGAGCGCCGCCTGCGCGCGGAGCAACTGGCCGCCGAGCACGGCTACGTCATCGTGCCTCCTTACAACGACGAAAAGATCATCGCCGGCCAGGGAACGGTCGGGCTCGAAATCCTTGAGGACCTGCCCAATGTTGAAACCGTGCTGGTCCCGGTTGGCGGAGGAGGATTGATCAGCGGCATTTCGGCCGCCATCAAGCTCAGCAGTCGTCTCAGTAATACCAAAGTGAAGGTAATCGGCGTTGAGCCTGAACTTGCCGGCGATGCGCGGGCCAGCCTGCGCGCCGGTCGTATCGTCTCCTTCCCGGCCGAACAAGTCTCGCGGACACTGGCCGACGGGCTTCGTACCCAGAGTATCGGTGCAAGTAATTTTGAGCACATCAGCGCTTATGTCGACGACATCGTAAGCGTGACCGAAGATGAGATTTGCGAGGCCATGCGCTCTTTAAGCGCGAACCCGCAAACACTGGCCGAGCCGAGCGGCGCCGTAGCCGTAGCCGCATTTCTTTTTCACGCCGACGAGCTGCCCAAGACCAACATCAACGTAGCCGTGATCAGCGGCGGCAACATCGATCCCAAGTTGCTTGCCGAGTTGCGCAATCATTGATCGCTCAGGCGCCAGGGTAAAGTCTCGCACTCGATTCGTGCTTCGAGCGCGGCGAATGTACAATCCTGAGTCTCCCCCGAGGGCAACGTGACTCCCTGGCTCAATCAGTTTTTTGAACTCGCCGACCACCAGACCACCGTCCGCCGCGAAATCGTTGCCGGACTTACTACCTTCTTCACGATGGCCTACATCGTGGCCGTCAATCCTGCCATCCTGAAAACTGCGGGCATGCCCGCTGGCGCCTCGCTCACAGCTACCATCTTGACCGCCATTTTCGGGACGCTTCTGATGGGCTTTTACGCCAAGCGCCCGTTCGCCATCGGTCCGTACATGGGCGAGAACGCGTTTATCGCGTTCACCGTGGTTCATGTCCTTGGCTACACCTGGCAAAGCGCTCTGGGCGCGGTATTTCTGGCCGGAGTCCTGTTTATTCTGATGACTCTGTTTCGCCTCCGCCAATGGATGGTCGACGCCATTCCCGCTACGCTTCGTTACAGTTACGCTGTCGGCATCGGACTGTTCCTCACCTTCATCGGACTGAATCAGACCGGCATCGTCACCATAGGATCGCCCGGCGCACCGGTGCGGCCGGGCCATCTCACTTCACTATCGGTCCTGCTATCGGTCTTCGGCTTCCTGCTGATGACGGTGCTTACCATTCGCCGGTTCCCGGCCGCGATTCTTAGCGGAGTCCTTGTCACTGCTCTGCTCAGTTTTGTGACCGGGGTCGCTCCTGCGCCGGCAGGCTGGGTCAGCCGTCCTCCCAGCCTGCAGCCGGTCTTTTTTCAGTTTGATCTGCACAGTCTGTTCACCTGGGGATTTTTCCCTGTAGTTCTGACGATTTTTGTCATGGCGTTTGTGGACACAATGGGCACGCTCATTGGTGTCTCGGCGCGCGCGGGCTTTCTGGATAAAGACGGCAACCTGCCCCAGATCGAGCGGCCGATGATGGCCGATGCTTTGTCCACGACCTTCGCCGCCGTGATTGGAACCACCACATCCGGGGCCTATATCGAGTCGGCTACCGGAGTCGAGGCCGGTGGCCGAACCGGCCTGACTGCGGTGGTTACGGCGCTGTGCTTTGTCGGGACTCTATTCTTCGCGCCTTTTATCTCTGCCATCCCGCCCCAGGCCTATGGGCCAGCGCTCATCTTCGTCGGCCTGCTGATGCTGACTCCGATTACCCGGATTCCTTTCGACGACCTCACCGAACTGGTTCCAGCCTTCGGTGTCATCGTCCTAATGGCTTTCACCTATAACGTGGGAATTGGCATGACCGCTGGGTTTATCTTGTATCCTTTTTGCAAACTGGTTTCGGGACGATTGCGCGACGTTCGTCCGGCGCTCTGGGCGTTGACCGCCTTGTCGCTGCTGTTCTTCGTCTTTTACCCGTATACGTAGTAGTTGGGAAGCAGGTGAAATTCGCATGATTCGTTTTGGTATCGCAGGATTCGGGTTGCACGCTGTCCGCCGCCTGATGCCGGGCTTTGCTCTGGCTCAGAATTGCAAAGTGGTTGCCTTGTCGCGCCGAGACTCCAACAAAGCTCGCGAAGCGGCTGCGCAGTACGGGATACCGCACGTCTTTGCCTCTACTGAAGCACTCGTTCGCTGTCCTGAAGTCGACGCTGTGCTGGTGACGACTCCGAACGCTTGCCACCTGCAGGACGTCCTCGCTGCGGTTGGTGCCCGCAAGCCTGTGTTGTGCGAAAAACCCATGGGCATGGACGCGGACGAATGCCGCCAGATGGTCGAAGCGGCGCGCAACGCCGGCGTTCTGCTTGGCGTCGCCCAGGTCTTCCGCTTTGAAAACACCACCGCGAGATTTCGCGAGCGCGTTGCTGCTGGTGACGTCGGCCGTCCGGTCTTTGCGCGTGCGGAGTTCTCGTATCCGGGCTCAGGCCAGCCTCGAACCTGGCTTTACAACCGCTCGATCGCGGGAGGGGGGCCGATCTCCGACGTGGGGGTGCACTGCATCGACGCCTTGCGTTACATCCTGCAAGATGAGCCTCGGCGGGTGACCGCCATCGGCCGGCCAGCCGAAGGATCCGGTGACGTAGAAGCGGCGGCTGTCATAACGCTGGAGTTTCAGGGCGGCACGCTGGCCACGGTGCTGGTTTCAACTCGGGCGCACTATCGCACGCCGCTGGAGATTGTCGGTGACGCCGGCGTCCTCCGGGCCGATGATGCGCTGAATGTCGAACATCCTGTCAGGTTGGAACTGTGGCGCGACGGACGAATGGTCGCCGAAGAAACTGTTTCCAACCACCTTGCCTATGCGAGGCAGGTAGATGCCTTCGCCGCCGCTGTCGAAGGCCGGGAAGAATTTCCAGTGCCGGGCCAGGAAGGCTGGAAGAACCAGATCATTCTGGACGCGGCCTACCGCAGCCTATCATCGGGAAAAAGTGAACCGGTGCCGGCCTAGTCGTTGGTCGTTTGCCGTTGGTCGTTTGCCTGTACATGTTCATTCCATCGAACCAGTGCTTGCTGACGACTACCGATCAATCACCAGCGACTGCCCCCGGGGGAACTTCACCACAAATAAGAAGCGCCCCGGATCCAAAGGATCACGGGACGCCCGAACAGCCCTCCCCAGAACTGCTCGTCCTGAAAGTATGGCAACTCGCCAGAGAGCGGAATACCACTCTTGAGGGGTTGGAATGGCACCAAGGGGCCACTTGTCAAGGGTCGAGTCCGTGGTAACATCCGTCACCTCGCGACTAGTTACTAACGGTCGCGCCAGGTTCTGGAATCGGTTTCGCAACGCAGCGTTTTGCTTCTCGTGGCGGGATTCCCCCTGCCGATTCCGAACCAGGCGGTTGCTCGGCTTCGTGGTCGGTCTGACTCGTCCGCGGGACGGAGCTACTGGTGACCTTGGGTAATGCGATTGTTACTAGTGTGCAGCAGATTGCATTCTGAGATTTGAATCATCTGTGCAATAGGCTCGTAAGTTATTGATAAACAATAAGAATCAAGCCTTGGTAGTTTTGGAAGAGCAAGTGCATTAAACGTAAGTGGCGATCCATATCCCTGACGCCAGGTTCCAGGGTAAATTTGGGAAAGAAAGAAAGATTTTAGGGAGGAAACTCAAATGAGGCGAGTGTTTTTCTTAGCATTGCTGGCATTGGCGTTGCCAATTGCGGCGTCGGCGGACATTATTCTCACGAACCAGTTTGGCTCGGTTACGGTATCGAACGCAGGCATCACTTCCATTGGATCACAACTGAGAAGCTGGGACGGAAAAACCACGGGAGGATCCATGGGTCATGTGAGCTTCTCTACCGGCTCGTTCGCCACTGGCTCGCTCTTGACGGGCGGAACGTTTAATGGGGGCGGGTATTTTGACGTGATTGGCGTCGGCGCCTGGACAAAAACATTGCCGGGATCACCCCATGCCCCGGTAGCGCTCTTTACCGGCAGCTTCGTCGGTCCAGTTACTTTGACTATGACCAGCCCGCCGGGCAAATTGAATCTTACTTGGAGCCTCACCGGTACGATCACAGGCGCGCTGTATGACGGTCGTTGGGTGACGGGAACGACCACACAGACCCTCTACAGCATTAACCATCAATGGAGCCAAGGTATTGGCCACATCAGTACCGGCACCACGAATCTCGTCGTCCCGGAACCCGGGACCTTGGGCCTTCTCGGAACTGGGCTTGTGGGTATCGCTGGCATGTTCCGTCGCAAGCTGATCGGGACATAACCTAAGTTTTGATTCGCCCGAAAACACTCAACTCATGGCCCCGCCGCATGGCGGGGCTTTT
>Ga0326727_10007960_pt1 | contig 27408 bp, 22 predicted proteins | sample MB2enrmetagenome_FD_207643 | JGI IMG/M metagenome (GOLD analysis project Ga0326727, IMG submission 207643) | Lab enriched peat soil microbial communities from McLean, Ithaca, NY, United States - MB29MY | ecosystem: Environmental > Terrestrial > Soil > Wetlands > Peat | place: USA: New York...
CCCCCTTCGAGAAGGCTTACCTCAAAGTCGAAAAAGCCCTCGATGACGTCATTGCTTTAATGGCCGCCTGAAGCCAACATCTGAGAGATATTTTAATGAGATTTTAAAATTAAGAATCTAATCTCCTTAGTCCTCCAAGTTTTCATGATCAAAGCAACGATTCATTCGGATTAAGATTAGGATTAGGATTAAGATTAGGAAGCGGAGAGCGCAACCCAAAATGCGAGATTTCGGCAGGGGCGGAGCAGCATCCGCCGTGCGGGCCGGGGCGGCGGCGCCAGGACGGGCAAGAATTGCCGGTTCCGCCCGCCATCCAGCGATCAAACCTTGTTCCATTCAGTGCTCTTCGTCAAAATCATTCAATTTCGGTAAAAATTGACAGGATGAACAAGATGAACAGGATTCGGAAACCGCTGGCGCGCCGGTGACGCAAAGCCGGACTGATGGTCGGGAGATTTTATCCTGTTAATCCTGTCCATCCTGTCCAAACCGTTTTTTTGGTTGCGGTTCCGGCGCGCAGCGTTCTCTTGCGGCCAGTTCATCCGGCTTTCCCCGGCCCCTTTAAAATGCCAAAGAACAGGCGCGGGAGCGCCATACACGATCCACATTACCACGTTATTATGGGACTGCAAATAATAACTGACATCGGTCGCACACGATCCACATTCACTTTGCATTGGCAAAAACGGCTTTAACGGCGTCGAGATACGCCATGCCGTGAACGGTGTCCGGCTCCAGATAGCTGCCTTCGGTCCATTCGTTCCAGCAATTCAAGTTGAGGATGCGCAGGCCGTTGGTCTCGGCGAGCAGGCGTTGCCTGGCCAGTTCCAGGGCGGCGCGGAAATTTGCCGGCGTGTTGTCCTTGATGGTGTTCATGAACGGGTAGCCAAAATTGCCAAATTCCTGCGTCTGGTCGGCACGCGGGCTGGGGTCCCAGCCCATCGTCACGTTCGGGATGTAAGGCACGCCAAAACACGTCATCGCCTTTGACCAGTAGTTGAAATAGGCGTCGCGGACAAAATTATATTCCGTCTGCTGCTCCGGCAGCGCGGCGTGATGAATCCAGACGTAGGAAGTGACGGAATCAAAGCCGAGGTCGTGAACGAGTTTGGCCGGGTCGGCCACGGTTTTCTCCGCCGGCAAAATGGTCTGCCCCCATACGACCGCATCGAGGTGCAGGCCCGGCAGGCCGGCGGCAACGGCCCTGGCACGAAAGGCATCCAACGCGCTGCGCGTGGCTTCCACCGAGCCGAAGCTGGCCAGAAGATTGCCCAGGTCGTAAAACGAGAAATAGGGTTTGCCGTCAACGCGCCAGTAGTTCGCGCGGGTGAAATAATCCCGGATGAGGTGATCGCAGATTTTGGAAAAGGTTTCCGGCGTGACGCGGCCGGGATAAAGAACCTTTGGATCGTCGCCGCGATGAAAAGGCTGGATGTCCAACCAGTCATGGTTCGCCCACATGAAGGCGAACTGGAGCCGCGCATGGTTGGTTGCCTGCAAAAATCCACGGTCAATCGGACGATCCAAAAATGGCCCGTCGTTGTAATAATACCAGTCGAAGATGAAGGCGCTGATGCCGTGGTCGGCGGCGGCGTTGATTTTATGGGCCATGACGGCAGGATCCGATTCGTCCTGGCAGCCCCACAAGGGCACGTGCGGCTGCAGGTGTCCGGGAAAGCGCGGCTTCGCATTCCTGACCAGTTCCCATTCCGACCAGTCCGTGCCCTTGGTCTTCGCGTTGCGCGGGTCGCCAGGATGGTAATTGCCAAAATAATAACTGACCACGGTGATGGGGCGGGTGCCGGGGGAGGCACAGGTGGCGCCGGCTCCCAAAAGCCTGGTGGCGGCAGCCGCGGCAGCCAGCAACATCATGGTCAGGAAAAGATGGCCGCGGGAGTGTTTGATGGGTTTCATTGTGCTGCTTCAATCTTGTTCTTTTGCGGCTAAATCAATTGCCGGATTCAGGTTTAGCCGAAACCATGCAATAAGGCAGGGAAATTTCAACGCAAAGGCGCAAAAACGCAAGGACACAGCGCGGCAAGCCGCAACCAAAGACGAATTGGCCGCAAAGGAACACAAGGACCACAAAAAAACAAAGAATGTAAGCTCCTGTCTCTGTGTTCCTTGCTTTCGTGGCAATAATTTTGTTAAAAATGCAAAACTTTTCAGAATTGCACTGCAATGAGAATCTGGCCCAGGCCAGTCCGGCTCACCAAACGGTGAGCTTCGATCACCGAGTCAATTTCGCTTCCTGACGCTGCAGTGCAATTTCAAAGAACTCTTCATTTTTGGCAAAGTTTTTCTCTCTGCGTCCTCGGCGTCTCTGCGCGAAGCAGGGGCCAAGGGGAATTTGGTTGCGGCTTTGCCCCGATGCGACTTTGCGCGAGAAGATCTGGCGGAGGAATGTCTGGCAGAGGAATAATCTCAAAGGCATTTTCTTCACGCGAATAAGGGCTTGACTTCGGGTGCGGGCAGCGACAGAGCATTTAGCCAAGATCGCCGGAAACGAGCTTTTTGTTCGCTCGGCGGATGAAAGGGCAGCGCTTTGAGGCAGCCGCAATATCGGACGAGCCAGGCGAAACCATTGCGTTGCGTGGCGAGCACAAGATCTTCGGCCGAATCACTTCCGTAAGTGGGAGCACTGCTTCGTTGGTATTGATCCGGCAATTTTGAATCAGAAGGATAATCAATGAAGAACTGGAATTGCACAGTATTGGCCCTCGCGCTGCTTGCGCTTGCGGCGACCGTCACCCAAGCCGGTGCCCAGTCAATCTACACACCTTACGCCTTTACGAACTTCGCCGGCCTGCCTGGCGTTACGGGAACCAATGATGGCGCCGGCAGGGCGGCCCGGTTTTCGCGGCCCTACGCCGTGGCGGTGGACAGCGGGGGCAACGTCTATGTGGCGGATGAAATGAACGAAGCGATTCGGAAGATCACCCCCACCGGGGTGGTGACGACGCTGGCGGGCGCCGCCGGGCAGACTGGGGACTCTGACGGAACAGGCAGCGCGGCGCGCTTCAATACCCCCCGCGGAGTGGGGGTGGACAGTGGGGGCAACGTCTATGTGGCGGATACATTTAACCACACGATTCGGAAGATCACGCCCGCCGGGGTGGTGACGACGCTGGCGGGCAGCGTCGGGCAAAACGGCAGTACGGACGGCATCGGCAGCGCGGCGCGGTTCAACAATCCCTACGGAGTGGCGGTGGACAGCGGGGGCAACCTCTATGTGGCGGACCCTGGCGACAACACAATTCGGAAAGTGACAGCGGCGGGAGTGGTGACGACGCTGGCTGGCACCGCCGGAGAACATGGAAGCGCGGACGGAACAGGCAGCGCGGCGCGGTTCTTCCAACCCTCCGGCGTGGCGGTGGACAGCGCCGACAACGTCTATGTGGCGGATGCAGAGAACTATACGATTCGCAAGATCACGCCCGCTGGAGTGGTGACGACGCTGGCGGGCGGCGCCGGGCCGGACTACAGGGACGGCACCGGGGGCGCCGCGCGGTTAGGCTTCCCCGTGAGCGTGGCGGTGGACAGTGCAGGCAACGTTTATGTGGCAAGTGTACGAGGGTACTCCATGATTCGGAAAATTACACCTGCCGGAGTGGTCACGACGCTGGCAGGCATGGCCTCGCAGGTCGGCATCGGATCTGGCACCGGCAGTGCGGACGGCATTGGCAGAGCGGCGCGATTCAATGACCCCTACGGCGTGGCGGTGGACAGCGGGGGCAACCTCTATGTGGCCGATACTGACAACCATCGTATCACCAAAGGCAGCCCAACCAAGTGGGACCCGGCTGAACTGGCGAAGGCCATGTTGGTCCCGCCGGTGCCGGAAGCGCCACCATTGGCCACGCCAACTATGAAAGCAGCACAAGCAGCACAGGATGTTTCGGCAAGGCTGTGGGAGGAGAGCACGGGGAAACTGATACGAACTTTTGAAGGACACAACCGGCCAGTCACGGCGATGGTCTTTTCCCCGGATGGCTCTAAAATCCTAACCGGCAGCATCACGCAAGAGCTAAGGCTGTGGGACACGGCAACTGGCAAGCAAATCCAAACGTTTCAGATCGGCCGCGGGAGGGAAGTAACTGCACTGGTGTTTTCCGCAGACGGCCAGCGGTTTCTCGTGGGTGGACAATCACGGATGCTGGAACTGCGTGATGCGAGAACCGGAGAAGTCATCCAGACCTTTAAGACTCAACACGGCGTCAGCGCGGCGCTCTTTGTGTCGGATGGGCAGAAAGTCCTTGCTGCGGGAAGCTCGGGCACCACCGTAACTGAGTGGGAGACGGCGACCGGAAAGCAAACGCGAATATTCGTGGAAAAAGCGGTATGGTGGCAGGGCGTCAACCGGGTGACTCTGACCGCCGATGGCAGAACACGGAGTTGGTGGAACGGTATGACTGGCGGCAGTGTCCCAGGGGAATTCCAGGCGCCTGCTGCGCCGCTTGGCGAGGGCTTTCAGGATAACGTGGCAATTTCCCCGGACGCAAAAAGGGCTTTCACGTGGTGCGGAATGTCAGGGCTTTCGGCAACGCATGAGGGGCGTGTGCTTGTGGCTCAGTGGGCCAGGTTATGGGACCTGGAGGCAGGCAAAGTGGTCTGGTTTTCGCAGGAATTTCCGGGCCAACGCGCCCAGTTCGCGTTTTCTCCGGATGGCGCCCAGTTTTTGACGGGAAGCCATGAAGGCGGGGCGAGATTGTGGGACGCAACAACCGGGGCAGCGATCCGAACCTTCGGCACGCAGAAACAATCGTTCCAATGGCTCGCATTTTCACCCAATGGGAAAACCATTCTGGCTTGGGGGGCTGATAAGGTGATGCGTCTATGGGATGCGCAGACCGGCAAACAAATCCAAAGCTTCTCTGTGCCAATGGTCACTTGTGTGGTGTTTTCACCCGATGAAACGAAAATTGTGACAGGTGGTAAAGGAGAGTGGGCCGGGGAATGATTGGATACCGAAGCGATGCAATTATGAAGACTGTTTCTGTCCGCGAGTTTTATCGCAATGCCAGATTGGTGGATGGCTTGCCTGAAGGCCAGCAACTGGTCGTAACGGCCAACGGCAAGGCCAAGTTTGTCGTGAGCAGGAACGGCAGACCGAAGATGACGCGCAAGCTGGCCGAAGAGCGCGCGGTCGGTCGCGTCGGCGGTTCGAAGTTCGACGGCACCGCCTTTCTCGCCTCGCTCAAAAAATGAGTTTATACGCGGACACCTCTTGGTGGCTGGGTGAAGCTCGCTCGGAAGCATCGCTGAACCCGGAGACAGCTTCACCGTAAAGGTGAAGCTCAAATCAAGCGAAAGAGCGGCCCTGGTACAATTAAAAGTGTCGGTCAACCAATGGTGGGGCGGCGCTGCGGCGCCGCCCACTTTTTGACTTTTCGATCCGCCACACATCCGACTATAAATCCGGCCGATGTCCGAGGGCCAACCTCTTGAACCAGGGCGAGGCACGCCAGCCAAAGGAGTCCATATTATGCTGGGCCGGCCGAATTGGGTATTCCTGACCGTCTGCACGGAGAAACGGTCGCCGTGGCTGGCGAAGCCTGTCGTGCAGGGGGCGCTGCATCAGATTTGGAAAGATCAAGCAACGGCCTGGCTGGTGAGCGATTCTGTGCTGATGCCGGATCATTTGCATTTGTTCTGCACGCCGCGCGACTTGAAGTTCACAATCGAGAGGTGGATGGCCTTTTGGAAAGATCGTTTTGCCAAAGCGCATGTGGAGTCCGGCCGGTTTCAAACCGGCGGTTTTCACCATCGGTTGCGGGACGACGAAAATTACGCCGGGAAATGGCAATACGCACGGGAGAACCCCGTCAGGAAAGGTCTGGTTTCACGGGCGGAAGACTGGCCTTTCTGGGGCAGGGTGCATGAGATTCATTGGTGAGGGAAAAAAGGATTTGGGCGGCGCGCCCCCAGCGCCATCTACCGGAAAGTGACTTGAAATCTTGGGCGGCGCGGCAGCGCCGCCCTACCAAGGACGTTCCGGCTCATGCGAACAAATCCATTTGCGGCGGGGGGCCGAGGGCTTTGAGTTTTTCCACTTCGGGACGGCGGCGGGGGCGGCGGACCTTGCCCTCAGGGGTCAATTCCGATTCCTCCAGGTTGGAGAGGATTTCCTTGGCGCGCTCGATGACCGTCCGGGGCACGCCAGCGAGGCGCGCGACCTGGATGCCGTAACTCTTGTCGGTGCCGCCTTCGACGATTTTGCGCAGGAAGACGATCTGGTCGTTCCACTCGCGCACAGCGACGTTGAAGTTTTTAACCCGCGGCAGCCGGGCGGCCAGCTCGGTCAACTCGTGGTAATGGGTGGCGAAGAGAGTTTTTGCGCCCACGACGTTGTGCAGGTGCTCGACGATGGACCAGGCCAGGCTCAGGCCGTCAAAGGTGCTGGTGCCCCGGCCGATTTCGTCGAGGATGACCAGGCTGCGGGCGGTGGCGTTGTTAAGGATGTTGGCCGTCTCGGTCATTTCGACCATGAAGGTGGATTGGCCGCGGACGAGGTCGTCGCTGGCGCCGATGCGGGTGAAGATGCGGTCCACCAGGCCGATGCGGGCGGCGGCGGCGGGGACAAAGGAACCGGTGTGGGCCAGAAGGGTGATGAGGGCGACCTGACGAATGAAGGTGCTTTTGCCGGCCATGTTCGGGCCGGTGATGAGCATCAACTGGCGTTGGGCGTGGTCCAGGCAGGCGTCGTTGGGGACGAACCTTTCGCCGGCCATCGTTTGTTCGAGGACCGGATGGCGGCCATCCCGGATTTCCAGCGCGCCGTCGGCGGCCGTTTCGGGCTGGCAATAGTTGTGGAGGCGGGCCGTTTGGGCGAAGGCGGCCAGGACATCCAATTGCGCCAGCGCGCCCGCCGCGGCCTGCAAGCGGGGCAACTGCTCGAGCACCTGTTCGCGCACGCGCTGGAACAATTCGTACTCGAGTTTGACGCTCCGCTCCTGCGCGCCGAGGATTTTGCCCTCCATCTCCTTCAATTCGGGCGTGATGAACCGCTCGCCGCCGGCAATGGTCTGCTTGCGGACGTAGTGCGGGGGCACTTTGTCGAGGTTGGACTTTGTGACCTCGATGTAATAGCCGAAGACGGAATTGAAGCGGACCTTGAGGGAGGCGATGCCGGTGCGGGCGCTCTCGTCCTGCTGGAGTTGGGCGATCCAATTTTTGCCCTCGCGGGTGGCGCGGCGCAATTCATCCAGGCCCGAATCGAAGCCATCGCGGATCAGCCCGCCTTCCTTGACGGCCAGGGGCGGCTCCTCGACGATGGCGCGGGCGAGCAATTCGACAAGATCGGGCGCGTCGGCCAATTGACCGGCCAGTTCCTCCACCAGGCCGGGCGCGAAGGGTTCCTCTTGGATGACCGGCAACTCCGCCGGGCGTCGCGGCGCGCGCAAGCGGGCGAGGACGTTTTTGAGGGCGGGGAATTTTTCCAGCGCCAGGCGCAAGGCCAGCAGATCGCGTCCGTTGCCCGAACCGGAACTGAGGCGGCCCAAGGTCCGCTCCAAGTCGCGCACGTCCGCCAAATCGCGCCGGAAATCATCCAGCGCGGCGGCGTTTTCGACCCAGAGCCGGACGGCTTCTCGGCGGCGGGCGATGGGCACGGCGGCCGCCAGGGGCTGGCTGAGCCAGTCGCGCAAGCGCCGCGCGCCCATGGGCGTGACCGCGCGGTTGAGCGCGCCGAAAAGACAGGCTTGGCGTGGCGCGCCGGCATGGAGCGGCTCCAGGATTTCCAGGTTCCGCAGCGACACGGCGTCCAGCCCCATGAAATCCGAGCATTGGTAAAAGCAGAGGCGGGTCAGGGCGGAGACATCGCGCCGCAGATGTTGTGTCAAGTAATGGATCACCGCCCCCGCCGCGCCGATGGCCGCCGGCCGGTCCTTCAAGCCGAAGCCGTCCAGGGAGGCGACTTTGAAATGCTCGCGCACGGTGAATTGGGCCGTTTCGGGCGCGAAAAGCCAGTCTTCGTACGGATTGAGCACCACGCCGTCGTAGCGGGCCAGGGCGGCCAGGTTTTCCGCCGCAGCCGGAAAGATGATTTCCGCCGGACGCAACCGCTCCAACTCGGCGCGCACGGCCGCCTCGCTTTCCAACTCCGTCGTTTTGAAATCGCCGGTGGTCAAGTCGGCCGCCGCCAGGCCGAAGACCTTGCCGCAAAGGCAGAGGGCGGCGAGGAAATTATTCCGTTCGGCGGCCAGGAGGCGCTCGTCGAAATGGGTGCCGGGACTGAGAATGCGGGTCACTTCGCGTTTGACCAACTGGCCCGGCCGGGCTTCCTCCAATTGTTCGCAGACGGCGACCTTGCGGCCGGCCTTGAGGAGGCGGCCGATGTAGTTGTTGGCGGCGTGGAAGGGGATGCCGCACATGGGGATGTCGCCGCGTTTGGTCAGGGCGACATTGAGCAATTGCGCGCCGGTTTTGGCGTCGTCGAAAAACATCTCGTAGAAGTCGCCCAGACGGAAAAGCAAGAGGGCTTCGCGCGGCAGTTCGCCCTTGATGCGGCGGTACTGGGCCATCATGGGCGTCAATTGAGTATCCTGGCTCAAGGCCGCCCAGTGTAAGAAATTACCCCGGCGGTTGTCGAAGCAAAAGCAAGGCGAGCAAAGAGAGCCGGTCGGTTATTTGCACATCGGGGACCGGCGCCCATTGGCGAAAAATCTCCCGCCGGTGCGCCAGAGGCCGCCGCGTCCCAAGAAACGCTATGAAGACAAAAGCCGGACGACGATACGCTCCACATGAAGCTTCGTAGTGTCCAGAAACGGAATTCCATTGTGCGATGCTTCACGCAAAATCAACGGCAACTCCGTGCCGCCCAGAATCAGCCCGTCTATCCGATGGAGATCTCTGAGCTGATCCACGATTTGCAATAATCGTTCATGAGTTTCCGGCAGGACAATGCCATGAATCAACTCACTCATGTATTTGTCATGAATGTAAGTTTGCTCGTCTGGCGGCGGAACGCTGAGCGCGATCCCTTCGCGGTTAAAAACATCCGGATAGAACCGCCCTTGCATGGTCGGGCGGGTGCCCAACAATCCCAGATGTTTGAGGCCCATCGCCCGGGCGGACTCGCACGCGGTTTCCACGATGCTGATCAATGGGATGGGAGACCGGCGGTTAAGCTCATCAAAGACCAAATGCGGAGTGTTGGCCGTCAATGCGCCGAAATCCGCTCCTGCATCAGCCAACTTCTGCACTCCAGCAAGCAGATAATCAGTGACTGCGACAAGATCATTCCTGACCATCAAGCAGTCCAGCAATTTGTCCAGCGGGACGCTGTTAATAACGATGGAAGGATAGCTGCCATCTTGTTTCTGCCGGCGGTAGGAGGCGATGATCTGGCGATAGTACTCAAGGGTGGACTCCGGTCCGATCCCTCCAATGATTCCAACGGTTTTCATTCAGTTTAAAAATTTCCCCCCGAGCCTGTCAAAGCCAAAGGAATTGACTCCAGTCAGGTTCATATAGAATACGCGCTTCAATTCAGAAGCGTTGGTTGTCAAGTTAAGCCCGAATCGCGCACGGGACAAGAAATCTTTGCCAAGGCAGAGATGCGCGTGCCCGTCTTTTTTTTGAGCACCGTGAGGGAATTGGATTCACCCTTCCGGACGCGCCATAGCGCAGGCGTCCTCGCCGGAGAGTTGAGGCGGCGTCCCGCCGCCCCTTAACGATGGGCACCCCGAAAGCGTTCGGTGCTGGAACTCGCAGCCGAGGACGGCTGCGCTACATGGCCCCTGTGTCCAACCGGTTCCACGACGACGGCCGATGGTCCCGTCATGCCTTGGCGAATTTCCTGGCGCAGAAGCTATTCGGCAGTCAGGAGCCTTTTTTGAGGATTTTCTCGAAGATTTCCGTCGGCTCGATTTCGATGCGGGCGGCGGCGCCAGGATCGGGGCCGGGCGCGGGCGCGGCGGCGGAGCGGGCCGGCGACGGCGGGCCGGCGGCGGACGGACGGGGAAGGGATTTGGCCGGGGCGGCCGGCTCCTCCTCGTCGCTTTCGGTTTCGCGTGCGGGGAGATGGAAGCCGGGGCGTTTGTCGAGCCAGGAACGATAGCGTTGGAAGGTCCACATGCCGTGCTCGGCGCCGGTTTCCAGGGAGGAGATGATTTTGAAGAAGTCGCGGTTGCGGATGTAATTGCGGATGGGCAGAGTGGCCATGAGCACCTCGCATTCCGGGACGCACAGGTTGAGGCCGGGGCGGAATTGCAGGCGCTGGGAGACGACCCCGATGAGGCAATCGGCCAGTTGCGCGGCGACGTTGTTCTGAATTTCGGCCGGGAAGGCGCCGACGACGCGCTGGAGGGCTTCGGCGCAATTGGAGGAATGGACGGTGGCCAGAACCAAATGACCGGTCTCGGCCACGCTGAGGGTCAGGCGCATGGTTTCCGGTTCGCGCATTTCCCCCACCATCAACACGTCGGGGTCCTCGCGCAGGCAATCCAGCAGCGCCTGCTCGAAGCTGGGCGTGTCGCGCCCGACCTCCCGCTGGCGGATGAAGGCGCGGCGCGGACGGAAGGAAAACTCAATGGGGTTTTCTATGGTGATGATGTGCCGTGCGTCGGTCAGGTTGACGGTCTGAATCAATGCGGCCAGGGTGGTGGATTTGCCGCAGCCCGTCGGGCCGCTGATGAGGACCAGGCCAGTGGGATGATTGACGAGGTTCTTGAGGTCGGGATGCAGGTTCAAGGACTCCACGGTGGGCTGGAAGGCGGGCAGCAGCCGCACGGCCAGGCCGACGCCCCGGGCGCTGTGCAGGACATTGATGCGGCACCGAAGCCCTTCGACCGTCCGGGAAAGATCGAAGGAGCGGCGGGCCAGGAATTGGGGCCAGTCGTCGGCGCCGATGATTTCGCGCGCCCATTCCTCGGTCATGGCCGGCGTCACCGGCTCGCCGACGGAGCGCAAATGGCTGCGCACACGCAGGACGGGCGCCAGGCCCGGTTCCAGATGGAGGTCGCTGGCGCCCTCGGCCTTGGCCAAAGCAATGAGAGCGCGCAGGTTCATAGAGGCTGCGCGCGGCGCATGAGTTTGAAGAAAAACGTCAAGAGCGGCCGGACGGCGGACTATTTCTCCAGCTCGATCTTGGTCAGCGTAATGGTCTTCTTGCCATCCTTCTCGGTGACGTCGCCGGTGGCGACGACCTTGGCGCCCCCCTGGCAGACGTCCTGGTGGAAGGCTTTGGCGACCTTGTTATTCTTGACGTAGTAGATGGTGGAGCCGACGCGGATGGCGGTGCCGCACTTGGCGGTCTCGTGCAGTACGCACTTGGTGCAAACGGCTTCGCCCTTGATGGTCTCCTCGGCGGCCATGACGGGAACGGCCAGCGACGCCAAAAACGCCGCGGCAACGATCACTGCGAGTGTCCTCTTTATCATAATCATCCTGCTGTTAATGTCCATTGTTTGGCCCAACACAAATAATGTAACCAGTCCGGGCGGGCGGCGCAATGTTTTTTGCGCAGAAATGACGAAAAGTGAGAGTCGCCACGCATTTCCGGGGGAAGCCCCCAAACCGAATTCCAGCCTTTCAAGCGCGATTGGCCCACGCCTCGCGTAAGGCGCTTGCAAACAACATGTTGGAAACATTAATGGTCAATAATCGGGCAATCTATTTCCACACGGATGTTTCCATGTCCGGTATCAACGACGGTGTCCAGGACGGCGCAAGGCTCAAGCCAATCTGAAGGCCGTTCGCTATCTCCCGCATAATAACAGGGCCGCGCGCCGTTGACCGTCACGCTTTTTGCGGTTCGCCAATCAATGCCCACCGAATTCATCGGCAGATAGCCTTGAACGGCCTTGCCCTGGCGCAACGATTGGATCATTCTCGCGGGCGTCAGCGTCGGATAGGATTTGTCACGTTCCATATTTCGCCAAGAAAGTTCGATTTTGATGATTTTGCCATGGTCCCCGAAGTCAATCTGGCAATAGCCACCTGTGCCGGCACCAAGAAAGGAGAATCCATCGACCGCACGCCGGAAACGGACAGTGCGAGAGTAGGTATTGGTGATGATTTCGGGTTTCATGAAGTTCATCACTTCCGAACCGAAACAAATCAATCGCGGCTCATTACTATTCTCCTTTTTGTCGATGTCAGAAAGGTTGATGCCAAGTTTCGGAAGAAGCTCTTTCGTCCGGTTCAAGGCTTGTTTCTCGTTTGGAACATCCTTGATCAAATAAGCGTGACTATAATCTATCACCGTCTGATAATCAATGGCCCCATCCCGGAAGGATAATCTCAACTGCCGAGAGTTGTCCGGCGTCTTAAACAACATGCCATTTGTGTTCCAATCTGTCCTGTCTTTTTCAGTGAATGAACATAATGTCATTAAGTATGAGATTGTCTTGGGGGAAAGTGTCCTGGGCAAAAGACGATAGACCCATATTTGGGGTGGGAAGGTGTTTGCGGGCACATTCCAGCGCACGTCAAGGTCAGCGCGGGCTGGAATGGGGGTTCCAAATTGCTTGAACCGCAGGCTTTCCGCGAAACATGCCGCGCCAATCGCTGACAGAAAAACAAAGAGAATGGCTGTTTTCATTTTACTGCGGTGGCCAGACCTGCTGACTTATGTAAGTCCACGTTCCGGTGAGCGTTGAGTTGGTCTTGAGGGGTGCGTAATTCCTACGGTACCGCGAGTTTGGTTTCATCAACAACGGGGCAGTCTATCCTCAGACGAACGTTCCCGTACGCGGGTTCAGTTGTCGCTACAAGCTCTAAGAAAGGGCAAAGCCAGTTCGTATGTCCCGCATGATACCACGGTGAAGCCTCGTTAACGGTCACTTTTTCCACTGCCGACCAGTCAATAGAGCCCAGAACAGGTCCTTGAACCGCTTTGCCTTCGCGCAGAAATTCCATCGCAGTTGTTTGCGTAACTGTGGGTAAGGATTGGCAACGTTCCAGACTTCGCCAAGTAATCGAAAACCCGCGGATTTTTCCATGTTCGCCAAAAGAAATCCCGCCACTATCGCCAGCGATAACCGGTATTCCATCCACGCATCTCCAAAAGCCGGCTGCGCGATATTCAACGTTCGTGACATTAGTATTATCAAGGTAATAAATTTTCAGCGGCTCCGAAAGATGAAATTTGGACGTACCCTCTATGTTGCGTCCACTGTCGTAAGGATTTGTGATCTCAGACAAGCTGATGCCCATTTTTGCTAAAACGTCGGCTGCAAGTTTCGGCACTTCACGCATTGGCGGCACACCCTCCGCCAAATTGGTGGGGCCATAGTGACGTTGAGCGGTTTCGTAATGAATCCATCCAGACGGAAAGGATATGGATAATGTTCTCGCCCCGTCTGGGCTTTTAAAGGTCACTCCGTTTGTGCTCTGCTCGATTTTGTCTTTGTCTGTAAGTGAACAGAGGATCATGATATTGGAGATTATTTCGGGAGCGAATTTATTGGGCAAAAGACGATAAATCCAAACCTTGGACGGAATCGCCTTTGTTGGAGCTTCCCAGCGCACGTTTAAATTGGCGCGCGCCGGGATCGCCGTTTGGCCATCCTGCCATGGACGGTTTTCAGAGACACCCGTTAAACAGGCTGCTTCAAGCAATGCGAAAAGAATTATTATTTGTTTCACGGTGTATACGTAGGCCAAACTTCCTTGGATTCGTAGGTCCAAGTTCCGGTGGTGTTTGAGTTGGTTTGCAGCGTGTCATTCTGGCAAGCCGTATCGCCTGCGACAGCACATGTTATCGTAGTGCCATAGTTACCGCCAACGCTGTAAACATGGTTGGCTGCCTGATACCAGGCAGCTCGAATGGTCATAGGACTGTAATTTGTCGAATTTCCGTGCGTCATATACTTCGCCCAAAAAGCAAGGATGTAAGGTAAAGAATAAAAGCACTCGCTATCATAACCTAAGAGCAAATGCAGATTACTATTATACGGTTTTACCTGTTGGCTTTGCATGCTGCTCCAGTCTGTATGATAAAGGCTATGGCAGGCGAAAATAGCCATCCATTTAAGCCCGTTGGTGCCATAGCCGCCAAAGTACATTTGGGACATTCGAACATATTGGGCGCCGTCCCCGGAGGTAATTGGGAAATACATCTGTAAGCATCCGCTTGAGTTTGCCGAATAATCCAGCGAAGTGCCATAGGTGCCGTGATCCATTAACACGCCTAAGTTAACTTGATTGAATGGGGTTTCGCTGCCTGTCAGGCTCGATGTTGTCAGTTGGTTATCAACCAGGTTTAATCTCGAATTCCACCCGGCGTGTTCCATTTCCCAAACAAAATTGTTGGCCATCTCCTGACTCAGAATGTAGTCGTAGGTTAATGGTGTGTCTCCCCCCAATCCCTCAAGTTGAACGCGTTCGCCGATGCCGAGGCCATTATCAGGAGCATAAAGTTTAAAGCCGTTGGCTCCGTTTGCCACGTAGGTATCATAAGCGACCCCAAAAGTTCCAACCGTGCCCCTTACCGACGCTGTTGGAGGACGAGTTGGCGCCTGGGTTTGCTGGGACGCGGCCGGTGCGGGTGTGTTGCCTCCACCCAGCGGACCACCTTCTGGCGAAAACGTCATCGAAGACGGCTGGCTTTGGAATTGAGCAGCCGGCACTTCGATTGTCATGTTGGTGATTTCGTTTCCGTTCTCGTCCGTCCCGTAAGAAAGCCCCGGCGGTGCGGGGGGCAACGGGATCGTCAAGGTTTGCCAGCCGTCTGCGGTGGAATCCCCTGCGTTGACGGGGAAGCCGGAAGATACGACCAACGGAGGCGGGCCTCCACCACCATTGCCGCCGCCCCCGCCACCCGAGCCGCCGCCCCCGCCATTGTACGGGGCGCCGTTGGTTTGGGCCTGAAGAAGATACGTATAAACTCCCGCCGGCAGATTCGTTTCTCCAGTCCCGTTTCCATCCCAATTGAATTGCATGGAAATTCCGCTCCCGTTGGTGCTCCGAACGGTGTTGCTGTTCACGTCTTGAATATCAAGTGTCCAATTTACGTTGGCGGCGAAGACGGCGGTGACCTGCTGGGTCTGCCCGGCGGCGGGATCAAAAAACGCTTGGGAAAAGGAAACGCCCGTAATGAGGTTGTCGAATGTCACCGTCGCAAAAGGAGAGACGGCATGTCCGGTGTAAATCGGTCCGACATTGTCCGGTCCGGTCAAGGCGGAACAGCACGTGGCGGTGGCAAATAAGGTATGCGGCCCATTGAGCCATTCGCAAGTGTTGATGACATAAGTATTAGTGATATTATTGGTTCCATTCTCAATATTATTGGTGGTCTCGACGGCCATGCTCATTTCCTGTCCGTCCACGTAGAGTTTGGTGGAAAGCGTCGGCTGGTCAGAGATGGCGGACACGGTTATGGTCAGGGTGTTGGAGGCCACAAAACCGTTGGTCGGCGAGGTGATGGCAATGACCGGTTCATCCGATGTTGTATCCGGCCCCAGGTCAACAATGCGGTAGAACCGCGCCGGCGAGTACATGGGACGAACAATGGGCGGCACGTCAAAGTAATTTCCGGTGTCGAGCCAGAATGTGTTGGTGCCTTGAGAAGGATACCGGGAATACAGCATGTTCCACTGCGTGCTGCCGTCGGCGTTTGTACCCAGCGCGTCAGCCTCGTCAATTTCGTATACCTCGTGGTTGATGCTCGACCAGGTCAACTGAATCGAGCCCTCCGCTGTTTGCACTATACGGGTGAATTCCAGGTTTGTTTGCGCGAATGCGTTCGCGGCCAATCCGACCGCCACCGCGCAGGTTAAGAACACGGATGTTGTATATTTCACGGGGGATATTGTCCTTTCGACGGCTGATGAGATTTGAATTCACAATCTGCCTTCCAATCACTGCGAATTGGAGATTACGGCGCAAGCGCCGTTTTCGTCAAGCTCTTTTTTTAAGAAAGAATTGGCGTGCCAACATCAAAGCCGTTGCCGTCCGTTCTCAAGGAGTTGGGAAATAACGTTCGGCGCGAACGCGTCGCGCAAGGGATGACCCAACAAGAACTGGCGGAAAGGGCGGACCTCAATATTCGCAACGTCCAACGGATTGAGGCCGGCGAATTCGAAGTCCTCCTTCGAACTGCCGCGCGCATCAGAAAAGCGCTCAACTGCTCGTGGGAAAGAATCATGCCAAAGGGATGGCTTTGATCGCCTCCGTGGCGCTTCTCAAGCTAAATCCTCCCAAGCGCAACCCGTTGCCAATCACCACCGAAGCCGACAGACCGAGCAGCGTCGCAGCAGGCAAACTATAGTTTCGTCCGTTTTTCATGCTTTCAAGCGTGTATCGCGCTGATCTTTCTCTTAGGCCGCGCCGGCAGCCAGGTTGGCCAACTGCTTGTGACCCCAACGGAGCATCCGGGCGGTGGTTTCCCAGCTCACGCAGCCGTCGGTGATGGAGACGCCGTAGCGAAGGTCGGCCGGGTTTTTCGGAAAGGGCTGTGCGCCTTCCTCCAGGTAGCTTTCCACCATCAACCCGATGAGGGAGCGGGCGCCGGCGGCCCGTTGCGCGATCACGTTGCGCCAGACCTCCTCCTGGCGGGCAGGCTCCTTGCCCGAATTGGCGTGGCTGCAATCCACCATCAACACGCGGGGCAAACCGTGCGCGGCCAGTTGCGTCTCGGCTTGGGCGATGCTGGCGGCGTCGTAATTGGCGCGCCGACGGCCGCCGCGCAAAACGACGTGCCCGACCGGATTGCCCGTGGTGCGGACGACGCTGGTCACGCCGTCCTCGTCAATGCCGATGAAGCTGTGGGGGTGGCGGGCGGCGCTCATGGCGTCAATGGCGATTTGCAAACTGCCATCGGTGCTGTTCTTGAATCCGACGGGCATGGAAAGGCCGCTGGCCATTTCGCGGTGGGTTTGCGATTCGGTGGTGCGCGCGCCGATGGCGGCCCAACTGACCAGGTCGGCGATGTACTGCGGGGTGATGGGGTCCAGGAATTCGGTCCCCGCCGGCAGGCCCAGGGCGGCGATGTCCAGCAACAGGCGCCGGGCGATCTTAAGGCCCGTCTCGATGTCGTGCGAAGAGTCCAGGTGCGGATCGTTGATGAGGCCCTTCCAACCGATGGTGGTGCGGGGCTTCTCGAAATAAACGCGCATGACAATTTCCATGCGGTCGGCCAGTTCGCGGCGCAGATGGGACAACCGGCCGGCGTAATCGAGCGCGCCCTTGACATCATGAATGGAGCAAGGCCCCACGACGACCAGCAGGCGCGGGTCCTTCCGGGCCAGAATGGCCTCGATGGCGCGGCGGCCGCGCACGACGGCGGCATTGGCGGCTTCCGGGGCGGGCAGGGCGTCCTTCAAGACGCGCGGGGTCGAGAGGCGGACAAATTGTCTAACATGTAAATCCTGCGTTTGGAGCATCACGCGGGCAGTATAACCCGGACGGGGCCGAGACGAAAGAGCGAAAGAGGGCCGGCGGCAGCGGGGCATTTTGCTCTATTGGGCGGTCGTTACTTATCTTCCTCTTAGGGCCCGTGCAAAAATAACTTCGGATTTTACCAGCGGCTCTTGGAACAAGGGTGTTTCGGAACGCATCAGAACCTGCCAAATGATTGAGAATTGATCATTGAGAATTGGTCATTGGCTATCGAATTCCACTTCACTAACAGCTCAATTGCCGTTAACAAATTCTCAATCACCAATTCTCAATTGCTTTGAAGAACGCGTTTCCAAAGCGCCAGTTCGATCCTGTTGGAATTGGGCCTCATTATCGTAAATTGTTTTTGCGCGGATCCTCAGCGGAGGCGGTGGCAGGCGGTTTTGACGATCCATTTCGATTTTTCCAGCGCGGCCTGGGCGGCGGAGGCGTCGGCGCCGGTGACGGCTTGCACGATGCGCACGGCGCGCTCGCGCAGTTTGCGATTGGAGGCGTTCAAATCCACCATCAAATTGCTCAACACTTTGCCCATGCGCACCATGGCCAGGGTGGTTATGGTGTTGAGAATGATCTTGGTGGCGGTGCCGGCTTTCAAACGAGTCGAGCCGGTCAGGACCTCGGGGCCGACGTCGGCGGCGATCACCAGGTCGGGGCGGCGGGACTTGGAGATTTGCAGGTGGGGGTTGAAACACAGCAGGATGGTGCGGGCGCCGCGCGCCTTGGCGGCGGCCAACGCGCCCCAGACAAAGGGGGTCCGCCCGCTGGCGGCGATGCCCATGACGACGTCGCGCTTTCCGACGGCGCGAAATTCAATGGCCGCCGCGCCGGCGCGGGCGTTGTCCTCGGCGCCCTCGACGGACCGGGAGAGGGCGGAGTGGCCGCCGGCGATGAGGCCCTGAACGCGCTGGGGCGGGACGCGGAAGGTGGGAGGACACTCGGCGGCGTCCAAGACGCCCAGGCGTCCGCTGGTGCCGGCGCCGACGTAGAAAAGGCGGCCGCCCCGGCGGAAGGCAGCGACGACCATCTCGATGGCGCGACGGATGTTGGGCCGTTGCCGGCGCAAGGCGGTTGCTATGCTTGACTCTTCTTCGATCATCAGCGCAACGGCCCTGGACAAGGAGAGCCGGTCCAGCTTGAGGGAGCGCGGATTGCGCTGTTCGGTCGGCGAGAGGGCGCGCGAGAGGGGGAGAAGGCCGGCGTTCAAATCGGCTTCGCGGGCCGAGGCGGAATGGCCGGGGCCGCGTCCGAAGTGTTCTTGGGCCAGTTCCAGCGCGCCCCAGACGCTTTCCCGGCGGAGGGTTTCGACGGTCGCGCCGGGGCGCAGTTTGAGCAGGCGCGCGCGAACGCGGGCGGCAAAGCCCGGCTGGCGCAACAGGACGCTTCCGGCCAGGATGAACCGGACCGGCGCGCCGGGCCGGGCCAGTTTGCCCGCGCACTTGGCGCCGTCGTCGGCCAGGGATTGGGCGGCCGCCTCCAAAATGTCGCGGGCGATCTTGTCGCCGGCAGCGGCGGCGGCGAAGACCGGGACGGCCAGGGCGGCGATGTCGGGCTTGGGAGCGGACCCGGCCCAGTCAATCAAATCTTCCGGCTCGTTCAGGAGGAGGAAATGCAGGAGATTGCGGCCCAGTTGGGACCATTGGCCGTCGCGGTCCAGGTGATAGACGGCCGTCTTGAGGGCGTGAAGACCGATTTCGTAGCCGCTGCCCTTGTCGCCCAGGACGTGGCCCCAGCCGCCGATGCGAGCGGTCTGGTTGTCGGGCGCGCGTCCGAAACAGCAGGAGCCGGTGCCGCTCAAGATAAGGACACTCGTGGCGGTTTGGGACTTGGCGCGGGATTCCGCCGCGGCCAGGGCGGTTTCCAGGTCGTTGGTCGCGTAGCAAGGGACGTTGGGCCAGACTTTGGCGGCGGCGGCGCGGATGCGAAGGCGGTCGGACTGGGTGCGGGCGCCCGCCATGCCGATGGCCACGCCAGCCAGCGGCGCGGCGGCCCGCCGACAGAGGGAATTGATGGCGGTGAAATGGCGGGCCAGGCCGGCATCGTCCATGAAGCGGAGGTTGGCCGGGCCGAATTCGGCGCGCAAGGCGGGTTGGCCGCCGCCGGGAGAGAGAAGGGCGGTGGTGCGAGAAGCGCCGCTTTCGATACCCAAGAAGGCGGCCGCGCGACGGGGCGGGTCCGCCTGCAGTTCATTATTACGTTCCGATTTCTTCAGGGTGATTCTTGTTTAGCAGGTCAAGCGAGTTTTTGCCATGCTTTTTTCGCCGTTGGCGGGTATTTTTTTATTCTGAATCCGAATGAGGAGATTAGGAGTAGGAGTAGGATTAAGATTAAGAAACCACAAATGCATCTGGCCGATACTATCGCCGCCATTGCGACACCGCTGGGAGAGGGCGGCATCGCCATGATCCGCCTTTCCGGCCCGCAATCCATCGCCATCGCCGACGCCAGCTTTCGTCCGGGCGCGAAGTATTCCAAGCCGTCGTTGGCGGCGACGCACACGGTGCATTACGGGCGGATTGTGCGAGGGGGCCGTGTGGTGGACGAGGCGCTGTTGAGCGTGATGCGCGGGCCGCGAACGTTCACGGGGGAGGACGTGGTGGAAATCACCTGTCATGGCGGTTTGTTGCCGGCCAAGCAAGTGCTGGACACGGTGTTGGAGAACGGGGCGCGGCTGGCCGGGCCGGGGGAATTCAGCCGGCGTGCCTTTCTCAACGGGCGAATGGACCTGGCGCAAGCGGAGGCGGTGGCCGATTTGATCCATTCCCGCACGGAGCTGGCGGCGGCGGCCGCGCAGGAGCAACTGGCCGGGCATCTGTCGCGGCGGGTGAATGCGCTGCGGGATGATGTGATGAAGATTCTGGCGCAGGTGGAGGCGCACATTGATTTTCCCGACGAAGACATCGGCCCGGAGGGGCGGGAGGAATTGACGGGGCGATTGCAGGCGGGGCTGGAACTGATGGAAGAACTGCTGCGAACGGCCAACGAGGGAAGGCTGTTGCGGCGTGGGATTCGGGCGGCGATCATCGGCCGTCCCAACGTGGGCAAATCCAGCCTGTTGAACCGGCTGCTGGGCCGGGAGCGGGCGATCGTCTCGCCCATCCCCGGCACGACGCGGGACACGATAGAGGAAACGGCGAACGTGCGGGGGATACCGGTTGTTTTTATTGACACGGCCGGATTGCGCGAGGCCGGGGATGAAATCGAGGCCGAGGGGGTCCGGCGCGGCCGGGAGGCGCTGGGGACGGCGGAGTTGGTGCTGCACGTGCTGGACGGCTCGGAGCCGCTGGGGGCGTTCGACCAGGAGTTGTTGAGAGAATTCGCCGGCCCGCGTCGGCTGCTGGTGCGCAACAAGGCCGATTTGCCGCGCCGGCTGGAACTGCCGTCGGGACTGGCGGCGCTGGAGGCGTGCTGCCTGACCGGGGCGGGGATCGAGGAGTTGAAAGACGCGATCAAAGGGACGGTGTGGGCGGGGGCGATTCCGGCGGAGATGCTGCAAGTGATGATCAACTCGCGGCATGAGGACGCGCTGCGGCGGGCGCGGGCGGCGGCGGAGCGGGCGCTGGAAGCGTTGCGCCAGGGCGCCGGGCTGGAATTGGCGGCGTCGGACCTTCGCATGGCAGCCAACGCGGTGGGTGAGATTGTGGGCAAGACGGCGACGGAGGACTTGCTGGATGCGATCTTCAGCCAGTTTTGCATAGGGAAATAGGAGAGGCGAATTTGACTTTTTTGGGGTGGCGGTTTCAGTCTCTTAATCTTAATCTTAATCCGCAGTCGGTAATCAGAATCGGATTAGGATTAAGATTAGGATTAAGGAATGTTGTCGCTGGAACAATTGGCCGGGTTGCTGGAAAGCCACCGGGAGGCCGCGGCCGCAAAGGTGCGCGAGTTCTCCATCGGCGGGCGGTTCTTCGCCTTCAATTCCGCCCCGGCCATCATGGGGGTCGTCAACCTCTCCGCCGATTCGTGGTATCGGGAAAGCGTCTGCCTGTCCGCGGAGCGGGCGATTGAGCGGGGCCGGATTCTGCATGCGCAGGGCGCCCATATTATTGACGTGGGGGCGGAGTCCACTTTGGCCCACGCGGCGCGGGTGGAAGAGCGAGAGCAACAAGAACGGTTGCTGCCGGTGGTCCAGGGCCTGGCCGCCGCCGGCCTGGCGGTGTCGGTGGAGACCTACCAGGCGCAAGTGGCGCAGGCGTGCCTGGAAGCGGGGGCAAGCGTCGTCAACTTGACCGGGACCGGGGAGGCCGCGGCGATTTTCCGGCTGGCGGCTGAACACGCGGCGGCGGTGATCCTTTGTTACGTGGAAGGCGCCAACGTGCGGGAAGTGGGGGACTTCGATTTGAAGGGCGACGTGGTGAGGAGAATGCGCGATTATTTTTCCGCGCTGTCGGATTTGGCGCTCAAAAATGGAGTGGAGCGGATTCTGCTCGATCCGGGATTGGGCTTTTACTATCGCAATCTGCAGGACAGCGCGGTGCGGGTGCGCCACCAGATGACGACGTTTCTGCAAACTTTCCGGTTGCGCGAACTGGGATTTCCGGTCTGCCACGCCTTGCCGCACGCCTTTGAGTATTTCGGGGAGGAAGTGCGGTGCGCAGAGCCGTTTTTCGCGGTGCTGGCGGCGCTGGGCAAGACGGACTTGTTCCGCACGCACGAAGTGCCGCGCGTCCGGGCCGTGCTGGAGACGCTGCGGGTGCTTTAAGGAGCCGTCTTGCGGCAAAGGAAAACACCCTCTTCGCCGGAGGAGGTGATCCATTGCTCAAAGACCTGCAATTGATGGCGCCGCAACAGAGGCGGGATTCCATCGGCAGTATGGCGATAGGAAAAAAACAGGCAGTACTTGAGGGCAGCCTTCAGCCGACCGGTTCCAGAATCGCCGTATCAGATCGTCGGCCGCGACCCGCTTTGGCAGGCGGCAAAAATCGGATTTCCAGGCACTGGCCCAGGGCGGCGGCAATCCGTTGCAGCATGCTCAACGAGTGGCCCTCGTAATCCGCATCCTCCAGCCGGGAGATCACCGACTGCTTGGTTCCGATTCGCTCCGCCAAATCGGCCTGCGAAAGCCCGGCCCCAGTGCGAGCGTCATAAATGAGTTGGGCCACCGCGGCATTTATCCGTGCTTCTTCGGTGAGCCGCCGCAGTTCCGGACTTTCTCCAGCCATCCGGCCCAAAATGGCCACGGAATCCGATGTCTTCTTGATTTCAGCCTTTGCTTTCATACGTATGCGCCTTTGGGTTTGCCTCAAACAGCTTTTTCCGTTTAATGTCTATCGGTCCTCACTAAATCTGACTTCCGGTCTTCTTCCGGCAGAGGAAAACACCCTCTTCGCCGGAGGCGGTGATCCATTGCTCCAGGACTTCCAATTGATGGCGCCGCAACAGAGGCGGGATTCCATCGGCGGTGTGACGATAGGAAAAAAACAGGCGCACCACGTCGCCGGCGAGAAAAACGAATGGCTCATCGTGGACTGTCAGCGAGCGTTGGCGCGAGAAACGAAAATCAGCCACAATTCGATACAGGCCCGCAGCGGCTTCGATGGAAAAGTCCACCGCGCCGTCTCCCGGCTCGACGCCGAGGTCATAAAGCAAGGCCAGGAGCCAGGCGCGGGTTTGCGGGTTGTCGTAGCCGGGCAAAACGCGTTGCACGCCCGCGCGATAGTCCGGGCCGGGGGCCAGGTTGGAGCTGAAAAGCAGAAGGTCCTCCGCCCGCGTCAGCGCCGCCAGCCTGGGCAGAATGTGGTCCGGCTCGAAATTGGGAATCATGCCGAAGAAAGTAATGATGCGGCGCCCGGCCCTGTCGTCGAATTTGTCAAGAATATCGGGGAGGTCGTCCGCCAGGGCCAGATCACAGAGCAATGGGTGGCAAGGCAGGCCGGGGCAGGCGTTGAGGGCCTGGCGAGCCGATTCGAGCACCAACGCCAGGCTGACATCGCACGGGACGCAGGAAAGTTCCCGGCCCGGGGCGGCCAGAGAGCGCAGCAAGCGCGCCTCTTTGTAGCCGCCGCCGCATCCGAGGCCGATCACGCGCGCCCGCCCGTCCGGCATGGAGGCGGCGGCGGCGGCAAAACTCCGGTCATAGACGGCGGCGCAATCCGGGTCGAGCCAGGCCGGGGAGCAGGCGCGGTGGAGGGCCAGCCAGAGTTGGGCCTGTTTGTAAGTTTGATAATGAAACTTGGGTGCGATGCGCCGCGCCCGCAACCCATCCAGCAGCGCGTCCCGGAGGCTCTCCGGGAATTGGCTCGGATGAACGGTCACGTCAATGGTTGCCGACAGGGGCGGGGTGTTTTTCATTTTTCCGGGTAACGGGTCCTGACCTTAATCAAATTAAGATCAAGACTAGGAGGAACGCCCCTGAATGACCAGCCTCGGTTGTCTTTTGACACTTCGCGCGTTGTCGCGTACTTTGCAGATGATATGACTGATGCAGCCGTTGTCAGATTGACCGAGAATGCCGCCAATGAAATCCGCGCCAAGCTGGGGAGCGAGGCCGATGGCGCGGCCAAGGGCTTGCGGGTCTATGTCGAAAAGGGCGGCTGCTCCGGCCTCCAGTACGGCATGGTCCTGGACCAGAAACGGCCCGATGATTTGGAGGTCTGCTGCTTTGGCGTGCCGGTGCTGGTGGACCCCTTCAGCGCCGATTTCGTCCGGGGATCGGTGGTGGATTATTCCGACGCGTTGAGCGGGGGCGGCTTCAAGATCATCAACCCCAAGGCGGCGCAAAGCTGCGGCTGCGGCAAGTCCTTCCAACCGCAAGGGCAGGGATGAATGGGCGCGAGAGAGACGTCATAATTGGGGTTTGACAGCGGGACGGGACAACTTTAGGTTGGAGAAAGAAAAGAAAAAGATATGGCTGAAAATACTCCCACATCGCCCGGCGGCGCGCTGCCGCCCCGACCGGCTGAGGCCGCGAAGGTCCAGCCCAAAAAAGAAACCGTCCGCATCAATCTGCCTCCCAAGCCGACCTCGGCGCCGACGATCAAGCTGCCGACGCTGGCCCCCGGCATGCCCGCGTCCGGCAGCGCCACCGCCGCGCCATCCGCCCCGGCGGCGGCCGCTCCGGCCCCCCGGGCGCCTGCGCCTCCGACGCCGCCAGCCAGCGCCCCCGCCACGCGCATCGCCGCTCCGGCCCCGGCCAGACCCGCGGCCGCGCCGGTTGCGCCGCGGCCCGTTGCGCCGATGGCCGGATTGAGCGCGTTGGACAAGGGACTGGCCGTCGCGGCGGCAGTTGCCAGCCTGGCCGCGTTGGGCTGCGTGCTCTATCTGGCATTTTTCCTCAAGGACACCGTCCCAAGTTAACCCGTTACATTGAAGATGACTATGACCGCGCAAAACATTTTGAAACTGACTCAAGCCAATTTTTCCGAGCAAGTCCTGGGCGTTCCCGGCCCCGTGGTGGTGGATTTCTGGGCGGAATGGTGCGGGCCGTGCAAAATGATGTCGCCGCTGCTGGATGAACTGTCGGGCGAATACGACGGGCGGGTGCGGATCGGCAAAGTGAACATTGACGAGGAGCAGGGGCTGGCCGCCGAGTACGGCGTGCGGGCCATTCCGACGCTGCTGTTTTTCAAATCCGGCGAAGTGGCGGCGCAGATCGTGGGGATGTGCTCCAAGCGGGACTTGAAGGAGAAGATTGACCGGCTGCTCTGAGACTGGTTCAGACCAAGCGGCTCCAATCCAACCGACCGGGAGCAATTGGCCATGCCATTGATCATTACTCCCCGCCAATTGGAGCATCGGGGCGAGCTTTATCATCAACTGAGTGTCTTGATCAGCGCCGGACTGACGGTCCACAAAGCCCTGGAAAATCTAAAACGCAATCCGGCCGATCGTTCCCTGCGCCAAAAGACTTCCGACTGGCTGGACCGCCTGGGGGAGGGCTACACGGTCACCGAGGCCGCGCGGCTGGGAAATTGGATGCCCTCCTTCGATCTGGCGCTGGTGGAAGCGGGGGAACAAAGCGGACGGCTGGACGCCAGCTTCAAACTGCTCGCGGTCCATTATGAGGAGCAGGCGCGCATGGTCAAACAGGCGATTTCGGACCTGCTCTATCCTGTGTTCGTGCTGCACATGGCCGTGGTGCTGTTTCCTTTCATTGAGTACTTCAGGACAGGGAGTTTGGCGCGTTTTATTCTGACGGTTTTTGGCGTGCTGGTTCCGTTGTATGCCGTGGTTTTCTTCATTATCTTCGCCTGTCAGGGGCGGCATGGCGAGAATTGGCGCGCCTTGCTGGAACGGGTGTTCGATCCCATCCCGGTCTTTGGGACGGCGCGCCACGACCTGGCGCTGGCGCGGCTGGCCGGTGCTCTGGGGGCGCTGCTCAACGCGGGCGTGCCCATCATTGGGGCTTGGGAATTGGCCGCCACCGCCAGCGGTTCGCCCGCTTTGCGGCGCCTGGTGGAAACCTGGCGGCCGCGGTTGGAGGAAGGAGCCTCGACGCCCTCGGAACTGGTTTCGGAGTCGAGCCAGTTTCCAACGGTATTCAACAATCTCTACCACACGGGGGAGATCAGCGGAAAATTAGACGAAACGTTGCTTCGCCTGCATAACCTTTACCAAGAGGAAGGTCTTCGCCGCATGCGCCTCGCCGCCCGATGGGGCCCGCAGATCGTTTACTTTGCCGTGGCGATTTATGTCGGCTTCCGCGTCATCGGCTTTTACATGGGCTACTTCAAGATGATTGACAACATCAAGATGTGAAATGACCGTCGCCGAGATTCTCTCCAACGAGGAATTGCGCCGGCATGAATTCCCCGTCGCCGGCCAGAAGGTTTTCCTGGCCCACGCCGCCGTGTGCGCCTTGCCGCGGCGGGTGTCCGAAGCCATGCGCGATCACGCGGCGCGCGCCGCCTTGGACGACCAGGAGGAAACCCTTCCCGCCGGCCAATTCGGGCGCGCGCGCCAACTGGCGGCGCATCTCCTTCACGCCCGGCCGGAGGAAATCGCGCTGGTCGGTCCCACTTCGCTCGCCTTGAGCTTTGTCGCCGCCGGCCTGACTTGGCGCAAAGGCGACAATGTCCTGGTCTATTTCGAGGATTATCCCTCCAACGTCTATCCCTGGATGGCGCTGGCGGAAAAGGGCGTCGAAGTGCGCCTGCTCAACACGCGCGAATACGGGCGCATCCGCCCCGTTGACGTGACCGGACAGGTGGATGAACAAACGCGCCTGGTGGCGCTGGCGTCGAACCATTTTGTGGCCGGCTGGCGGCTGGAGTTGGACGCGATTGGCCGATGGCTGCGCGAGCGGAACATTCTCTTTTGCGTGGACGGCATCCAGACGGTGGGCGCGTTTCCCACCGGCGTCGAGCACGTGGATTTCCTGGCGGCCGACGCGCACAAGTGGATGCTGGGGCCGTGCGGGGCGGGGATTTTTTTCGTGCGGCAGGCGGCGCAGGAGAAACTGCGGCCCGTCGTGCAAGGCTGGCACAACGTGCGCTGTCCGGGATTCGTTTCGCAGGAGCAGATCGCTTATTTGCCCGACGCGCGGCGCTACGAGGCGGGTTCGGCCAACCTGGCCGGTTTGGCGGGCCTGACGGCGGCCATGGAGCTTCTTGTGGAAATCGGCGTGGAAAACATCGCCGCCGAACTGCTCCGCAAACGGGCGCTGCTGGCGCCGGCGCTGCGCGAAAAGGGATACGCCATTCTGCAAGGCGACGCGCCCTTGCAGAACGCCAGCGCCATCCTTAGTATTTACAAACCCGGCGACGACATGGCCGAACGGCATCGCAAACTGATGGCGGCGCGGGTCCACACCTCCTTGCGCGGGGACCGGCAGGGCCGCCAATACGTGCGCCTTTCCCCGCACTTTTACAACACCGACGCGGAGTTGCACAGGCTGCTGGAGAATCTTTAGCCGGCGGCGCGCGTTTTTTTCGGGTAGCCTGCTAATCCTAGCATGGTCAAAGAAAAGATTAGGATTAGAAGTTTTGAAAATAAGTTTAAAAAGGGCGCATGACAAAAATCTTCATTTGTTGAATTTGCCTCCTTTTTTTGTGGACATTATATCTATAGTGCTAGATATTAAGCCCATGAAACATACCATCCTTCCTCTGTCGTTCCTGGAACAGGCCG
>Ga0326727_10007961_pt1 | contig 27396 bp, 22 predicted proteins | sample MB2enrmetagenome_FD_207643 | JGI IMG/M metagenome (GOLD analysis project Ga0326727, IMG submission 207643) | Lab enriched peat soil microbial communities from McLean, Ithaca, NY, United States - MB29MY | ecosystem: Environmental > Terrestrial > Soil > Wetlands > Peat | place: USA: New York...
CAAATTCCTGTATTTTGGGCAAAAATTTCCCCGCCATGGGTAGGGCCGAACAGCGTTCGGCCGGCGATGTGCCACGGGCGTCCCGCCCGTGAAGGGGCACGGCCAAGATGGCCGTGGCACATTTTGGTTGCGGCTCCGCCGCCCTGCGCTACGCGCTTGCTACCTGCTCCCCCCGTTAGGCCTGCCGCGTTGACATGGTCCTAAACACGCCCTAAGATGGCCACCAAAGGCGGGACCCTCGTTATGATTGGCAAGACCATTTCCCACTACCGCATACTCGAAAAGCTCGGCAGTGGCGGCATGGGCGTGGTGTACAAGGCCGAGGACACCAAACTCGACGGCTTCGTGGCCCTCAAGTTCCTGCCGGAAGGATTGGCGAAAGACCCCGAGGCCCGGGAGCGGTTCACACGCGAGGCACGGGCGGCGCGGGCGCTGAGTCACCCCAACATCTGCGTCATTTACGACATTGATGACCATGCCGGCCAACCCTTCATCGCGATGGAATATCTGGCGGGCCAGACCCTGCGCGACCTCCTGAAAAACCCGAAACTGGAAACTGGAAACTCGAAAATCGGCCCACGGGCAAGGTTCCAGTTTCGAGTTTCCAGTTTCTCATCCCGGCCTCCCCTTCCGCTCGAAGCATTGCTGGACTTGGCCATCCAGATCGCCGATGCCCTGGACGCGGCACACGCGAAGGGGATCGTGCACCGAGACATCAAGCCCGCAAACATTTTTGTCACGAATCGCAGTCAAGCCAAGGTCCTGGACTTCGGCTTGGCGAAGCTTGCCCCGGTCGGACGGCGGGTAGCCGAAGGAGTCGGAGTCTCTGCGTTACCCACAGATGCGACCACCGAAGAAGCCCTGACCAGCCCCGGCGTGGCCGTGGGGACGATTGCCTACATGTCACCCGAGCAGGCGCGCGGGGAAGACCTCGACGCGCGCACGGACCTGTTCAGCTTCGGTGTGATCCTCTACGAGATGGCGACAGGCCACCCGGCCTTTCCCGGCACCACGTCGGCGCTGATCTTTGATGCGATTCTGCACAAAGCCCCGACGTCGCCGGTTCGGCTGAATCCCGAGTGCCCGGCGGAGTTGGAACGCATCATCAACAAGGCGCTGGAAAAGGATCGCGAGACCCGCTACCAGCACGCCTCCGAGATGCGCGCCGATCTGAAGCGCCTGAAGCGCGACACGGAATCCGGGGGTGTAGGGGCGGGCCTTGTGTCCGCCCCAGAAGGGCGCCCACGAGGGGCGCCCCTACGAAAACTCTGGATGCTTCTTGTTCCCGCTGTGGTGATCCTTGTCGCTGCTGCCATCGGGGGAACGCTCTACTTCCGCTCGCGCCAGTCCATGACCCGCCTGACCGATAAGGACACCATCGTCCTCTCCGACTTCGACAACAAGACCGGTGACAGCGTATTCGACGACACGCTCAAGCAGGGGCTCTCAGTACAGCTTGAGCAATCGCCCTTTCTCGCCATGGTTTCCGAGCGCAGGGTGAATGAGACATTGAAGCTGATGGGCCGTCCCGCCGGTGACCGCCTGACGCCGGAGGTTACGCGCGAGGTCTGCATGCGCACGGGCAGCAAGGCCATGCTGACCGGCTCAATTGCGGGGCTGGGGAGCCAGTACGTGGTTGGCCTGAAGGCCGTGAACTGCAACACGGGGGACGTGCTGGCGGAAGCGCAGGAGCAGGCGGCGGGCAAGGAAGCAGTGCTCAAGGCTCTGGACGCTGCGGCGGTCAGCTTGCGCGGCAAACTGGGCGAGTCGCTCAGCTCGGTGCAGAAATACGCCACGCCGGTGGAGGAAGCCACCACGCCATCCCTGGAGGCGCTGAAAGTGTATAGCTTGGGAATAAAGACATGGTTTGCCAAAGGGGATACGGCCGCGCTGCCGTTCTTCAAACGGGCGGTGGAACTTGACCAGAATTTTGCCATCGCCTACTCCTGGATTTCGGGGCTTTACTTCGACCTCACCGAAGCCGGGCGGGCAGCCGAAAATGCACGCAAGGCCTACGACCTGCGGGAGAAGGTGAGCGAACGGGAACGGTTCTTCATCGAGGGACGCTACTACCTTTTTGCGACGGGAGAGCTGGAGAAGGCGGCGCAGACCTACGAGCTTTGGCAGCAGACCTACCCGAGAGATGCCGAGCCTTATAGGAACCTGGGATTGGTTTCCTGCCTCCTGGGAAACTTGGAAAAGGAATTGGAGGAATGGCGAGAGGCGCTGCGCCTGGAGCCAAATAGTGCGGTCAACTATCTCAACCTTGGCTTCGCCTACACGAGCCTCAACCGGATGGACGAGGCGGAGGCGGTTTACAAGCAGGCGGAGGAGCGCAAGCTGGAGAACCAGATTCTGCTCCAGAACCGCTACTGGTTGGCTTTTCTGAAGGGCGATGCAGGGCAGATGGCGCAGTGGGCCTCAGCCGCTATGGGAAAGCCGGGCTCGGAGGACCTGCTGCTGGCCACGCAAGCGGACACGGAAGGTTGGTACGGAAAGCTGAAGAACGCGCACGAGCTCACCGGGCGGGCGATGGATTCAGCCCAGCACAACGATGCCAACGAGAGTGCGGCAGCCTATCAGGCAGCGGCCGCGCTGCGCGAGGTGGAAGCGGGAAACCGCGAGCAGGCGCGTGTCGAGGCCTATGCGGCGTTGAAGCTGGCCCCGAACCGCGACGTGCGGGCCATAGCGGCGCTGGCCTTGGCGCGGGCGGGCGATAAGGCAGGGGCGGAGAAGCTGGCGGCCGAACTCGACAAAGACTTCCCGCTGGATACGCTGGTCGAGAGGTATTGGATGCCCACCATCCGGGCGGCTGTCGCCCTGGAGCGCCAAGACCCGAACCAGGCAATCGAGCTATTGAAGGCGGCAAGCACGGTCGAACTGGGCGGACCAACGGAACTCGCGATATATCTGTGCCCCGTTTATGTGCGTGGGGAAGCCTATCTCATGCTCCACAGCGATCTGGTCAGTGCCGTTAAGCGTCTCGAAAGGAAACTGGGGTTCGGGCGGATGAAGAACTTCCCCAAGGAGTCGAAGGAATCCGCAGTCGCTGACGGCATCCGAGCGGCGGCGGAATTTCAGAAATTCATCGACCACCGAGGACTGGTGATGAACTTTCCCTGGGGCGCGCTGGCCCGCCTCGGACTGGCGCGTGCTTACGCCCTCGAGGGCGACACCGTCAAAGCCCGCGCCGCCTATGAGGATTTCCTCACGCTCTGGAAAGACGCCGACCCCGACATCCCCATCCTGAAGGAAGCCAAGGCGGAGTACGCAAGGTTGCAGTAAATCCGGCGGGTAGCCAAAGTCAGTGCAGTTCTGACGTAGGTTCTTCCCTTGATAGCGAACGCACAACCTGCGAGCATAGCTCCGTGAGGGCTACCCACTCGCCCACCCACCCCTCTGGATGAGACGTGCTTGACACGGCGGGGCGGTTGCCTTAGGTTTCTTCCCAGCAACTGGGTCGAGAGTGGAGCAACGGGTTGAGGCGACGACGCTCTATGGTTCGACCTCCCGCAGGTGGTCTATGGCTGAAAAGACGACCTTAAAGGCTGAGGGCCTGGCTTTTGGACACTCTTTGCAAACGGCGTTCAAGACCGTGGTCATGTATTCGGTGGACCACCCCTCGGCGGAGAAAGCTACGGCGCAGATTTACGCTGCATTGAATAAGATGGTCCGACAAACCCAACAGTTCACCTTCGGTTTTTTGAACAAGCGGGTTCTGATCAACGATCTTCTGACCGACGACAACACTCTCTCCCAGCTCGAGGCGGAATTTTTCCGGCGAGGCATCAGCGCGATTACCTTTTCCGCGGGGATCACCCTCGGTGAGTTCAAGCGCGGGCTGGCAGTCCTTTCCACAAGGCCGAAAGTCATTGAAGAGAAGGGCGGCATCCAGCCCTTTCTCCAGCAGAATCCCCTTGCGGGGATGCGCATCCTTCCCACGACTACTCCCGAAAGCGAAGATACGGTGCTGCAAATGAGCCCCGAGTCCTACTTAATGGCTCAGGGGATTCTCGGCCCGGGTGCCGTAGCAGGGGGGCAAGGGTTGGAATCGCTTCTGCGCTATGTCGGCATGGAAAAGCCGGAAGGGTTTGCGGGCGGGGCGAAGGAGGCCATGGAACTGGTGAGCAAAGCGACTCAGGCCGCCCTGATGACCCCGGGGGCTGATCTGCGTGAGTCGATGAAGGGCCTGGTGCGAATGCTCGAAGAGTCGACACCGGCTTACTTCTTATCCGCATTGCCGCCGGAAAAGCAGTCCGAGTTGGCAGGACGCTCTCCAGAGGAAGTGGCGCAAAGCCTGGTGGAAGACCTGACCGTCAATTTGGCGGCCAAACGGCTGGCTGACAATCCCGCAGCCTCCATGATGCCGGCCGTGCAGGAACAAGTCGTTCAAATTTTGATGCGCGGCCTGCAAGCCACTCATGTCGCGGAGCGCCTTCTCCAGAAGCTTTCACATATGATCGAGGAGGCGCACTTGCCTCCCGAGGTCTTCGACCGCATCCGGCAGGAAATCATGTGGGTGCAATTGAGCCCCCAGGAGAAGCACGCTCAGCTCATGCGAGTTGCGCGCTTCGATGACCAGGATTTTCACCGCCTCCTCAATTACGCCCAGGAGACTATGAACGCCGGGAAAATCCAGGACGTCACCGAGGTTGTCGAGCATTATCTGGGTTTTCTTGATTTGCCCGCGGACGAGATACGAGCCCATGAACTTTCCAGGGTGCCGCAAATACTCCCGGTGGTGGCGGGGGCCGCCACGATGCCTTTCCTGCGGGGGGTGGTAACCCGGCTGAGCAAGGAATTGCGGGAGGAAAAGCGCGCGGATTGGGCTTCCCATCAGCAGGCGGCCAATTGTCTGCTCACCGCCGCACAGACTGCCGCTCTCTACGAGGATTTCGGGACAGTCCATAAGATCGGATTAGACCTCGAGGCCTCTCTGGCTAACGACGGCGCTCGACACCGCAATTGTTGCGGGCGGGCTCTGGAAAACCTGCTGACCACCGCCGCCTTCGAGCGAGTTATCGAGCTCTACATGGCCAAACGCAATGATCTCGCCTGGGCGAAAGTCGTGAGTTCCCTTGCCAAGTGGCTTGGGCCGAAGAGCGGGGAAGTTGTCTTTAAGCTTCTCGAAAACGAAAACTCGGCGTCCAATCGATTGCGCCTGGTGCACATGTGCGCTCCCCTGCTAGGGGTCGCGGCCATGGAGGCAGCGCGGCGAAGGCTTTCCGATGAGCGATGGTACGTGGTGCGAAACGCCTGTACGGTTTTGGGCGAGCTGGGCGGCCCGGAAATTACCACCCAGTTGCGCAGCGCCCTGCGTCACCCTGACGACCGGGTGCAGCGGGCGGCGGTAACCTCCATGATGAAATGCCAGGGACCCGGTCGCGCCGCGGCTTTTGCCGGGGCGCTGCCGCACCTCAAAGCGCAAGTCCTGGATATCGCACTCGATGAGATCTTCTATTTGAAAGACCCGGAAAGCGTCGAGGGACTGCAACAGTTCGTTTTGGCAAAAACCGGAAGCAGGGCGGGGGCCTTGGAAAAAGCGGTGCGGTCGCTGGCTTCCATCGGGTCGGAACAAGCGTTGGAGGTCCTGGGCAAGGTCCTCACCGACACCGGGCAAGCCCCTTTTGTGCGCAACGCAGCACTCCTCGCCCTCGGGGGCAACTCCCTTCCGTCTGCCAAACGCATCTTGGCTGAGTTCATTCGACATGCCCCGAATGATTCGCTCGCCATCCAAGGCAAAAAGATCTTAGCCTCCTCCGAGGCCTGACATAACCCACAAGAGGTTTGGGCCCTGGTAGTATGGGGTTCATCCCTTGAGGGCGAACGGACAGCCTGCGGGAATAGCTCCATATGAAGCCGGTTCGAAAATCGGAGGAAATCGATGTTGTCGATGCGGTACGATTACAAAGTTGTCCCGGATTTCGAACAGTTGGTCAAATTACTCCCCCCCAAAGCAGTTGCATCCCCGCTGCGTTCAACGCTGCCCTTGCTCGACTTCTGGCGGTCGCCGGAATCTCGCCTCACTGAGCTCAGCGCCGCGATCGGGGTCCCGCTGCTCCCGCCGACCGAATTGTGCTTCGAGTTCCCCGTGCCCGTACAGCGTGGTCGTGGCAAGTCTTCGTTCACCGATTTCATGATCATTGCGAAGTCGGCCGTAGTGGCGATCGAGGCGAAGTTCACCGAACCATCTTACCAAACTGCCGGTGCCTGGCTTCGAGACCCGCCGGAGGCCAATCGCAGTGAGGTCCTGGAGGGGTGGCTGCACCTGATTCGAAGTGCGACTGGCACCTCGCTGAGCGTTGCTGAAGTACTGGACCTCCCGTATCAATTGATCCATCGCACCGCGTCGGTGTGCTCCGTCTCGGGGCAGGTCCGCGCCATGGTTCGCGCCGTGGTTTACCAGGTCTTTGGCCAGGAGCCGCTCGACTTTGGCCGGGATCCGCTTGCCTATTACCTTAACAATCTTTCGGACCTGCGGCAGCGACTTGGCCCGACTGCTCCCATTGGGTTCCACGTTCTCAGTTGCCCCCTGAGCCCCCTCCCGACACATACAGACCTTGTTAAGCAGTGGAAACAACGAAACCATCCCGTCGGAGATGCAGTCCGGACCGCATTGCTGACGGGCACGCTCTTCTCATTCGGAAAGCCCACGAGCCAGTCCCTAACGGGGTAACATCCGGGTTGGCGCAAAGGGATTGCTCTGCGATACGAAGCAGTGCCCCTCTCCCAAAACCGGCACCGCGGCCCCTGTTCTTGGGGTCCACCATTCTTCGTAAGAAAAACCGAGTAGCCACGGTCGGTGCGGTTCTGACTGTTCTTCCTTTCGTAAGGAACTCCCGGTCAATTGTAGCGGGCATGAGAAAAGCCACAGTCATAAGAACGTTGACCGTGGCGACCCGCTCCTCAGAACTCGAGGCGTGCCTGGAAGGCGATCATGCGAGGCGAGTTGTCGCCGCCCAAACCGACGCCGAGTAGCCCGGTCGGGGGAGAGGTGGTAGTGGTAAGCGCCCCAAACCCTGTCTGGGTGCCCGGCTTTCCCGGAATACCCGCCAAAACGATGCTGGGAAGTGCAAGATTCGGATGGTTGAACACGTTGAAGAATTGCCCTTCCAGTCGCAGGTTGAGGCGCTCGGTCAGAGGAACTAACTTGGTGAGATAGAAGTCACTCCAGATGAAATCAGGTCCGCGCAACGCATTGCGGCCCAAAGTTCCAAACTGGCAATTCGTGGCATTGTCGCCGCCCTCGCAAGCGCCGCTGCTGGGGTCGACGGCCGAGACAAAGGCATCCGGATTGAGCCACTGGAGGGTGCCGGGCTGCGTCACACCGGGAATGGCCCTCTTTTCATACAGTGGCACGCCAGGAACAACGCTCGCGAATTGCGGTCCGCTACCCTGAACAATTCCGTTCCCTCCGTAGGAATAGGGAGTGCTCACCACGGAAAAAGGTATCCCGCTGTGCCAAAAAGCTGTGCCCGACACTTGCCAGCCGTTTAAGGCATAGCCGAGGCGATGGCTTTTCACTTTGATCGGCAATTCATAAACGTACTGGCCGGTGAGATTGTCGCGAATGTCATAGTCGCAGGGGCCTTCATCCCGGGCAAGCTCACCCGGCAAGGGGGAAAGAATCCCCCCAGAGGAAAACTGAAGGAATCCCCCGTTGGAGACTTGATCCCGGCAACGGCTGAGGGTGTAATTTAATTGGCCTTTGAGACCGCGCCCCATGCGCCGCTCCGCCGTCAATTGCAGCCCGTTGTAACGGCTGTTCGCCCCGGTGGCGAGCTGCGTCACTGCCCCAAACCTTGGATCGGCTGGCTGCATATACGGAAAGGGAGCAAAGCATCCTGGGCAGGCGGTTTGGTAGCCGTTTTCCTGGGTGAGATACGGCTGGTTCAAGGCGCGAGTGCCTACATATTGGGCGTGCAAGCTGGTCGTACTGCCGAACTGATGCTCGACGCCGACGCTCCATTCCTGGAAGTAAGGCGCCCGCAGTTCGCCTTCCGGCGCCGCAGTCATCGCCACAGGCGGAAGACAGGGGTTTGCTGACGAAGACGCGCAGGAAAGCTCTCCGTCAGCAAACCCTGAACTAAAAGCCTGATGGGCGGCCACCGTCGCGTCGATGGCGCTACCCGCTTCTCCCGGGGCAATGCCCCACCCGCCGACGGTGCCGAGCAAACCACCCTGGAACGTCTGCACATACGGCGGATTCATGCCCAGAGTATCTGCAACGCTTCCCGGCAGGATATCGCTGAAGATCCCGAAGCCGGCCCGAAGCACGGTGTGGGATTTAAGCTGCCACGCGAGGGCCGTTCTCGGCTGGAGGATGGCCAAAGGTGTGGAAGCGAAAAGCTTGCTGAGGTGCGTTTGAATCACCGCATCCAGTGGCTGATTGACATCGTGCGAAATCGAATTGAAGGACCCATTCACGCCTGCGACATCGTAGTGGGGATTGAGAGGATTGGAATTAAACGAATCTCGAATGCCGAAGGTCCAGGTCAGGCGGGAAGTCACCTTCCAGGTATCCTGCGCATAAAGATCGAGATTGAGGAAGTTAAAGGGCTGGTTTTCCGCTTTGGGAAAGGTCTCGCTCGTGGTGGACGCGACCCCATAAATGAATTGCGGTAAAGTGGTATAGGTAACCGTAGGGACCGTCCCCTCGCCGAAGTCGTAATCGTTCAGGCGAAATATGCGAGTATTGGTGCCAAACCGAAATTCATGGGCCCCATGGCTCCAGGCCAGGTTGTCATTAATAAAGAAGCGTGTCGCACGCCTGCCCTGAGGCCACGTGTTGTCGAGGCCCCCGAGCGTGGTGAACGGCGCGTTGGCCCCTTGACCCTGCAAAACAATAGGAAAGGCCGAAAGGGTTTTCTCGAAGTCGGCAGGTGTGAACAAGCTTTCATACCAGGAAAACGCGGGATTGAAATAGTTCACAAGGTTTTGTGAAAACACGTGCGTGTTTCCGGCCGCAAAGGAGTACAGGGGCTGCGGCGAGACCGCGTCAAAAAGCGGGTTAATGGGGTCTGTGTACGCTGCTTGCACACCAGTATCCGATTGAAATCGGAACCAGAGCGAATTCTTCTCGCTGAGGTTGTAATCCGCGCGCGCCGTCTGCACCTGTTCGTGATCGTCGCTGGAATGTGAAATGCTCTGCCGATTCGCGCAACCATTTCCGTTCGCAGGATTGCCCGACGCGATACTGCCATCGAAATTAAAGGGACACCCCAGAATGGCAAGCGGCGTACCGCTGGTGTTCCCGTATAGCGCAAACATCTTCTGGTAAAACGGAACCAATTGCGGCGCCGCAGGGTAAGTTGATCCGGTTATCGCGTCGGTTCCTCCCAGCAGTAGTTGTTGCAAAACGTATTGCTGGAAGGCCTGGGTGGGAACGGTCGTGGGCGTGACAATGGGCAAGGCAATCCGCATCCATTCGCTATCGAAGAAGAAAAACAGCTTGTCGCGCACGATGGGGCCACCCAAACTGCCGCCAAAGTGATTCACCGTCGATCGGGGCTGGTGATTTCCCGGCGTGGCGTTGGTGAAAAAGTCCGCCGCATTCAGCAGCGACCCGTTCCAGATTTCGTAAAGGTTCCCGTGAAATCGGTTGGTCCCAGATTTGGTCACATAGTTGACCTGGGACGCTCCGTATCGTCCCTGATCCACAGCATAGGAAAGTGTGTTGACGGTGACTTCGGAAATCGAATTAAGCCCCAGGACGAGGTTGGTAGCAAGTCCGCTGTTGAGGTTGGTAAGAGGGTCATTCGACTCCAGCCCATCAACGATGTAGCCGTTGGACAGCGCGGGCAGCCCATTAAATTCCACGTTGCCGTACCCGTTCGTCCCCCCGACAAAGTCATTGCTGCTCCCGGCCGTATTGATGAGGGCGCCAGTGGCAAATTGCAGCGGGTAGGTCAAGTCTCCACCCGGATTAGGAAGGTCTTCGAGCGCGGGGGCGCCCAGCGTAGTTGAAGTGTTGGCGTTTCCCGGATTGATGAGGGGAGCGACCCCGCTTACTTCAACCGTCTGTTGCGTTCGAGCGACCTGAAGGACACAGGTGACCGTCTGCTTCTGGCCCAAAGCCGCCAGTACATGGTCATACTGCTGCGGTTCGAACCCCCCCGCCGCAACTTTGACGGAATAGAGGCCGGGCTTTAGTTGGGGAAAGTTGAATCGACCCTCACCGTCCGTCTTGGCGCGACGCTCGAGACCGGTCTCGATATTTGTAACCGTCACGGTGGCATCGGGAATGAACGCATGGGTGGCATCGGTCACTTGGCCAACAATCGCGCTGGTGGTTTCTCCCTGCGCCCGGCTTACGGAAGGGTAGAGACCCTCTGCACTTATGATCAAAAGGCATAGAACCACTGCCCGCCCCATATTCCTGTCCCCTCCCATGACCGTCGGCCCCACCTGCCTTTTAAGCTGCGGAAAGCCGCCCGTATTTACCAACGCTTCCCAAGCATAATTAACTATAGTTAACTATAGCTGTTACCACACGTCAAGTTATTTTCAATTTCTAAGCTTAACGTACCGGCCTAGAAGGATGTTGCCTGGCGATCTCGTCGCTGGCATGATGGGGAAGTCGCCGAGTTGGAAAAACCGGCGGGGGCGCCTCGCGTGAAGCTTACGATCTCAAAAGAGGATTACCTGAAGGCCATCGCGGAGGCCGAGGCGGAGGAGGGCGCAGTCATTGGCGCCACTATCGCGCGCTGGCTCGGGGTAAGCGCCCCGGCGGTAGCGCTGGCTCTGCGGCGGCTGCGGCGGGACAAACTCGCAAGGGTTGATCAAAAGGGCCGGATCTCTCTGACCGCGGCGGGGCGCGGCATCGCCGATAAACTGCAGCTCCGCCACCACCTGGTGGAGCGAATGCTCCACGAACTGCTGGGCGTGGAGTGGTATAAAGTCCACGACGAAGCGGAGCGGCTGGAGCACGCCATTTCCGCCGACGTGGAGCGAAGACTCATCGAAAAACTCGGCCCCAGTGGCTCCTGCCCCCACGGCAATCAAATCAACAAGAACGCCAGCGAACGGCGACGGATGGGATTGCAGCAACTATGGGAAACGCCCCCCGTGTCGCTGGTCAGAGTCGACAGCATGCACGAGCGGGATCGCGGGCTGTTAGAATATTTCGATAGCCTGGGCGTCCGGCCGGGCGTTCACCTGAAAGTCATCAGCCGCAATTATGATGGCACCGTTAGCCTGCGTATAGGCGACAAGTCGGCCACTCTGGGCGAATCTGCCGCCAAAAAGGTCTGGGTTTCACCTGCCCCCAAGCGTTAAGGCCGCATCCCCTGATTCAAACTCGTTTGCGGAATTAGTTTCCACTGAGGGTGAAGGGTGGGGTGGATTCAGCCCCTGGCAGGGGAGAGGTCAGTGCTGAGACGACCGGGGAAAGCGCGGGGCGACGGCGTAATTGAGCTGCACGAGAAGAATGACCCCGATACTCCAATAGGTGTTGAGGACGCAGAGGAGCGCACCCGCAGCATAGAGCGCCTGGGCTACCACGATGCGGTGGCAGATGGCAGCGATGATGTCGGGGGGAATGTCGTCCTTCAACAAGCCCGCACGGACCGCGTAACCCCAACTGGCATACAGGAGGGCGCCGAGCAGCGCAATATTGCTCCAATAAAGGAGCAGAGCGAGACGAAAGGTGATGAACTCCGCCAGCAACATGGTTGAGAAAGGAGTGATCGTGACCGCGAACAAAAATGCCAGGTGAATCCAGGAAAGGTCACGGTCCGAGTGGGCAAGGTGATTGAGCTGGGTCTGCTGCCCGATCCAGAAAATACCGAGCGTCAGGAAACTCATCAGGTACGCGAGGAGACGCGGCGAGAGCGCCACCAGGACATGCCACAGGGTGCGTTCGCTTTGAATGGCCTGCGTTGCAGGCAAGCGGAGGTCTAGCACCAGCAGCGTCATCGCCACCGCGAAAATACCATCGCTCAAGGCGGCGAGACGTTCTGCGCTCTTGCCGGCAACTTGATTGTAGGATGTATTCATCGCCTGCGTTCTTTTGCTGCACCCGTTTGCCGCTTCGCCCTATGGCCGGTGGCCCGTATTGCGCAGACCATTCTAGCCCAAATCGATGAACCCGCGCCCAGCGGACTGGCGGAGGGCCACTTCAACCGGACATTTCACGTGCTTGACATAGCCCGGGTAAATGGACTTGTGCTACTTGGAGTTTTATGGCAAATTATTCGATGGAAGTCGAAAGAAAACATATGTAAAAATAAGGGAAAGCAACTTTTCGGAGGCAGAGGCGGCAATATTTCAAAATGCCTCGACTACCGACCGTGCTTAATGAAGAAAGGCGTCGCGCGATTCTGGATCTGCTCTCCCAAGAGGGCCGAGTATTAGTAAAGGATCTCTCGCCACGTTTCGAAACCTCCCAAGTCACCATCCGCAAAGATTTGGAGGTCCTACACACACGGGGGCTTGTGCACCGCACCCACGGGGGAGCTCTGCCCGTCTCCTCGGGAGCTCTGCTTGATCCTAGCCTGCGGGAGAAAGAAAAACTTCACCGCAAAGAGAAACAGCGGATTGGCGAGGCCGCCTCGCGCCTGGTGAAGGAAGGCGAATCGGTCATTCTCGATTCCGGAACGACCACGACGGCCGTTGCGCGGGCCCTACGCGAGTTCCGGAACCTTACGGTCATCACCAATGCGGTGAACATCGCGGCAGAGCTGGCGGGGACGGCCGTCGAAGTAATTTTGACCGGTGGGATTTTGCGGGAGAACTCGTTTTCCCTGGTGGGGCCCTTGGCGGAAGAGGCTTTGCACCGTCTCACCGCCGACATTTTCTTTTTGGGGACGGATGGATTTGACGTCAACTTCGGCCTGACCACTCCCAACCTGTTGGAGTCCAAGGTGAACCGGGTTATGGTGGAGATCGCCAAGCGCGTGGTGGCCGTCTGCGACTCCAGCAAGTTTGGCCGCCGCAGCCTGAGCTTGATCGCACCCGTCTCTTCCGTGCAGCAGGTCATCACTGACAACCGCATTACCAAGGGCGATCTCAAGGCGCTGGAAGACACCGGAATCGAAGTCACGCTCGTGTAGTTCACAGTCGGGAATCCGGGAGATTCTCGATCGAAGGAGACCCTAGTGGAGTTACCAACTGCCGGAGTCCACACGCTCCGTGAAATCCTGTCGCAGCCTCGCTGCTGGGCAGATTGCTTTGCGGCGCTCGATTCTCAAGATCAACTGCGGCAGGTCGGTAAGCAGTGGACTCCGCCGGCCGAATGGATCTTCATCGGTTGCGGGTCCAGCTACTACGTGGCGCTAGGAGCGGCGTCCACCTGGACGGCCTTGACCGGGCAGTCCGCGAGGGCCATCCCTGCATCGGAGTTGCTGCTCTTTCCGCAACTCGTGCTCAGTGAAGCCCGGCCATGCCAGCCCGTCTTGATTTCACGCTCCGGACACACGTCGGAAGTTCTAAAGGCTGCGGAAATATTGGAAATGCGGCACAACATCCGGACGCTGGCCATCAGTTGCACAACCCATCAGCCCCTGGAAGAAATCTCAACCCTGACTCTTTACCTTTTGCCGGCCGACGAACAGAGCACCGTGATGACGCGCTCGTTCACTTCCATGCTGCTGGGGCTCCAGGCTCTGGGCGCGGAGCGGGGAAAGCAGAAAGAATTCGCGGCAGCTCTGCGGCGCCTGCCCAGCCAGATGGCACCGCTCATGGAAGATTTATCGCAGCGCGTTGCGACCTTTGTGGACGACCATACTTTTGCTGACTACGTTTATCTGGGCCAGGGACCGTTCTTCGCCATCGCCAATGAGGGCATGCTGAAAGTGAAAGAGATGTCCTGCTCGTACGGCCAGTGTTTCCACACCCTGGAATTTCGCCACGGCCCCAAGGCCATCGTTGGGCCTGAGACCCTGGTCACTTTCCTTCTTTCCGAGACGGGTTCGGAGGCCGAGTGCGAGGTGCTGGAGGAAGTCAAGGGTCTGGGCGCAACCACGCTGGTGGTGGCGAACCGCGCCGACCGCGCGGTCCGGCAGGCCGCAGATTTCCTGGTCGAACTCCAACTCGACGTTCCGGAGTTTGCGCGCCTGGCGGCGTATATCATCACCGGACAGTTGCTGGGGTTGTACACCGGATTGAAGAAGGGCTATGACCCGGACCGGCCGCGCAATCTCTCCCGCGCTGTCATTTTGAGCAGTCACGGCAAGTAAGGAGATGGACAGTTTGGGTTCGCGCCGGCTGGGTCACCAGGTTCTCGGCCGCGCCAACCCCCAAGGTGAGCGCCCAAGTCATACCCATGATCGATTTCCATACTCATCCCCTGTTGATCCAGGAATTCGTTGGCAAGTATCCCCACTACGCGCGCGTGGCCAGGGAAGTCTTCCGCATTGGGAACAACTTCCAGCCGCTTGAGACCTTTTTCCTGCAGATGGACGTGGCCGGCATCGAGCGTGCCGTGCTGTTGCCCGTTGCCTGCGAGCGCGCCCGCCAGGATGCGGTGAGTTCCAACGAGCAGGTGGCGGAGCTGTGCGGCATCAGCCCGCGCTTTATCGGATTTGCCAGTGTCGATCCCGGCGGCGCGCGCCCGGCTCAGGCTCTCGAGTCCGCCGTTCGACAACTCGGCCTGCGCGGGCTCAAGCTCGATCCAGGATTGCAGGACTTCGATCCCCGCGATCCCCGGGTCTTCGATGTATACGAAGCTGCGCATGCGCTCGACATCCCCGTGGTGCTGCACACCGGCATGAGTTGGGCGCCGGAAACGCCCCTTGAACGCGGCCATCCCCTCCAGCACGAACCTGCGATCCGCCGGTTTCCCAAACTGCGCTTCGTGCTGGCGCATTGGGGCTGGCCGTGGGTATGGGAGGCGACGGCTATGGCCTTGAAGTACCCCAACGTCTTCCTGGACACCTCCTGCCTGTACTACGACAGCCCCAAGGAGTTTTTCCAGTTTGTGTTCAGCCGGCAGATTCCCACCACCCTCATCGAGCGCAGCCTCCGGAACCAGGTCGTATTCGGTTCGAATTATCCGCGCGTGGAGATCAAGAATATGGTCCACGCCCTGAAGAGCCTGGCGCTGACGGAAGAGTGCCTGGAGAAAATTCTGCGCGACAACGCCCTGGCATTATTGCACCCGGCGGCGCCCTGATTTTGGATCTTCGATTGGGCTGGGCAGTTCGGAGGGGGCCGGGGGTGGGGGCGTGACTGGCCAGACGATGGAGCAGTTATTCAGTGGCCAGCTCTAAATCCCATGGCCGATGACACACGATGATCATCAAGCTTGAACGCGTGAAAGTCCAAACCCGGAAGAGCGAAGAAGCCATCGACATCACCGCCAAGGTCGACGACGTTGTCGCGGCAAGCGGCGTCAAGAATGGCATCGTGAACGTCATCACCCTGCACACGTCTTCCGGTTTGCTCGTTACCGAGGGCATCCCCTGCCTCGAGAAAGACATCCTCACCCATTTCTCCCGTCTATTCCCTGAAGACCAGGACTACCATCACCGGCGTTATCTCGACTACGATGGCCGCCTCGGCTTCAACGCCGACGCGCATTTGAAAAGCGTCATGGGGGGGATTAGTTGTTGCTTTCCGATTGAGGACGGAAAAGTGGTGCGCGGCTCCCGGCAGACCATCTACTTCATGGAGTACGACGGGCCCCTCGAACGAACCTACGTTATCCAAATCCTCGGCGAATAAGCCCACCTTCACCCGATACTGCGCCCGTGGCGGTGGCCCCTGCCGCTGATGCCTTGGAGCGGATCACTCACTACATATTACTCTTATTACTTTTTCGCACCTTCGTAACAACCCAGCACGCGCAGGAAATTCGTCACCTCGCCCAAATGTGCCAGAGCCTTCTTGCACCGGTCCTCTTTCACATTCCCGATGAAATCGAGATAGAAGAAATACTCCCAGGGGCGGCCCCGCAGCGGTCGAGATTCCATTTTGCTCAGGTCGATATCGCGCAGGGCGAAGACGCTCAGGCACTTGTACAGAGCGCCGGGGACGTTGCGGGTGGAGAACACGATGGAAACCTTGCTCGCCCGGGGCGAGACCCGCGCGGTTTTGGAGAGCAGGAGAAAGCGCGTGTAGTTTTCGCGATGATCCTCGAGGTGGGTGGTCAGAATACGCGCGTGGTAGACCTCCGCGGCGATATGGCTGGCGATGGCCGCCGCCCCGCTCGGACGGCGCTCCGCAAGCATCTTGACGGAGCCCGCCGTGTCGTAAAACGGGATCCGTTCCACTTGCGGGTTCTGGGCGAAGAAGCGGCCGCATTGCGCGAGGGCCACCGGATGGGAATAAACCTGCCGCACATCTTTGCGCGCCGTTCCCGGCAGGGCAATGAGATTGTGAACGATGCGCAGGTTCACTTCACCCACGATATGCAAGTGGTTCGCCAGGAGCAGGTCGAAGTTCTCATACACGGACCCTGCCAGGGTATTCTCAATCGGCACCAGGCAGAAGTTGGCTCGACCCCGGGTGACGCTCTCAAAGGTCGCCGTGAAAGTCTCGCAGGGCAGCACGCGAATGCGGCGGCCGAGCAGCTTATAAGTAGCTTCTTCGCTGAAGGATCCTCGTTCGCCTTGGAAGGCGACTAGAGATGCGGCCATGAGATGGAACTTCTCCTGTTCTGAAGATGCGGCGTCACTTGCTTCGCCGCTAAGTTGTTCCGAGGAGCCCGCGGAAAAAGAAATCGGTATACGCCTCGACGAGTTCGTCCTGCGTGATTTGACCTTGCGGCGAATACCATTGGTAAAGCCAGTTGATCATCCCCAGCAGCGCAAAGGCAGCCAAGTTGGGTTTAATCCGCGACGGCCCACCACTCTGCTCCTGAACCTTGGCGATCAGGTCCTGGAGATACTCAATGTAAGCGCGTTTGCGGGCGTTCAGCTTTTTGCGCAGGGGGCCGCTCAGCGAACGGTTTTCGTGGAGGATGACGGTAATTTCCTGATCGCGGGCGCGCACGATCAGATCGATGTGGCCCATGATGGTTTGCCGGAGCTTTTCGCGCGGGTCAGCGATGTTCTTGATGGGGGCGAGCACCGTCTCATCGAGAATATCCATCCCGTAGTTCTGGATTTCGTACAGCAGGCGGTCCTTGCTGCCCACGTGATGATAAAGGCCCGCCTTGGTAAGACCGACCGCCTCGGCAATGTCCTGCATCGAGGCGCCGTCGTAACTCTTCGCATAGAAAACGCGCGCCGCGATGCGGCAAATCTCACGTAATTTCTCCTTGGCAAGAGGAGATCGCGCCATGGCAGGTTTATCCCCAACGTCATTCGGGCGCAGTGTAACACAAAATCTCCCCAAAGAAGTGCGAAGATCGATAGTCGGTCGAAACGGGAGGAGTTCTAACCATCCTACTCTGGCGCGATGAAAAAACTGCTAACTCCATATCTTTGATCAACATCGATTCAAGTGAAATATAACTTGTTTATTTTCAGTAGTTTGTAATTTTGGGTGGGTTGAGGGCGAAGTTGCTAAGTTCCTTTATTATCATCAACATCGTTTCAGCCGCGGGTAATTTTTGCAATCTTCCCGCTCGCCTGATTGGCGTCCAGCAATCAGCGTTTAGCGTTCAGCTTTTGGCCTATCCCGGCTCACCTGGGGCTCGCCGCCTACTGCCTTCCGCTTCCTGACTCAAGCCATGCAATTCGATGGGTAGCAAGGCTGTCGCGGTCGCCGTGGACGGGAAGATCACGGAATATGGAGGCAGAAACAGCCGCAGCCATTCGGCCATCGAACAAAAGTGACACCTTGCGCTGTCCCTAGCTTGGTCGAGATCTTCCATCATGCGCTTGCGGCGGCTGAAAGACAGATTTCAGCGACTCATTCCGCCCGTCACTCGTACCGCAGCGCCACCATGGGATCGATCCTGGTGGCACGGCGGGCGGGAAGGTAGCCTGCCAGCAGCGCCACGGCCGTGAGAACGCCCGCGGCCAGGAACATCGTCGCCTTGTCGCGCGGCCCGAGGCCAAAAAGCATCTCTTGAAGTACGCGTGTTGCGGCCAGCGAAATCAAAATTCCAGCAGTCAAGCCGCCGGCCAGGACTGCGACCAGGTCACGCATTACGAGGCTCAGAATCGAGCTCCGCGTCGCGCCCAGCGCCATCCGAATGCCAAACTCCGTTTGCCGCTGCGTCACCAAATAGCTGAACGTTCCAAAAAGGCCGATCATCGCCAGCAGCAGAGCCAGCGCGCCGAACAAGCCGGAAAGCAACGCCAACAATCGCTCCTGCACCAGGGAATCATTGATCTCTTCGACCGCCGTGCTGAACTCGAGAGGGATTGCACTGTTGACTCCGGCGACCGCAGCCCGAACCGGTGCGACCAATGCCGACGGCGGTATCGCCGTGCGCAGCAAGAGAGTCTGCCGAGATCCAAGCAGCGGCGTGGGCAACTGGTTAACGGGCAGGAACGCGACGGCGAGAGCTTTCTCTCGCAACCCTGAATATTTGTAATCCTCTATCAATCCCACAACCTCGAAGGCCTTTTCTCCTGGCATGTCCCACATTCGAAAGGTCCTTCCGATAGGATTCAAATCAGGAAAGAACCGGCGCGCGAAGGTCCGATTGACGATAGCCACGTCCGAGGACGTTTCGATATCGGAGCTCGAGAAATTGCGCCCGGCCAGCAATCGTATTCGCATCGTTGGCAGATAGCCGGCCGAGATGAAATCACCTATGACCACTCCCTCAAGGACGTCAAGGTTGAAGGTGTTCAGCTTGAACCAATCGGATTCAACATGGCCGAATTCCGCGGTACCCCACCACATCGGCGGGTGGCCCCGACCTACCGAAAGCACACCCGGCAAAGCCTTCAGCCGGCTTTCGATCTCATCGTAAGTGGCCAAACAGCGGTCCGGTGGCACATTTGCCGCCTTTGCGTCGGCGTCCACCAGCAGGAGGTTGTTGCGGTCAAACCCGATGTCGAGCGTCACTAGCTTCACGAAGCTTCGCAGCAATAAGCCGGCAGACACCAGGAGAACGAGTGAAAGCGCCACCTGCGACCCGACGATCCACTGGCGACCTCGAAAGCCCAAGGCCCGACCTGCTTCCGAAGACGGGCTACCCTTGATGGCTGAACTCAGCGACACCCGCGTCGAGCGCAACGCCGGTAGCAGGCCCATGAGAACAGAGGTGAGCGCAACAGTCGCAAGGACGAATCCCAGAATGCGAGGGTCGGGGGAGAGGTCAAGGAAGACCGTGTTCTTTGCTGTCGAGATGAAGCGCACCAGCAGGGCGGCCGTCCCGCGCGCGAGAAGGACGCCGAGCAGTGCCCCGGCGGAGGAGAGCAGAACGCATTCGGTGAGGAGTTGCCGGATGAGGCGCGTGCGGCTGGCCCCCAAAGCCTGCCGAACCGCGATCTCCTTGCGGCGCGCCGCGCCGCGCGCCAGAGTCAGGCTCGCGAGGTTGGCACAGGCGATGAGCAGTACCATTCCGACCACCGCCATCAGGATCTCGAGGGAATGGCTGAATTGGCCGCGTAGACCGGAAATACCCGTCCCAGCGGGGACGACCCGCAGGGTTATTTTCATCAAAGCTTCACGTTCCTCGGGTGACGCATTCGGTGGCACGAAGAGCCGGGTTGCAAGGATTCGGAGTCGCACGGTTCGCTCCGCCCGGCTTAGCTGCGGATTGATGCGTCCCTCTACGATCAGCCAAAACATGTCGTTTCTGTCCAGGCGTGGCTGTTTTCCGTCGAAGAGCGCCGTAGCGCAGATGGGCGCCGCCACGTCGAACTTGCCACCCACTCCCAGGCCGAAAAACCCCGGCGGCGCGACGCCGATCACTTCGAAGGGATGGCTGCCAAGCGACAGTGTGCTGCCCACGGCGCTCTTCGCCCCGCCGTAGTGCTCCTGCCAGAATCCATAGCTGAGCACGGCGACCGCCGGGCAGCCGCGCCAGTCGTCCGAATCGGCAATCAAGCGTCCCGCCGCGGGGCGCAGCCCCAGGACGCTGAAAAACCCACCGCTGACCCACAATCCATCGACAGTACGAGTCGTGCCCCCTTCAGCTAGATAGAAGCTATTGTCGAACCAAGCGAAGGTGCGGGAGAAAACGTCTTGGTGGTCGCGCAGTTCCTCCCACATCGGATTCGTGAAAACGTCGTTAAGTCCACTTCCTCCCCCACCCTCATCCGCATTGCCGGCTTCCACCTTAAAGAGCTCGCCAGGCTTTTCAACGGGCAGCATCTTCAGCATGACCGCGTCAATAAGACCAAAGATGGCCGTGTTCAGCCCGATGCCTAGCGCCAACGTCAACACCGCCACCGCGGTGAAGCCGGGACTGCGTCGGAGTTGGCGAAGGCCGAAGCGCATGTCCTGCCAGAGTTGCTCAAGCCAAAGGAAGCTCCATAACTCCTGTGCTTCCTCTTTAACGAGGGTCACATTCCCAAACTTGCGCAGGGCCGCATACCGCGCTTCCTCGGGCGACATGCCCGCTCGGAGATTTTCATCGATGTGCATCTGGAGGTTGGTCTCGACTTCTTCATCGAGTTCGCGGTCATGGCGCTGCCGATTAAACAATCCAGCCACTCGCAGAAACAGAGCGCGCAACTTTCTCATGAGGCCTCTCCCTCCGGCGAAAAGAACCGCGCCAAAATCGCATTTGCCTGCTGCCAATCCCGAGCTTCCTTGGTCAACTGCTTATGCCCTGCGCGCGTCAGCCGGTAATACTTCGCCTTGCGGTTGTTGTCGGATACGCCCCATTCCGAAGCGATATAGCCTTCTTGCTCCAATCTCACCAGAGCCGGGTAGAGCGTGCCATAATTGATCAGCAATTGCTGGCCACTGGTCTGCTCGATCCGGCGGGCAATGCCATAACCGTGCAGCGGGCCCAGGGTTTCAAGCGTCTTCAAAACCATCAAGGCCAGCGTTCCTTGCCAGACATCCACTTTTTCGCGCATAGGTCTCCTATTGTCTGCCCATACGATGCCACAACACCTATGGGTAATCAATAGGAATCCCGCCGTAGTTCCCATGCGACAAACTGTCGCTGGGCCCCGCCGCACTGTGGCCCAGCGAGGTGAGAACTGGCGGCTGGGTCTGCCCTCAGGTTTTCCGGTTTAAAGATTGTGCGAGCAACAGGTTTGTCGCGGTTGCGGTGGACGGTAAAGTTACGGAATATAGAGCCAAAAGGAATCCAGGTCAGCACTCGACGCCAACAGTCTAAATGGCCATCATTGTGGGCCGGGAGAATGTCGTCAGGGCATTTCGGGCATTGCTGCCCGGCCAGAACTTCGGCAAAATAATGGTGCGAGACGCACGACAAGATTAAGGGCTCCCGATTCTGATGATGCGGCCCGACGAACAAAAGAACTTTGAAGACTTGGAGGCGAGCCAACTCTTCTGCTCGACCTGCAAACGTGCCATGCCAGTGCGAAAGCGTCTTTTTCTGGTGCTGCTCGATAAAGAAATTTTCGATTACATCTGCGCCAGGTGTGGCTCCGTGGTGGGGAAAAAGGAGCAGCCGTGGAGCAGACCGGCGCAATGGTCGAGAATCTGAGGGACAGCCACGAGCCCGCCAAAGATCGCGACTTTGTTTTCACCCGTTACGCACGCTAGATGTGCTCACGCAGGCGACCGAAGGAGGACGCTATGAAAAAGGGGTATTGGGTGGTTGCCTACAGATCGATTTCGGATGAATCAGCATTGAAGGCCTACGCAGCATTAGCAGTGCCGGCGGTTCAGTCATTCGGCGGGCGCTTTTTGACCGGGTCCACGAGCCAGGTTCAGGCCCACGAAGCCGGGTTGCCGCAGAGGACTATGGTTGTCGAATTCGACAGCTATGACATCGCGTTGGCAGCTCACAAAAGCGATGCTTACCAGAAGGCGCTTCAGGCACTCGGCTCCGGCGCGGAACGCGACTTCCGCATCGTTGAAGGTGTGTAGAACCCGCGGGTGGCGCACACGTCGCCCTTCTTGCGATGTGTGCGGTTGGCTGAATACGTGGATAGGAAGCCGATAGCGCGGAGAAGCGTGCTGCGCGCCCAACTCCCCGCTACCGGCTCGTCGCGAAAGCCAAGGAGAGCGCCTTGTTGACAGAAGGAGCGTCGACGCATTGCGATCTTCACTTGAAGCCGCTAAGATTACATTGGTCGCATCCAAAGCCGCAAATCAATCCTGGGAGAAGCTATGTGCGCGCGCTCGTGAAGGCTGCCGTGACGGTGTCCGCATTGTTCGTCGCGACGCCCGCCATTTCGCAAGTCAAGAAGCCCACCGGTGAAATTCCCAACCGGCAGGAACTGGCGAAAGTGCAAACCTATTGCGTCAACAAGAGCGGCCTGTCTAACACAGACCGCTATTTGATAGACGGGTTCGTGAAAACCGAAAGTAAGCCCAAGGGCCTGCTCACCAAGCTGCCGTGGAAACTCGTCGCGGACTGCCGGGACGGAAACCCCGACGCCACTGCAACCTTGGAATTTGTTCCTATGAACGAGACTGCCATCCGCATGGGTGAGCCCTCGCAAGCGCCGGTCGCGCTAACCCCTCAAAGCTTTCCGGAGGCGCCGATAAAGGTCGTATTAACTGTCGGCGATGCCTCCTCCGAGAAACTCTTGTACCGCGTGCAGGCACTCGCTCCCTCGCCGGACACTCCTGAAGAGCCGCCAGCCATGAGGGTGCCAGTTGGTCCGGTCGAGAAACGAGACGCGGTGTACCACGTATTCTGGGCACTCATCCAGGATCTCCAGCGGTTGCACTCCTCAAGCAACAGGGTGAAGGTCTCGAAGCATGAATCCGCCAACGGATGACCTGATGGGCGATATTGTCCGCCGCATCGTGGAGACGGCGCAGCCGGACAAGATCATCCTGGTTGGCAGCCGGGCACGGGGCGATGCCCGGCCCGACAGTGATTTTGATGTGCTGGTGATAAAGGAATCCAGCGAGCCCGGCTACCGGCGCGACGCCCTGCTCTACCTCGCACTGGTCGGATTAAACGCGCAGGTGGACGTGATGGTGTATACACCGGAAGAAGTAGCGGACTGGAGCGCTGTACCCCAGGCCTTCGTCACCACGGCCCTCCGTGAGGGAAAGGTCGTGTATGAAAAAAAAGCTGATATGGTGAGCGGCTGGTTGCGGAAGGCCACAAGTGACATGGTTACGCCCACCCTGGAAACAGCGAAGCAAGCTGATGCTTCAGCGCTGACGGTTCGTGACTTCGTGCTTCGTCGCCTCCCCAAAGAAATTGTGGATGCTGCAAAACAATGCCCATCCACGGCATCATCGATAACCGCTTGAGAGGAAAGCTTGGTGCGAAAGGGGGGACTCGAACCTCGGACGACTCCTAATTCTCCGTAAGTTACAGATATTACGTCGCACCTAACGCCACCAAATGATATCAAACACGGGGTGAATTGTACGTAGATTGTACACGGCTGCGCGCCGAGCGGCTATGGAGACAGGCCGGGTCTTCATCTCGCCCTATAACGACTGGGACGTGCTCATTGGACAAGGCACCCTTGCCGTCGAACTTTGCGAGCAAGTTCCTGAAATCGAGGTCGTATTTGTGGCGGTTGGAGGCGGAGGGCTCATTGGAGGCGTTGGGGCCTACCTGAAGCATGTGTCGCCCGACGTAGAAGTCGTCGGCTGCTGGCCGGAAAACTCCCCGGTTCTCTACGAAGCCATGAAGGCGGGGCGGATTGTGCCGGTAGATGAGAAGCCTACGCTTTCCGAAAGCACTGCGGGCGGGCTCGAATCCGACACGATCACGCTGGGCGTGTGCCGGAGGTGATCGATACCTGCGTGCTCGTCTCCGAAAAAGAGATTATGGATGCGATACTCCTTCTCCATGGTGCCAAGGAATGGATGATCGAAGGCGCCGCAGGAGTGGCGCTGGCGGCATTTCGAAAGACGGCGGAACGGTATGAAGGCAAAACTGTGGTGATTGTCATCTGTGGAGGGAACGTGTCGGAGAAGGTGAAGCATCTCTTCTGAGAGTTGGAGACTGAAGTCACTTCCGCAAATGGCGCGGGCACAATGAGAAAAACAGAGAGAGTTGCAGACGTGCAGCGCAAAACCGCGCGCACCGTGAAAAAAAGGGGAGCGGAGACGAGATCGGGTGAAGCAGTGCATGATTCCCTAAAAAAGCTGGGGAATTATGTGATGTGCTTTGTAGCGCAATGCATTCCTTGCTGACAAGCAGCAGACATTTGGAGGCAAAGCGAGCGGAGTTTGTCGAAAGTCGTCGCTTTCGGTGGCAAAACCCATCACTTGTGCTGCCCAATCTCCTTCATGCTCATTTCGCAGTGATAGTGAAGGAAGACGACTTGACGTTCGCGGTCGCGGAGGCCGGAAAGCGCTCGATTCACGACATCGCGCTGCTCGCAGCGGTAGCACAGGTCGAAGGGGCTTTCCGCGGCATCGGGCAAAACGTCTCCGTCTCCCGGCGTATGCACTTGCCGACGACGGCTTTCTCGTCCAACGAAACGGCGAGGTATTTTCCGGATCGGATTGGATACCCCTCGATTCGGCGTCGGTCAATCTGGCTTCGGACCGCCTGCTCTCGGTGCGGTACCCGATCCGAACCAAGGAAGACCTTCTGCCCGTCACCCGCTTAACGACCTCGGAAATGCTTCCTCTCCTCATGCAACAGCTCGCAAAGGCGCGCTGCCCCATGACCGGGACGGAAGCTCTCGACCAGATTATCGAACCGCAGCTGCGTTTGCGCGGAACCTTGACGATGCACTCGGAAACCGCCCGGCGCAACGGTGGGGATTACGACTTCGACTACATCTGCCTGGTCGAGTCGGAGAAGTTTCCCCGTTGGGTCGACGATCGTTTCAAGTACCAGGAGCGTCTCACGAACCAAAAGCAGAAACTGTCGAAGAAACGCTCCCCGTGGTGGAACCTCCCCCAGGTGGCGATGGCGGCCAAGGTCAACTCAATCGGCGCGATTATCGACCTCAAAACCAGCGCCCTGGCTGCAAATCAACGAGATATCCATGCTGAGTTATGCTGTTAACCGAAAGGTTCCAGGGTCGAGTCCTGGCCGAGCGGAAAAACCGATGGAGGCGATTGGAAAGACAATCGTCTCCGCTTCCAGTGGATCGTCGCCGGCACGAACGATGCGAGCGCCAAGCTGCTCAATCCGTTTTGCCTTTTTTGCTGAAACTTGGGCTGAGACATAGACCTCTGCCTGAATCCCGGCCCGCCAAGCCGCTGCCGCCACTCCGAGGCCGTGGTTGCCATTCGAGGCAGCCACTACGCCTTGGGCTCTTTCGTCCGGGCTCAGGCGATGCATCCGGTTCGTCGCCCCGCGCAACTTGAACGAACCCGTCTCCTGCTGGTTTTCAAGCTTCACGTAGACTCGCGCCTTTCCGTCACATACCAGTTCAGAAATGTCCTCGACGGGGTTACACCGGACCGACGAGCAAATCCGGTGGTGCTCATCGAGAATCCGTTTCGCGAGCCAATCCAAAATCTTAACTCCCGCTTAGTGAACGAAACCGGGCTGTGTCCACGCCATCTTGCCGTCCGAGTCGGTGATCCGGGCGCGAACGTAGGTGGACGTAAATCCAAGAAATCAGGTAGGATGGCATTACGGGCCTGTAGCTCAGACGGATAGAGCAACGGTTTCCTAAGGCGTTTCAGGCCTTTCCACAAGCGTAACAAAATCAACAAATCCTCTTGCCAGCCAGCAACTTGCGCTTGGAAGCCATCTCACCTGATTTCACCGTTTTTAACCCGTTTTGACCGCTCTATAGTGACAAAATAGTGACAAGGCACTGAGGCAAAGTCTTCGCCGCAGTGCCGCTATCAATCGTTGCAAATGCCGCGCGCTCGCCTTTTCCGGGCGAACTCATGGGAAGTCATTGCCGAAGGCCGTCCGTCACGAAAAAGACCTATTGTTCGTGACAATACGGACACGTAAATCACGTCCCAAGGCTTAGCAACAGAGGTAGTTGCAAGCATCCTTGAAAGTCCCCACACCCCTGCAGATTCAAAAATCCCCACACCACCGGAATGCCATTGCGCTCGTAACGGTCACCGCCCTGAAAGTGGGAAGTCGTGATGGAACTGTAAGGAACCGGGAGAACACGGACGCCCTGGATGGCATCACAAGAATAAGAGGATTCACTTCATTGTGCCCCCGATGTCTCGCCGCGAATTTTCTTCGCCCGAGAACTGGGCTTAGTGCTTGTTCGGATTGACGTCGCCGGCGCGGGTGCCAACCGGAGGCCCTAAGCTTTCGGGTAGAGCCATTTGTTCGGCGACCAGTTTCGGACCTCCGGCTGGGCTTTTCCCCTCCCACATTTGCCGGGGGGAAACGAATCCATGCCTGGAGGTGGGTGTGCGTCGCAGAGCCTTATTGCGTCGCCCTCGAGATCCTCTTCTGCAGTTCAGACTGCACGAGTGCTACTGAGGAACTGCGGCGCAAGCACTTGACGCTTGCAATCTGTTGAGGGTGTTGGAGCGTCACCCCCCTTGATCGAACGGGTCCGACGCAACCATTAAATTTTATGATGACCGCTATAATAATTTTCGATTGGAAAAGCGGACGACCTGCAATTAAACTTTAGGGTCATTCTGCTGGGAGGTTTTGATCCGTGCCCTGCAGACAGAAGGACGAGCCGCTCGTTATGTACGCCCATTACTGTTGGAACTCGCGCTGTTGTTGTCCCCCCACGAGGGAGAGCCGGGTCCTGGCATTGGGCGGTAGACCTTAGGTTAATTCATCCGTAAGGCCCACTGACCAGGACTAAAGAGGGTAAGTGGGTTTTTCTATTTTTGGCTGTCAGTCAGACTGCAGCCGGCCTGCATCGAGAAATCTCACCACCCGAATTCCTGACCAATCGGCCGACTATTCAATTTAACTAAATGGGAGCACCTGGGAATTTCATCACAGGTTCCTCGTGGTCCCATGTCGTTTCTCATGACTTGCGGTACCGCGGCAAGCTGCCAGTCATATCGATGTGAATCGGCATGTTGCAGTGTTGTAAATAGACCCAAGGAGAATTGAGCCAATGGCACCATATTTTCAAGACAACTCTTTAAGCATCGGTCGTACTCCCCTGGTGAAACTAAGTCGCATCCCGAACGGGAGCAAAGCGACAATCCTCGCCAAAATCGAAGGCCGGAATCCGTCCTACTCGGTCAAATGCCGTATCGGGGCGGCGATGATTTGGGATGCGGAAAAGAAGGGCTTGTTGAAACCCGGCAAGGAAATTATTGAGCCCACGAGTGGAAACACCGGTATCGCGCTGGCCTTCGTTGCCGCCGCTCGTGGCTACCCTCTGAGCCTGACCATGCCAGAGACCATGTCGCTGGAGCGGCGGCGAGTCATTGCCGCCTTCGGCGCAAAACTGATTCTTACACCCGGACCGGAAGGTATGCCGGGTGCGGTAAAGAGGGCGGAGGAAATTGCCAAATCCGATCCCGACCACTACTTTTTGCCCCAGCAATTCGACAATCCCGCCAATCCGGCCATCC
>Ga0326727_10007962_pt1 | contig 27396 bp, 26 predicted proteins | sample MB2enrmetagenome_FD_207643 | JGI IMG/M metagenome (GOLD analysis project Ga0326727, IMG submission 207643) | Lab enriched peat soil microbial communities from McLean, Ithaca, NY, United States - MB29MY | ecosystem: Environmental > Terrestrial > Soil > Wetlands > Peat | place: USA: New York...
CCCGCCATGATTCTTTCAGCTCCAGAGTATAGGATGCTGGCCGGCTGGAATTGATTCAGGCGGCCCCTGAACCATTCTAAAGCAAAGAAATCGGTTTTGTTTCGGTACCGGTGAGCAGCGTGGGTGAGGTGGATTCGCTGGGCGGCATGTACATGAGCCGGGGCTTGATCACCAGCAGAGTACTTGTCCGGTCGTCGCTTTTCGTATTGGTGCTCAGCAGCCTGCCCAGGATGGGGATTCCGGCCACTCCCGCGATCGCCGCAAGGGTTGTCGCATCGGTGCGGCTCAGCAAGCCGGTGACGACGGCCCACTCCCCATCGCGAAGGCGTACGGTGGACTTGAATTTGCGGTTGTCGATTTCCGGTATCCCGTTGTAATCCGCCTGTCCAAGGAGCTCATAATTGGCCTCCACATCCAGCGTCACCTCATCGTTGCCGTGGATGTAGGGCGTGATCTTCAGCTCGAATCCGAGATCTTCGAACTGGATGGTCGGGGGAGGCAACCTGGCGGCGGTGCCGGATCCGGATACCGCGAACGAACTGGTCACCAGCGGATACTTGTCGCCAACGTGCAAAGTCGCCGGCAGCCCCTGCGATGCCACCAAATTCGTCTTGAAGACGGTGGTGGTAAGGGAGTTTGACACATTGGCGAACAGATTGGCCTCGGTGATGCCGATCCCGATAAACGTCGCACCCCCGCCAAAGGTCATGAAGTGGGTAAAGCCGGCCGGAATCGAGGACGCGACGTATTTGGCAATGGAACCGAAGTCAACAATCGGGAACGAATTGGGCAAAGCCAGGCCCCATTGCAGGGAATCTGCCCCATCCAGACTCACCAGGTCCACCTCAAACTCCACCTGGGGATGGGCCCTCATCAGGCTTTCCAGCAGCGCCTGGGCGGGCCGGACTTTAGAGACCCGGTCGCGCAGCAGCACAATGCGATTCGCGGTATCCACGGTCACTTTCCGGATGTCCATAGTGGAGCGCACGGCTGTCACTACTTCATTGAGTTCCGGCGTGCTGACCGTTTCCGGGATGGGAATCGCCATCGCCACGTTCTTCTCGAACGCCTGCCGCTTGGCGGGGGTGTCCGCTGCCACGAAGATCAGCTTGTCGGTCACCGGAATGATGAATGACCCGGTGGCGTCTTCCAGAGCGCGGAGAGCTGTACGATAATCCACCTGCTGCATCTGAAAGCGCACCGTCTCGGATGGCGTGTACTCCGAATCGAAGACCACCAGCAGCCCAAACTTTTTCGCTACCTGCTCATATAAAGAACGGGTATCGCCCCGAAGATCGAAATCCTCCAGGAGGACGGTGGTGGTTAGCTCAGCGGGCGGCAGGGGCTGGCGGGCGTCGGCGGCGTCCTGAGGCGTGAGTTCGCGAAAAATGGTCTTATCGACAGCATCATCGCCCTCGGAGTTTTCCGGGGTGGCATCGGCCTTCTCTGCTCCGGCCTTGGGCTGGCTTTTCGGGTTCGGATCAAGCTTCGCGAGGGATTCCAGAGAGTGCATGCGCACACCGTAATCCGGGTTACTCGGATCCAGCGAATATGCATGTGAATAAAGGAGATATGCCTTGGTCAGATCGCCTTTTCGGGCCGCCTTGGCGGCATCGTGCGCAAGCTGGGAGGCCGCGTCGCTGGCATCGCTGGCCCTGGAGGGAGTTGCAGCGTAGACCAGGAAAACAGCCAGAACGGCAGAAAGGCGACACCCCACAACAGGCCTGACGTTACACGCAGGTCCGGCGTGTATAAACAATCCGGCCGAACGAGCCGATCTAAGCTCAGGCATGCCAGTCACACTTGCGCCGTCCCGTCCGGCGTTCTCGCCCCCCGTCCCGCAAACCGTAGAGGAGCTGGGCATTCCGCATTCGCTTCTGGTGGATCTGGTGATGCGGCGTTCGCTGCTGGAAGGCGGAAGCACGCTGCAGTCTCTGAGCAACGCCCTGCGGGTGCCGGTGCCGGTGATCAACAGCATATTTCAGCACCTGCGCTCGCAACACCTGGTGGAAGTGAAGGGCATGCAGGGGAACGACTACAGTTTCACATTGTCGGCCAACGGAAAGACCCTCGCCGGGGAGCGGTTTCAGTTGAGCCAATATGCCGGCGCCGCGCCGGTTTCGCTCCGCGATTACAGCATCGCAACCAAGGCGCAGACTGCGCGCGTTCAGATCGATCGCAAATCCCTGCGCCAGGCCTTCTCGGATCTGGTGATCGCCGATGCAATGCTGGACCAGCTCGGCCCCGCGCTCATTTCGCAGAATTCGATTTTCGTTTATGGGCCCACCGGGAACGGCAAGACGTGCCTTGCGGAACGCATGTTGCGCGTTTATTCGGACACAGTGTATCTGCCTTACGCGGTGGAAGTGGACGGCCAGGTGATCAGCTTGTATGACCCGGTGGTCCACCAGCAGGTGGAAGGCGATAACTCCCAGATGGACGCACGCTGGACGCTGTGCCGGCGCCCCTGCATCGTGGTGGGCGGCGAGTTAATCCCCAGCATGCTGGAACTGCGCCTGGATGAGAGCTCTGGAATATATGCCGCGCCTCTGCAGATGAAGGCCAACAATGGCATCCTGATCATCGACGACTTCGGCCGCCAGCTTATGTCCCCGCGCGACCTGCTGAACCGCTGGATCGTGCCGCTCGACCGCCGTGTCGATTACCTCATGCTGCGCTACGGCGTCAAATTCCAGATTCCGTTCGAGCTGATGGTGGTGTTCTCGACCAATCTGGACCCCAGCGATCTGGCCGACGAAGCCTTCCTGCGCCGCATTCACAATAAGATTTTCGTGGACGCGGTGGACGCGCGCTCGTTCGATTTGATCTTCCAGCGGGTGGTTGGTAGCAAGGGGATTGTGGTGGAACCGGACAGTGCGGAATACCTGCGTGAGCTTTGCCTCCGCGACGGCCGCACCGAACTGCGCGCCTGCTATCCGGCGGATATTTGCGCCATTCTGACATCGATAGGAAGATACGAAGGCCGCCCGCCGATTATGACCAAAGGCGAGCTGGAAAGGGCTACCGCTTTGTACTTTGCGCGAAGCTGATGGTTGGCCAGCCGCTCAGTGGCCGTGGCCGGGGGGAACGTAACCGGGAGGGAAGGCCGAACCTTCGCCGAAGAAATACTCTTCCATCTGCTTGATCAGGAACTCCTGCGCTTCCTGTGTGCCCAGGTTGAGCCGGTATTCGTTCATGATCATCTTCATGTGCTCAACCCACAGCCGCCAGGCTTCTTTCGAGACGTTGTCGTAGATGCGCTGGCCAAGGGGATGGCCTTCGAAGGGAACCTCGTCGAGACCGGGCATTTCCCGCTGGAACTTCGCGCAAAAGACCGTGCGCTGAGCCGGTTCGCTCTTGCTGCCCAAACCTGATGCGCTGCTTCCCATTGGGTGACTTCTCTCCTGTGTTCAGAATAGCGCAGGGAGGCGACGATCCAGGCGGCCTGAGAGGCCGCCGCAGGCCGAGGCCGCCCCACAAGACTTCGTGAACTGTTTAGGCGGCCGGTTCGCTCTCCCGGCGCCTGGCGCGCAGGGATTCCAGGTATTCCGACAGCTTCATTGGCTTGTCAGCGCCCTTTTCCATTTGCCTCTGCACGGCGCGCTGGTAACGGCGCAGTGTTTCCCGGCGGGTGACGTCGCGGATCTCGCAGGTCTCGATATCCAGCAGGATGTCTATCTCCCACTGGCGAAAGGTGTTGCGGCTTACATTGCCGCGCAGCAGTTCCTGGATGAGCCGGTTGAACTGCGCCAGAAGGGTATCGGCGTCGACTTCCTCCACATGGCGCAGGTAAGACATGGTATCCACCATATCGGCAGAAGACAGCCGGAAAATTAGGCGAGAGGGAGCGGAACCACCTGTGCCAACCGCCCTGCTAAACGGTGAAGCGGCGGCGGATGGGGATTAGAAAACGGACCAGCACGTCCTCGACGTCCTTCTCGCTTAGCCGCGATGCGTCGTATTCCACCTTGACCTGGTCGAGGCGCGGCCCCAGCTTGACGTGCATGATCCCGTAGTAGGTATGGACGTTCGCGATGGCCTGCGTGTCGGCCTCCGCGAGCGGGCGCACGAGCGGGTACTCAAGCTGGACCTTGGTCATTAGTTCATTTATACAGCACGTGGGTCAGGCCCACGCCTTCGCCGTTCATTCCTGATCGAGTTTCCACACGATCTGCCGCAGCATGCCCATCCACGCTTCCGCTTCCTGTTCGGGGATGTTCAGGCGGCGGACCATGCGGCGGATCTTCGCCGGTGTGGATTGAGTGCGCGCGTAGCCGGATTCGCGGAGCGCTTTCAGCAGGTATTCGGTGATGCGGTCCACCTCGGCCGAGCCGGCGGCTTTGCACGGTTCGGGCTTGCCGGTGGGAAGACGCCGGATCAGCTCATAGAGGCAAACGGCCACGGCCTGGCCGAGGTTCATCGACCCGTGCTCCTCCCGTGTAGGAATGCGGATCAGCCAGTGACACCAGCTCAGGTCGTCGTTGGAGAGGCCGAATTTCTCAGAGCCGAACAGCAGCGCCACGCGCTCGGTTGTCAGCGCCCGGCGGAGGAGACGCCCTCCATATTCGAGCCGCCGGAGCGGATGCTGTAATTGCCGGTGCCCGATCGATGTGGTGCCCACAACGAGCGAACAATCGGCCACCGCTTCGGCAATGCCCGCAAACTCGACGGCGTTCCCAATGACCGCGCTGGCCCCAACCGCCGACCGCGCCTCCCGAAAGGCAACCTCATACGCGTTCACCACGCCGAGCTTCATGAAGCCGAAGTTGCTCATGGCTCGCGCGGCCGCGCCGATGTTGAGCGGATTGCGCGGCGACACCAGCACCACGCGCAGGTTATCGGCCTGCAATGGAGAGCTATTGTTCGAGGTACGTGTAGCCGTTCAGGCCCTCTTCGTAGAAGCGCAGCAACCGCCCGGCCTCTTCATACCCGATGCGGCCCTCGCGCAGCGCCGATTCGACATCGGCCCGGAACTGTTCAATCAACGCGCGCGCGCTGTACTGCACGTAATCGAGTACCTCGCGCACCGTGTCGCCCTTCACCACGGTGTTCAAAACCGCCTCGCCGCCCTCGCCCAGACTGACGTGGACGGCGTTGGTGTCGCCGAACAGATTGTGCAGGTCGCCCAGGATCTCCTGGTACGCGCCCACCAGAAACGCGCCGAGGATGTACGGTTGTCCGTTCAACGGGTGCAGCGGGAGAGTTCGCTTGATATCGCGCCGGTCTATGAACTGATCCACCTTGCCGTCGGAATCGCAGGAAATGTCGCCGAGCACGCCTTGCCGCGACGGCGATTCTTCGAGCCGGTGAATGGGCATGATGGGGAATAGCTGTTTCACCGCCCAACTGTCGGGCATGCTCTGGAACAGCGAAAAATTGCAGAAATAGGTCTCCGCCAGCAGGCTGTCCAGAATTTCCAGCTCCTCGGGCATGTATTCGAGGGCTTTGGCCATTTTCTGGATTTTGCGGCAGATGGCCCAGTAGAGATTCTCCGCGAGGCTGCGCTGCGCCAGCGGCAGATACCCCAGGCTGAAAAGATTCAGGGCCGAATCGAGCGCCTGCTGCGCGTCGTGAAAACTCTCCAGCAGGTTGCGTTGGCTGAGCGAGCGGTAGGTCTCCTGCAGATCGATGAGCGGCTGTTCGGATTCGTCCGGGATGCGCTCGACATCTTCCTCGCCGAAACCGGTGACGCCGAGGACGTTGAACACCAGCGCACTGTGGTAGGCGGCAATGGCGCGCCCGCTCTCGCTGACGATGGTGGGGTGCGCCACTTCGGCTTCGTCGCACACGTTCTGGACGTGATAGACAATGTCGTTGGCGTATTCCTGCAGCGTGTAGTTCACGCTCGATTCGAAGTCCGTCTGCGAGCCATCGTAGTCAATACCGAGTCCGCCGCCGACATCGAGATATTGCAGGCCCGCGCCCGCGCGCTTTAGCTCCGTATAGATTCGGGCCGCTTCAATCACCGCCGCCTTGATGTGGCGAATGTTGGTGATCTGGCTGCCCAGATGGAAATGCAGCAACTCGAGGCAATCCTGCATGCCCAGCAGCCTGAGTTGTTCGAGCGCACGCAGAGCCTCGGTGACGGTGAGGCCGAACTTCGAACGATAGCCCGCGGACGACTTCCATCGTCCCGCCCCGCGATTCGCCAGTTTCACGCGGATGCCGATGGATGGACGAACTCCCACTTCTTCGGCATGCTTGATGACCAGATCGAGCTCGGTGTACTTCTCCACCACCGGGATGATGCGGCGGCCGATCTTGCGCGCCAGCGTGACCATCTCAATGTACTCGTCGTCCTTGAAGCCATTGCAGATGATTGGCGTCTCGTTGTCCGCGATGGCCAGCACGGCGAGCAATTCCGGCTTGGACCCGGCCTCCAGACCGAACTTGAACGGCCGGCCGTACTTCAACACTTCTTCCACCACATGGCGCTGCTGGTTGACCTTGATCGGATACACGCAGCAATAACTGCCCTTGTAGCCGTGTTCGGTGATGGAGTGGTCGAACGCCTCATGCAACTCGGCCAGGCGATGCTGCAGGATTTCGCCGAAGCGGAGGAGGATGGGCAGCGAGATGCCGCGAAGTTCCAGTTTCTCCACCAGCTCCATCATGTCGATGGAGCGGTGAGGTTCACGGGTGGGATGAACCCACAGGTGGCCGTTTTCACCAACGGAGAAAAATCCCTTGCCCCAACTGGCGACATCGTACATCTCGGCGGCGTGAGTGGTGGTCCAGCGCTCAGTTGGCTCCCACACTGCGGGCTCAGAGAGTTTCAATTCGCTTACGTCCTCCAGAAAAAAAGAGACGGCTCAGCTTTTAGTGTCGTTCCAAAATCGGCCGGGAGCAAGAGGAAATGCGAAATAGTCCTCATGGCCGGTTACTCACGGCTTTCGAGTCCGTCCTGACCGTCCCTCGCCACCATCGAGCGCTATAGCGCCCGCGAGTCCCTGCGCGCGATTTGATTGTATTCTTGTGGTCGAGTGTTCAGCCGCCACTACAGAAAGGTGAAGGCCCTGTTCGGGCTCTCCGATGTTCTGATCACGGGCGTAGCGTTCGAAGCCGCGTACCAGACTCGCTCCTTCCTTCCCTTCGAGCACGAGTTCTATTTCGACCGGCCAGCGAAAGCGCTGCTGGTCGGCGCGGCGGTGCTCATCTGGCTGGCGATTGGGTACTGGTTCAACATCTACGACAAACTGGAGACGGCGCATCCCCGCCTGGTGGTGCGAAATACGTTCCGGCAGTGCGCGTTTGGCATCGCCGCGCTCATCCTTTTCGAGTACGCCATACGCCCCACGCACTACGAACTCAGCCGGCCGTTCCTGCTGCTGTTCGCCGCGTATAGCTGGATTCTGCTGTGTCTTTTCCGGCTCAACGCCGGGCGCGTGATCGGGGCGATCCGCAAGGAATTTGCCGAGCCGTACTATGTGATGGTGGTGGGCGAAGGTGAGCGCGCGCGCCGGATTGGCGAACTGCTGGAGGAATCCGAAGAGTACGGCTTACGGCTGAGCGGTTTTTTCACTCCCGGCGATTCGGATGTGGGCGGGCCGGTGGTCCTGAAAGGAACTTATCCAACCTTCGCGTTGAGTGAGCTCCCATCCGTTCTGCGCAACCGCGTGATCGACGAAGTCATTTTCGCGGTGGACAGCGGCCGCCTGGCACAAATGGAAGAAATGCTGCTGCTGTGCGATGAGGAAGGCGTGCGCACCCGCGTTTCCGTGGATTTTTTCCCGCATGTCAACAGCCGCGTCTATCTGGACCGGCTGGGCCCTTCTCCGCTGCTCACCTTTGCCGCCGCGCCGCATGACGAGATCCGGCTGCTGGTGAAGCGCTTGATGGACGTGGTGCTGGCCGCCGCCGCCCTGATTCTGCTGGCGCCGTTCATGCTTCTGATCGCTATTCTGATTCGCCTCACCTCGCCGGGTCCGGCAATTTTCCGGCAACAGCGCTGTGGACTGAATGGCCGCCGCTTCACGTTCTACAAGTTCCGATCGATGGTCCGCGACGCCGAGACCATGCGGCCCGCGCTGGAGCATCTCAATCAGAAATCCACCGCGTTCAAGATTCGCGACGATCCGCGCCTGACACCGGTGGGCCGCCGGCTACGCAAGTTTTCCATCGATGAGTGGCCGCAGCTCTGGAATGTCCTGAAGGGCGACATGTCCCTGGTGGGCCCGCGGCCCGCGGTTCCCGACGAGGTGGAACGGTACCAGCGCTGGCAAAGGCGGCGCCTGCGCATGCGGCCCGGGCTCACATGCATCTGGGCAACCCGGGGCCGGGATGCGCTCGATTTCGACACCTGGATGAAAATGGATATGCAGTACATTGACAACTGGTCCCTTTCATTGGACTGGAAAATCATCCTTCGCACGATTCCCCGCGTCGTGACGGGCAAAGGAGCAAACTGATCATGCACCTGATACCTACCCAGGAAGAAGTGGTGGCGCTGTTGCAGCAAACCGGCGCGCTGCGCAAGGGTCATTTCGAATATCCGAACGGCCTTCATGCCAACGAATACCTGCAGGTCCCGATGGCCATGCGCTATTACCAGGACGCGCGGGTGTTGAGCGTGGGACTGAGCCGTCTCCTTCGCGCTAATTCCGAGATTCGCGCCATGATTCCGCAGTTGTCCATCGTTGCGCCGGGCACCGGAGGCCTTCCGGTGGCCTACGGCATGTGCGAGGCCCTGCGCGCCCACCAGGTCTATTGGGCCGAGCGCGATGACGATCACCTTCCCATGCACTTTCGCCAGTACATGGAGGTGAAGCCCGGCGAGAAGGTGTTGCTGGTGGACGACATCCTGCGTTCCGGCCGGAATCTCTCGGAGATGAAGACGCTGGTGGAATCGGGCGGCGGCATTGTGGTGGGCATGGCCGTAATTGTGTACCAACCGACCCCGCGTACCATCAGCTTCGATCCTCTGCCGTTGTACTATCTGGCGAAGCTCGACGGCGTTTATTCCACCGATGCAGCTTCGTGCGTGCTTTGCGCGAAGAGAGAGCCGATCGAAAAGGTGTGGATCTGAAAGCTCATCCCCTTCTCAGATGGGCGGAAGCGCACCTTGAGGAGACGATCGCTCTCGCGCGAGATTTAGTGGAGTGCGAATCGCCCAGTGACGATCCCGCGGCGATTGCGCGATTCAATGAGTTGTTCATCGGACGGCTTGGCGAAGCGGACAAAGTGACCGAGTTCAGCGGTGGGCATTTGCAGTGCCGGTTCCATTTGCCGGGAACAAAGAAGACCGGACAGATCCTGACGCTGGGCCATTCTGATACAGTCTGGCCCCTGGGGACTTTGTTGCACATGCCCTTCCGGCGTGCGCAGGGACGGTTGTGGGGACCGGGTGTGCTCGACATGAAAGGCGGCCTCGCTTTCCTGCTGATGGCCGTGCGTGCGCTGCGGGAAGTCGACATTCCTGTGCCGCGTCACGTGGTGCTGCAGCTCAACGCCGATGAGGAAGTGGGCAGCGTGGGGTCACGGCCGCTCACCGAAGCGGCAGCGAAGGAGAGTGTAGCCGTGCTGGTGCTGGAGCCGGGAACCGGGCTTGACGGAAAACTCAAGACGGAGCGGAAGGGCGTGGGAGATTACACGATCACGGTGCGCGGACGCGCCGCGCACGCGGGTATCGATTTCGAACGCGGCGCCAGCGCGATCACAGAACTTGCCCGCCAGATCGAGCGCATCGCGGCGTTTACCGATCTCGCCCGCGGCATCACCGTCAACCCGGGTGTGATCCACGGCGGCACGCGCACCAACGTAGTGGCCGAGGAAGCGCGGGTGGAAGTGGACGTTCGCGTTCGCCGGTTACGCGACGCCGGCCCGCTGGACCGCAAACTCCGCCGGCTTCGGCCTGTGGATAAGCGGTGTTCCATCACGGTCGAAGGAGGCCTGAATCGTCCCCCTTTGGAGCGCACGCGCGCAAATCGGGCATTGTTTAAAAAGGCGCGCGCATTAGCCGCGGAGGAGCTCGGCATCGCGTTGGAGGAATCGGCTACCGGGGGCGGGTCCGACGGGAACTTCACCTCGGCGCTCGGCATCCCCACGCTCGATGGCCTGGGAACGGTGGGTGAGGGCGCACACGCCGCCCACGAAAGCATTATGATCGATCGGATTCCCGATCGCATCGCTCTGCTCGCGCTGCTGCTGGCGCGCGTGTGACGATTCGTTCCGTGATGCATACTTGCAGTCGGAGGCGTTGGTCCTGAAGCGAACCATCCAAGTGCGTATCACAAAGGGTGAGCGCCAGTTTGTAGCCGAGTGTCTGGACCTCCCCGTTGTGACTCAAGCTGCCACCCTGGATGAGTTGGCCGCGAACATCCGCGAAGCGATCAGCCTCCATCTCGAAGGCGAGAACCTGGCCGACTCGGTTTCTCCGACGCAGCCATGGCCTGATGCCGCGCGAAAAAGCCTTGCCGCTTCCGCTCCCTTATGGTCGCGGCTCGGTAGGAACTTACAAGCTCACGCCCGTGTTGCCGAGCCGCGCGCGTCAGCAAGCGGTCCCAGCATCCTGTCAGACAATCGCCGTGGGATGTCTCGGCTCGTAGAGTCCGATCTCGCCACCGCCGGGAATGCGCAGCCGCGTTAGCTTGCCCCAGCGTTGGTCCGTAATGGGCGCCGTGAACTCCACGCCCTTGAGCTTCAGTTCCGCCACGCTTGCGTCGATATCGTCGCACATCAGGTACAACTCGTGGCGTTCGGGGCCTGCGTCGTCCGGATGAACGGCGAGCTCGGCTGGGGGCAATGCGAAAATCAGCCACCCGTGTCCGGCATCTACCGTTCGGAAGCCGAGAACGTCACGCAGAAAAGCACGCGCGCGATCCGCGTCCTTGCCGAACACAATCGCGTGAACTCCGTTGATCATGATTATTGATCCTTTCCAGCGCTTCGTGTCCCAGAATAACGAAAATCGGACCTGCGCACGTCCCGCCACGCACGCGTGAGAAAATGAACACGAACGATATGGTCAGGGATGGAATCTATTACGCGGCGGCGCTGATAGTGGCCGGGCTGGGGCTGACGTACGTGGCCTCATGGCTTGTCGCGCTGCCGTTGTTCCTGCTGGCGTTGTTCTGCCTGTATTTTTTTCGCGACCCCAATCGGACGGTGCCCAATGGCGCGGTGGCGGTCTCGCCCGCCGATGGCCGCGTGGTCTCCGTGAAAGCCGTGGAGCCGAACGGCACGCGCGTGAGCATCTTCCTGAACATTTTTGACGTGCACGTGAATCGCACACCGATCGCCGGCAGGATCACGAATGTCGAGTACCAGCCCGGGCGATTTCTGGTGGCCAGCCGCGAAGACGCCAGCATGGACAACGAACAGAACATCGTCACGGTGGCGGGCGATGGCACGCGGGTGGTATTCAAACAGATTGCCGGGCTGATCGCGCGGCGCATAGTGTGCTGGAAAAAGACGGGCGACGTGGTTCGTGCCGGCGAACGCATCGGGCTCATCAAGTTCGGCTCGCGTGTCGATGTATTCTTTGGGCCCGAATGGGACGTTACCGTCAATGTGCGGGAGCGCGTTTCGGGCGGCAGCAGCATCATCGCGCACAGAAAGCAGGAACAGTGATGGCGTCATTTGGGCTGCGCCGGAAGAGCGTCGACGGGGGGCCACCGCGCCGACGGCGAACCGCCTATGTCCTGCCGAGCCTGTTTACCTCCGGCAACATTTTTCTGGGCTTTCTCGCCGTTATGCACTCATTTCAGGGCGCGCTCGCCGCGCATGCGGGCAACTACGGCGCAAACGCGGATTTCGAAACGGCTGCCAAGGCCATCGGCGTCGCTTTCGTGCTGGATGGTCTCGACGGCCGCATCGCACGCATGACCAATACGGTGAGCGATTTCGGGCGCGAGCTGGATTCCCTCGCCGACGTGATCACCTTCGGCATCGCGCCTGCCGTGCTGGCCTTCGCCTGGGGAGTGGACGTTGCTCTTCCCGGCGGTTTTCTGATGGACCACCGCGTGGGGTACTTCATCTGTTTTCTGTTTCTGGTCTGCGGCGCCGCTCGCCTGGCGCGCTTCAACGTCACCACCAATCCCATACCGCGCAATCCCGGACGGCCCGACCGGAAGTATTTCGTTGGACTGCCTATCCCCGCCGGCGCCGCGCTCATCTGCGCTGTCGTCTACGCCGCCGATGGAGCACCCATCCGTTGGTGGCTCCTGTCGCTTTTCTGGCTGGTGCTGCTCGCTCTGCTCTCATTTCTCATGGTGAGCACGTGGCGTTATCCAAGCTTCAAGGAGATTAACCTGCTGCGGCCACGGTCGCCGCTCACCGTGGTGCTCATTTGCTGCATTTTGTATCTGACGTGGAATTTTGGGCAGCCATTCCTGCTTGCGCTCGCCACCAGCTACGTCGCCAGCGGGATCATCATTCGCATCGCGGGAATCATACGTCGCAGGTTCCGCCGCAATCCGCCGCAACACCCGGTCACCGCTCAGCATCCGTCCGAGCAGCAGATCGGATAATTGCTTCCGCCGCCATCTTCCCGGTTCGCACACAATCCGGCAGGCCGATGCCGTGGTAGGCGCTGCCCGCGAGATGCAGACCTGGCAACGCCGCGGCCAACGCTTCGATTCGCTTCACCCGCACGGAATGCCCCACCGTGTATTGCGCCATGGATCTCGGCCAGCGCGAGATCTTCGCAAACACCGGCTCGGCGTCCACGCCCATGATGCGAAGGATCTCGGCCCGTGCCGTCGCAACGATCTGGTCATCCGACAGGCTCAGACTGTCACCGGCCATAAAACATCGCAGCATCACTTTGTCGTCGGGCACGCGGTGCGAAAACTTGGTGCCTACCCACGTGCATCCCAACAGAAGACCACGCTCGGCCCGGGGAACAAGGAACCCGAATCCATTTAGAGGGTGCTTTACATCCGCGCGGCGGTAGCCGAGCGCCAGCGTCATCGACGACGTATAAGGAATGGCCGATAAAAGCTCCGCCAGTTCCGGCGCGAACGGCCGCACCAAGCGGGACGATTCATACGCGCGGCAGGCCAGCACGACATCCCACGCTTCACACGACTCGCCGTTGACGCGCACACGCCAGCAATCGCCGGTGCGTTCCATTGCGTCCGCTTCACCCTGAATCACCGTCAGTCTCTCGCCCGCTGTGCGAACAATGGCGTCACTGATCTCCGAGAGACCGCCCTTCAGAGACTGAAACAGCGCACCGCTAGCCTTCCCCTTCCCGCGCATCGCCAGCACTCCGCGTGTGAGGCTCCCATACTTCGCCTCGATTTCCGCAAACCGCGGCAGCACGCTGATCACGCTCAACTCAGCCGGATCGCCCCCGTATACGCCGGAAAGCAGCGGCTCGCCGAGATAATCCACCGATTCCTGACCATAGTGATCGCGCAGGAAGTCGGCGACGGAGCGGTCGGCCTGCGCCGCACTCGGCTGCCGGAACCACTCCAGCCCCATGCGAATCTTCGTGCGCCAACTCAACAGCGGGCTGGCCAGCAGCGGCAGCACCTTCGTCGGCACCACCATCATCAGCCCGTCCGGCAACGGGACAAGGCGGCCGTGCCGGAGGATGTAGCTTTTCCGCAGATGATCGTTGGATCCGATGAGATCGTCCGACAGGCCAAGGTCGCGAATCAGATCCAGCAGCCACGGTTTCGCCGCAAGAAAGCTGTCCGGACCCAGTTCCAGCGTGCAACCGTCGATGAACTCGGTCCGCATTACGCCGCCGAGCGCCAACTCTTTTTCGATGAGGGTGACGTTAACGCCCGCGCGCGTCAGGTAATGGGCGGCAGCGAGGCCGGAGATTCCGCCGCCGACGACAATGGCGCTACGGCCGGAACTCACGGACAATCTGCACCACGGCCTTCACGTTGTCGACAGGCGTTTCCGGCAGAATGCCATGGCCGAGATTGAAGATGTGGCCGGGCCGTGTACCCGTGCGCTTGAGCAGCTCGAAGACGCGCATGCGCACCTCGGCCAGCGGGGCGAAGAGCACCGCGGGGTCCATGTTGCCCTGCACGGCGGAACGGTAACTGATGTCCATCCATGCCGTGTCGATGTTGACGCGCCAGTCGACGCCCATCACGTCGCCGCCAGCGGCGTGCAGTTCGCGGAAAAAGCCGGCCGCGCCCGTGCCGAAATGGATTACCGGGACACCGCCCGAACGAATGCGCTCGATCAGCGCACGTGAGTACGGCGCGACGTAGCGAACGTAATCGTCCGGCCCCAAAGCGCCCACCCACGAATCGAACACCTGAATGGCACGCGCGCCGTTGGCGATCTGCATCAGCGCGAACGGGCCCAGCACGTCCACGATCTTCCCCATCAGCCTGCGCCACAGCGTCTCGTCGCGATACATGAGCTGCTTGGTGCGAACAAAGGTCCGCGACGCGCCGCCCTCAATCATGTAACTTGCCAGCGTGAATGGCGCACCCACGAAACCGATCACCGGAACCCGCCCCGCCAGCTCCCGCACCACCATCTGGATGGTCTGCCCGACATAGCCGAGATCGTCGGTGTTGGAGATGGAGAGCGAATCGATGTCCGAGGAATTGCGGATCGGATTATCGATCAGCGGCCCTTCGCCGGCGACAAACTGCAGCTTGAGGCCCATGGGCTCCACGGGCAGCAGAAGATCGGCGAAAATGATGGCCGCGTCGACGTCCAGGATCTCCACCGGCTGCAGGGTGACCGTGGCGGCCAGATCGGGACGCTTGCAAATATCGAGAATGGAGTGGTGGGCGCGGATTTCGCGGTAAGGCTGCAGATACCGGCCAGCCTGCCGCATGAACCAGACCGGACGCACGTCGGTGGGCCGGCGCCGGCAGGCATCGAGAAAACGGCTGCTCATTGAAGCCATGCGCATGGCGATTCCGCCTTGTCTTCGCAGAAAAACACGCGAAAATCTTTGTGTTTATTTCGGGCCGTCCACTCGCGGCCCTGAATGAAGTAAGGTTTGGCCCAGGCTTCCGAGTCGATCGTTTCGGGCGCGATCACTGAAACCGACAGTGTGCCCATGGCCGGATAGCCGGTGCGCGGGTCCATGATATGGCTCCACGTTTTCCCTTCAGCCACGAAGAATTTCTCGTAATTTCCCGAAGTGGATATGGATTCGTCCGTCAGAGTGACCGTGGCTGCGGACCTGGTGGCATCGCGCGGATCTTTGATGGCGACCTTCCAGCCACGCTCGTTCGGCGGCGTACCCAGAGCATAAATGCTGCTCGATCCAGCCGAAACCAGCGCCGATTTAACTCCGCTTTCTTTCAGAACCGCGATCATTCTGTCGACTGCGTATCCTTTTCCAATCCCACCCGGATCGAGCTCCACGCCGTCCTCGGTGAACCGCACTGTTCGCGCCTTTGGATCGAGCACCACTTTCTGGTACCCAACATGTCCCAGCGCCCCGCGAATCTCCGCGCGATGCGGAAAGTGCCCGGTTCCGCGGTAGAACCCCCACACCTTCATCAACGGACCAACGGTGATATCGAACGTCCCCTCGCTGGCCCGGCTGTATTCGGAACATGCCGCAAGTAATTGAAACAGCTCGTCCGAAACCAGCACGGGCTCGCTGGCGGCCAGGCGATTCACCCGGCTCCATTCACTGGTCTCCCGGTAGTTCGAGAGCATCGCGTCCAACCGCCTGGCCTCATCCAGCGCCGCAGCCACGGCTGATTGCAAACGCCCTCCATCCTCGCCCCAGGCCACCACCGAAAACGACGACCCCATGGTGTCCGCAGTGCCTTCGGCACGAACGAGATTGGCCGCGCCCGCCGGCCACAGCAGGCCGACAAACAACAAAGGTAGCACAAGGTGTTTCATTAAAACGACTTTTTTTAAGGGGCGGACGCGCGGGTCAGGCAAAGATGTCGTTGATGGGAATGGAGGTATCGACGAGACCGAGTGGAATCCGTTGGCCTGGGGTGAAGACCTGCGTACCCGAGGCGGTTGTGACGGTGACGACGGAGAACCGCTCGTCCACAACCCAGAATTGGAGGGTTCCGGTCCCGAGGCACAGTGCGGCCTTCTCAGCCATTTCCGCTGCCGTATTGGACTTCGGCGAGAAGACCTCGACAACAATGTCCGGGGAGCCGGACAAGTAATTCTGCCTGATCGCAGAGTGATAGCGCTGTGCCGCGACCACTCCTACATCCGCGCTCCGCGACTCGTATTGCGGCAGCGCCCGATATGGCATTTCAATGAGCACGTCCCACCCGGGACCAAGAGCAGCCTCCAGCAGCCGCTCAATGCGTTTCTGAAGCGCGACGTGCCGGAAAGTCGGCCTGCCCATCTCGACCACTTGCCCGAAATGCAGTTCGAGATCGACATCGGATTTCTCCGCAAGTCCGACGAACTCCTCGTAACTCACAAGCTGCGGGCACGGCTGGGCGGCCATCTCAACTCCTGATCTATTCTACTAGTGAGCGGGCTACGGTGTCCGCTGGCGGCTGCGGCGCATGAAGAGCATCACTACGCGCAACAAGAGCAGAAATACGATAAACAGCCCGGTATACACGGCATTCGGCACAATCGATTTGCCTTGCAGATAGTAGTGGATGGCGCCGCACAGTGCGCTCACGTAGATCAGCCGGTGGAGCATCTGCCAGCGCCTGCCACCGAGGCGGCGAATCCATCCCGCCGTCGATGTGAGCGCCAGCGGGATCAGCAGGACGAAGGCGATCAAACCGAAAATGTAGAATGGCCGCCGAGTGAAATCTCCCCACATTTCTCGCCAATCGAGCCCTTTGTCGAACCATAGATAAATGGCGAAATGCAGGCACGCATAGAAGAATGCGAACAGGCCCAGCATGCGGCGGTAACGGATGAGCGCGCTCAGGCCGGGAATCCTGCGCAGCGGCGTAACGCAGAGCGTGAAGATGAGGAACCGCAGGATCCAGTCGCCGGTGAAATGCTGCGCTTTCTCGACCCAGTTGGGGCCGAGCAGATGATGATCCCAGCGCCAGTAAAGCAGCGCGGCGGGGATGAGGCAGACCAGGAAAACGGCAGACTTCAGCCAGCGGTTGGTCAGCGGGGACGGAAGAGGCACCCTTCGATGATAGCGATGGCGTTCGCGCAAACCCCCACCAAAATCGGACGGGCGGGATGACTGGGAACCGCCCGTCCAAGGCAGGCCTCGGAGGAAGAGGACTCGCTCTGAGGGAATAGTGCCCTGGGTAAGGTGTTATTCTCCGGCGATCCTGCCCGCCCCCGGTCCGGCCTGAACGCGGTACACCTCGGCGGCGATGCCGAAGCGAGCCTGATATCGCGATTTGATGGCATCCTCGAAGCTGTCTACTGCCGCAGGGCTTACCAGATTCACGGTGCAGCCGCCGAATCCGCCTCCGGTCATGCGCGCGCCGTAAACGTCCGGCAGAGCGATCGCGGTGTCCACCAGGAAATCGAGTTCCTCGCAGCTAACCTCGTAATCGTGCTGCAGGCTGCGGTGGGAGGCCACGAAGAGCCGGCCAAGTTCGCCGATATCGCCACGCGCCGAAGCCGCCACGAATTCCTCCACGCGCGTGTCTTCAGAGATGACGTGCCGGGCGCGCTTCTTCGCGACGGGGTCGGCGATCAGATCAAGCTGATCGAGCTTCGCGTCGCGCAGGCTGCGCACATCCGGATTGCCGCCGGACCGTATCGCCTGCACGGCTTCGGCGCACTCGCGCACGCGGTCGCGATAAGCGGAACCGCCGAGTTCATGCTTCACCATGGTGTTCACCACCACGATGGCGGCGCCGGCGGGCAGCTTCACGGTTTCGTGATCGAGACTGCGGCAATCGATCTTGATGGCCGCACCGGCTTCGCCGAACACGGAGATGTACTGGTCCATGATGCCGCACGGAATGCCCACAAAATCGTTCTCGGAACGGCGGGCCAGCCTGGCCAGCTCGACACCGCGTCCCTGGGCATTCAACGCCAGCGCGACCGAAACTTCCAGAGCCGCCGACGAACTGAGTCCCGCGCCCACCGGAACAGTGCTCCAGATGAGCGCATCCACTGCGCGCAGGTTTGGGATCTGCCGCGCCACGCCGATCACGTAATCGGTCCAGTCGTGTTGCGGAGTCAAACCGCGCACATCGGCCACCGCCCACTCGCGGGTCTGATTGAGGTTTTCGGAGTGAATGCGCAGGCGGCCATTGTTGTTAGGCGCCACCGCGACCCAGGTGGCGAAATCGATCGCGATGGGCAACACGAAGCCCTCGTTGTAATCGGTATGCTCGCCGATCAGGTTCACGCGTCCGGGAGCCCGGTAAATGGCCGGTTGCCCACTGCCCGGAAATCGCTCGGCAAGCAGCCTTGCCAGTTCTGCCACGCGGAGGCTGGTCGCGCTACGATCCTTCTCACTTGAGTGCGTCGTCATCAAACGGGAATCATAACAGGACCAAGGCGAAAGCGGTATCGACCTTAGAGGGAGGAGAGGACAAATTCGCAGTTCGGCGTTTCAAACAGGTTACACTAGAGAGATACGTGGGGTTTTCCCGAATATGCATCGCTGCGGGATTGTTGTGTCTTTACTCAACCGCCACCAGTCTGCCCGTCAATACTAAAGGATCCGTCGACGCGCTTATCGAGGCCGGCCATTGGAAGCTCGCCCGTCAGGCCGTTGCGGCACGTCTCAAGTCCAACCCGAACGACGCGCAGGCACACGCCTGGCTCTCAAAAATCGATTCCGGTTTCGGCGATCTGGAAGGTTCCATCGCGGAAGCCGAGCGGGCGGTGGAGATCGACCCCGGGAGCGCGGCGTTTCACGGTCAGCTCGCCGAAGCCAACGCCCTGATGGCTGACCGCTCCTCGGTCCTCAAAGGCCTCATCTACGCGCGGCGCATGAAGAAGGAAATCGCTGCATCGCTGGCTATCGATCCGAATCACATCGACACGCTGCTGGTGGAAATGATGTACGAGTGGAAAGCGCCCACCATGGCCGGCGGCGACCGCAATCAGGCATGGCAGATTGCCGCGCACATTGGACAGGTTTCGCCGGTATGGGGCGACCTGGCCCGGGCGCGCCTGGCGGAGGACGAGGGCGACGATAAGGAAGTAGAGTCCGCGTTGCGCAAAGCCGTGGATGCTGATCCGTCGTTCTATCGCGCGCGGCTGGCGCTGGCTCGTTTCTATTGCTGCACGGCGCGGCAGAAACGATACGACCAGGCTGAGAAGATCGCCCGCGATGCCATTGCGCTTGACCCCTCCAACGCCGGCGGCTGGGAGATTCTGGCGCGCGTCTACGCGGCCCAGCGGCGCGGGTCCGAGCTGAGCGATACTCTGATGCGCGCGGAGAATGCCGCTTCCGACGATCTGACTCCCTACTATGCCGCTGCCAGCGTGCTGTACGAAACCGGGCAGGATTTTCCGCATGCCGAGCAATACCTGGCCCACTATCTCGCCGAGCCCGTGGAAGGACGCGAGCCTTCGCGCGCAGAGGCTTGCTGGCTGCTGGCGGAGCTATACGAACATGAGGGGCGCAAGTCCGACGCAGTCCGCGAACTGCAAGTGGCGGTTCATCTCGACCCGGCGTTCGAACCCGCCCGCCGCGATCTGTACCGGCTGCGCCACACCTGATTACGTCTCGTACGGGATCTCGCGCAGGAAATCCGCCACCGAGCGATTCTTCCACAACCGCTCATAATTCGCCGCGCCGCAGAAGGAACGAAGACGCATCCGGTCAATATAGACGATGCCGTTCAGATGATCGATCTCGTGTTGCAGGATGCGCGCATACCAGCCATCGGCGGCGATGGTCACCGGATCGCCCTTCTCATTCAGGCATTCCACGCGCACCCGCCGCGCCCTCGGGACAATGGCGGTGAAACCGGCCAGGCTCAGGCAGCCTTCGAAGAACTCATGCGGCTCCGGCTCCACAATGGTGCACACGGGATTAATCAGCGCATGAAACGGAACGGGACGGCGGCCGCGTTCGGCAATCTGGTCCGCCGAGAGCTTCTCCATGTATTCCGCGCGGTCCTCAATCACGGCCACCTGAAGCGGCACTCCCACCTGCGGCGCGGCCAGCCCCACGCCGGGCGCGGCATGCATGGTCTCGCGCATGTTTTCGATCAATTCGACGATGGCCGGGCTGACGATCTCATCGCGCGAGAGGGGAAGGGAACGCCGGCGCAAAACCGGCTCGCCCACCTGGACAATATCGAGAATCATCGGGCTCCCACGCCGGGGATCGCGCGCCGTTCAGGCATGCTGCTCTTCGAAGCTCTCGATCTCATCCGCTTCAGTATCGCTCAGGCGGAAATCGAGCGCCGGAAGGACGCCCTTCGCCTGGTTGGCCGAGCGCATCCCCACGATGGCTGCCGTAACGGCCGGGTTGCGCAAGGTCCAAGCGATGGCCACCACGCCCGCCGACACGCCGTGCCATGCTCCAATGCGCTTCAGCAATTCAGCCAGCTCAAGATTGCGCGAGAGCAGCGGTTCTTTGAACGCGGCCACGTTGCGGCGGAAATCGTCCTCGGGCATAGCGTCGATGCGCTCGCGAGTCATGGCGCCGGTGAGCAGCCCCGATTTCATGGGCGAGTAAACGATGACGCCGATGCCGTTGTTCTGCACGAATGGCAGAATGGACTCCTCCACGCCGCGGGTGAGCAGATTGTACGGCGGCTGCAGCGATGTGATGGGCGCGATGCGCTGCGCGCGCTCCATCTGCGCCACGTTGAAGTTGGACACGCCGATCCAGCGGACCTTGCCCTCCTCCTTCAGCTTCGCCATGGTCTCCCAGCCTTCCTCGATGTCCGCATCGGGCTCCGGCCAGTGGATTTGATAGAGGTCGATCACGTCGCGCTTCAGCCGGCGCAGACTTCCCTCCAATTCCCTGCGGATGGAGTCGCGTTTCAGGCTGGCGCTGATTTCGCCCTGTTCGTTCCACACGCGCTCGCACTTGGTGAACACGTATGGCTTGTGCGGGACACCTTCGAGAGCCCGAGCGACCACTTCTTCGGAATGTCCGAGACCATAGACCGCCGCGGTGTCGATCCAGTTCACGCCCGCATCGAGCGCGGTGCGAATGGCGGCGATGGACTCGTTGTCATCCTGAGGACCCCACGCGAACTTCCACCCACCGCCGCCGATGGCCCACGCGCCGAGGCCGATTCGGGTGAGATCCATGTCACTGTTACCGAGCCGTTTGGTTTCCATAGGTTTCGATTGTACAGACGCCGGGCGCGAGCGGAGGGTTAGCGGAAACCGCTTGCTCACGCGCGCGGCTCGGTAACGACCGAGCCACGACCGTGAGGGAGTGGACGAAAAAAGGGTCCGCGAAGGGCCCGAGGTTCTGTCCAGGAGTACAGAAAGCGCTATTCGTAGTGCAGCGCTTCGAGCGGATCCACGCGAGCGGCCCGCTGCGCCGGAATCAGCACGGCCACCAGCGCAACCACCAACATCAGCAGCGGCACTCCGATAAACGTGAGAGTGTCGGTAGCGCTCACACCGTAGAGCAAGCTGGCGGTGAAACGGCTCACGGCGAACGAAATGGCCATGCCGGTGGCGACGCCGGTCCCCGTCAGCAAGAGCCCCTGCATGGCCACCATGCGCAGGATGCCGCGGGGCTGCGCGCCCACCGCCAGGCGGATACCGATCTCTTTTGTGCGGGCTCGCGCGGCGTAACTCATCATGCCGTACAAACCCACAGTGGCCAGCACCACGCCCACCAGACCGAACACGCTCAGCAGCGTCGCGCAAAGTTTCGGAAGGAGCATCGATTTGTTTACGTGCTCGTTCATGGTTTCGATGTTGAACACCGGCAGATTGGGGTCGAGAACGCGAATCTGGTCGCGGACGGCGTGCTCGAGCTGTCCCGGCGGCGTGCTGCCTCGCGCGATCACGGAAATGCCGAAGAAGCTCATGGCCTGCTCCGGTTTGGGCTCGAGGAATAGGAACAGGCAGGGTTGGCTAGCCTCGCCGAGGGTTCTCGATTTCGCGTTCTTCGCCACTCCGACCACCTCGTACTGCGTCTTGTCCGCTATGCCCTGGACAGAGATCTGCTGCCCCAGGGGATTGCGGCCGGGGAACAACCGCCTCGCGAGTTCCTCGTTAAGGACCGCCGTGGCGCCCACGTCGACATGCGGGTCGAACTCGCGTCCGCGCAAAACCGGGATGCCCATGGTCCCGAAGTATTGTGCGCCAACGTTATAGACGTCCGCGACTGCGCGCTTCAGGCCATCCTTCCCGTTCGCAGTAACATCGAAACTGACCTCGGCCATGCTCAGCGGAATGCTATCGACAAAGCTGACGGATCGTACTCCCGGCACGGCGGAGACCCGCTCGCGGACCTGCGCGAGAAACTGGCGGCTCTTCTCCGGCGAGTAGTGGCTCAGCTTCGGGTCGAAGGCCATGAAGGTCACGCCGTCGGTGCGCATGCCAAGGTCGATGGAGGAAGCATTCTGCAGGCTGCGCAGGAACAGCCCGGCGCACACCAGCAGCACCAGGGAAAGGGTCACCTGCACCAGCACCAAAGCATTTCGCAAGCCGAAGCGGCGCATGCCACCGAGCCCGGTGGTCTCGTTCTTCAGCCAGGTGGTGAGGTCCGGACGCGTGGCGCGCAGCGCCGGGACCAGACCGAACGCGATTCCCGTCCCCACCGCCAGCACGGCAGTGAACAGGACCACCCGCAGATCCGGCTGGAACACGAACGCGATGGGAATAGGCAGCGGCAGCTTGAAATTCGCGATCGCGGACGTGGCCATCCAGGCGATCAGGAAACCGAGCGCCGCGCCGATCAGCGACATCAGCACGCTTTCGCTGAGCAGTTGCCGCACCAGCCGCCAGCGGCTCGCGCCCACGGACAGGCGAATGCCGATTTCCCGCCGCCGCGTGGTGGCGCGCGCCAGCAGCAGGCTGGCCACGTTCACGCAGGCGATCAGAAGGACCAACCCCACCACCACCGAGAACACGGCGAAGATTCCCACCCCGGCCTGGTCGAGGCCGCCGGGGAGTCCTCCGGCGCCGGCCAGCGTGAGCGGCGGCAGCTTCTCACCCTTGTGATACGCGCCGTCAATTCGCCGCTTGATCACGTTGAGCGCCGCGGTGGCCTGGGTGCGCGAGACGCCGGGTTGCAGCCGGCCGATGAGCATGAGCACCTGGGCGCTCCGGTCGTCGTTGAACTTATCCATGGGCAGATCCGGCATGAGCTGGCTGGTCATGGCCAGGGGCGCCCAGAACTCCGGCACGAAGCCACGGTCGGCGCCATGAAACTCGGGCGCGGTGACGCCCACCACCGTGTAGCGGGTGTTATTCAGCAGGATGTCCTTGCCGGCGATGTTGGGATCGGAAGCGAAGCGCCGCCACAATCCGTTGCTGAGCACCACCACGGGATTGCGGCCATTGGCGACGTCTTCATCAGGGAGAATGCCTCGGCCCAGTTGCATGGGCACGCCCAGCAAGCTGAAATAGTTGCCGGCGACGGTCTGACCCCAGATGCGTTCCGGTTCTCCGGCGCCGCCCACGCTGGCGGGCATGATGACGAAGTAGGCGGTGAGCCCTTCAAGAGCGGCTTTGCCCTGGTCGCGGTAGTCGCGGTAGTCCGGCCAGGCGAACGACCGGCCGCCGCCGAGGCTGACCAGGCGATCCGGCGCGCGCACCGGGAGGTCGCCCAGAAGCATGGCGTTCACCATGGTGAAGACAGTGGTGTTGGCCGCGATGCCTAGGCCGATGGAGACCGCGACGGCGGCGGTGAATCCCCGGTTCTTACGGAATGTCCGCAGGGCAAACACGATGTCCTGGCGGAGGGTGCTAAGGATTTCCATGCGGTTGCTACTCGAACTACGCTGGAGGGGGGTGGGAAAGTTCCTGAATTCTCAAAGGCCTCGCGGATTCAACAAACTCCGATACAGCGCCGCATATTGCCCGGCTGAGTAGCTCCACGAGAAATCCTGCCGCATGCCTCGCCGCATGATCTCCCGCCAGCGCGATTGATTCGCGTGGACGGTCAGTGCGCGCCGCACCGCCGCCAGCAAAGCCGTTGCCGTGTAGTCGCGAAACTTGAAGCCGGTGGTCGCGCCGCCCGAAGTGGCCGCGTCATCCACAATGGTGTCCTCCAGCCCGCCCACCGCGCGTACGATGGGCACCGTGCCATAACGCAGGCTGTAAATCTGATTCAGGCCGCATGGTTCGTAATAGCTGGGCATGAGGAACATGTCGGCGCCTGCTTCGATGCGGTGTGCCAGCGCCTCGTCATAACCGATCTGCACACCCACCTTGTCGGGATGCGCCACCGCGAGATCGCGAAACAGTTTCTCATACGGGAGGTCGCCGCTGCCCAGAACCGTCAGCGCGGTATCTTCGGCCAGCAGGTCTCTCGCGGCTTTTTCCAGCAGGTCGAAGCCTTTTTGATTGACCATGCGAGAAACCATCCCAATTACGGGTCGGCTCAGGTCCGTGGTGGGCAGATGGAATTGCTCCAGCAGCGCCCGCTTGCAGACCTGCTTCCCCTGAAGATCGTCAACCGAGTAATTGCGCGCAATGTTGACATCAGTCTCCGGGCTCCACGCCTTATAATCCACGCCGTTCACGATGCCGCTCAGCCGGTCCGCGCGAGCGCGCAGAAACCCATCCAGACCGAACCCGAATTCAGGCGTTTGAATCTCCCGCGCATAGCCGCGGCTCACCGTGTTGATGGCGTCGCTGAAATGCATGCCGCCCATCAGCAGATTCACGCGCCCGAAGAACTCCAGCACGTCCGGCTGAAACACATCGCGGCCGATGCCGAGATCGTACAGCGCCTCGGGCGAAAACAGCCCCTGATAGCCGAGATTGTGGACGGTGAACAGGACGCGAATGCCAAGGAAGGTCGGGTCGCCGTGAAACGCGTAGCGCAGATAAATGGGCGCGAGCGCGGCCTGCCAATCGTGACAATGCAGAATGTTGGGCAGGAAGAGGTAACGCGCAACATCGAGCGCGGCGCGGCAGAAAACGCCGAAGCGAATATGGTTGTCGGGATAATCCCTGGAGTGCTCGCCGTACAATGCGGGACGGTCAAACAAGGGCGGGCAGGAGACCAGGTAAAAGGTGACGCCGCCCTCCGATGTCTCGAAGATGTCGACGTGGTAATCGCGCGGTCCGATGTAAACGCGCAGATCGCGAAACGCTTCCTTGGGCGAAGAGGCCAGTCGAACGCTGCGATACCATGGCATCACCACCGCCACCTGCTGGCCGGCTGCGTGCAAGGCCGCGGGAAGTGCGCCGATCACATCGGCCAGGCCGCCGGTCTTCGCGAAGGGTGTAGCTTCCGAGGCCACCATCAGGATGCGTGCCATCAGGTAATCGCTTCCTTATTCACAGCGTCGAGCACTCCGTTAATGAACGGCACCGATTCATCGCCCGAGAAGCGGCGCGCGAGCTCCAGCGCTTCATCGATTACGACCGCTGCCGGCGAGAGATGTTTCGTCATTTCGTAAATCGCCAGCCGGAGAATGTTGCGGTCGACGACGCCCATACGCTCGATGGTCCAGTTCTGGGCTTTGGCGGTGATGCGCTGGTCGATTTCGCCGGCCATTCCAGCGGTGCCGGTGGCCAGTTGCTCCATGAAATCGTCACGGGCGGGCGGTTCCTCCAAACCTGCGCCCACGCTGTCATACCAGCTCTCGATGGCTTCGTCAACAGGACGCTTGGCGAGATCCCATTGAAACAGCACCTGGAGTGCGCGCTGGCGGGAACGATGGCGTCCTGCAGACATGGATCAGCCAGCTTTGACCACTCGGTTACCCGCGTGGCTCGGAAGCATTCCGCAAACTGAGCCGCGACGGTCACGGAGCGGTCCGGAAGTCATCATTACTTGCCCGCTTTGTCGAGACGCTGCAGAAGGCTGGCCATCTCGATCGCCGTCATTGCCGCGTCGAAACCTTTGTTGCCGCTCTTCGCGCCGGCGCGGTCGATGGCTTGTTCCACGGTGTTCGTTGTCAGCACGCCCATGGCGATGGGGACACCGGTCTCCGTGGCCACGCGAGAAAGGCCGCTCACGGCTTCGCCGGCCACGTAATCGAAGTGCGGCGTCTCTCCGCGAATCACCGCGCCGAGAGCGATGATCGCGTCATAACGTTCCTTCTTCGCGAGCGCCCTGACGACGAGCGGAAGTTCCCACGACCCGGGAACTTTGACAACATCGATGTCGCTCTCCAGGCAGCCGGTGCGGGTCAACGCGTCCAGAGCGCCAGCCAGCAGACGATCCGTGATGAAGCCGTTGAAGCGCGCCACCACGATGGCAAACTTCAGACCGCGTGCGTCGAAAACGCCTTCCATCACATGTGCCATGGGATAATCGTTAGTTCAGGCCCATTTTACCGCATGGATCCGCGCTTCATCCGCAACTTTTCTATCATCGCGCATATCGATCACGGCAAGTCGACACTGGCCGACCGGCTGCTTGAGTTGACCGGCGCGCTGTCGCAGCGCGAAATGATGGAGCAGGTGCTCGACTCCATGGACCTCGAGCGCGAACGCGGCATCACCATTAAGTCGCACGCGGTGCGGCTGGATTATCGCGCGGAAGACGGCATCGATTATCAGTTGAACCTGATTGACACGCCCGGGCACGTCGATTTCAGTTACGAGGTTTCACGCAGTCTGCAGGCGTGCGATGGCGCGCTGCTGGTGGTGGACGCCTCGCAAGGCGTGGAAGCACAGACGCTGGCCAACACATACCTGGCGCTGCAGCACAATCTCGAGATCATTCCGGTGATCAACAAAATCGACCTGCCCGCCGCCGAGCCCGAGCGCATTCGCGAGCAGATTGAGCAGGTGATCGGCCTGCCCGCGGACGATGCGCTGCTGGTGAGCGCGAAGAGCGGCCTTGGCATCAAGGAATTGCTAGAAGCGGTGGTGCATCGTGTGCCGCCGCCCAAAGGCGATCCTGAAGCGCCGCTGCGCGCGTTGATTTTCGATTCGTGGTTCGATCCCTACCGGGGCGTGATCATCCTGATGCGGGTGTTCGACGGCAGGATCGCGATGAAGCAGAAGATCCGGCTGTGGTCGAACGGACGAACGTTCGATGTGGACGGGTTGGGATTCCAGACACCGAAGCCGGTGCCTTGCAATGAGCTGTCGGCCGGTGAAGTCGGGTTCCTGTTCGCGAACATCAAGACGGTGGCGGATGCGCAGATCGGAGACACCATCGTCGACGATGCGAACCCGGCCACTGAGCCGCTGCCTGGTTTCCAACCCGTAAAGCCGATGGTTTTCGCCGGGCTCTATCCGGTTGAATCGCACGAGCACGGCCGCCTGCGCGACGCTTTGGAGAAGCTGCGCCTGAACGACAGCGCTTTCAATTTCGAACCGGAGAATTCGGTGGCGCTCGGGTTTGGGTTTCGTTGCGGATTTCTCGGCCTGCTGCATCTCGAAATCGTGCAGGAGCGGCTGGAACGCGAATTCGAGATCGACCTGATCACCACCGCTCCGGGCGTCCGCTATCGCGTTACGAAGAGCGACGGCGAAGTG
>Ga0326727_10007964_pt1 | contig 27388 bp, 22 predicted proteins | sample MB2enrmetagenome_FD_207643 | JGI IMG/M metagenome (GOLD analysis project Ga0326727, IMG submission 207643) | Lab enriched peat soil microbial communities from McLean, Ithaca, NY, United States - MB29MY | ecosystem: Environmental > Terrestrial > Soil > Wetlands > Peat | place: USA: New York...
CCGGGAGCGGGGGCAGCCTGGATCTCACCAACCTTCCTTTCCAGATCTCCAAGATCGCCCTGATCATCATTGTCATCATTGTGCTGGGGTACTGGGTGATCCCGCGATTTCTTTTCCGGGTGGCAAAGGAGCGGAGCCGTGAGCTCTTCCTCTTCACCATCGCCGGCATCTGTGTCATCATTGCCTGGCTCACCAGCGAGGCAGGCCTGTCGTACACGCTCGGGGCATTCATCGGCGGCCTGATCATCGGTGAATCCGACTTTAACATCGACGCCCTGAGCCACATCATCCCCTTCCGCGATGTCTTTGCGGCGATCTTTTTCCTCTCAATCGGGATGCTCCTCAACACGGCAACCGTGCTCGGCAATTTCGGCTATGTCACCCTGATCATCATTGTGATCTTCTGTGTCAAGATCCTGACCGGCGCGTTTTCCACGGCCGTCCTCGGGATGCCGGTACGCGTCTGCGTTTTCTGCGGGCTTGCACTTGCCCAGATCGGGGAATTCTCGTTTGTTCTCGCAAAAAGCGGCCTCGATGCCGGGGTCATCCGGAGCCCGGTCTACCAGATCTTCCTTGCGGGGGCTGTTGTCACGATGGCGCTTACCCCGTTTACCATGAGCGCCTCCCCACGGGTTGTCGACATGATCTACCGGATCTTCCCGAAGAGGACATCGCGGGGAAAAGCTCTCACCCCGGACGGGATCGCACTGGAAGAGGGGCTCAGAAACCACATCATCATCGCAGGATACGGGATCACCGGCAAGAACGTGGCCCGTGCAGCACTGATCGCCGGTATCCCGTTCATGGTCATTGAACTCAATCCCGATGTCATCCGCAAGGAGCGATCCCAGTACCGGCCCAACTTTATTTTCGGGGATGCCGTGCAGGAAGAAGTGCTCGAACACGCGGGCATCCGGCAGGCTAAGACACTTGTGGTGGCAGTTTCCGAGGAAGAGGCGATTCCCCGCATCATCCATATGGCACGGCAGCTCTCACCCGATATTCACATCCTGGCACGGACCCGGCACGTGAGGAATGCCCAGTACCTGCTGGATCTCGGCGCTGACGAGGTCATATCCGAAGAGTTCGAAGCAGCGCTGGAAATTTTTACCCGGGCCCTGAAGAGGTACCAGCTTCCCGAAACGGAGATTGCACAGATTATCGAGCGGGCAAAAAAGATGAGCGCTCCTATGTTCACAAAAGGGCAGGAGCCCGGTGCTCCACGGGCAGAGGATTTCAGGACATTTTTCATGATGACCCATGTTCACCCGTTCCGGGTGGAAGCCGGTTCAGCGGCAGAGGGCAAAACAATCGCCGAACTGGACTTAAAAGACCAGTACGGCATTATGGGGGCAGGTCTCCGCCGGGGAGACAATAAACTGATTCACGCCCCCGACACGACACGCCTGCAGGAGGGGGATGTCCTCATCCTTTTCATAACCGACCAGAAAGCCGGTGAGATCCGTCATCTCTTTACCCGGAATTAATGTAATGGAAGAACCGGCATACGAGCGGGACGGCGTGTCGTGCCCGATGATCTCCCTTGTCTCTCTTGCCTCCCCCAATCTCTGTTTTTCGGCCGTACCGTATTTTCCGTCATCACTATACACGCAATTGAATGTACCGTTATTTATGGGTCTTTTTCACAATAAACAAAATTTTCATGGTTTTTTATAGATCACGGAATAATTGCTGCCGCATAAAGATACGTAATACGGGAAGGAAGGGGGATCCCGGTTATCATGCAATTTTTCGTGGGGTATAAAAGGTCCCGGTGAATAACAGTATGGTATGCGCCCGTATGTCGTAGTCAACGTGGCGATGAGTGCCGACGGCAAAATCTCTACCCGTGAACGAAGGCAGGTAAAGATCTCCGGTACTCAGGACTTCAACCGCGTTGACCGGCTCAAGGCAGGCTGCGATGCAGTGATGGTCGGCATCGGCACCGTTCTTGCCGATGACCCCTCGCTGACGGTAAAGGAGGCAGAGTGCCGGAAACGCCGGCATGACCGCGGTGAGAGCGAGCACCCCGTCCGCGTAGTCATCGACAGCTTGGCCCGGATCCCTCTCACGGCCGCAGTACTCAACAAAGGCGAGGGGCTTCGGGTGGTAGCAGTTTCCCGGCGGGCCAATCCCGCGAAGATCGGTCGCCTTGAAAAGAAGGCGACGGTTATCGTCACCGGAGATGATGAAGTGGATCTCAGGATAACGATGGAGAGGCTGGGGGATATGGGTATCCAGCGCATTATGGTGGAAGGAGGCGGTACCCTGATCGCCGCGCTCATCAGTGCTTCACTCGTGGATGAGATCTACTCTTTTATCGGCAACATCATCATCAGTGGAAAAGATGCACCGACGCTGGCAGACGGCCCCGGCTTTCTGAACGAGACGGAATTTGCACGGCTCACGCTCCTTGAAGCACGCAGGATCGAAAGCGGCATCCTGCTTCACTGGAGTGTCGAACACCCGGCAGACAAACGCTGAAATTTCCCTAGAGCAAAACCCGGTGAAAATCCTACCGCGGATGTAGCCGCCGTTGCATTTTTATAATGAGCACCGGTATCGCCATTACGTGCACTGCATACCGGCAAATGCCTCCGCAAGGGAGCATTCTTACCGTATCGTTTCCATTTTTGGGCACCCGGATCAGGACAGAATCAGGTTTTCGCTGCCGCAGGGTCTTGCCGGAACCAAAGGAATTTAGCATGGTGCATGCTGATATCCAAGTGAACGCACGAATCGTGTACCGGAGGACAGGATGGAGAATACAGGACGAGAAGATCTCAAGGAGACCGTGCTGAAGATCAACGACCTTATCGCATACCAGACCGGGACGGTCGCCAGCAGGATGATCGTTTTCAAAAAAGCGGGGACAATAACCATCTTCTCTTTTGATACAGGAGAAGGACTCTCAGAGCATACCGCGCCGTATGATACAGTGCTTGCCGTGACCGATGGTGAAGCGGAGGTGCAGATTGCGGGCAGGCCGTTTATTGTCCATACCGGCGAGCTGATCATCCTGCCAGCAAACAAGCCGCACGCCGTCTACGCGCACAAGCGGTTCCGGATGATGCTGATCATGATACGCGAATAACCCGCAAGAGGTCTCCCAACAGGCGGTATATTTCGCTTATGTGCTCTCTCGATGAAAATGTATCCGGCAGGGAATGCAGGTGACAGCAGATACCTTTGAGCCCCGGCGTTCGTGGTTTCGTGCCCTAAATGAGCCTCGCCCGCTCATCTTTGCCGTTCTTATCATTATAGGTATTGCTTTGGAAATTATCGTGCACTACCAATGGAAGATCGAAGTGGTCTATACGCACTTCGATTACGTGATCATCACCTTTGCCGGCCTCTGGTACGGGCGGAAAGCAATCGCTGTCGCGTTCCTGTTTGGCGGACTGCATCTAGCAATCAGCTATCTTCTTCTCGGCGCAATCACGGTGGATCCGTTGTTGCGGATGCTGGTCTTGATATTTGTGGCCCTGATCATCGGGACGGTTGTTGAACAGGCGAATTCTTATTTTGACCAGGTACAGGTGCAGAACCGCGAGCTGACCGCGCTGAACGCGGGCATGAAGGAGGCAAATGCCCAGCTTGTCACCTCGCAGCAGGCTTATGAGAATGCCAACAAAAAACTGAATCTCCTCTCGAGCATTACCCGTCACGATATCAGGAACCAGCTCACTGCATTATATGCCTATATCGAACTGGTAAAAATGTCGGCAAAGGAGAAAGAGCTGATCGAATTCAGCGAGAAAGAGGAACAGGTAGCTGCAACAATCCTGCGCCAGATCGAGTTCACAAAGGATTATGAAGAGATAGGATTGAAGGCGCCGGTCTGGCTGAATATCGCATCCTGCGTCGAGAAATTCCGGCCGACGCTGGCGCAGAAAGAGATTGAACTCGCTCCCGCTCTCGGCAGTCTCGAATTACTTGTTGATCCGCTCTTTGAAAAGGTCATTGAAAACCTGATCGATAACTCGCTCCGTCATGGCGTCCGGGTTCGCCGCATCACCCTATCTACGAAAATGTACGGGGGAGATCTCGCGCTGATATACCAAGATGATGGCATCGGAGTGCTGCATGAGGAGAAAGAACAGATTTTCGAGAAGGGGTTCGGGAAAAATACCGGCTTTGGGTTGTTTCTGACGCGGGAGATCCTCTCTATCACCGGGCTTTCCATCAGAGAGTACGGCGAATACGGTAATGGTGCCCGGTTTGAAATCCTTGTGCCCGTGGGGAAATATCGCGGTGTCTCCCCAAGCTGAGAAGGTGCAGCATTGTCCACTCCCCCATACATATGGTATTCCCAAACGAAGATCTCAAAACCATGAAGACTTCAGAGAAATTGACATTCATCATGAATCCTCCTGAAAATATATCGGGAACAACGGGGAACTGACGTGCCTCCCGAAGCACCCCCCACCTTCCGGAATCCATCAGGAATAGCACAGGGAACGCCGAGTACAGGACAGGATAAAGCAGGGATCCGGGTAGTCATCACCGGCAAAGGCGGCGTCGGTAAGACCACCCTCACCGCGCTCCTTGCCCACCACTTTGCCAGCGAGGGATTGCATGTTCTCGCTGTTGACGGGGACCCGCAGCAGAATCTGGCAGTGACGCTGGGGATATCTCCTGAACATGCAGAGAAGATTGTCCCGGTCGCAGATCACACAGATTATATCCATGAAAAAACCGGCGCCGATGCTTTACCGGGCGGCCTGATCAGGTTAAATCCGAACGTAAGTGATGTGGTCGACCGTTTTGCGGTTCCCGTTGATGAAAATCTCCGGGTGCTAGTCATGGGCGGGGTCCGCCAGGCCGGATCGGGCTGCCTCTGCGGCGCATACACCCTGCTCTCTGCAATTCTCCGCCGCTTCCGCCTCCTCTCAGAGGATGTAATCCTCCTCGACACCCCTGCAGGTCTGGAGCATTTTGGCAGGGCACTGGCGGACGGATTTTCCGTGGCACTCGTGGTCGCCGATCCCTCATACAACGCGCTCTCGGTCGCCCGACAATCTGCAAAGCTGGCCCGCGAGCTGGCTATCGGCAACGTGATCCTCGTCGTGAACCGCGCCGACAGGCACGATGAAGAACACAGCATCCGGCAAAAGATCAATGACACGACTGCTTTTACCCGGATCATCCTGCTGCCCGATGACCCGGACCTCTCTGGTTTTAGGCCGTCCATGAAGGATCTTCTCCTGCGCGAATCCCCATTTATCGAAAAGCTGCGCGACATTGCAGAAATAATACGAGAGCGACAATCCTGAGGACGGAAGACCAAAAATAGAACGCAGTGGTCTCCCGGGTGCACTTATTCTTCTATTCGTATGATCTGGGCCGGGCAGAGATCCGCCGCATCGCGTGCGCAATCCTCCGCTTCCGCCGGCGGTGTCCCTTCGGCAATGTTCCCATCGATACGGTAGAGCTCCACAATCTCGCTGAACGAGTCCTCCGTGTTCTGGATAAAGAACGCCGGGCAGGTATCCCAGCATGAACCACAGCTCACACACTGCAGCCGATCGATGATTACCCTGATGGTACCGCCTCCAACGGACAGATGCTCATTTTTCGATTGCGCGTGGTATTATAAAAAAGGTACCCGTACTCGTGCAGGTTTAGCCTGTTGAAAATTTTCTTCTTATCGCCCCGGAAACAGTACCTGCTGAATCCATACCGATCTCCCGTATATTCCCTTTCACAACAGTTATATGGAAATAACAGGAGAATCTGCAAGAGAAGGCTCCCCAAAACCGGCAGGTATCTTCATGCCAGATCCGGAACGACCACCAGCGGAAAGGAAGAAGGCTGAATTCAAGATCGAAGGGATGCACTGCGCAACTTGCGCGGTCACCATAGAAGAATCTCTGGGCCGGATTGGGGAGGGTATTAAGGCACAGGTTAATTTCGGGACCGATACCGCCCGTGTAGAATTCGACCCGTCCAGAACCACGCTTACGGATCTGGAAAAAGCGATAAAAGATGCGGGTTACGGGGTGATCAATCGCGAAGTGACGATACGGGTCGGCGGCATGGTCTGCGCGACCTGCGTCCAGACTATCGAGGCCGCCCTGCGGGCGCTCCCCGGCGTCACATCAGCAAACGTGAATCTCGGAAACGAGCGCGCGTATGTAATCTTTAATCAGTCGTTAACATCTGTCGCGGACATGAAGAAGGCGATTGAAGAGGCAGGATACCAGTACCTCGGGCTCGTCGGTGAAATGAGTGAAGAAGCAGAGCAGGCAGTACGGGAGAAAGACCTTCATGACAAGTTTATGCGGTTTTCTATTGGTTTTGCAGTCAGCATCCCGCTGATGATCGCGATGTGGGTACCGATGAGCATACCGATGGAAACGCTTGCGTATATCATGCTCGTTGTCTCGACGCCGGTCTTTTTCTATGTCGCGTACCCCATATTCCGTGCAGCATGGGTGGCACTCCGCAACCGGACGCTCAACATGGACGTGATGTACGCGATGGGTACCGGGGTAGCATTTGTCGCGAGCGTGATGGGGACATTTTCCATCATACTTACCCGGGATTTCATATTCTACGATACCGCGATCATGCTTGCTGCGTTCCTCATGCTCGGCAGGTATCTTGAAGCGCGGGCAAAAGGCCGAACGTCAGATGCGATCAAAAAACTCGCCCGGCTCCGCCCCGGAACCGCAACGGTCACCCGTGGCGGGAAGGAATCCGAGATCGCGATCGAGGATGTGGTAGTCGGCGATATCGTCATCGTAAAACCCGGCGCACTGGTGCCGGTCGACGGGGAAGTCGTCGCCGGCGAGAGCTATGTCGATGAATCGATGATCACCGGAGAACCGGTCCCAACACTGAAAAGCAAAGGGAGCGGTATCGTTGGCGGCACGCTGAACACGAACAGCGTTCTGTCCGTAGAGGCAACCAGAATCGGGAAGGAGACGGTACTTGCCCGGATTATCCGGCTGGTAGAGGAGGCGCAGGGGTCAAAACCACCGGTACAGCGGATCGCCGATGTCGCTGTCACGTATTTTATCCCGGTAGTCCTCCTGATCGCTGCGGGCGCATTCCTCATATGGCTCCTTGTTCTCCATTCCACCCTGCTCTTCGCGCTCACTGCATTCATATCGGTTCTGGTTATCGCCTGCCCCTGTGCGCTGGGGCTTGCTACGCCAACAGCAGTTACCGTGGGCGTCGGTCGTGGAGCCGAACTTGGTATCCTGATCAAAAACGGCGAGGCGCTGGAGGTGGCGGAGAAACTCACGACCGTGATCTTCGATAAGACCGGTACCCTCACACAGGGAAAGCCGGAAGTGACCGATCTTCTCCCGGTCAGTATTTCCGAAGATACACTCCTTATGTTTGCCGCATCGGTTGAAAAAAACTCCCAGCATCCACTCGCTCAGGCAATTGTCCGGCTGATGGAAAAACGGGGCATGAAACCGGAAGAAACGGAAAAGTTCGACACTTATGGCGGCAAGGGAGTTGCGGCGCTTGTGCTTGGGGGAGAAGTGCTGGTCGGTAACCGGGCATTTCTCACGGAGAGAGGTGTAACAATCCTGCCCAGTACTGAGGCACAAATCGCCGAATTTGAACAGGAAGGAAAAACCGCGATACTTGTTGCGGCTGGTGGGCAGATGGCCGGCGTCATCGCAATCGCTGACACACTCAAGGAGACAGCAGCAGACGCGGTCCGGCGGCTGAAGGGCATGGGGCTGAACGTAATCATGATGACCGGTGACAACCGGCTTATCGCGGATGCAATCGCACACCGTGCCGGTATTGAACGCGTGATCGCTGAAGTATTCCCGCAGGATAAGGCGGCAGAAGTGAGGTCACTGCAGGAACGGGGAGAAGTCGTGGCGTTCATCGGTGACGGGATCAATGACGCCCCGGCGCTTGCGCAGGCAGATGTGGGAATCGCAATCGGGAGCGGTACCGACATCGCGATCGAGAGCGGGGATATTGTCCTGATACGTGACGACCTGCTCGACGCAGTTGCGGCCATTGAACTTTCGAAGAAAGTGATGGGCAGGATCCGGGGCAACATATTCTGGGCGTTCGCCTACAATTCGGTGCTCATCCCGGTCGGTGCAGGGGTGCTCTATCCGTTCTTGGGAATCACGTTCCGGCCGGAACTTTCCGCGCTTGCAATGGCAGCCAGTTCCGTAACGGTAGTCTCACTCTCATTGCTCTTGAAAACATATATACCAGAAGCAAAACAAGGCAGGTGAATGAGGTATATAGTGCTATGGCAATCGATCCAATCTGCAAGATGACCGTTGATGAGAGGACAGCGAAGTTCACGAGCGAGTACAAAGGCAAAAAATACTATTTCTGTGCTCCGGGCTGCAAGAAGAAATTCGATGCAGACCCGGCAAAGTACAACTGATCAATCCAGCAACACGCGTTTGGATAGTCGCGTGCATTCTCTCAAATTCCCCTTATTCACTGGGTTTTGATATCTCTGATGAGAGATACGATATAAAATTTCTCCTTGCTCTGCGATGTTGCGAAACGCAAAAGGACGTGAGGCGCATGGCAGATCACGGGATCCTGGCATGATAAACTCGAAAGGGATAAGAGGCCGGGTGGGCGTATGGGAAATCACGAGAATCCGGGATTTTTTTCGATAGAGACAAAGAAGAGAAAGAGACCGGAGATGATGAGCGGACCTGACCCGGCATGATATTGTCGACACCTGCAAAAATCTGCTCAGAATATTTGCCGTGTACGAAAGCATTATTTAAAGACGCATCCAGATTATCGCTGGGAAGGAGGTTTTCCAGTGTTATCCAAAAGCATGGAAGAAGCGTTGAACAGGCAGGTCAATCGTGAATTTTATTCTGCATATCTCTATCTTTGCATGTCAGCATATTTTGAGACCCAGAACATGAAGGGATTTGCCAAATGGATGAAGATCCAGGCAAAAGAAGAACAGGGTCATGCATTGAAGTTCTATGACTATATCATCGCCCGGGGCGGGAAGGTCACCCTTGCCATGATAGAAGCGCCCAAGGCAAAATGGTCTTCTGGAGGAAAAGTCTTTGATGAAGTCTTTGCTCACGAACAGAAAGTCACCGGCCTCATCCACGCACTGGTGGATCTTGCCCTCAAAGAGAAAGATCACGCTACGTTTGAGATGCTCCAGTGGTTCGTGAAGGAGCAGGTCGAGGAAGAGATGAACGCGAGCGAGATCGTGGCAAAAATAAAGGCCATCGGCGACATTCCGGGACATCTCTTCTGTCTCGATCACGAACTCGGCAAGCGCGGGTAATCACGCAATCTTTTTCCCTTTTGGCGTTGTAAAACCGTTTAATGGTTTTTCATGCTTTCTGTCATGATTATTGATGATGAGGAAGAAATCCTGAACATCACCCGGCTTTTCCTCGAACGTTTTGGCGATATGGAGGTCAGTACCCTGAAGTCCGCCAAAGAGGCACTTGCCCTGATGAAAAATCATTCCTTTGATGCCATTATCGTTGACTATGACCTGCCGGAGATCAACGGAATAGAGTTTTTAAAGATTATACGTTCGAAAGGCGATACCACGCCGGTCATCATCTTCACGGGCGTCGGGGGGGAATATGCCGCCATCGAAGCGCTCAATAACGGTGCTAATTTCTTTTTGAAGAAAGGTGAGGATATCAATCCTCAGCTGCGTGACATGGTGCACATGGTGCGCCGGGCGGTCGATGGAATGGTCGTGGGAAAGGGGCTCGGAAACACCCAGAAGATTCTGTCAGATGTGGTCGGTTTCTTTCCTGAGCCGGCCTTTGCAATCGACCGTGAAGGCAAGGTCATCTCGTGGAACGCAGAAATAGCTGCCATTACCGGTATCGACCAGAAGGATATGATCGGCAGGAAAGAGTACGAGTATGCACTCCCGTTTTTCGGGCGCCGGGCACCAATGCTCATCGATCTGATCTTCCAAGACGAAAAAACGATCCGGCAGCACAATTATTCAATTGTTGCGCATGAGCAGGGAACCCTGATTGGCTGGATAAAGATCACCGGCACCGATGGAAAGGAACGGGTCTGGTGGATGAAAGCGATGCCGCTGTATGACGCCAAAGGGATATTCATCGGGGCCATTGGCGCTGTCAGAGACATCACGGATCTGCTCGGGACTGAACTCCTGAAACAGCCAGCACCCGTGGAAGTTGAAGCGAAGGGATCGGCAAAAATGGAACCTGCTGCCCGTGGTCAGGGAAAGATGTTTGACCGTATTCTTGGCAAGGCCAAATCCCAGTACCAGGAGGGGCTCCGGTTGTATTACCGGGAAGGACGATTTGAGGATGCCATTGTGGCGTTTGATCATGCGCTGGAGATCAATCCATCCCTCGCATTTGCATGGCATGACCGGGGCATCTGCCTTCGGGAACTGGGTCGGGATGAGGAGGGTCTCGCCTCAATCGAGAAGGCGCTTGATTTGTCCCCCGGCAATGAAGAGATCCTCTTCAACCGTGCCGAAACCCTGAAAAAGATCGGCATTCTCCAAGGGGACAGAAAGATCCTTGAACAAGCGGTTAATGCCTATAATGAGGTACTCGAAAAGAACCCTGCCCTTGCTGACGCCTGGAATAATCTCGGGATTTGTACGAAGGGGCAGGGAAAGGATGAACTCTCACGCCAGTATTTTGAGCGCGCAAGGGATCTCAAAAGGTTCAACAAGGACCAGTTCCATAAACGCAACCTGGAATCCCTTTTCTGACGTGGCCAGAGGTATACATAGTTCCGGCGACAAGATCCGGACGGGGAAGGTCTTGGGTATGAAAAGTCCAGTCTATTTTGCCGGCCTCCGGGCCAGATCAGACAAGGAAAGCATGGTCGCAAAAGTGCAGCGTCTCTTCGATGCTGCCGGGTTCGCTGCGGGTATCCACAGACGCGACCGGACCGCTATCAAAGTACATTTCGGGGAACTAGGCAACGATTCGTATATCAACCCGGTCTATATTCGTCAGGTTGCCGAGAAGATAAAAGCGGCAGGAGCCCTCCCGTTCATCACGGACACCAACACATTGTATCTCGGGAGTCGTTCAAACGCTGTCGATCATATTACGACAGCGGTGCTCCACGGATTTGATTATGCGGTGACGGGAGCTCCCGTGATCATTGCAGATGGGTTATGCGGGAAACATATCGTCCGGGTTCCTGTCAGAAAAAAGCATTTCGACACGGTCGCGGTCGCCGGGGACATTGTCGCTGCAGACAGCATGATCGTGATGACGCACTTCAAAGGGCACGAAGTTGCCGGGTTCGGAGGTGCAATCAAGAATCTTGGCATGGGATGCGCGCCGCCAATCGGCAAACGGGAGCAGCACCAAGCAAAGCCATTCCCGATTGAAGACCGGTGCATCGGGTGCGGCTCGTGCACGAAGGTCTGCCCGGAATCCGCGATCTCGCTCGAACAGAAGAAAGCCAGAATCGATCGCGATCGGTGCATCGGCTGTTTCGAGTGCATGACCATATGCCCGGAACATGCAATTGACATTGACTGGGTGACAGAGATTCCTCTCTTTATTGAGCGGCTTGTCGAATATGCGTACGGTGTCGTACAAGGGAAAGAGGGGAAGATCGGCTATATCAGTTTCCTCACCCGGATAACGCCCGATTGTGATTGCGTCCCGTGGAGTGACTCCTCCATTGTTCCGGATATTGGGATCCTCGCAGCCACCGATCCGGTTGCCATCGATGCCGCCTCTTTTGATCTCGTGAACAGACAGGAAGGATTTATTGAATCGCACCTTTCCACCCATCACAAGGCCGGTGAAGACAAGTTCACGGGAATGCGGGCAAACACGGACGGTATGCGGCAGATCCGGTATGCGGAGGCGCTGGGGGTGGGAAGCAGCGCATATGAACTGATTCCGTTATAACCGGACTGCAGGATCTATCCACCGGAATGTTTTGTTGGTATTATGGTGGACAGATTCCAACCCAGTTCTATCTCATTTTAACAACAGAAGAGGCTGTCACTGGCAGTAAAGCAAGTTCTTATTACCAAAAGATAGTAACAACACTTTTGTTTGAGATCAGGCTTTTCTCAAACGCTTCTTACGGGTACCCTGCAAAGATCGGTAACTGTGGTACAGGGACGGTCTTAACAATAATATCGGGCGGGCCCCCCCCATCTATCTGGAGTGTAGTTATGAATCTGAGACGGCCAAATGCAAATGAAGCGACAGGGACAGTAAACCGGTCACGAGATGTCGTACCGATGTCCGGCATATGTACCCGCTGCATGGATGGATGCAAAGGCAATTGTGAGATCTGGTTATCATCGTTCCGGGGCAGGGAAGTGTTGTACCCTGGTCCGTTTGGCGAGATCACAACGGGTGCTGACAAAAACTACCCGATTGACTATTCGCATCTCAATATACAAGGATATGCTGTCGGTGCAAAAGGATTGCCGGAAGGTATCGATATCGGTCCGGACACAGCGGTTTTCTCTGCCGTGAATACTGAAACTGAGTACGGGTGGGGTCGCAACGTGAAAATGCGCCTGCCGATCTTTACCGGGGCACTGGGATCTACGGAGATCGCGCGGGTGAACTGGGAGCATTTTGCCGTTGGCGCTGCGATCTCCGGCATCACGATTGTCTGTGGCGAAAACGTATGCGGTGTTGACCCGGGACTCAGGCTCGACAGCAAGGGAAAGGTAGTGGAATCCCCGGAGATGGACCGGCGCATTACGACATACCGGAAATTTCACGAAGGTTATGGCGAGATGCTTGTCCAGATGAATGTCGAGGACACCCGTCTCGGCACGGCAGAATATGTCGCAAGCAAACACAATCTCGACACCATCGAGCTCAAGTGGGGGCAAGGTGCCAAGTGTATTGGCGGCGAGACCAAGGTCAAGTCGCTTGAACGTGCCATCGAGCTCAAGAAACGGGGCTATATTGTTCTGCCGGATCCGCTGTCAAATGAGACCCTTGCCGCATTTAAGTCCGGTGCGATCAAGGAGTTCGAGCGTCATTCGCGCCTCGGCTTTTTAACACGGGAGGGATTTTTTGAAGAGATCGACCGGTTGCGGGAGATCGGGTTCAAGCGGATTACTCTGAAAACCGGGGCATATTCCATGGTGGAGCTTGCCATGGCCCTCCGATACGGTTCCGAAGCGAGAATCGACCTCCTGACAATCGACGGGGCTCCAGGAGGCACCGGTATGAGCCCATGGCCGATGATGAACGAGTGGGGTATCCCGACGTTTTATCTCCAGTCGCTTGCGCGGGACTTCTGTGAGAAACTTTTAAAGAAAGGCATGCGGGTTCCCCATCTCGCGATGGCGGGCGGTTTTTCTGACGAGCCCAACGTATTCAAAGCCCTCGCGATGGGAAGCCCGTATTTCAGGGCAGTCTGCATGGGCAGGGGACTTATGATTCCCGGTATGGTCGGCAAAAACATCGAGAAATGGATCACGACCAACGATCTTCCCAAATCGGTCTCCAAGTACGGCACAACTGTTGAACAGATATTTGTCTGCTATGAGGAACTCAGGGAGAAATATGGTTCCCGTATCAGCGAGATCCCGATGGGGGCCGTTGGTATCTACACGTATGCACAGCGTTTTAAGACCGGTCTTCAGCAACTCATGGCCGGCAGCAGGAACTTCCGGCTCTCGACCATATCACGCGGCGACCTGATGGCACTCACGGAAGGTGCATCGAAAGTCTCGGGCATCCCGTACGTGATGGAGGCCCGGTATAATGAAGCGATGGGTGTTCTGCTCGACTGATCAGGATCTCAAGGATGATCTTGGTTCCAGCATCCCTTCCCGGAATTTTTTATTGCCCGTCTCTGGAAAAACCATGAGAAACCTCTCCAATCCGCCTCAAGGGAATTGATTGTCGCTGTCAGAAAGAATTGCAGAGGGAAACTTTTCAGAGAAAATATCAGTTCACCGGCAACTACGTATCCTCAACTGCCTGAGGCATCCTGTGTCGTGCGATCGTGATCTGATACGGTGACCAATAAGACCAATGAGATGAGGTTTTTCACGGTGCCGGGTATTTTGAAAATCACCATTATTTACCCGCGGGTTCCCGCACCGTGAATGCCTCGAGGATCTGGTGCGTTATCCTTGCACCCAACGTCGGCTGGATTGCCTCGAGCCAGAGAAAGAAACCAACCCGTGACGGGGTCGGCCGCTCGAACCGGAAATGCCCGTCCTTAGCCTGCACCATCTTGAGGTACTCGCGTTTCTGCCGTGATCTCAGGTAGATGATCAGCTCGTAGCCGGGCAGGTCCATGGCAATAATCATCTTGGAGAAGAGATGGTGAAATTCACCAAACTCAATGCGTTTTCCTTTTACTGTCAAACCATAATGATCGCAGACAGCCTTGATCGCCTGTGGGTACAGCGCCCCATAGAGTACCTTTTTCACGATTGCTTCGGTATTTGTAGCCGGCCGTATGTTTCTCGAACCGGACGGTTTTGCAATCTCGGTGAAGATGGAGCTTCTCATATCATCATGGTATTTCTTGTAATCAAACGGCCGTTTTATCGGTAGATCTGTGGCTCTGATCAGTTTCGGATGATGTTCAGGTGCGTTGTAGAGGATCCTTGGCCGGTAGTGCTTGACGAGTTTCTTGAGCTGCTCGCAGGAGGTCGTATGGATGATCGCATTGTCGGGGTCCTTCGCAAGCCGTTTGATCACGGAATAGTTCGAAATATCAAATGATGATATAAGCAGGAATAAGACATGCTTCTGGTCAAACAGGTACCCGAGCAGTCGTTTTTTGAAGGCGATCTCGATTTCAAATTCTTTCAGATCTGCTGGCGAGGTGACCACTTCGCCAAACGCGATCCGGTCGTGGGAATCCACGAGAATCAGGTCGAACTCAGCAAGGTCCTGGCCGTTCCCCCGGATGGTAATATCACCGTATTTCGTGTAAAAGATCCCGTTCTGGCCCAGCCGGGCATTCTCCTGTGCACGCGGCGCGTCTGCACCCTTCCATGCGAGGTATTTGATACGATCGGACTTCTGCGAGATATCCAGAAACATCTCGTACACAATTGCCTCAAACCAGCGCCCTTCGGCAGTTCGCATCGGTTCAATGTCAACGGAGAAGAGTTTTTTCCGCTCATGTTTGTTCATGTGCCGCGTGGCATTAAGAGCAATAGCTGCCGTGGGTTTAAAATTTTTAAAATTTGAATTCAGCCACGGGATCATGTTTCTTTATCTATGTCTCTTGGCAGGGTAAATAACGCTCTGCTCCATCCAAGGCCGGCTGGAAAATACATGGTTCCGCTAAGACAACAAGATATATATATTGAAGAAAGATACTTCCATCATACTTTTTCCTCTGCACCCAGCATCACAGAGAGGAGAGGGTTAATAGTTTGTGAGGGGGTATGCATCAATGGGAACAGCAGAGAGGTTAGCCGGGAGCGAACCGTTGCCAAGATACCTGATGGCGGATAGATCAGAACCGGATTATGAGATTATTCTTGAACAGATCCAGCAGTACCGGAAGTCGCTGATCGGTTCTTCCTATTATTATATCCGGATCGATGACGAAATCCCCTGCCTCTGCAGGATTATCCCGGGCGGGGGAAAGATCTTCTTCCACGAAGTGGTCGATCATCATAAACACGGGATATCTGAAGATGACATTCATAAAGCGATAAAAGACGACATAGGGGCATTTACCCTGCCAGATCATTACCATATTTCGCCGCACATCGAGAAAAAACTCAGGGCTCTTCTTGAATTTGAATAACTATTTTTCCCCGCGAAAAAAACCGGATTCTTCACACGACCGGAACGTTAACCCGTTGTAAAAAAAGTGGCGTGGGATGAATGCCCCCGCCGAACCAAATGAAAGATTACATCATCCGGTACCTGATGTCCTGCCGGTACCGGATCAGGACTCCACTTCTCCAGTCCGTATCCGGACTGATTTTTCCACGGGCATGACAAAGATCTTTCCGTCGCCGATCTTGCCGGTCCGTGCAGCGGCCGTGAGGGTTGCAATGAGGTCATCGAGACCTTTGTCCCTCACCACGATCTCAATCTGGACTTTGGGCAGAATGTCCACGGTCATTATCCCTCCACGATACTCAAGGGCGATACCCTTCTGCTCTCCCCGGCCTTTGACGTCGGTGATGGTCATGCTGACGAAACCTTTGTCTTCGAGCGCTTTTTTCACAAACTCGAACCGTTCAGGTTTGATGATTGCCTTTACCATTTTCATGTTAATCCCCCGTTACAGGCAGTGTTCCCCATGCTGCGAAATATCCAAACCGACATACTCTTCATCTTCTGTTACGCGCAGTCCGATAGTCTTGTCGATAATGGTTGCAAGAATGTATGTAACGACAAATGCATAGATGAGAGCTGCACCGGCGCCGACAATCTGGGCAATGAACTGATGAACATTGCCTTCAAGCAACCCGGATGCGCCGTTGACTGCCGCAGCGGCAAAGATACCGGTGGCGAGTGCTCCCCAGAGGCCCCCCATACCATGGACGGCCCACGCATCGAGGCTCTCGTCAAGGCCTTTCCGGATACGGAAGAGCATCAGGCTATAGCAGAGCACACCGGCAACCGCCCCGATTGCGATCGAAGCCATCGGAGTAACATAACCGGCTGCAGGAGTGATAGCGACCAGTCCTGCCACCGCTCCGCTGACAAGCCCGAGAGAACTCGGTTTGCCACCGTGAGCCCAGCTGACCAGAAGCCATGCCATGGCTGCCGTTGCAGCCGCGGTGTTTGTCGTAACGAATGCGTTGACGGCAAGACCGTTAGCGGCGACTGCGCTGCCCGCGTTAAACCCGAACCAGCCGAACCAGAGCAGGGCAGCACCCAGGATCGACCATGGGATGTTTGCCGGCTCCATGGGATACTGACCGAAGCCGACACGCTTTCCGATCACCAGCGCAATTGCCAGTGCAGCAAACCCGGAACTGATATGGACCACCGTGCCTCCGGCAAAATCGATCGCCCCGAACTGCGATGACCAGCCCCCGCCCCACACCCAGTGCGCAAGCGGATCATACACGATGGTCGTCCACAGGAGTGCCAGGACAAGGAACGAACTGAACTTCACGCGCTCTGCGAACCCTGAAGTCACGATTGCCATCGTCACCGTTGCAAAGACCAGCTGGAATACCATGTACAACATTGCCGGCACAAGCGGACTATAAGGTCCGGGATTCAATCCGACATTGTTGAGACCAAGGTACTGCAGGTTTCCGACAAATCCACCGACATCTGAACCAAATGCCAGTGAAAAACCGAAGAGTACCCACTGAATGCTCACCAAGGCAAACGCGACAAACGAGAGGGTAATCATCGAGATGAAATTTTTCTTGCGCACAAGACCGCCATAGAACAGACCGACGCCCGGCGTCATGAGCATGACAAGGGCGGTTGAGACAAGAATCCACGCTGTTGCTCCACTATCTATAGCCATTCACATCACCCGTAAGGTAAAATTTGACCAGAATGTAATTGGACACAGCCACCCGTATGATCTTTTTGGTCATGGGATTGCAGACTGTCAGAAATGGAAATCATTGCATACCGGTATCGCAAGCTGATGCCGGATCGAAAGTCCGGTGAAAGAATGATGTTCAGAATTGGATCCGGCATGATCTTGATCCCTCTGTTCATTCCAGAATTTGGAATTTCAGTGAAATTGTAGGAAGGAAGTTCTATTCCCACACTTATAAAGTTTATGTTATTGGTAAGAAGAGAGCATTACTCCCGCAGACGGATTCACTCATTGCAGAGAAGAGGACCTACCTGATTGGGTAGTTATATGTCAAAAAGAAGGAATCGGTTATGCCCGTTCTCCATACTGGAAGATATCCAGTCCGACATATTCCTCATCCTCGGTGACGCGGAGACCCATGAACCGGTTGATAACAATCGCGATGATAAAGGTTACAACAAAAGCGTACGCCATCGCTGCAAATGCGCCGATTGCATTTACCATGAACTGGTGAACGTTCCCTTCAAGAAGACCGGAGAAGCCGGTTATTGCCGCCGCGGCAAAGAGACCCGTGGCAAGGGTTCCCCAGAGGCCCCCCATACCATGGACTGCCCACGCATCGAGGCTCTCGTCAAGGCCTTTCCGGATTCTCAAAAGCATCATGCAATAACACAATATCCCGGCAACCGCGCCGATCAAGATCGAGACCAGCGGGGTGACAAAACCGGCCGCAGGTGTAATGGCGACCATACCGGCAATCGCCCCGCTCACCATCCCAAGAGAACTCGGCTTCCCGTGGTACCAGCTGGCAAACATCCATGCAAGCGCACCCGCAGCTGCCGCTGAGTTAGTCGTTACAAACGCGACGGCTGTGCTGCCATTTACCGCAAGGGCGCTCCCCGCGTTGAACCCGAACCAGCCGAACCAGAGCATGGCTGCACCCAGAAGTGCGATAGGAATGTTGTTGGGCTCGAGGGCGTGCTCACCAAAACCGGCGCGGTTCCTGATCACCAGCGCAAGGGCAAGCGCAGAAAATCCCGAGCAGATCTCGACAACGGTACCTCCGGCAAAATCGATCAGCCCCATCTGTTTTGCCCATCCCCCACCCCATGCCCAGTGCGCAAGCGGACAGTACACCACCGTGAGCCAGACAAGCACAAACACGATAAAGGAGGTAAGCCGGATACGCTCGGCTACACCGGAGGTAACGATGGTGAGGGTAACTGCAGCAAAAAAAAGCTGGAATGCCATAAAGATCAGCGGGGGGTAGGTGAGCGTGCCGGCATCCCATCCCACACCATTGAGGCCCAGATAGTTCAGATTTCCGATGAAGCCCCCGACATCCGGGCCAAACGCGAGTGAGTACCCGATCAGCACCCAGTGAATGCTCACCAGCGCGAGGATGATAAAGGAGAGCGCAATCATCGAAATAAAATTCTTCTTCCGTACAAGACCGCCATAGAAGAACCCGACGCCCGGGGTCATCAGCATGACAAGAATCGCCGAGACCATGAGCCAGGTTGTAACACCGGTATCCAACGCCATATCTGTCTCCTGTAAGGGATTATTTTTTACAACCGTACTTATCCGGACATGGCCAACGCTGGCCGCACGTACCATTCCTTCTCAGGGCCGCGTTATTCGCGTTTTTTCATACCTGAAAGGCCTTCCGGCAACCGGGTAATGAACGGTCGGTGGATCGTGAGCGGATTACAAGTCCGCATGATCCCCGGCCCTATGAATATTTATCAGGTTAATAGGTCGCGAGGTACCTGTCCAGCTCCCATGGGTGAACCGCAAGGCGGAATGCATCGGTCTCCGCTTCTGCAATACGTGTCAGAGTCTCAACGACATGCGGGCCGAGCGCATCACAGAGCACCGGGTCTTTCAACAGGAACTGGTGGGACTCGGTAAGGCTGCCGGGCAGCATATCGATCTTCATCTTCTTGCGCTCTTTTGCACTCAGGTGGTAGATGTTGGTGTTCGTCGATTCAGGCGGCATGATCTTGTTCTTCACACCGTCAAGACCGGCAGCGAGCATGCAGGCGAACGTAAGGTACGGGTTGCACATCGGGTCCGGGCTGCGGAACTCGGCACGGGTGCTGTTACCGCGGGCGGCCGGTACCCGGATCAGGGCGGACCTGTTGGTGGTACTCCACGAGATATAGCAGGGAGCCTCATAGCCGGGGACAAGACGCTTGTAGGAATTGATCGTTGGGTTCGCGACACGGGTGATCGCCTTTGCGTGCTTTAAGAGTCCGCCGATGTAGTAGAGCGCGGTGTCGGAGATGCCGTCAGGCGCGTTTGCATCATAGAATGCATTCTTGCCGCTCTTTGAAAGGGAGCCGTGCGTGTGCATGCCGCTCCCGTTGATACCGGCGATAGGCTTTGCCATGAATGAAGCATGCAGGCCGTACTTGAGCGCAATAGCCTTCGTCGCAAACTTGTAAGTCATAACACGGTCTGCAGTGGTGACGGCATCCGCGTACTTGAAATCAATCTCATGCTGGCTTGCGGCAACTTCGTGGTGGGACATCTCGATTTCAAAACCCATGCTGGAGAGCGAGAGCACAATCTCACGGCGCACATCTTCGGCCTTGTCGTTTGGCGCAAGGTCAAAGTAAGCACCCTGGTCGGGGAACTGCGTGGTCGGCTTGCCGTCAACAAGGTTGAACAGGAAAAACTCGAGTTCAGGCCCGGTATTGAAGGTAAATCCCATCTTCGCGGCATCGGCCACGACCTTCTTCAACACGTACCTGGGGTCTCCCTCAAAGGGCTTGTTCCCATAGGTGTATACATCACACATGAACCGGGCGACCTTACCTTCCTGGGGCCTCCAAGGGAGCGTCGTATACGATGCGGGGTCTGCCTTGAGAAGCATATCCGACTCTTCAATTCTCGTAAATCCTTCTATCGATGACCCGTCAAACCAGGTACCTTCGGTTAAGGATTTCTCTGCCTGGACAACGGGGATTGCCGCGTTCTTAGGCATCCCGAGCACATCGGTGAACTGGAGCCGGATGAATCTGACATTGTCCGCCTCAATTTTTTTCAAAAGCTTAGCTACGTCTGCTGACATACTGGAACAGATTTTCCACCCAATCACATTTATATCTACTGAACTCATTTACATGAGCAGATGCTCACATTTTATTGAGGGAATGTTCAAAAGTACTCAGGCAATTCTTCGCTGTGATACTATGTGTGGTATAATCGGCGTCATAGACCGGCGGCGTCAGTGCATGGATGGCTCCGCAATCAGACAGGCACTTTCCATGATGAACGAGCGGGGAAGTGGACAGGGAGCCGGTTACGTGGCGTATGGCATTTATCCGGAATACCGGGATCTTTATGCATTGCACGTCTTCTTTGATAATATCCGGGAGAACAAACCGGCCCTTGATAACATTCTCGAAAAACTGGGAACGGTTGTCCATGACGAGGAGATCCCGACCAGCGATGAGGCAAAAATCCGGAAGGTCCACACGCCGTGGCGATATTTTTTCCGACCTGACCGGAGCCTGATGCCGAAAAGTGCCACACCTGACGACGATATCGTTATGCAGATGATGATGGATGTCAATACCGCCAAGAACGGGACGCTGATCTTCTCGTCCGGTAAAAATCTCGGCGTTTTCAAGGCATCCGGCTGGCCCGAGGATGTCGCGGACTTCTACCGGATTCAGGATTACAAGGGATATCTCTGGCTCGCCCACAACCGCTATCCGACCAACTCCCCGGGCTGGTGGGGCGGGGCCCATCCCTTTAACCTCCTGGACTGGAGTGTCGTGCATAACGGTGAAATCACTTCGTATGGCACCAACCAGCGGTACATCCAGAGTTACGGTTACCAGTGCACCATGTATACGGACACGGAAGTCGTCGCGTATCTCTTTGATCTGCTGGTCCGGAGGCACGGCCTTTCACCCCGGATGGCCTGCAGGGCACTGGCCCCCCCGTTCTGGGACGAGATCGACGGTATGCCCCCAAAGGAGCAGGAGATCAACCGGGCAATCCGGCTTACCTACGGCCCGGCGCTCATGAACGGCCCGTTTGCGATCTGCATCGCAAGTGAGGACTCGCTGGTCGGGTTTACCGACAGGATCAAGCTCCGGCCGCTGATCTCCGGGGAGCTGGGTGACCGGCTGTATATCTCCAGCGAAGAAGCAGCCATCCGGGTATTGGAGCCCGACGTCGAAAATATCACGATGCCGAAGGCCGGAGAGCCGGTCATCGGGAGAGTAATCGCATGAGCATCGGCAGCATCCCCGTGAGATTCCGGATCTCGATCGATCCTGAACAATGCATGCTCTGCGGCCGGTGTATCGAGAACTGTTCGTACGGGGTGTTCCGGAAAGAGGGCGATGCCATAAAGATCAACTCCCGCAACTGTGTTGCCTGCCACCGCTGCCTTGCGTTCTGCCCGAGGGACGCGATCGATATCGTGGAGAAACCCACCGATTACCGGAGCCACCCGGTCTGGACACGGGAGATCCGCGAAGCGATCTTCAACCAGGCAAAAACCGGGAAGATCATTGTCGCTGGTATGGGCAATGTCCTCCCCTACCCGATGATATTCGACCGGCTCGTCCTCGATGCCTGTCAGGTGACGAACCCGTCAATCGATCCCCTCCGGGAACCCATGGAGCTCCGCACCTATGTTGGTAAAAAACCCGCCTCGCTCTCGCTCAGTGAGAAGGCCAATGGCGACGTGGAACTCCTGACAGAGCTGACTCCAAACCTGCAGATCGAGACCCCAATCATGGTCGGCCACATGAGCTACGGGGCGATCAGCCTGAACGCCCAGCTCGCGCTCGCAAAAGCAGTGACAAAAATGGGCACGTTCATGGGCACCGGGGAAGGTGGGCTTCATGAGGCGCTCTATCCCTACCAGGATCACATGATCGTTCAGGTCGCTTCCGGAAGGTTCGGCGTCGATATCAACTATCTCGAACGCGGGGCCGCCATCGAGATCAAGATCGGACAAGGAGCAAAACCGGGAATCGGCGGGCACCTGCCGGGTGAAAAAGTCTGCGCTGATGTCTCCTGCACGCGGATGATCCCTGAGGGGAGCGATGCACTCAGCCCGGCACCTCATCATGACATCTACAGCATCGAGGATCTCAAGCAGCTCGTGCGCAGCCTCAAAGAAGCAACAGAATGGAAAAAACCGGTCTTTGTGAAGATCGCGGCAGTGCATAACGCCGCGGCAATTGCGGCCGGTATTGCCCGGTCCTCCGCTGACGCCGTGGTCATCGACGGGTTCCGTGGCGGCACCGGTGCGGCCCCCCGTGTCTTCCGTGACCATGTCGGGATCCCCGTCGAAGCTGCGATCGCAAGCGTGGACGCAAAACTCCGGGATCAGGGGATCAGGAACGAGGTTTCGCTGATTGCAAGCGGCGGTATCCGTGAGAGTGCAGACATCGCAAAGATCATCTGTCTCGGCGCCGATGCCGTCTATATCGGCACGTCCGCACTGGTCGCGATGGGCTGTCGTGTCTGCGGTACCTGCAACCGGGGGGTCTGCGCTTGGGGCATTGCAACCCAGAAACCGGAGCTGGTCCAGCGCCTCGATCCCGAAACGGCGTCAATCCAGGTCGCGAACCTTATTCATGCGTGGACGGACGAACTGGCCGAACTAATGGGTGCCGCCGGCATCAACAGCATCGAGAGCCTGCGGGGCAACCGTGACCGCCTCCGGGGTTATATGCTCGATGAATCACTGATGAAGGTTCTCGATGTAAAGCAGGTGGGGGCATAACAGGAATGGCTGCAGTACACATCGAGGCACAGGATCTCCCGTACACGCTCCTGAACAAACAGGTCCGCAAAACGGTCGCTGACGGGGCGACCGAGATCGTGCTCGATCATGTCCTCGGCCAGCGGTTCATCGGTGACGGGCTCAGGGGGGACGGGGTCACCATCACCGTGAACGGTGTTCCCGGAGGAGATCTCGGCATGTTCATGAGTGGGCCGACCATCATCGTGAACGGGAATGCCGATCATGCTCCTGGGAATACCATGGACAAGGGTAAAATCATCATCCACGGCAGCGCCGGCGATGCGGTAGCCCACAGCATGCGGGGCGGCAGGGTCTATGTGAGGGACAATATCGGGTACCGTGGCGGTATCCACATGAAGCAGTACAAGGAGAAACGCCCGATCCTTGTGGTTGGCGGTGCCGCACAGGCATTCCTTGGCGAATACATGGCAGGCGGCCTGCTCATCGTACTTGGCCTGAACGGCACCACCCCCATATCCGAGCGGGGCGTGGGGAGCGGTATCCATGGCGGTGAGATCTACGTGCGGGGGACTGTCGAAAGCCGTTATCTCGGTGTCGGTGCGCGGCAGGAGCCCGCGACACCGGAACAGAAGAAGATCATAAGACCCGTGATAGAGGATTTTGCCGGTGCATTCGGCATCAATGCGACACCGTTGCTGGTAGCAGATTTCACCCGGATCGCACCGGCAAGCGCCCGGCCGTTTGCAAACAAGTACACGTGGGAGTGATGGCAATGGCAGCAAAAAGTTATCTCGATTTGAAAAGCGAGGTCTGGGACACCGGCAGGTGTTCCGGGTGCGGCGCTTGCGTAGCGGTCTGCCCGGCAGATGCCCTCTCCTTTGATGAGGGCGAGATGGTGGTCTCACCAAAGAGCACAGGATACTGCAAACAGGCAACCGACGGGGTGAACTGCGGCGCTTGCTACGCGGTCTGCCCCCGCGTGGGTGAACAACCGGCGGAGACGCTCGGCGCCTACAGCAACATTATCTCTGCCAGAGCCGCGTTTGAGATCCCGAGAAAACAGAGCGGAGGGGCGGTCACGGCAATTCTCGCAAACGCCCTTGACGAAGGCCTGATTGACGCCGTGGTCACGGTGACCGAGGACCACTGGACACTCAGGCCATCGTCTGTGGTTGTCACAAAATCCGACGTGCTCATCCAGCAGGCAGGCAGCCGGTACAGCTGGTGGGTTCCCCTCCTTGCCGCGCTCAAGCATGCGGTGGTTGAACGGAAATTCCGGCGGGTTGCCGTGATCGGTGTGCCCTGTGCCGTCCTGGCAGTCGCCCGTATGCGGGCAAGCGAGAACGACCTCCTCGTCCCGTACGCAAAGGCGATCCGGCTGGTCATCGGGCTGTTCTGCACCGAGACCTTCGATTATTCGGCACTCGTGCACGGCAAGCTGCGGAAACACTACAAACTCGAGCCATACGAGATCCGGAAGCTTGACGTAAAGGGCAAACTGGAGATTCTCAAACAGGATGGCGGCCACATGACCGTGCCGCTGGCCGAACTGGAGACCTGCATCCGGCAGGGCTGCCACTACTGCACCGATCTGACCTCGGTGGCTGCGGACATCTCGGCAGGTGCAGTGGGCAGCCCCGCAGGGTTTACCACCATCATCGTCCGCTCACCGGTAGGCAAAGGGTTCGTTGACAGCGCCGTGCGCAATAAAGCCCTCGTGCTCGGCCATGACGTGGATGTTGCCGCCATTGAAAAACTGGCCGGGGTCAAGATAAAGAAAAATACAAAATCCAGATCATAACCCCTGCGCTTTTTTAAAAATGCTTTTAGGCTGTCTCTTCCCTATAGTGTACCGTGCAGGAATGAAGTATCCTCACCGGGTGTTTTTATGAAGATGATCGAAGCAATGATACGGCGTGAAAAGTTTGATGAGATCAGAAAGGCGCTGGACGCGGCCGGGTTTGGCGCGATGACCGTGACTGACGTGATGGGACGGGGACTCCAGAAGGGGGTCCGGCAGGAATATCGTGGCGTCGAATATGTGGTGGATCTCATCCCGAAACTCAAGGTGGAGATGGTCGTGCCGGATGAGGCGGTGGAGAAGGCCATCGACGTCGTGAAGACCGCCGCATATACCGGGAAGATCGGCGACGGGATGATCTTTGTCATGCCGGTCGAGATGGCCCTGCGGGTCAGGACCGGCGAGAAAGAAACATAATACGGTCAAAATGAGATTTTACCCTCAACAACCCGCTGATTTTCATCATTTTTACCTGAACGTCCGGTCATCTGAGTTTCCCGTGAAAATCAGATTGTATCTACAATCAGGTTCGTGCGAGTAAACTTCCTGCCCCGCCGTGCCTCGAAAATGCTGATGCATCTTCTCGATATCGTGGTTCTGATGAACCAGTCAATCCTCGAAGAGGCCCTGCGGCGGGGAGGTCATCGCAAATCTGGTCATATGAACGATTTTCATGATTCGCGGGTGAACCTGATGGGTTCATATCTGTTTCTTCAGAGAGCGGTTTGAACCATTGGCACATAGACGAACAGGAAAATGCGACAGGTTGTACTGATCTCGGGGAATTTTTCATCCCGGCCGAAAATATCGTAATTTTTTAAACTATTCCCCTACATGGGTACTTCGTGCACATTAGGAGCACTACGATTACCGGTCAAATTCACCAGCCTCAACCGTGGAAAGGATCAGACGTTCCTCTGGATACGGATGAGTGGCGAGCAGCGCTCAAAGAAGCTGGCAAGGAACGGGGCAAATTCCTCGTCCCAGCATTCCACTCCCTCGGTCACCCTCCAGTCCTTCTCCAGGGATTGCCGCACATGCCGGCCGAGGCTCACGGAAAGAAGCGCCGGTGAGGAGAGGAGCGCTGCTGCGCTCGTCCATTCGCGGGGGACTTCCGTTTCGTACCGCCCGTCCGTGATATACGGCCCCGGCAGCGACTGGTCATGGTGCTTGTCCCGGAATTTTTCCGCGTTGACACGGTTCCAGAGAGGCGGCCCCATATGGCACCGGACCTTCGGGAGATCGGCAACGAGCATCTCAAAGAGGAAGATGCAACGCTCCGGCCCCATGCGGTAGTGGGCATGGTGGACGATAAAGCCGCTGCGTTCAAGGTGCTCGGTCACCGCGTGCACGCTCCGCTTCAGCTGGGGAACGACAATCTCCTCAATATACGGAGGTGTCCTGAAGGTGACCGCAATGAGGGAAGTGCCCCGGTCCTCCAGCAGGATGGCAAGCTCCTCCCTGCCGATCACCGGGGGATGGGGGATCTCGAAAAATTTTTTGGACGGCGCCTCTGCATACCCCCGCGCAAGTTCGATAAACTCCGCCATCCGGTCAAGGGATACCGCAGCAGCGACGTTGCGCTTCGGGTCGACGGGATCGACAACGACCAGCGGCTCGTCAAATTCCTTTGCGGCATGGTGCCCGATATCGATCACGAGATGCGGACGCCATGCTGATGCGGCCTGTATCAGTTGTGAAAAGCTCCCGTAGTAGAGGATCAGCAGTTCGCAGAGATAACCGGAAAAACCTTCGGTCATCTGGTCCGAACCATAGATACCGCCAGCTTTTGCGAACTGTTTCAGGAGCAGGACATCATCAACAAGACCATTGATCTTTTCCGCGATGAACCGGGTATGGAATGGAGTCCGGTCGACCGCGCTCTGGATGCTGGTCGGGCGGTCGACCTTGTAGCAGGGCACGAGATCCACATCAACGGACCGGATGCACGCGTTGATGTACGGGTGTTCGGCATATTTTTCACAGAACTGGTCCGTGAACCGGCTGGCAACCGCCCGGGCAAGGGCAAGGCCCTCCTTTTCGAGACCTTCACGGGGCATCGCAGGGTCAAAGAGCATGAAGACATCGAGGTCCCGGTCCCCCCTCACCCACGTGTTCCGTGCGACCGATCCCACTACCATTCCCTCCGCGTTCCCGTTTTGCCGGATTGCACCGAGGATATCTTCTGCCACGCCGCAGATCAGGTCGCGCTCCTTCTTTGTCGGGCGGAGATGCCGGGCGAGGATCTCCTCCTCAAGTGGCAGGCGCTTCACCTTACCACCTCAAGCAGGTCTTCATAGACCGGGCCGGTGCCGGTGAGCGTACTCTTTTTCAGTTTCATTCCTGAGATCCTACAGCTGCCATAGCCGGTCGCCTTCAGCAGTTCGAGCTGCCGGAATAACGACGGATCG
>Ga0326727_10007967_pt1 | contig 27372 bp, 27 predicted proteins | sample MB2enrmetagenome_FD_207643 | JGI IMG/M metagenome (GOLD analysis project Ga0326727, IMG submission 207643) | Lab enriched peat soil microbial communities from McLean, Ithaca, NY, United States - MB29MY | ecosystem: Environmental > Terrestrial > Soil > Wetlands > Peat | place: USA: New York...
GGCCCATTCAGCCTGAGAACGTCACCGGCATCTCCGTCGTGCGGCTGCCCCGGAGCCAGCCGCGCTACCTCGCCGTTGCCGCATCGTCGCATATCGCGCAAAAGGGCCGCGAGACGGTGATTGAGTTCACTGTGCCCGCGCACACCCCCGTTGACCGCGTCGTCTTTGATCCGGCAAGCCAGAACACCAATTTCAGTCGCGATGTCGCAGTCAGCGCGACGCCGATTTTGCCCTCTCCAGCGACGAATGCGGACGAGCCTCCGCAATCGCAAGTTTCATTCGGCACTCTTCTTCGCGTCCACAGCACCCAGGACGGTCATCGCATTGACGAAGAACGCATGAGCGTGGATGCGCCCGCGGCGGATTTCAATGATCCCGCAAAATGGGTGGTGACTGTTGAAAACGGAGACGACCGGCCAATCGATTTCAGCTCGGTGCGCCTTGAGATGCTGGAGCGGAAGCTCTGCTTTGAGGCCGCCGGCGCCGCCAGCTACACCCTCTATTACGGCGACCCTGCGCTGGCAGCCCCGCGATACGACTATGCGGCCTTGATTACGCCGCAAGCCGATGCTGCTCAGGCCAGCATTGGACCGGAAACGCCGAATCCCAGCTACACAGCCCGCCCCGACGAGCGCCCTTTCACTGAAAAGCACCCGGCGCTTCTGTGGGCGGCGCTGGTCTTTGTGATTGTGCTGCTGGCCGGAGTTGCGCTTCGCCAGACGAGGCCCCGACAAATCACGCCGTCGTAATGCATCCCGGCAAAGCCGAGCGCCGATTCACAGGATTCAGCCGCCTAAGACCGAGCATGCGCGGCCAGCCACGCCTTCAGGTTCGGCTCCTGCAGGCGGCGCAGCTCGATGCATCCGTCGATGCGTTCGACAGAGTGTTTAAGGGCCACGTCGGAAGCGGGAACCGGATGGGCAGCGAAGAAGCTCGTGACATCGTCGCGAGCCTCGGCGGAGCAGAAGTTCCCGGTGGAACCTACGAGTATCGAGCCCATATCGGTGGTCAACTCCGCCCGAACCTGCTCCCAATGCATCTTGATGAACTTCCACGCCTGTTCGTGGTTCTCGGGGATTTGCAAAGCGATGGAAAATTGGATGGCCGAATCCTGGTTGCGTACATTGCTCGAAACCGAATATTCGAGGGCGCGCTCAAGGAGCGCGGGATTGTCGAACTGGACGAGCAGGCGCAGTGCGTTCTCCTGCTGCTCCGGGTCGGTCGAGGTTTCATACACTTTTTGCAGTCGGTCGAAAAGTGCGGCGTCGCCGTATTCCGCGGCGACCTCAAGCGCGGCCTGTCCAAGTGTGGGATCGACGGACGCAGGATCAGAAAGGAACTGGTCCGCAACGTGGCGCGCCTGGGAAAGAAGATCGGCGTCGTTACCGCGATCGGCAACCAGGGACAAGAGTTGCGCGCGCAGCTCGCGCGTGTTGGGTGAGTCGCCGGGCGCAGGAGGCCCGAGCTTGGCATATTCGGGGGAAAAGTTGTGATAGACCCACGCGCCGAGCGCGTCGCGTTCCTCCTTTGTCGAGGCCACCTGATCGGCGATGACGCCAATGGGACCTGAAATTTCGGAAAGCACCTCTGCGTTGGGATCGGTCTTGAGCGCGGCGACCAGATTCAAATAATCGCCTACGGTGACTTTATTGGCGCGCACCTGTGCCCACTCGTCGCCGGTCAGGCTAATGCGTTCCGTGGGAGTGAGGCCGGTTTCCGCTTGGGAAACCAAAGCCGCGTACTGCGCGGGCGCGTACGCGCTGCGGTAATAGCCCTTGCCACCGGCATTGGCGAAGAAGAGGCCGGACGCGGGAACCGGAAGGCTCGAAGCCGTAGGCGTAATTAACTCGCAGTCCTTTGCGTCCTGAGCGGTCTTGAAGCAAACCGGCAGCGTCCATTTCTGAGCAGGATCTGGCGTGATGCTGGGGCTAAGAAAGAATCGCGTTTGCGTGACCGGAACTTTACCGCCGGCAGGCGCGCCGAAGGCGAGGATGGGCGCGCCCGGCTGCGCCACCAGCGACTCCATGATTTTGTCCACCGGCTTATGGCTGGCGGCCGTTTGCGCGTTCCAGAAGTCTTCGGCCGTCGCGTTCCCGTATTCGTGCTCGGCCAGATACGCATGCACGCCCATGCGGAAAGTCTCCTCGCCCAGGTAGTTCTCCACCATCAGCAACACGTCGCCGGCCTTGCCGTAGGCGATCGAGTCGAACATCTGGTTGATCTCCTCCGGCGTTTCGGCCCTGGCGCGGATGGCGCGCGTGGTGGGCTGTGCGTCGACATCGAGAGTTTCCTCTTCGTCGCCGGCCACGGCCTGCGGAATGTTCCACTCGGGATGCATCGCGGCCACAGGTTTGTTCTCCATCCACGTGGCGAATCCCTCGTTGAGCCAGATGTTGTCCCACCACTGCATGGTGACCAGGTCGCCGAACCACTGGTGCGCCATTTCATGCGAGATGGCGAGGGCTACGTTCTCCTTAGCGCTGATCGGGGCAGTCTTTGGGTCGAGCAGGAGGTCGGTTTCGCGGAATGTGATGGCGCCAAAGTTCTCCATGGCGCCGGCCTCGAAGTCGGGAACGCCGATGAAATCAAGTTTCTTGAGCGGGTAGTGGATGCCGAAGTAGTCGTCGTAGTAGTGCAAGGCGAACTTGGCCACCTCAAGCGCGAAGGGCGTGAGCGCAACCTTGTCGGGCGTGGCGCACACGCGCAGGTCTACACCGTCCTGCTGCCCGCCTGTGCACTCGAAGTCGCCAACCAGAAAGGCGACAAGATAAGTGGACATTCTGGGCGTGGTTGCGAATTCCAGCGTGTGCTTGCCCTCGCCGGGGCCCGGTGTGTCGGCCACGATGGGGGTGTTCGAGATCGCGGTGTCGCCGCCGTCGATCACCAGCGAGATGTCGTATGTGGCCTTGAAGGCCGGCTCGTCGAAGCAGGGAAAGGCGCGGCGCGCGTCGGTGGCTTCGAATTGCGTAACGGCGTAGTTGCGCTTTGCTGTCTTGGACAAATAAAAGCCGCGCAGCTCGTTGTTCAGAATGCCGGTGTATCGGATCTTGATCGTGGCGTTGCCTGCGGGAACGGTTTTCGGGAAGGTGAAGGTCACCTGCTGCTTTTCTGGATCCAGGTTTACCGAGCCAGTCTGCTGCGGCCCGTTGGGGTAGATGGTCACCGACTGGAAGGCGATCTCAATGGCGTTGAGAGTGATGGAGCGCGTGGACTGCTGAATGTTCACGTCGATGGCTTCTTCGCCGGAGAACGTGGCAGCTTTCAGATCCGGCGTGAGCTTCAAGGTGTAATGGGTTGGGATCACCGTGGATGGCAGCCGCTGCGCCGTGGCGTGGCGGGAAACGGTGAAAAAAAGACAGGCAACTAGGACCGCGGCGCCCAAACCGGCGCGCGTGGAAATAAAAGAAATGCAGATTCTCATCGGGAACCTCGAAGGCGGTGATGCGGAGGGGCAGGGCAATTCTTCCAGACCGTATGCGAGAGTACGACTCTGCCGCCCGCGGTGAATCATCGAGCGGCCTATCTTTTGATTTTTGCATAGCGCTAGTCGATTTGCGCCGGCGCCAGCTTAGGCGAAATGGCGTGGATGACAAGAAAGGCCAGCGGGTACGCAAGGCAAGCGATGATAAACAGCGTCACAAAACTGTGCGTTTTCTGAACGATCGCGCCCGCGCTAAACAGCAGCAGCACTCCGCCGAACGCCCCCGTCATGCCGCCGATCCCGGTTACGCTGGCCACAGCGGCCTTGGGAAACATATCGGAGGGCAGCGTGAACACGGTTGCCGACCATCCCTGGTGACCGGCGGTGGCCAGGCCCAACAGCGCCACCACAACCCACAAGTGATGAATGAATGGCGCCGCAAAGATGGGTGCGATGCAGAGGACACAAAGCAACATCGTGCTCTTGCGAGCTTTGTTCGGAGTCAACCCACGGTTGATAAGGGCGCCCGAGATCCAGCCGCCACCGACGCTGCCGATGATGGAGATTCCGTAGGCCAGCATGACCGGAATCTGGCTCTGCGACAAGGTCAAATGGAATGTCGTTTGCAGGTAGGGCGGGATCCAAAAAAGGTAGAACCACCAAATGGGATCGGTGAGGAACTTGGCGGCGGCGAAGGCCCATGCTTCTTTGCACGGCGCCACGCGGCTCCAGGGAACGCTCTCAATCTTTTCGCCGGGATCGCTGAGGATCAGAGCAAGCTCGGCCTTGGAGACGCGAGTGTGCTCTTCCGGCCGGCGATAGAGAATGAGCCAGAACGCCAGCCACACAAAGCCTAAACAACCGGCGACGAGAAAGGTGCCACGCCACGCTTTTGCCGGGCCAAAGATGCTCCATTGGCTGAACAGGGCCACAAAGGCCGTGACCACGACAGGGGCCACCATGTTGCCCACATTGGCGCCGGAGTTGAAGATTCCGGTTGCATACGCGCGCTCGCGCTTGGGAAACCACTCGGCCACGGTTTTGATGCAGGCGGGGAAGTTGGCCGCCTCGCCCAAGCCGAGCAGGAACATGGCCAGCGCGAAGCTGGCGACAGAAAATGCCGCACCCGGCAGCATGGCTGCGATACTCCACATGGTAATGGCGATGGCGAAAGCCTTGCGCGTTCCCAGCTTGTCGGTCAGGCCGCCGGCCACCATCATGGCGATGCCGTAGGCCAACTGAAATGCAACGGTGATGATCCCGTACTTGAAGTCGTTCAGGCCCGGAATGACGTTTTCGAGAGTGTTCTTGAGATTGGCGATCACGGCACGGTCGACGTAGGCAATCACCGTGGCGAAGAACAACAGCGCGCACATCGCCCAGCGCTGGTGCGACATGCGCCCGACAAAAGCTTTATTCGCCGAAGAAGCAAGGGGTTCAGAATCTTGTGAAGGCATTTCGTGCGACTCCGTCTTGGGCCAAGCGATCCGACCAATTATACCGGCCAGATTTAGGTGCAGGTCTGCCGCAGTGCAGCGGAAACGTCATCGCGGAGTCTTTCGGTGCGAACGCAGGGAGTCGAGCAGCAACAGGCAGGCGCCGATGACGACAGAGGAGTCGGCGACGTTAAAGTCGGGCCAGTGATAAGTGAAGATGTGGACCTCGATGAAGTCGACGACCGAGCCGTAGGCGATGCGGTCGTGAGCGTTGCCGAGTGCACCGCCAAGGATGAGCGCGAGAGCGATGGTGGTGAGCGTGATGCGGTCACCCAGGCGCAGCAAGACGATGAAGATGACCAGCGCGGCGGCAAGGGCGAACGCAGCCAGCGTCCAGCGCACGGTGTTGGGCGAGGCGGTATTGGCGAAGAGCGAGAAGGCCGCGCCTTCGTTGGTCCAGTGGGTGATGCGCAGGACACGCGGGATGATCGGGATGGCGCCACCGAGGCGGATGTGCGCGGAGACCCAGGTTTTGGTCAGGCGGTCAGCCGTAATGACCAGCGCGGAGATGAGCAGCAGCCACGGCAATCTGCGAGGCCGGGGCCAGTTCTTTGCCCAGATCACAGGTTTGCCTCCGGCTGTGGCGGGGCGATGCCCATCTCGGTCAAAGTACTCCGGCAGCGACCACATACATTCTGCCAAGTGCCGTAACTCGTGGTGTCGTCCGTATAACGCCAGCAGCGGTTGCACTTTGTGCCAGTGGCGGCAAACGCGACGGCCTTGGATCTTTCCTGCGCGCCGCTATCCGCGTCCACTCCGCGCGCGCCGCGGATTTGCACGGAAGAGACATTAAAAACCTCTGCAAGGGCGTCCATCGAGAACGAGCCGAGGAACGTCGCATCTTCCGGGGCTGCAAGAATCTCAACTTTCGCGTCGAGGCCCTTGCCAATTTTGCCTTGCTTGCGCTCCGTCTCAATTTCGCTGAATACCTCATCGCGCAACGCGAAAAGGTGCTGCCATTCTTCGAGCACTGGAGTCGGGTCTCCGGGATAAATCTCCTCGGGCTTGGGAAACAGCGCGAGATGAACGCTGACCGGGCGGCCTGCGACGGCCGGCAGGTGTTCCCAGACCTCGTCGGCGGTAAAAGTGAGGATGGGCGCGACGAGACGGACCAGCGCTTCTGTGATTTGCCACAGGACTGTTTGCGCGGAGCGGCGCGCCAGGCTCGTGGGGGCGAAGGTGTACATGCGGTCCTTGAGCACGTCGAGATAAAAGGCGCTCAGATCGACGATGGCGAACTCGTTCACCGCCTGATAAACGCGATGAAACTCGAAGGCCTCATACCAGCCGAGGATCTTCTCGGTCAGGTCGCGCGTGCGAGCCAGCATATAGCGGTCGAGCGGCAAAAGCTCGTTCTCGGGGACGCGGTCGCGCGCAGGGACGAATCCGTTCAGATTGCCGAGCAAAAAGCGGAAGGTGTTGCGCAGCTTTTTGTAGAGCTCCGCGCAGCGCTGCATCAGATTCTCGCTGGCGGCCATGTCTTCGCGGAAGTCCACCGAGGCCACCCAGAGGCGCACGATCTCGCCGCCCATGCGGCTGGCGATATCGACGGGATCGACGCCGTTGCCGAGAGACTTCGACATGGCGCGGCCCTGCTCGTCGAGGGTCCAGCCGGCCGTGGCCACGTGGGAGTAGGGCGCGCGGCCGCGCAGCGCCACCGAGGTGAGCAGCGCGGAATGAAACCAGCCGCGATGCTGGTCGCCACCCTCGAGGTAGAGGACTTCGGGAGGATTTGCGCCAGCACCGTTCTGGAAAGCCTTGTACGGAGCGCTCAGATCCGGGTCCGATTCGCAAACGGCCATCCAGCTCACACCGGAGTCGAACCAGACGTCGAGGATGTCGGTTTCCTTGCGGAAAGCTTTGCCGCCGCAGTGCGTGCAAGCCGCGCCCGCGGGCAGCAGCGCGTCAAGCGGAGCCGTGTGCCACGCCTCGGCGCCCTCGCGCTCGAAGAGATCGACAATCTTGCGGTTCAGAGCAGCGTCGATGATGGGCTGATTGCAGCCTTCGCACATGAAAACTGCAATGGGCACGCCCCAGATGCGTTGGCGGCTGATGCACCAGTCAGGACGCGTAGCGATCATGTTCGTAATGCGCTCTTTGCCCCAAGCCGGGTCCCAGACCACCTTGTCGATCTCGTCAATAGCCAGTTGACGGAAGATTTTTTCCTGGTTCTGGCCGAGCTGGATGGGCGTCTCAAGCGAGATGAACCACTGCTCCGTCGCGCGAAAGATGACCGGGTGGTGACAGCGCCAGCAATGAGGATAGGAATGTTCGAGGTCCGAGACGGCCAGCAGCGCGCGGCGCTCCTCCAGCATGGCGACGATGATTGGATTCGCCTTCCAAACGTTCAGCCCGTCGAAGGCGGGCGGCTGGGCCAGATGCCAGGCGGCGGGATCGACGTGAATGTGCCCGCCGGCATCGACGCGGCAGGTGGGGTCCAGCCCATAGCGCTGGCCCGTATAGAAGTCGTCGGCGCCGTGGGAGGGCGCGGTGTGGACAGCGCCGGTGCCCGTGTCGGCGGTGACATAAGTTCCCAGAACACCCATGATGCTGCGCTCCAGAAAGGGATGCTGAAAGGTGACGCGGTCGAGCGCGGCGCCTTTGAAGCGGGCAATGATATCGCTTTGCGAGGCTGGCCGGTCCGGTTTTTCTCTGCTCCGAAGTGCGCAATCCGCGATGACCTTGCCGGCCAGGTCGTTGGCGACAATGTAGACTCCTCCGTCGCAATCCAGCGCCACGTAGTCGAAATCGGGATGGAAGGCCACGGCCAGGGAGGCGGGCAGCGTCCAGGGTGTCGTGGTCCAGATGATGGTGAAGACCTGCCGCCCGGCGAGCGCAGGAGCAATCGCGGCCGGATCGGAGGTGAGTTGGTAGCGCACGTAGATCGACGGGCTGGTGTGGTTTTGGTATTCCACCTCAGCCTCGGCAAGCGCAGTGCGGTCGTGGATGCACCAGTAAACCGGCTTCAGGCCACGGTAAACGAAGCCCTTCTCGAGAAAGCCGTAAAAGGCTTCGAGAGTCCGGGCCTCGTAGTCGCGGGACATGGTTTTGTAGGGCTTGGCCCAGCGGCCAAAGCAGCCGATTCGCTGGAATTGCTCGGTCTGCAGGTCAACATATTTCTGTGCGTAAGCCCGGCAGGCATCCAATACGGCCCCGGCAGGCATCTCCAGCTTTTTGTGGCCCAGCTTCTCGTCGACTTTGATCTCGATGGGCAGCCCGTGGCAGTCGTACCCAGGGACGTAGGGGGCGTCGAAGCCGGCCATGGTCTTGGATTTGACCACGAAGTCCTTGAGGCCCTTGTTGAGGGCGTGGCCCAGGTGGATGGGCCCGTTGGCATAGGGAGGGCCGTCGTGAAGCAGGTAAACAGGGCGTCCGCGGCCGGCTTTGCGCAGCTCTTCGTACAGGCGGAGCTTGGCCCAGCGGGCCAGCCGAAGCGGCTCATTCTGCGGCAGATTGGCTTTCATCGCGAAGGCGGTTTGGGGCAGGGTGAGGGTCGCCTTCAACTCCGGCGCAGGGGACATCGGGACTCCGTTCAAAGATGCAAACTTGTTCATGGATCAGTGTAAACGGAAGAGTGACATTTTTTCCCGGTAACAAACCGAACCCGATCAGCGTCTATTGTTTATGGAAGTCTTGAAGCTCACGGAGTATGAGACTGCGGAGGGCCACCGCGGCAGTGACTTCAGCCCGGGAGCCGAGACAAAAACGGGCGCTGTCAAGCATAATGGATCAATGGGCCTGTTGACGGACGCGCTCGCATCCGGGCAGGCAGGAACGGCCGGAATGGCGCCGGCGAAAAGGCAGAACGATCTACACATGACACCGGAAGAAAAGGACGACCAGGGAGCCGCGCTTCCAGGGACGGGCCACGAGCTGGATGCGTTTCTGGGGAAAGCTTTCGAGGAGAAGCCCATTTGGGTGGGCCTCTGGGAGAGCATCCGGGACGTGTTTTTCCCGGTCAAGTTGCCGCCTTTGCAGCTGACGTCGCAGCCAATTCCTGTGCCCGACCGGATGGCGGTGAAGCCGAATCCGTGGGCCATCGGGATCTCGACGACATTCAATATTTCCGTCTTGCTGCTGGCGATCTGGCTGGGCATTCGCATGGTGAACAACCTCGTGCATCCGCCCATACAAGTGACAGCCATCGATGTGGGCGACTACAACGCGCCCAAGTCCAGCACCAAGGCAGGCGGCGGCGGCGGCGGCGGCGACCGCAGCATGATCGATGCGAACAAGGGCAAGCTACCCGAGAAGATCAAGGATCCGATCACCCCGCCGCAACCGCAGACGATTGAGAAGCCCTTGCTGCCTGAGCCCCCTGCCATCAATGTGCAAAAAGACATTCAACTGCCCGATAACAATATGCCCATGATCGGCATGCACGAGTCGGCGAATGTGACCTTGGCCTCGGCTGGGACAGGCAACGGCGCGGGCATGGGAACGGGATATGGCGGCGGGTTGGGGCCGGGGTCAGGGAACGGATACGGGCCCGGATCCGGCGGCAACGCGGGCGGCGGGTTGTACCAGATTGGCGGCAGGGTTGCGGCGCCGGTGCTCATCCACAGCGTAGAGGCTGAGTTCTCCGACGAGGCGCGGCGCGCCAAATATCAGGGCGTTTGCCTGATTTCGCTGATCGTCGACTCGCAGGGCAACCCGCAGAATATTCGCGTGGTACGCGCGCTGGGCATGGGATTGGACGAGAAGGCCATCGAGGCGATCCGGCAGTACAAGTTCAAACCGGCCATGAAAGACGGCAGGACACCGGTGCCGGTGATGATTACGATCGAGGTGGATTTCCGGCTCTATTGAGACCGGGATCTTTCTACGAGACGGAAAAAGCGGAGCGCCGGTCGCTCCGCTTTTCTTATGCAATCAATTCTTATGGAATCAGCCAATCGCCATCGTCTTCCAGGAGTTCCTTCATGGCGCCGCAATCGGCCGGCGCGTGCGAGCACGGAGCTACGTCAGGGCCATCCACGGCGCGCATGACGGTCACAAACTGCTGATGGGTTTTGAGAGCTTCATCGTGGCATTTCTTGGCCACTGCCATGAGCTGTTCCCAGGTGCCTTCAAGGACCGTTCCCTTGTTCTTCGTCTGATGGTAGAGTCCGCTGGCGTCAATGATCCTGGCCAGGCCGGCGGCGGTATCGCTGGCATGCCGGCCCTTTCCCTTTGGCAATACGCTCAACTCGAGAAGCATAGGTGAAGGTCCCTTTCGTAGTCTTCCTCCTTAGCTGATACATCGTTGGGTTGAGCGAAGCGGTGATGGGAATCACGGTGGGGGTTGTCGGGCATTTCTATACTCATGGCGCGGCTAACGAAAGGGTGGGAAATGGCAGGACCGGCGCTGGTTGAGGTTAGGCACGAGGCAGAAGTCGCCCACCGGGTTTCATTTGACCTGGCGGAACTGACGAAAATGTACGATTTCACAGGGAAAACGGTGGCCATTACCGGCGGCGCCGGCATCCTGGGCAGCGACATTGCGCGCGCCCTGGCCGGTTGCGGAGCGCAGGTGGCCATCCTGGACATCAACGTGGAGCCCGGCAAGGCGCTGGCGGAAAGCCTGGGACAGCGCGGGAGGCAGATTTCTCTCTTCCAGTGCAACGTGCTCGACCGCGACAGCGTGGCGCAAACCGCGCAGGAAGTCGCGGTCCGCCTGGGAAAGCTGGATTGCCTGGTGAACGGCGCGGGCGGCAACAAGCCCCAGGCCACAACCAGCTACGAGCTGAAGTTCTTCGATCTGCCGGCCGACGCGCTGCGCTGGGTCTTCGAGCTGAACATTCTTGGCACCATCCTGCCCAGCCAGGCCTTTGGCAAGATCATGGCGGCGCAGGGCTACGGGACCATTCTGAACATTTCGTCGATGAACGCCTTCCGGCCGCTCACGCGCATCCCGGCCTACTCTGCGGCCAAGGCGGCCGTGAGCAACTTTACGCAGTGGTTCGCCGTGCACATGGCGCAGGAGTACTCGCCGAAGATTCGCGTGAATGCAATCGCGCCGGGGTTCTTCCTGACCAACCAGAATCGTTTCCTGCTGCTCGACAAGGACACGGGCGAGCTGACCGCCCGCGGCAAATCGATCATCGGGCACACGCCCATGGCGCGCTTTGGCGAGCCCAGCGACCTGTTCGGCGCGGTGCTCTGGCTGCTCTCGCCGGCTTCGGAATTCGTCACCGGCGTGGTGATTCCCATCGACGGCGGTTTTTCCGCATACAGCGGCGTGTGAGGGCGCGTGCGCGCCAGCGCCTGAGCGGCGGAACGGACCCGGCGGCTGCATTTTCGTGGAAGTTTTGGGAGAAGTGGCGCGCCCGGAGAGATTCGAACTCCCGACCTACTGATTCGTAGTCAGTCGCTCTATCCAGCTGAGCTACGGGCGCACACGCGTGGGCTTCAGGACGAAGCCCAAGGGACGAACCTCTGTCAGAGTACCAAGGCCAGAGCGGCGGCGCAAGGATCGACCGTCGGCGCAACGCAGGCTATCAGGCCGTCGGCACCCCGGCTGTCTCCGCCTTGGGTGGGGAAATCAGCGGCAGCTCTTCGGTGATTTCCAACCCGGTTTCGCGGACGAGATTGGTGACCGCGGCGGCGTTGAGACGCGTGGCGTCGAACTCGACGCGGAGGGTGCGGGCATTGCGATCGAAGCTCAGATGCCGGATGCCATAGACGTCGCGGACGCGGGCCAGTGCGAGCGCCACCTGCTCCGTGGGCGCTGTGGCGTAGCGATAGTTGATGTCCACCGTGGTCACATCGCCAGAATAACAGTTAGTAATCGCTCCGGACCACGACGAGCCCATGTCCGTTTTCCCCGGCGCCCATTTCGTTGTCATTCACCAACTCAGCTTGATTCGGCCCGGTCAAGGTTAAATGGAAGCGGATGGGAGGGTCGGACAGGCTACCCGGAGGGTGCGCGCGCCGATGGCTGACCTGAAACCTTAAAGTCGTGCCATCGAAGCTCAGGTGGAACATCGGCTCAGGAAGACCAGGAGTCGAGGTCCAGGGGTCGTCCACCGTCTTGCGCATGTGAAGGTAAAAAAGTACCGCTCCGGACAGGCCGCCGCCCTCGTCGGTCACCACGAACGTTACACCTGGTAGCCCGTCCATCTGTCCGCGCCACACGCCAGTGATACGCGAAAGATCCGGTTGTGGAGTCTGCACACTGCCGCTCTGGCCGAAGCCGAATGTCGCGGCCAGCAACAGAACGAATGTCCCAAACACTCTTCGGCTCATCATTGTCGCCTCCAATTGGCTAAAGGCCCTTCACGAGCTCGACCACCGGCGCATCCGCACCGCAGTTGACGCAGTGGATGGTCGCCCTGTCCGGCGCGGTACGCTTCACCTCAAAGCTGGCCACGAAAATCGGCCCATGAGGCTTTTGCATCTTCACCTGAAACGTGAGCGTATTGCCGTCGGCGACGGGATTCATCAACACGTGCGGCTCGCTCGCAATCACCTTTGGCGTTCCGCTTTTGTCGCTCACCATATCCAGCACAACTGTTCCGCCCAATTCGCCCGTATCCGTAGCCAGCGTCAAAGTTCCGGTGGGTTGGCCGCCCACATCGGCGTGCCAGATTCCCACCCAATCTTCATCCGACGCGGTCTGCGCCTCCGCTGTGGCGCACAAAGCAATTGCAAGCACAGCGATCCCAAAACCTCTGCAATTCATGCGCTCCCTCCGTTTTCCGCAAGTGCTGGCTCCGATTCTTACGACTGTTTGTTCAGCGCTATTGCCGCCAGCGAGCCGCCCAGGCCCATGGTCTCCACGGCCGACGAAGGCACAATGACCATCGACCCGCGTTCCTTGATCGCCTCATACAGCATGTTCATGGCGCGCAGATGCAGCGCCACGGGATTGTCTTTGTACGTCGCCGCAGCCGTGGCAAACTTGTCCGCAATCTCCGTTTCGGCAGTGCCCAGAATCACGCGGGCGCGCCGCTCGCGCTCCGCCTGCGCCTCGCGCGACATCGCGTCCTGCAGTTGCGCGGGAATCTGCACGTCGCGAATCTCCACCGATTGCACGGTGATTCCCCAGGGGTTCGTCTTCTCGTCAAGGATCCGTTGCAACTCCTGGCCGAGCATCTCTCGTTCCGCAAGAATCTGGTGCAGTTCGTGCCGGCCGATCGATTCGCGCAAACCGGTTTGTGCGCTCAGTGTGATGGCATCGCCGTAGTTCTCTACCTCGAGGATCGCTTTCTCGGCGTTCCACACCATCCAGAACACAATCGCGTCCACGTTCACCGGCACCGTATCGCGCGTCAGTGTCGACTCTGCCGACACGCTCGCCACGCGCACGCGCTGATCGACGAACTGGTTCAGCGTTTCAATGATGGGAATGATCAGGCAGATTCCCGGCCCGCGCAGGCCGACGTAGCGGCCGAGACGCAGCTTCACGGCCCTCTCCCATTGGCGCACCACCTTGATGGCGCTCAACAAATAAATGCCCATGGCTGCGCCTGCGATTGCTGAGTAGGGACGATGCGTCGCCGCCGTTCCGACGGCGCCGGCTAGTGTGAATGCCAGAAATGCGGCAACAGCCACTGGGTTGGTGTTCTGCAGGCCAATTTTCGCGGTCATACGTTCTCCTTCGGGGCCGGCCCCGTGGGCCACGCCCGTAACTGCTCAAGCAAATCGTCAATCGTGAATCCTGCTGCGCCGGCGCGCGACACCGCGTCAGCTACAATCTGGCTCAACTGCCGTTCCCGCTCGGCGTCAGCGCGCGGCAGCCTTTGCGCGCTGATGAATGTGCCGGTTCCCTGGTGCGTCTCGAGCAGGCCACTCAGCTCAAGCTCCTTGTAAGCGCGCACCACCGTGTTGGGATTGATAGCCAGGTCCACCGCAAGCTGGCGTACCGTGGGCAATTGATCGCCCGCGGCAAGCGCGCCGGAAGCCAGCGCCCCGCGCACCTGGTCGATGATCTGCCGGTAGACGGGAACCCCCGTGTGAAGATCGAGCAGGAAGCGGAAGGGCGGGTTGGAAACGCGGCTCATAGCTGGTGAATCGTTAATGCTCTATAAGACTAGTACACTAGAACTACAGCACTGTCAAGAGGAATTTATCAAAAAAATCAGAGGCTCTTCAGATAGGCGCGGATCTCCGGGCTGGTCCAGTCCTGCGGGCCTACGAACTTGCTGCGGATAATGCCGTTGCGGTCGATGACGTAGGTCTCCGGCCACATATCGGTGTGAAACAGCTTGGCGGCGGACTGGCTGGGATCGCGGACGGTGATGAAGTCTATGTGGTGGCGCGCGATGAAGCTCGAATAGGCGGCGGAATCCTCGTCGATGCTCACGGCCAGGATGACGAGATTGGGTTGGTCATGGTGAAGCTCGAGGAGCGAGGGCAGTTCGACGACGCACGGTATGCACCAGGAGGCCCAGAAATTCAGCAGCACGACGCGGCCACGGTAGCTCGCCAGATGGACGGTGGAGGCGCCGTCGGAGACGGTAAAATCGGGGGCGACCTTGCCGGTTTGGGCGGGATGCGAGCCGCGATTGCACGCGGGCAGCAGGGCTAAGGGAAGCAAGAGCGCCAGGATGAGGCAACGAGGAAACCGCACCTCCTTATAATACGGAGCGAAAGGGCGGGAAGTGAAACGGTGAAGCGCGATGAGCAAGGATGAGCCGGAGCAGCGCGGAACCGGGGGCTGGAAGCCGGTGCTCGGCCTTGCCGATCCGGCGGAGGTCGCGGCTCCGGCGGCGGACTGGCGCGATTGGGCCGGAAAAACCGTGCCGGGAACCGTATTCGACCAGCCCGAGCCCGTGGAATTGATCGAGTTGACGGTGATTGTCCCCGCGCGCAACGAGGAAGATTGCCTGGGCGAGTGCCTGCAATCGCTGGTGAGCCAGTCAGAAGAGATCTTCGAGCTGGGCCACGATTGGGAGCTGATCGTGGTGGATGATGGCTCGACCGACCGGACGGCAGAGATTGCGCGCAGTTTTGCCGGCGTGACGCTGATGCAGGCGGGCAAGCTGGAGCCAGGCTGGACCGGAAAAACCAACGCGGTGTGGACGGCAGCGCGGCGGGGGCGTGGCCGATGGCTGCTGTTTACCGACGCAGATACGGTGCACGAGCCGGGCGACCTTCGCCGGGCGTTGCATGAGGCGGAGCGGCACAAGGTGGGCATGTTGAGCTACTCGCCGCGGCAAATTGTACGCGGACTCGCGCAGCGCTCGCTGATGCCGCTGGTCTTTTGCGAGCTGGCGCTGGCGTATCCGCCGGCCAAGGTCTCTGACCCCGCGCTGCGCATCGCCGCGGCCAATGGACAGTTTTTGCTGGTGGAGCGGGAGGCGTACCGGCGGCTCGGCGGGCATCCCAGCGTTGCCGACAAGGTTCTGGAAGATGTGGAGCTGGCTTTCCTGGCCAAGCGGCGCAAGGTGGGCTTGCGCTTCCGCTACGCCGACGACGCCGTTTCCGCGCGCATGTACCGCAGCACGGGGGCGATGATCGAGGGCTGGACGAAAAATTTGAAGCTGCTCTTCAACAACGCGCTGACGCTGGCGGTTTGGAGAGTACTCGACATTCTTCTGCTCTTTGTACTTCCTGTGTTGGCCTACGAACTTTGGAATGCGCGGCTGGGCGCGCACGGGCTCGAGTGGCTTGGCGCAGGGTGGATTCTGGCGTTGCTGTGGTTGCGCACGCTGTTCCGGTTCTATTCGCGAGTGGCGAAGTCAAACTTCCCCTTTCTGGATTGCGCGCTGGCGCCGCTGGGATTGCCTTTGTTTGTGGCCCTGCTCTATCGAAGCTGGTTTCAGCACCGCATCCTGAAGCGCGTAAGCTGGAAGGGGCGGAGCTACGCATCGTAGGGGAACGGGTCGACAACGACTTTTGAGCGGGTCGAGAAGCGAGCGCGGATTTTTCGATCCCGCGCAAATTCATCTTGGTTCTGTGAAACCTTTGCTAAGCTCTGGAATCTCTTATGTGAGGGGCCGGAATGATTTTTCTGACGCGGCGGGCGACGTTTTCCGCATCGCATTACTACTGGAACGAAGCCTGGCCCGCGGAGAAGAACCAGCAGGTCTTCGGGCGCTGCGCCAATCGCAACGGGCACGGGCACAATTACACGCTGGAAGTGACGGTAGCGGGCGAGCCGGACCCTATGACGGGGTTTGTGGTCGATCTCAAGTGGCTCAAGGACGTAATGGAGCGGGAGGTTTTGGCGGCATACGATCACAAGCATCTGAACCTGGACGCGCCGGAGTTTGCCCACCAGATTCCGACCACTGAGAACATCGCTATTGCGGCATGGCAGCGGCTGGAACCGGCTATCACAGCGGCTGGAGGAGCGCGGTTGAGCAGGGTTCGCGTGTACGAGACGCCGGAAATCTTTGCCGAGTATCGGGGTCCCCACGAACAGGTCTCCGCTCGTGGGGTGAAGGACAGAGGTGAGGCGTGAAAGCGTACTTCGGCCGCCGCTACATGCTCAGCGCCAGCCACCGGCTGCACACCGCGGCTCTCACGGCCGAGGAGAACCGCGCGACTTATGGCAAGTGCAACAACGAACACGGACATGGTCACAATTACGTCGTAGAGGTTCTGGTGGGCGGCGCGGTCGAGGCAGAGACAGGGATGGTGGTGGATCTGGTGGCGCTGGATAAGACGGTGCACGAGCGAGTATTGGATCGGTTCGACCACGCCAACCTGAATCTCGATCCGCTGTTTGTCGATCGCGTTCCCACGACGGAGAATTTCTGTAAGACGATTTTTGCGTTGTTGTACGACGCGTTGCCGGCGGGCGAGCTGGAGCATGTACGCGTGGAAGAGACGGAAAACAATTTCTTTGAGTGTTCGGCGAGAGGATAAGAGACGATGGCGCATCCGATTGCAGTCAGTAGGACCGTTCGGCCCGCGGTTGAAGCGGACGAGGGGCTGAGCTGCTACAGCACGCAGGAGATGTATCGCGAAATCCTGAGCCGCCTGGGCGAGGATCCCGATCGCGACGGGCTGCGCACCACACCGGAGCGCGTGGAAAAGGCAATGGCCTTCCTCACCAAGGGCTACGACCAGGATCCGGCGAAGATTCTGCATGGGGCGCTCTTTGATGTCGATTACGACGAGATGGTCATCGTCAAGGACATCGAGATGTTCTCGTTGTGTGAGCATCACATGCTGCCCTTCTTCGGCAAGGTGCACGTGGCCTATATCCCCAAGGGCAAGGTCATCGGCCTCAGCAAGATTCCCCGTCTCGTCGAGATGTTTGCGCGACGCCTGCAGGTGCAGGAGCGCCTGACGCGTCAAATCGCCGACGCCATTCAGGAGGCAATCGCGCCGCAGGGCGTGGGTGTGATCATCGAGGCGCGGCACCTGTGCATGATGATGCGCGGCATCGAAAAGCAGCACTCGTCCACGGTGACCAGCGCCATGGTGGGCTGCTTCCGCCAGAAGGAGACGCGTGCGGAGTTCCTGTCGCTGGTGCGGCCTGTGGGGACGAACGGGGCCTGATGCAGATGGCGTGCCTACGCCACTCCGCGAGCTATGAGGACGCGCGGGACGTCTTGAAGTGTTGAGGGCGCCAGCAAAATAGCCGCGTGGGCGGCCTTTCTTCGCTTCGTGCTTCAGATCCCTTGCGCGAAGGGCATCGTCAGATACTTTCCGCGCAGCGCGTTGGCTGCGGCGAGCGCCTGATCGAACTTCCGCTTCGCCGTCTGGGCAATCCGGGCTAGCAGTGCGCCGTCTCGTTCCGGATTCAGGACCTCGCGCGCGATCTCATCCAACTGCTGCCAGTCGTGCCAGTCGCCGACGCGGCGCTGCACGTTTCCCAGCGCGTCGACCAAGGCGGCGTCAGTGTCTGCGGAAAGCTGCAGAATGTAACGCAGTTGCTTGACCTTGAGGCGAAAGGCGTGGATGTTGTCTGCGTCGAGCGGCGGCCATTCGCCGAGCTCTCTGGCAACTACCATCGCCGCACTATGGAATCCCTCATGCGGTTGATTGGGAGGAACACTGTCGGATGCGGAGCCCTTTTTGGCGCCCAACACGGATCGGACGAGCCTGGAGTACTCCTTCAGGTTTTGCCGGACAGTATGGTGCCGCCGGCCGAGCGCGCGCTCCAAAACATCGGCGTTTTGCCGGCGCGCGATTTGTAAATGCTCGATGAGGCGGGCGAGGGAATCGCCGGCAGAGTGCCGCGCCAGCCTGCGTGCGTTCGCGATGAGCACATCCATATCGCGCACGCCGCCCGCTGCCTTGCGTATCGGTTCGATCGATTTGAGAAGACGCCGCGATGTCTTCTTCTCCACAGGCTCCAGCACGGCGGCAATCGCCTCTACACGCCGCGCGGTTGTGCGCAGCTTGTGAACCTGTCTGGGCGTGGGACTTCCGGGCAAGCTCTTGAGTGATCTTCCCAGCTCACGTAACGCCTTTCGCGCGCGTTCCAGTTCGTCTGCCATCTCTTCCTAGCTTGGAGCGTTCCGGCCCGGGTTGGCAAGCGTAGTGCCGGCGGCTAAAGTGATGATGTGAACGGGCTTCTTGTAATCGACAAGCCGGGCGCGATGACCAGCCACGATGTGGTGAACCGGTTGCGCGGGATCACCGGAGAGCAATCGATCGGCCACCTGGGCACGCTGGACCCGATGGCCACCGGCGTGCTGCCTTTGCTGATGGGCAGATTCACCCGGCTGGCGCAGTATTTTTCCGCCGCGCAGAAGAGCTATGCCGGAGCGATCCGGCTCGGATTCGCGACGGATACCTACGATGCCGATGGCGAGCCTGCTGGGCCGGACCGGTGGCCGGAATCAGCGCAGGGCCTGACGCTGGAGCGGGTACGCACGGCAGCCGAGCGCTTCCGGGGCGAGATGGAACAAATGCCGCCGCCGTTTTCCGCCAAGAAGATCGGCGGCCAGCCCGCGTACAAGCTGGCTCGCGAGGGCAAGCTGGTGGTGCTGAAGCCGGCTCGGGTCCGAATCGATGCGTTTGAGATTGTGGCCATCGAGGGCGCAGAAGCGAGTTTCACCATCGACATCAGCTCCGGGGGGTACGTGCGCTCGATTGCCCACGAGCTGGGGCAGGATTTGGAATGCGGAGCGCACCTGAACCGCCTGAGGCGCACGCGGGCCGGAGCGTTCACGCTCGCCGACGCGCACACGCTTAAGGAACTGGAAGCGCTGGCCGGGGATGCCGAGGCGCTGGAGGCCTTGTGTGTGCATCCGCGCACCCTACTGCCGGAGATGCCCGCGGTAACCGGTGACAGCGTGGCTTTGGGCAGGTTGCGCAACGGGGCACAGGCCAATCTGCCGGAGTTCTCCACGGCCCAGCTGGTAAGAGTCTTTGCCGGACCACGCGAACTGGTTGGCATCGCCCGCAGGGTTGCCGGCACGCTGTTTCAGCCGGTGCTCGTGATGGGGTGAGAGCAGGGAACAGGAAATATGGAGTAGGGAAGAGGGAAACCCTGTTCCGCAAACTGCCGTCCGACCTGTTTCAGTGCGAAAGTGAACAACCGATCAGCATTGACTGGGCCCTGAGGTTAGAAGGTTCACACACACAATCGCCTACTCCCTACTCCCTGTCTTCCCCCATTTTCCTCACTCCGCCCTCACCCCCCCGGCTTAGACTGGAGTTTCGCTGTCTTTCTTATAAGGAGCAGACCTGCCATGCCCTACCCCACGGACTATCGCTATACTCGCGAGCACGAATGGATCTCGGTCGACGGCGCCATCGGCTCAGTCGGCATCACAGACTACGCGCAGAACTCCCTCGGCGACATCGTGTATGTCGACGCGCCCAAGGTGGGCGATTCGGTCACGGCCAACGCCACCTTCGGGTCGGTGGAGAGCGTGAAGGCCGTCAGCGACCTCTTTTCGCCCGTCAGCGGCAAGGTCACCGCGGTGAACGAGGAGCTGAAGACCGCGCCGGACAAGATCAACCAGGACCCGCACGGCACATGGATCATCAAGGTCGAGCTCTCGAACCCGGCCGAGCTCAATAAGCTGCTCGACGCCGCGGCGTATGAGGCGTTTATTGCGGAAGAGACGGGGAGTTAGAAGCCAGGCAATGCGCTACCTTCCGAAATCGGACGAAGAACGCAGGCAGATGCTTGCCGAGATCGGCGCGAAGTCGATCGACGATCTCTTTTCGAGCATTCCGGCCGAGTATCGCCTCGGCCGCGACCTCGACGTTCCGCGCCAGCAAGCGGAGAGCGAGATCGTGGCCTACTTCCGCGCCGCCGGGCAGAAGAACGCAACGGATTACGCCAGCTTTCTGGGCGCGGGCGCCTATCGCCATTACCGGCCGGTCATCATCGACGCCCTCGTGCAGCGGGGCGAGTTTCTGACCAGCTATACGCCTTACCAGGCCGAGATCACGCAGGGAACGCTGCAGGCCATCTTCGAGTTCCAGACCATGATCGCCGAGCTCACCGGCATGGACGTGGCCAACGCCAGCATGTACGACGGGTCCACAGGAGCCGCAGAGGCGGTGCTGATGGCCATGCGTGTCACGGGGCGGCACAAGGCTGTGGTAGCTTCAACAGTCCATCCCGAATACCGCGAGGTGCTGCACACCTATTTGCGCTACCGGGAGATGCCCACTGCGACGATCGGCTACGACGCTGAGACTGGCCGCATCGATCTTGCCGCTCTGGATGCCGCGATTTCCGCAGAAACCGCAGCCGTTCTTGTCCAGAGCCCGAACTTCTTCGGGGTCATCGAAGATATTCCGGCCATTGCGGCCATCGCTCATGCAAAAGGCGCGCTGCTCATCGTGACGATTGCCGAGGCAATTTCGCTGGGCGTGGTCCGGCCGCCTGTTGAGGCCGATATTGTGGCCATGGAGGCGCAATCGTTCGGCGTGGCGCTCAGCTATGGAGGGCCTTTCTGCGGCGTCATCGCGGCCAAGGAGCAATATGTGCGGCAGATGCCGGGCCGCCTTGCGGGCCAGACCGTCGACGGGACAGGGAATCGCGGCTTCGTGCTGACGATCGCCACGCGCGAGCAGCACATTCGCCGCGAGAAGGCAACTTCAAACATATGCACCAACCAGGCGCTTGTCGCGCTCATGGCCACGATCTTTATGGCCGTTTACGGCAAGGATGGCATGCGCGAACTGGCTGGGCACAATTTGGCCAAGGCCGATTACGCGGCGAAGACGCTGGCCGCACAGCCGGGAGCGAAGCTGCGATTTACTGGCGCGCCGCGCTTCCATGAATTTGTCTTGCAAACGGACGAGTCGCCGGAAACATGGAGCAAGCGGCTACTCGAAAACAAAATTGTCGGCGGCATCGAGCTGAGCCGCTGGTATCCCGAGTTGCGCAAGTGCACGCTCTGGTGCGCGACGGAAGTAGTGACGCGCGAGCAAATCGACACCGCGGCCAAAGTGCTGGCTGCGCAGCCGGTGGAGGCGTAGGAGCTGGCAATGACCAAGCAGACTTATCCGCCGCGCATAATGTACATGGAATGCAAGGGCGGAGGCTTTGTAGATTTCGGTGATTACGGTGGCCAGGTGAGTAAGGGCGGGGGACTTCACGGTTCCGCCCGGATCGGTAGGGTCACATTCAGCCGCACAGGTTCAACGCTTCACTACGGTGGCAAGTCGTTTCAAAGTTTGAAAGGCACCGGGTTTAAAGCGAATTACTATTGCGTGGAAACCGGAGAGCAATATTGGATCTCTGGGCCGCGTAAGGATGGAACTGATCGGCTTTACAAAAGCGATTGGCCGGTAGAGATTGACGAAGATGTCCGTGAGGAGTACTGGACAGAAATTCGTAAAAGACCGGAACTGAAAGACCATACGAGCACTTCGTTATCAACCACAAAACGGCCAAATGCAACTTCGCTGACACGGTTGTAAACAAGAAGAGGCAGATGAGCACAGGACAAGATAACCCCGGCCCCCGCACCCTCGGCAAGGTCCGCGAGCACCCTACGCAGAACGAGGCGCTGCTTTTCGAGAAGTCGTCGCCGGGCAAGCGCGCCTATAAGCTGCCGCCGCTCGACGTGCCGACAGTCGACTCCGCAAAGCTGCTCGGCGCGGCGCACCGCGACACGCCGGGCCTACTCCCCGAGCTGAGCGAGATCGAGATCATCCGCCATTTCACGCGGCTTTCTACGTGGAACTACGCCATCGACCTTGGCATGTATCCGCTCGGTTCCTGCACGATGAAGTACAACCCGCGCGTGAACGAGTTTGTGGCGCGCATCGAGGGACTGGCTGAGGCGCACCCCTACCGGCCCGAATCACTCGCCCAGGGAATTCTCGAAATCTTCGATCTTCTCCAGCGCTGCCTGCTCGAGATCACCGGCATGGATGCGATCACGCTGCAACCGGCCGCCGGCGCGCACGGCGAGTTCACCGGCATCCTACTCACGCGCGCCTGGCACGAGTCGCAGGGCAATCCCCGCAAGAGAATTCTCATTCCCGACTCGGCCCACGGTACCAATCCGGCGACTGCGGCCATCTGCGGCTACACGGTCGAGAATCTCAAGTCGAACGCCGACGGCGGCATCGATCTCGACGCTCTCGCGCGGCAAGTGGACGAACAAACCGCCGCGCTGATGTTGACCAATCCTTCGACGCTGGGCGTCTTCGAGAGTCAAATTCACAGAATCGCCGACATTCTGCACGCCAAAGGCGCGCTGCTCTACATGGACGGCGCCAACATGAACGCGCTGGTGGGCAAAGTGCGGCCGGGCGACTTTGGCGTGGACGTGATGCACATGAATCTGCACAAGACCTTCTCTACGCCGCACGGCGGCGGCGGACCCGGCTCCGGCCCCGTGGCTTGCAAGGCATTTCTCGAGCCGTTTCTCCCTATCCCAGTTCTTGTCCGAAACGAGACCCGTGCGGAGCACTGCCCTGATGCGGGAGATTGGGAGGACACCAATGCCGAGCCGACGGCCGACGGATGCCCGCCACTCTTTCGCGCACCCGTGCTCAAGCCGGATGGCGAGCGTGTAGGCGATTCGGAGCCATTGCCGCTTCATCCACTCGGCGGGCCGCTGCGTTGGAGCTACAACCGCCCGCAATCCGTCGGCCGCGTGCGCGCCTTCTACGGCAACCCCGGCATGTTTATCCGTGCGCTCGCTTACATCCTGGCCAATGGCCCTGACGGCCTGCGCCAAACCACGGAAGACGCGGTGCTGAACGCCAACTATATTCGCAAGAAGCTCGAAGACCTGTACGAGCTGCCCTACAAAACCGCCTCGATGCACGAGGTGGTCTTCAGCGACAAGCGCCAGGCGGCTCTCGGCGTCAAGACCGGCGACATCGCCAAGCGGCTCATCGATTACGGCTTCCATCCCTACACCGTCAGCTTCCCGGTCATCGTGCACGGCGCACTGATGATCGAGCCAACGGAGAGCGAGTCGCGCGAGGAGCTGGACCTGTTCATCGCGGCCATGCGCTCCATCGCGCGCGAAGCCGAGGAGAATCCCGAGCTCGTCAAGTCCGCGCCACACTCCACGCGCGTCTCGCGGCTCGACGAGGTGCAGGCGGCGCGAAAACCCATCCTTCGCTGGCGGCCGGCGAAATAGGAACCAAAACCGCCATATGCCCCGCCTCGCCTGCTGGCTACACTCGTCTCAAGAATGGCCAGCACTTCTCCAACCCCGGCATCGGGCTATCGCGGCCGGCTGGCCCCCTCGCCCACGGGCTACCTGCATATTGGCCACGCGCGCACCTTCTGGACGGCATTCCAGCGCGCGCGCGAGGCCGGCGGCACGCTGGTGATGCGCATGGAGGACCTGGATCCTGATCGCAGTCGCCCCGTCTACGCTGAGGCGGCACTCGAGGATCTGCGCTGGCTCGGAATCCGTTGGCAGGAGGGCCCCGACAAGGGCGGGCCATTCGCTCCTTACCTGCAGAGCAAGCGCCACGCCATCTACCTTGACGTGTGGCGCAAGTTGCTGCGCACCGGGCGTCTGTTCCCCTGCCGTTGCTCGCGCAAGGATCTGGAGACCGCTCTGGGCGCGCCGCACGAACGGGCGCAGACGGCGCACGGAGGCGGGAAGTTCGACACGCTGGACGACGAGCCGCTCTATCCTGGCACTTGCCGGCGATTCATGGGCGGAACGCCGCGGCTGCCCGGCCCCACAGCCAACGAGCCCGAGATGCCGGACAACAGCAACTGGCGCTTCCGCGTCCCCGACGGCGAGGTGATCGAGTTCGTCGACCAGAACCTCGGCCCGCAACGCTTTGTGGCGGGCGAGGACTTTGGCGACTTTGTGGTGTGGCGGCGCGACGGCGTGCCCAGCTACCAGCTTGCCTGCGTGGCCGACGATGCGGCCATGGGCACCACCGAGGTCGTCCGCGGCGCGGACCTGCTCAAGTCCACCGCCCGCCAGATTCTGCTCAATCGCGCCCTCGGCTTCTCCAACCCTGCCTGGTACCACTGCCGCCTGGTGGTGGACCACAACGGCAGGCGTCTGGACAAGCGCCATGACGCTCTGAGCCTGCGCGCCCTGCGCCAGCGCGGGCTCACGCCTATGAACATCCTCTCGGCGGAGCTGCCGGTCGAGATGTAAGAACGCATTCAGGCTGGCGTCAGACAGCGGCGGGTGCGCTGCGTCCGGACGGTGCCATGCTTTACCATCGTTGACGAGAGAAAAACTCCACCGCGCGCGTATCGCGTCACGATTTACCCGAAAACAGTCTGTCCATAGGCGCCTTGGAGCGCCAGGCGGTGCGGTTGTTTGGGGAGGGCCAGGACCTTTTTCGCGCTGGGAGAGGCGATTTCGCAAGCCACTCGACCGTCTGCCATGCACAAAGCGCTGAACCATCCATTGAACCCGTTACGCAGTGCGCCGAACCTGCTCACGCTTTTGCGCATCTGCATGGCGCCGTTCCTCGTGGCCGCGATCCTTGAGGGGCACTACCTGCTGAGCTTCAGCATCTTTGTGGCCGCGGGATTGACCGACGCGCTCGACGGCACATTGGCGCGCGTGCTCAAGCAGCGTTCCATGCTTGGCCATTATCTTGACCCGGTGGCCGACAAGCTGTTGCTCAGCACGCTTTTCCTGGTGTTGCTGCATAAGGGCTTGATGCCCATTACGGTCACGGTTCTGGTCTTCGGCAGGGATGTGGGCATCCTGCTGGTTGCAGCCATCCTCTACGCCGCAGTGGGGCGGCGGGAATTTCATCCCAGCATCTTCGGCAAGGCGAACACCCTTGCGCAGATCGCCGCCGTGGCTGCGGTGCTGCTGCATCAGATCACGCCGGCGTATTGGGTCGCTGTAACCCGTAAAGTGGCGCTCGACCTCACCATCGTATTCACGGTGATCTCGGGCCTGCATTACGCGTGGCTCGTCTCGCGCCGCACGGCCGCACCGGCGGCCAATGGAGCCGTCGCCAAGTAGAGGATGGGCTGGGAGGCCGAGTGGCCGTCTGGACCCGCGCGTTCGCGCCAGAGCTTCTTATCGTCCCTAGGAATCGTCCGGGAGATCTTCCGTTCCAGCCGTGTCTTCAATCTCCATATCGCGAAACTCTTCGGAATCGAAGATCTCGCCACATTCCAGGCACTCGACATATTCGGTGTCGTCGTGCCGGGAAACGATCCGGACCTTGGGGTGTCTGCAGGCGGTTGCCATCGTTCTTAGGGCCTGGTGAAATTACAGCAATTCCTGAGTCGCCATGCCCATTCCGGGTGGGTGAGAAGCCGCCGCGCCGTGATGGACGGGGCAACCTGAGAATCCGGGCTCCGGGGGGACAGCCGCTCGGGAATTGCCATAAGTGCTCTTTCCGCCAGATTGTAGCCGTCTTTTCTCCGATTGCAAACCGATTTTTGATGAAACCTCGGGCTTGGCGCCCAGGTCTTCCGCTGCCCGGGCCGGGCAAACGCCGACTTGAAGGCGAATTCAAGCGGACGTATACTAAATACGGACCGAACCAGTCGTATATTGCATGCTAAAGCTCACCAAAAAAGCGGATTACGGGCTGATGGCGCTCAAGTACCTCGCTGAGCACCCCGAGACGCCTGCCCTGAGCGCCAAAGACGTCGCGGATGCCTATGGGATTCCCGCCCAGCTTCTGGCCAAGATTCTGCAGCGGCTGACCAAGGTGGGGCTTTTGCGCTCCCATGCCGGGATGAACGGCGGGTATGCTCTGGCCCGGGACGCGCGCCAGATCTCGGCCTTCGAGGTGATCCACGCCATCGACGGGCCTCTGTTCATCACCTCCTGCTTCAAGGGCGCAAAGTCTTGCGACTTAACCCCAAGCTGCACCATTAAAGAACCCCTGGCGCGCGTCAATGAGACCATCGCCGGGGTTCTGAAGAGCATCAGCATCCACGACCTCGCGGAGCATGAACACGCGGCTGGGAAAGCCCACGACGCGCAAGGGCTGGTTTCGTTGACGCTGTAGAGCGACAGTCGCGGCGCGGCAGGCGGAAGAAGAGTTTCGGATGGGGACCAAAATGGGCACGGACGCGAATCAAGTGGAGGCGCCGGCAGGCGTGAAGCTGCCCATCTACATGGATAATCACGCGACCAGCCCGCTGGATTCCCGGGTGCTGGAAGCGATGATGCCTTACCTCACCAGCAAGTTCGGCAACGCCGCCAGCCGCAACCACTCCTTTGGATGGGAAGCCGAGCAAGCCGTCGACACCGCTCGTGAGCAAGTGGCCAGAATGATCGGCGCCACGGCCAAAGAGATCATCTTCACCTCCGGCGCCACCGAAAGCGACAACCTGGCCATCAAGGGTATCGCGGAGATGTACCGCGAGCGCGGCAACCACATCATCACCCAGGTCACCGAGCACAAGGCGGTGCTGGATACCTGCAAGCGCCTGGAAAAATACGGCTATCGCGTCACCTGGCTGCCGGTAAAGGCCGACGGCATCATCGATCTCGAAGACCTGAAGCGCGCCATCGACGACAAAACTATCCTGGTCACCATCATGGCCGCCAACAACGAGATCGGCGTGCTCCAGCCCATCCGCGAGATCGGCAAGCTGTGCCACGAAAAGGGCGTGCTCTTCCACACCGACGCGGTGCAGGCCGTGGGCAAGGTGCCGTTCAACGTGATCGACGACCATGTGGATGTGGCCTCGATCTCCGCGCACAAGATTTACGGCCCTAAGGGTGTAGGCGCGCTCTATGTGCGTCGGCGCAATCCGCGTGTGCAGATCGCTGCGCAGATCGACGGCGGCGGCCACGAACGTGGCATGAGATCCGGCACGCTGAATGTCCCCGGCATCGTCGGCCTCGGCAAAGCCTGTGAGATTGCGCAGAACGAGATGGCAGAAGAGGCCCGCCGGCTGCAAGCCCTGCGCGACCGGCTCAAGGCGAAGCTTGAATCTGAGTTGGATTACGTTCATGTCAACGGGTCGATGGAACATAGATTGCCGGGCAACCTGAACATGAGCTTCCTTTACGTCGAGGGCGAATCGCTGTTGATGGGTATCAACGACGTTGCTGTTTCGAGCGGCTCGGCTTGTACATCGGCCACGCTCGAACCCTCCTACGTGCTGAAAGCTTTGGGACTCGGCGACGACGTGGCGCACAGTTCGATCCGCTTCGGGCTCGGCCGCTTCAACAC
>Ga0326727_10007968_pt1 | contig 27368 bp, 27 predicted proteins | sample MB2enrmetagenome_FD_207643 | JGI IMG/M metagenome (GOLD analysis project Ga0326727, IMG submission 207643) | Lab enriched peat soil microbial communities from McLean, Ithaca, NY, United States - MB29MY | ecosystem: Environmental > Terrestrial > Soil > Wetlands > Peat | place: USA: New York...
GGGCGCGTCGACCGCCCGTCTTACCAGCACGAACAGCTCGTGCGCCATGGCCAGAGCATCCAAATCATGTGGCTGCACAGCTTCGTGTTCTTCGGCAGCGCTCATCGCCTGCTGCTGCAAATCAAAGAGATTGTCGAGGGGCAGAACGGTTCCTGCCGGAGCTTGATTCTCGACTTCCGGCAGGTGCTGGGGATCGATTCGTCGGCGGTGATGAGCTTCGTCAAGCTGCGCCAAATAGCCGATCGCGAGGGCTTCGAAGTGGTGCTGTCCGCGGTTCCGCCGCAAGTGGAGCGCGCCTTGCGCACCGGTGGGCTGCTCGGCGACGGCGACAATTCTACTTGCCGCGTCTTCCCCAATATCGACAGCGCGCTTGAATGGTGCGAGGACAGACTGCTGACCGAGATCATGACTCGCGAAGAAGCCTTGGGGTCGGCGGACGAATGGCTAACTCGCGAAATCGGCAGCGCGCCATTGTTCGCGCGACTTGCTTCCTACCTGAAGGTGGTCAAGTATCAGCCGGGCGACCTGCTAATTCAACAAGGCGATGCTGCTGACAGCCTGTATCTGCTCTATGCAGGCCGTGTGACGGTGTTACTCCGAACCCCGGAGGGCGCGGACTTGCGCCTGCGGAGCATGGTGGGACGCACGATTGTCGGCGAAATGGGTCTGTATCGGGCCCTGCCTCGCGGCGCCTCGGTGCGCGCCGATCAGCCGACGATTGCTTATCGCCTCTCGCTTGAAGCCATGACGCGGATGGAACACGATGATCCCACGCTGGCGTACGCCTTCCACAAAATGGTGATTCGCACCCTTGCGGAGCGACTGGATTTTGCCAATCGGGAAGTGGCCAGTTTGCAGCGCTGAGCCAAGTTGGCATGAGCAATCAGACCTCCACTGTCGCCGGAATCTCTTGTCAACAGGGCGAACCTCGCGTGGACGACGGTTCTTGCTTTCCTGCGGTTCGATACGGTTACCTGCCAAAATTCAGAGAGAGTGCAGATCTAGTCACCGGGATGTCACACTGACACTTTGCCTCTTGCAGGCGGAGAGTGCCGGGAGTATCTTGCTTGGTGGGGGATAAGTGTTCGACCTTAAGGCAATCAACTCAAATGAAATGAAGAAGAGGAGGCGTACTATATGCCAATCACGGCTGTAGTCGAGAAGAACGCATATGACTCAGCGATGGAGAACTTTGACCTCGCAGCAGATGCGCTGGAACTCGACGACAATGTGCGAAATATGATCAAGTATCCCGAAAGGGTACTAACCGTCGTCTTGCCAGTACGGATGGACAACGGGAAGATTCACTGTTTTGAGGGGTTCCGCGTTCAACACAGCACGGCGCGCGGCCCTGCCAAAGGGGGCATCCGCTATCATCCTAATGTTACAGTGTATGAAGTGAAGGCCCTCGCAACCTGGATGACGTGGAAGTGCGCTGTGGTAAACATCCCGTTTGGGGGCGGGAAGGGTGGCGTGACTTGTAATCCAAAGGAGATGTCGCAAACCGAGATCGAGCGACTCACTCGCCGCTACGCCAGTGCGATTCTTCCCCTCATCGGGCCAGCCCAGGACATTCCTGCGCCGGACGTCTATACCAACTCCCAGGTCATGGCTTGGATCATGGATACCTACAGCATGACCAAGGGGTATCCGATCCCGGGCGTGGTCACGGGCAAACCCATCGCCCTGGGAGGCTCGCTGGGCCGCAACGAAGCGACCGGGCGCGGCGTCTTCAACACGCTGGAGTCAGCCTGTGAACACCTGGGAATTCCGATGAAAGGCGCGAAAGTGGTTGTCCAAGGGTTCGGCAATGCAGGTTCAATCGCGGCGCACTTGCTGGACAGCAATCAGGCTTACGTGATCGGGGTCAGCGATTCCAAGGGTTGCATTTATAACCGGGATGGCATTGACATTCCGAAATTGATGTTGCACAAGGAGAAGACCGGCTCGGTGGTCGGGTTCCCGGCTTCCGAGTCCATAACTCCAGAGCAATTGCTGTCTTTGGAGTGCGACATCCTGGTTCCGGCCGCGCTGGAAAACGCCGTTCACGGCGAGAACGCTCCAAGCATCCATGCCAAGATTATTGCGGAGGCGGCCAACGGCCCGTTGACCCCCGAGGCGGACAGAATCTTGGAGGCCAAGGGCGTTTTCATCATTCCGGACATCCTTTGCAACGCCGGTGGTGTGACCGTCTCCTACTTCGAATGGGTCCAGGACGAACAGCACCTGTTCTGGGAAGCCCAGGACGTTTACAACCGCCTGGAGCGCGTCATGAAGACCAGCTTCAATGACGTGCTGAAAATTCACCTGGTTCACAAGGTGGGAATGCGGACCGCCGCCAATATGCTGGGCGTCAGCCGCGTTGCCGAGGCCACCAAACTGCGTGGCCTCTATCCGTAAGGCAAGAGCCTTTTTATCTGGAGCCGGGGGCTGGATGGCAGCTCCCGGCTTTTCTTGCGTGGGCAAATGAAATTCTTGGGGGCCATATGAAGGTTGGGGAAACAGAAAAGGAACTGAGCGTTTATGAATCTATGGCAGCGCGATTCGACGTGGCCGCCAGCAAGCTTCAATTGGACGAAGGTCTGAAGAAGTACCTGCGTTGCCCAAATCGGGAAATCATCGTGCACATTCCTGTGGCGATGGACAACGGAGAGCTCAAGGTTTTTGACGGCTACCGCGTGCAGCACAGTATTGCGCGCGGGCCTTGCAAGGGTGGCGTTCGCTACTCGCCGGATGTGACGCTGGACGAAATTCGAGGCTTGGCCGCCGAAATGACCTGGAAGTGCGCGGTCGTCAACATCCCCTTTGGCGGAGCCAAGGGCGGTGTTGTCTGTGATCCCTCCCAGCTCTCCATGGGGGAGTTGGAGCGCATTACACGGCGCTACACGGCGGAGATCCTGGATTACATCGGCCCGGAGCGCGACGTGCCCGCGCCAGACATGAACACCAATGAGCAAACGATGGCCTGGATCATGGACACCTACTCGATGCACGTCCGCCATACGGTGACGGCGAGCGTCACGGGTAAGCCGCTCGATTTGGGCGGCTCGCAGGGGCGGCGCGAAGCCACCGGCCGTGGCTGCATGATCGTTGCGGACGAGGCTCTAAAGCACTTTGGGTGGAAAAGGGAATCCACTCGGGTGATCGTCCAGGGATTCGGCAACGTCGGCTCGCAGGCTGCCCGCTTGATGCACGAGGAGGGTTACAAGATCATCGGCGTTGCCGACATTGCGGGCGGAGTTTTCAATGCCCACGGGCTGGATATCCCTGCCCTGCTCGAGTACGTTGACGAAAACAAAACCGTGAAAGGCTTCCCTGGGAGCGAAAGCATTGGAACGCAGGAAATCCTGGAACAGGATTGCGAAATGCTGCTGCCCGCCGCCACCGAGAGCGTCATCACAAGCAAGAACGCTCATAAGATCAAGGCGCGCATCTTGGTGGAAGGCGCTAACAGTCCGACGACCCCACCTGCGGACGATATTCTGTTTGACCGCGGCGTCTTCGTCATCCCCGATATTCTGGCGAACGCCGGTGGCGTGACGGTCTCCTATTTCGAGTGGGTGCAGGACCGGGAGGGATACTTTTGGGAAGAAACCGTGGTGAATGACCGCCTGAAATCCATCATGGTGGCAGCCTTCAACGAGGTGGTGCATTACGGAGAAAAGCACCACGTCAACAACCGCATCGCCGCTTACATGGTGGCCATCGCCCGCGTTGCCTTCAGCCTCAAACTGCGCGGCATTTATGCATGAAGCGGATCTGAGGTCGAGTGGATTCTCATCTTTCCCACTCTTCCCACTTTTTGAGGTGTTGTGCGCGAGCGACATCGCTTTCTAACTTGTTTTCAATGAGTTAGAAGAGCACCGAGAGGGATCCGGGCGTTCGCTGAGTGTGGCATTGTGACACACTTGGCGGTTCGACCCTTCAATAGTACGCTACACGAATAGACTAGGCTCGCCCAGCGCAAAAAACAACTTGGGAAATTCTTCCCCCGTCAGCCGGCGGGCTCAGAATGACACGCGTTGGCGGCTCCGCCGCGCGAGCTCCTTCTCCAATTTTCCCAGGGCACCCTGGGCCAAGGCAATTTGACGTGCAACTTGCCGGGGAGCGGTGCCGCCCAGAACATTTCTGCGATTCACCGCTCCCTCAGGGGAAACTGCGACACGGCGCAGCTTCGCGTCCCAAGAGGGTATGAAGCGTTGTGCTTCGGCAGCGCCCAAATCGGCAAACGTGCGCCGGTGGCTGGCGCAGAAGCGCACGAGCTTTCCCACCTGTTCATGCGCCTGCGCGAAGGGCACTCCGCGACGCACGAGTTCGTCGGCTAAATCCGTTGCCGTCAGAAAACCTTGCGCAGTTGCAGCTTTCATTCTTTCAGGGTAAATGCGCAGCGTTCTGGCGACGCGGGATGCAATGGTGAGGGCTTCGCGGGTGGTATCTACACTGGAAAACAAGGCGCCCTTATCCTCCTGCAAGTCGCGGGCGTAGGCGAGAGGCAGTCCCTTAACCAGCGCCAGCATTCCCGCGAGTCTCCCGAGGACGGTCGCGGCTTTTCCCCGGATCAATTCCAACGCATCCGGGTTCTTTTTCTGGGGCATCAAGCTGCTGCCCGTCGCGTAGGCATCCGCCAGCTCCACAAAGCCGAATGCCGGAGAGGAGTAAATGATCAGGTCCTCAGCCCAGCGGCTAAGGTGGACCATCGTGAGGGAGCACGCGAAGAGAAGCTCCGCGACGAAGTCCCGGTCGGAAGTCACGTCCAGGCTGTTCGAAGCGGCCCGCGCGAATCCCAGCGCGCGCGCCAGCCGCTCCCGGTCCAGCCGGTAGGCGGCGCCAGCCAGCGCTCCCGCCCCCATGGGCAGCTCGTCGGCCCGCTCCCGGCAGTCTTCGAGCCGGCCCCTGTCGCGCCAGAACATCTGGAAATAGGCCAGCGCGTAATGAGCAAAAAGAATCGGCTGAGCAGGCTGAAGATGCGTGTAGCCCGGCATTACCACTCGAGACTGGCGGCGAGCCTGTGCGAGCAAGGCTTCGAGCAAAACCGCCAGAGCCCGCTCGAGGTCTACGATTGCATCCTTGACGTACAGGCGAGCTTCCGTCGCCACCAGGTCGTTGCGGCTGCGGCCGGTGCGGAGTTTGCCGGCCAGGGGGCCGATTTGCCGCTCGAGCTGCGCCTCGACCCAGGTGTGGACGTCCTCGCTCGATTGTCCCTGGGCCCAATGAGGATTGCGCTCGACGCTGCGCTGGATTGCCTCCAGGCCCCGCGCCAGCCGGCGCGTTTCAGCGGGCTTGAACACACCCAGCCGGCCCAGCTCCTTCACCCAGGCAAGGTTGACGCGCAGATCGTAGAGAATGAAGCGCTGGTCCAAAGAGAAAGATTCAGAGAATTTCTCAAAGAGCGGGTCGCGGCGGCCGGTGAAGCGTCCTCCCCAGAGCTTCATCCGGTTCTCCGTCCCGCGCGTTTCGAGTCTCGCGCGGCGCGGGAGGGGGACGCTCCCGCCCCGGCGGGCGAGACGCCCGCGCTACCGCTGCGCTTCGCCTTCGCCGCCTTCTTCGCGGCGGCAAGGCGCAGCGGCAAGCCAAGGATGTTGATGAATCCCTCAGCATCTTTCTGGTTATAATCCGGATTCATAACAAAGCTGCCGATGCTGGGGTTGTAAAGGGAATTCGGCGAATGGCGGTCGAGGATGCGCAGGTTGCCTTTGCAGAGCCCCATCTTAACCGTCCCCGAGACATTCCGCTGGGTCGTCTCGACAAAGCTATCCAGGGCTTCGCGCAGAGGCGTAAACCACAGCCCATAATAGAGCAATTCCGCATAGCGCAACGCCACGTGTTGCTTGTAGTGGTAAGTCTCGCGATCCAGGCAGAGCGATTCGAGTTCCTGGTGCGCCAGCATGATGAGCGTCCCCGCCGGAGTCTCGTAAGCGCCGTGCGACTTGATTCCCACCAGGCGGTTTTCCACCAGGTCCGTCCGCCCCACACCGTGCAGACCGCCGAGGGCGTTCAAGGTCTCGACCAGGCGCACGGGCGCCAGGCGTTTCCCGTTAACCGAGACCGGGACTCCCGCTTCAAAACCCAACACCACTTCCGCCTCCCGCGCCGGGGCGTCCTGCGGTTTGCGGGTGAGTTTCCAGGCCTCGTCGGGGGGCTCCCCGAGTTTGGTTTCGAGCGGTCCGCCTTCGTGGCTCAAGTGCCACAAGTTCTGATCGCGGCTATAAAGGTCATCCTTGCTCACGGGCACCGGCACATTGTGCCGACGCGCATACTCCAGCGCATCTTCACGCGACTTGATGGACCATTCCCGCCACGGCGCAATGACGCGCAGATGGGGCGCCAGGGCCTGGTACGACAGCTCGAAACGCACCTGGTCGTTTCCCTTGCCGGTGCATCCATGGGCCAGCGCGTCCGCTCCACACTCCAATGCAATCTCGACCTGTCGCTTCGCGAGCACGGGTCTTGCCAAGGAGGTCCCCAGCAGATACTTGCTCTCGTAAATGGCTCCCGCTCGGACCGCCTTCCAAACGTAGCCGGTGATAAATTCCTCCCGGAGATCCTCGACGAACACCTTCGAGGCTCCGCTGCGCAGGGCCTTGCGGCGAAGCGCTGCGTAGTCGTCGCCTTGGCCCACGTCCCCAACCATGGCGATGACTTCGCAGCCATAATTCTCACGCAGCCAGGGGATGATGACAGAAGTATCCAGCCCCCCGGAGTAAGCAAGAACAGCCCGTTTAACGGGCTGGTTGGAATTCCGAGCTGAAGTCATCTTTATTCAAACTCCGTTCCGAATGATAGGGAGATTGGTTAATCGGGAGATCTGGGGATCGGGTGATCGGGTGAATGAAAACAACCTATCCCGCACCTGCTTATTGTTCGCCCCATCGCCCGATCGCCCGATCTCTGGATCACCCGATCCTGACGTTCACCCGATGACCCGATCACCCGATGCTGTCGTTCACCCGATCTCCCGATTTTTTCTTGCACCCGCCAGCGCCAGGATTTTCTTCCTGAATTGAGTCGCCTCGCGGGGGCTGGGAGTGGCCACAAAGACCGTGTCATCGCCGGCAACCGTCCCCACAATTCCCGGCCAATCCTGCGCATCCAGCACCGCGGCGACCGCTTGGGCGTTGCCCGGGTGCGTCTTGAGCACCACTAGGTTCGACGCCTGGCCCGCCTCTCGAAGAAACTCCTTGAGGATAACCTGCAAGGTGGGCTGTACAGGGGCAGGAGGCTCGCCGGCATCCGGCAGGCGGTAACCCGAACGCGTCTTGACCAGACCCAGTTCCTCAATATCCCGCGACACCGTCGCCTGCGTCACCCGGATGCCACGCCGCGCCAGTTTTCGGCGCAACTCCTCTTGAGTCGCCGCCGGATCGGTGCGGAGGAGGTTCAGGATTTGAGTGCGCCGGTAGAGATTGTCCATGTAAGTTTATACAGACGGCTTATAAATATACCAAATTCCATCGCGCTGGACAAGAGGCGCAACACTCGCCGGCAGGGTCGCGTCAAAGTCGCGGAAAAAGCGGCTCTGCCACCTGCTGTGCGGAAAGCCTCTGGCTTTCCGGCGCACACGGCCTCCCTTCCTTCCCTCGGCTCGGCTGGAAGGCTAAGCCTTCCAGCCGAGCCGAGGAGGTTAGTCAGGGCGGAAGCCCTCGGAAAGGCGAAGCCTTTCCGCACATCAGGCGGCAGAGCCGCTTTGGGATGTTACCTTTCGGCGACCTTGAGACAACCCTGCACTCGCCGGTGCAGTGCTTTCCCAGCCTCTCCGGCTCAGGCGTCGGGCTAAAGATTCGGCGATTGCATATTCATCTTCTGAGGCTCGCCTTGGATGTGCGAAGTTTCGTTGCTCAGGACTTTCTCCAGTACCATGGTCATCTCCGCGCTGGACATCTTCACCATCCCGTAAGGAGGCACTTTGCTGGATGTCCAGACGTCCACGGTCCCACGCGGCTCCTGCTTGCGGTAATGTTCACACGCAAAAGTGCCCGCAGGAACCGTGATGGTTTCCGACCCAACCTTCACTCCAGGGCTGTTGTCGCCGGCTCCGGTCCCCTGTCCGCGCTGCCCCATACCCATCATGCTCATGGGCATTTCCATCGGTGGCCGGCCGGGCATCTGCATGATCATCCGCTTCACCTGGGGCTTGTCGCCGCCGGTGACTAGGAGTTGCTTCATCACCATTTCCCCAGGCATGCTAGGGTTTTCCGAGCGGATTTCCATCCAGTAGCCTGTGCTCCCCTCCACGTCCTCTTGGCCCACGATGACATAAGCAAAACTCATAGTGCCGTTGTTTGCGGTCATCTGGTACTGCGCTCCTGACCCCACCACCGGTTTGAATTCCCCCAACAGCCGGGGCGCCCGGCCCATGCCGCCCCTCATGCCCTGGGCCCAAGCGCCAGTGGCAAAGCCCAATGCCAAAGTAATAACCAACGTTCCCATCTTGACTCGACTCATAAACTACCTCCTCTCATCAGCTATTGCTCGGGAGATCGGGTGATCGGGTCATCGGGTGAACAAAGAACAACACATCCCGAATTTGTTTCCTGTTGACCTGATTTCCCGATCATCAGTTCAACTGATTTCCCGATCCTACGTTGCTCTTGGTTCACCCAATCTCTTTATCAACCGACCATCCGGTTCAGTCGTTCGCCCGATCTCCCGATCGCCCAATCTGCCGTTCACCCAATCACCCGATGGCTCGATGGCCCAATGACCCGATCTGCGTCATTCCCCGTGTCCGCCGTAAGCCATGAAATGCTCTTTCTTGAATTCTTCCCATTGCTCAGGCCGGTACTGGTCCTTGGGGATAAACTGTTTGGTCCGAAAAGTGACGCCCAGTTTCGTCTCCTCCACGTCCGCGCCCTTCTGGGGGAGAAAGTCAAAGACACTGCGGTTGGCGCCATAATACGCGCACAGCCAAACCCCATCGGGAGATTCCACCGCGTAGAGAGCACACACCAAGGGCAAGGGCCGGGTGGCATCCACGGAGACTTTGATTTGCGCTTCAATGATTTTCCCGCGTACGAACTGGGGGGTACCAGAGGAGACCGCCGGAGCCGTTGTCATGGTTTGCCTCGCTTAACCTAGTGTAGCGCGAATCGGGAGATCGGGCCATTGCGAGATCGGGCCATCGGGTGATCGGGTGATCGGGTCATCGGGTGAACAACGAACGTCTCTCAAATTGGCTTTCTGTTCGCCCGATCGCCCGATCACCCGATCTCCCGATCTTCTCATTGCGTGGCGAGATCGATGACCAGGAGCCGGCCATCCGTCTTCCAAGTACCTCCGGTGGCGGTGAGTCCCTGGCTGAGCGGGTCAGGGCGCGTCACTAATTCTTCGGCGGCCACACGTCCGGTGACCCTGAGATCCGCGCCAACCTTCGCGCGCTCGGCGTCAAGGTCAGGCTCAATCGCATGGGACACAACTCCGGGATGAACGTCCAGGCCCGTGTCGTGGGTCGCTGCTCCAAGCCAGATTTCACGGCCATCCGGAGTCGTGGCAGCCGTCCGCCACAGGCGCAGATGGTGCCGCTTCAAGAAAGTATTCAGCCCTTTCTCGAACGCAAGATCCTCGCGGTGGCCAAACAGATAGAGGTCTGAAACAGGAGCCTGGCCAAACCCCTGAGTGTCAGCCACCGCGCGCACCGTATCCCATACGGACTTACCCGTTTTCCTCTGAGCCTCACCCCAGCCCGCTTGTTTGAACACCTCGCGAATTTCTGAGATGTTCCCGACCACGACAAGGTTCAGGGGATCGCCCGGCTTTCCCTCCTTTCCTGAAGCTCGCTGCGGAACGCTTTGCAGCATTCGCGCGACGGCGTAAGGCACCCCGGACGGGAGTTGATTGAAGGAGCCGGAGGGAGGCATTTCAGCCAGACTCAGGGGTTTGTCGAGCACCAGCGTCAGGTCCGTCCCAGCCCCATAATTGATCGAGGTGTCAGATTTTCCGAAAGCTTTCTGTTCATATTTGGAGAGCTCACTATCTTGCCCTGCCAACTTTCCCATCGCGTCCTCAAGGTGGCTCACAGGCAAATCGCTGCCCAACACGCCCTGTATGGTTCCATCCTGCAGTACACTCTCACGCGCGTTATCAACCTCGGAGATATGGCCGGTAAAAGTTACAACCGGGTTACCCGGAATTACCAATTTGTCGAAGCGGATGAGCAACCGCGCGCGGTCAGTAGGGCTAGAGCTGGGTATCAACTTCTCAACCCGGCCCTGGACCTCGGCTCCCAGAGGGATCAAGACTCCGTTGCCGCTATCCACCTGGCGGACGATGCGGGCTTTGACAACGTCGTGAAGGTGCGACGTTGTGGTGCCTACGGATGCCTCGAGACGAAGGTAAAGCGCGTGCCCCTCCGCAAGAGATTGGAATCCTGGCTTTGCCGCGGCCTCAGCCAGCAAAAACGTCATTGCACAGGCCAGCAGGACAGTCAGCAGTCGAACCGACACAAACCTGTTAGGAGCGTTCACCAATGCAGGGCCGTCATTCCGAGAGCAGCGAGGAATCTCGCCCTGTCCCTCTTTCCGGGTTACCCCGAGCGAGATCCCTCTCCCGCGCCTGCGGGATCGGAATGACACCGCGATAGTGGGTTCCACTTTGCACCTCTGTATGATTGTGAGTGTACTTGGCAGAGCAGGGTTGCATCGCATTCGTGAACTTAGGGTCTTGTTCATGCCCGAGGCTGCAATCTCCTGAGGCCTTAACCTGCAGTAGGCAGTAGGCAGTAAGCAGTAGGCGGACTCAATCCAAAATCCAAAATTTGAAATCTAAAATTTCCCTAGCCCCAGTCCCTAGCCCCCAACCTCGTCACTCCCCAATGAACAACGGCTTGATGTGGCGATCGAAAAGGTTCGCGGTCACATTCTTGGCTATGGTGGTCTCCATAACAGACAGGAGATCCAGGTAACGGGTTCCCATTCTCGCGGCCACCTTGAAGCCCACGTGGAGAAGTTGGCGAAGGCTGGGGTTATAGGCCGAAGATTTTGGATCGTGACGCAGGGCGGACACAAACTGTTCCGACGACCACCCCGCCACCAACTGCGGAGCGGGCAACTGGGCGGGATCGATGTTGATCACGGCGGCATAGGGCGCGCACAACTCCTCGCGGTGGGAGTAGGCGTCGTCATAAATCTCTTTGGCCAAGTCCAGCCCCTCGCCGCCAGCTTCCGCCAGACCGATCAGCTCCTCCAACCAGGTGGTGCCGGCAGTCTTCAAATGCACACCTGCGTCCAATTTCTTGAGTGTCCGGTGGATGGGCCCGTAGAGCGAGAACTTGTCGCTCCCGGAATGTACGCTGAGCTTCAGGTTGCTGGACATCCCGTAATGCCGGACGGCAAATGCGATGACGGCTACGTCATTTGAAAACTCTTCGGCGAATTTCGCCACGTCGCCTACATAATCCACGCCCTTGTCGAAGCGGCCGCTGAATTTCGGGGCGATGGTCTGAATCGGAATCCCTTCTTCCGCCACCGCAGCAAGGATGATGAGCAGTTCCGCCGGAGTCTGAGGTGAATCTGTCTCGTCCATCGACACTTCGGTGATGAATTGCCCCCTGCCCTTTTTCTCCTCAACGCGTCGGTAGATCAGGCCCGCCTCCCGCACGGCCGCAAGGTACTTGTTCGCAACCTGGACCATGAAGTCGCGGTCGATGTGAAAGGGAGGAGTAACACCGGGAATGAGCAGCTCTCCCAGCAATTCCGGATGGCCTTCCACGAACGCCCGCAAGGAGGTGGCTGCGGAGGGTCGGCCAATCATGTCCGCAACGTCGATGGTAAAGAAATCGCAAGCCTCCATGAAGTTGTCCACGGTCTTGAGATTGATGTGGTCTGCGTCCACGTGGTACGGCTTGGTCCAACTCAGCGTTCTCACGGCTTCATCGGCCGCCGCTCGCGTGCTGGCAGGACTGGAACCGATAATGGCATGTTCCCGGTTCGATTTGTTCCACACCGGGATGACTTCCACTCCCAGTTCGGCTGCCATCCTACAAGCGTGGAGTTGAGGCTTGGCTTGGCGAGCAAACCTGTCGCCAACTCCGATCGAATACCTTGCAAGTGAAAGCGTGCCGCTCATGTTATCATCGTAAATCCTTAAACCGGCTGCCCACACTAAGGCAGAAGCTTGACTTTGAGGTTGCGGAATTCGATCCGAAATCCTTCCGCTTCAAGGCCCAAATAGCCTTTGGGCACTTCAGGAACCGCGAATTCGCTGCTCACACCGCCATTGACCCACAGAGTGATTTTCGGCCCTTCGCACCGAACCTCGTAGATATTCCACTCACCTGGCGGCTTGATTCGGTTTACCTTCGGTTTGGGACTAAGCTTCATGTCAGTGAGTTTGCCGTCAAGCAAAGTTTGGCCGAATAGATACCCGTCGTTTTCGGCCCCCACCTGTGCCTGGTGCCAAACGCGCCCATCGGCGTTATTTCGAACGAAGACGCCGCTGTTATATCCTTTCAACCCTTCGCGCTTCGTGAAGCGCCATTCCGCGTGAAGTATAAAATTGGCGAATTCCCGATTGTAGCGTAGCCATTCGTGACCGCGATCGCCCTCGCAAATGATGATACGGCGCGCCTTATCGAACGTCCACTGCGAGACGGGATCCAAAGCCTTGTCGGGCGGGATGGCAACCCGTGTCCAATGTTTGAAGGACTCGTCGGGCAGGATATCGATCCACCCGGAAGTATCGGACGCTAAAGCGTCCTTTGTTTGCGCCCACAGTGGAGCCGTGAGTAGACATGAGATAGTAATGATCAAAGCCCAGCGTAGTTTCATAACTGCACCCTCCCAAATTCTCCGGCTGGCGCAGAGCGTAGCTCTGCGATGCGCGCCGTCGCCGGTCACCCTCCTAGCCCCCTGCGCTTATAAGCTTTCGCCCTTGGCGGGCTGACCAGAAAGCAGGAATGTCTTCGGATACGGTCCCTCACCGCAGACTTTGAAAGATCCGAAATCCTTGTACCACTCGCCCTCCGGAACAAGCGGATGGGATTCAGCGCAAATCCGAAGCTTATTAAGGTCAGCGATGCTGATGCGTCGATCCCGCATCCTGTCCATCAGGTGCTGGCGGATTGCGGGCGGGAGCTTATTCCAGATTTCCAAGTGCGGCATCAGTCGCCAAAAACCATGCGGCCCAGATCATCCCCGAGGCGAGCAACGTCTTTAGGATCGGTTGCGGCGCGATAACGCTCGGCGAGCTCAAAGAACTCTTTTTGTTTGCGCTTCTGGGCCTCGATCCCCTCTTCCACCAGCTCAACGATGACCCGGTTGGCGCTGAGGCGTCGTTGCTTCGCCAGGCTGCGCACATGCCGCGCCGTGTCTGCCGGAAGGCCCACAGTCTGGCGAACAACTTTGTTAGATGCAGACATGACACCATTATACACCAAAATGGTGATGCCCGTTCTTCCACGCCTGGAGCCAGTGTGCGCACACCCCTCCTCCGGGCTCGGGGCTTTTTGTTGCCAATTGAGGACGGACCGCAGACCTTTAAGCCGGGTCTGAGCGAGCCCGCGACAACCGCGCCACCCTTCTTAAGCCCCGAAGGGGCGAGCCACTGTTTCGCCCCTTCGGGGCTTGCTCGTATAGATGGATCGTCTTGTTAACCCAGGCCTGGACTAGATTAGGTCGCCCCTTCGGGGCTCAAGTGAGTGAGGCGCGGACATAATACCTGTAGCGGCGATCCCGCAAGGCGGGATCTCCAAATGGCGGCGTAAAGCCGCCTCTACATCAAATTGACCCACTACCGGTTACTGCGGCTTCTTGACTTATCCGAGATACATGACGTGGACGTAAATCCCCAACCTCACGTTATAGGCGAGGTACCAGCCGAGGTGATCTGGATCCTCATAAATCACGATCTGGTCAGAATCCCAGAGCCAGTCATTGCAAAAGCCGTAGTCGTATGGGGCGACGCTGAAGTAGAAGCCGCCAAACCAGAAGCGCTCCCTGTTTCCTCCTGCAAGCCGAAAGACATGGTGGGGACCGAACCCGCCCACGAAGTGTCCATGTTCCCAAGGATGATCGAGATGGTAGTGAGGATCATTAGGGCCGGTGTCATGCCCGACCCACTTATTGCCGCGATCGACGTGAGGGGCGTTCGGGTGCCCGGGCTTGTCGCTGTAATTGCGGTTTTCCACGGGGGCGCGCCCTGCACCTCGAACAGGAGCAGGTCCATGAGAAGGAATGTAACCGCCGACTTTACCCTTGGCGTTTTCACCGGTCTTGGGTTGCGTAAAAGCAGGAACGGAAAGGATCAACAACGTCACAAGAAGTCCAATGTACTTTTTCATGGTCACCTCCCAGAATAATTTACCGCATCTTGGTGATTTTGGCGACCGACGAATTTCTGCAAAGGGTTGACACAAACTATCATGCCGGGGCAGCCGCAATGCGCTTAATCAAGTCGAGTTGCTCGTTGCGGTTCTCGGCGCCGATGGTAAAAGCATGCAGCAGGTCGAGCGAGAGCGCGTATTTCAGCGCCTCATCCGCGCGAGATCTCATGTCACCCTGGCCGAGGATCTTCATGCCGACGATGGCCTTGCCCGCCTCGCGCCCCGCTCGGAGGGTGGCGACGACGGTGGCGGGGTCCGCGTCCATATGCGACCCGATGGGGTTCACCCGCGAAAGCATGACTTGGACCCAGGGAGATCTCGCCGCGGCGCGGAGTGCGCCGATGGTATGGCAGGAGCAACCATGAGCCCGCACGATTCCCTTTTCTTGCGCCTCCGAGATCACGTCCATGGCCGGCCGGCACTTTTCAGTCCAGTCGTCGTCAGTCAGGCAGTGCATCATGAGAATGTCGATGTAGTCCGTCTCCAGTTCTTTACGAAAGCGGTCAATGTCGGCGCGCATTCCTGCCGCATCGCGTGACCATGACTTGGACATGACGGTGATTTTTTCTCTCGGCAGTTTCTTCAGGGCCGCGGCCACGTGGGGGTGTGATCCGTAGGAATCAGCCGTGTCAAAGAAACGCAAGCCCTGGTCGTATCCTTGCAAAAGCAAATCGGCGAGGCCCTGAATGCCCAAAGCCGTTTGATTGGAATGATGATTGACGGCGATTGTCCCCGTCCCGCAGGCCAGCCGCGAGGTCTTGATGCCGGTTTGGCCCAGGGCGACAATATCCGCCGCGCTGAACTTCCCTGTTATGGACGGCATTGTGGCGGCCCATGTTTTTGACCCCAGCCACGCCGCAGCCACGCCCATCGCCGACTTCGCCAAGAAATCCCTACGCCTCATGGATGCACCTCCCCAATAAGTTGATTTGTCTTCGATCAAAGCCCTTAGGCCCTCCGAGCAACCCCCGCCCGCCTGGACCTAATGCCCCTAACACTACCATGATCACGGGATGTCTGCAATACCCGCCGGCCGGCTAAACGACAGCATGGAACTTCCCTTCTTTGCCTCGCGTACATAGAGGCAGCGGGGAGGTTGGGATGAATACACAGCGGTCAGGTTATGAGCGTGGCCAAGATGCTCGTTTCAAGTCGCGCGAGGCGGGCCGAGTCGTGGTGCTGGGGTTGCTGTTTGTGGCGGCTTTGCCCTTGGCCGCGCAAAACAAGAAGGCCTCGGGCACGACCGAATCTGAAAAGCACGGAAGAAGCGTGGGATTTATCGCCAGCAGTGAGGCGAGTGCAAAGGAAGTTGGCCTGCCTTTATATCCGGGAGCGCGGCCACACAAGGATGATTCTGACAACAGTTCCGCAGTTCAACTTGGCTTGTGGGGCGGCTCCTCTGGTTTCAAGCTGGCCGTACTGAAGCTGGAGTCGAACGACGCACCCGAGAAAGTCGCGGCGTTCTACCGCAAAGCGCTTGCGAAGTACGGCAAAGTCTTGGATTGTGCCAATTCTTCCAAGCCGACGGTCGAAAAGGAGAAGGACAAGTCCTCAGATGAACTGGGCTGCGAAGATGACCGACCGGAGAGCGGAGGATTCGTCCTGAAAGCTGGCACAAAGGAGGAGCAACACGTGGTAGGAATTGAGGCGAAAGGAGGCCTTGCTGTTTTCCACTTGATCTACATCGAGGATCGAACCGACAGCAAGTAGTAACCGCCCCGGCGCGCCGCGCAATGCGGCGGAGAGCATCGCAAATCTTCGTGCGGTCTTTGGCCGCAAGCGCCCAATCCCGCCCTCGTTCACAGAACCTTCCGTATCCCCGGACTAAAAGAAACATGACTTACTTCGAATCCGTTAATGGAATAAACGCGAGCTTCGGGCGCATAGGAAACCAATTCTTCATCTCGTTCGCGAGATAGCACCATATACCGACTGATTTGATAGTCGTCATCGAAGGCGGAGATCAGCTTCTCCGTCTGCGCTTTGGAAAGGCCGAATTGCGAGAGGTGTACAGCCCTTCCAAAGCCTCCGGCGATCTCAGTATATTTCCTCACGAGTTCCGCTAAGTCCATGTCAAAAGCCTCAAGGGAGCTTCTTCAGCGCATCCAGGATCTCGGCGATTTCGGGTTGCTCTCTGAGCTCGTAGATTTTTGTCCAAGCGATCTTGCCCTGCTCGTCCACAATGAATACCGCGCGATCGTTGACGAAGGGTACCTGGTGCTTTGTGGGAGGAAAGATCCCATAATCCGCCGCTGTTTTGGCGTAGGGCCAGCGGTCCGTAGCGAGGGGAAACTGAAGGCCCCCAAGAGATTTTTGGAAGGCGATATGGGAGAAAACCGTGTCGGTGCAGACGCCCACGACCTGGGCGTTCAGGGCGGCAAACCTGGCGAGGCTCGCTTGGATTGCCGACAGATCGTTCTGTCAAACCGGGGTGAAGTCAAGGACGTAAAAGCAGATCACCACATTCTTGCCACGATAAGCGGAAAGCTGAAACTCGCCCTGGGTGGCGCCCGTCGTGGAGCTGAGCCTGAAATCGGGCGCCTCATCTCCGATCTTTAATGCCATTTGAACCTCCATGAAGAGAATATCAGAGCAGTTGAGGAGTCGAGAAGTCGAGGAGTTAAGAGTCTCAAGGACTTCTTAACTCCTCGACTCTTGACTCTTCGACTAGCCTGGCTCGCCGTTCAGGATAACCAGTTCAGGGTCTTTGAGCGTCACCTTGCTGTGGGGTTGCACGGAGTGCGTGAGCCACACATTACCCCCGATGATGCTGTGATGGCCAACGCGTGTATCGCCCCCCAGGATGGTGGCGTTGGGGTAAACGGTGACGTGATCCTCGAGGTCGGGGTGTCGCTTATTCTCCTGCCCTCGACGAAGTTGACCTTGCTCATCCTTTCGAAGCGGATTGAATGCGCCCAGCGTAACACCGTGGTAAAGAGTCACCTTTCTGCCGATGGTGGCGGTTTCGCCGATCACCACGCCCGTCCCATGATCGATGAAGAACGACTCGCCAATCGAAGCGCCAGGATTGATATCGATGCCGGTGTGGCTGTGCGCCGCCTCGGTCATCATGCGGGGAAGGAAAGGCACCCCCATCAGGTAGAGCCGGTGCGCCAGGCGCTGCACGGTAATGGCCTCCATGCAAGGGTAGCTGAGTAGAATCTCCTCATGGCTGGCGGCCGCGGGATCATTCCGGAAAGCCGCCTCGATATCCGAGGCCAATAACCTCGCCAGTTCCGGAAACTGGCCGAACAGATGTTCGGTCAACTCCTGGGCGCGGTCCTCAATGTCGGCTGGAGACTGATCCCCTTGGCAACGCCGATCGAAGCGCATGGCAGAGCACAATTGCTCACGCAATAGCGTTTCCATCTCGGCCAGGTAATGCCTGGCCCCTGTCGCCGCGCGGTCCGGCTCCGCGCCCCGGCCCTGATAAAAGACAGGGAAGAGCAGCTCGAGGTAGCGACGGCAGATTTGCGCCGCGGCTTCTCGGCTGGGGAGCCGAAATTCGCACCCGTAATCGCCAGCAAGTTGCGCATCCAGCGCCACCCTAAATTCGGTTGCTAGGTTCTCTAAACGCTCGCCATCCATAACCTGCCTACCTTTCAGTCGAGGAGTCGAGGGTCGAGGAGTTCCTGCCCTCGAGGTTCGACTTCTCGACTCCTCGACTTCTCGACCCCTGCACACTAGCCCATTCCCTCAAAGAGCACAGTGGATAAGTATCGCTCACCGGAATCCGGCAAGACCGTAACGATGGTCTTCCCGGCAAACTCCGGCTGCTTTGCCAGTCGCACGGCCACGGCCGTCGCGGCGCCGCAGGAAATGCCGCTCAGGATACCTTCTTCCTTCGTCAGCCGGCGGCCAAATTCAATCGCCTCTTCATTCGAGACCTGCTCGATACGGTCCACAAGCGACAAGTCGAGAACCTTGGGAACGAAGCCGCCTCCGAGCCCCTGGATCTTGTGCGGACCGGGCTTCAAGGGCTGACCAGAAGTGAATTGAGTCAAGACGGGACTCCCCGTCGGCTCGACCGCCACCGACAGGATATGTTTGCCCTTGGTTTTCTTGATAAAGCGGGAAACGCCGGTGATGGTTCCGCCCGTTCCCACCCCGGACACCAACACGTCAATTGTCCCATCGGTGTCGTCCCAAATTTCGGGTCCGGTGGTTTTTTCGTGGATATCGGGATTGGCAGGATTGTCAAACTGCTGGGGGAGAAAATAGTGGTTGGGATCGGATTCATAAATCTCCTGCGCTTTTTTGATCGCGCCGGGCATGCCCCCCGGTCCCGGTGTGAGGATCAGGTTGGCTCCCAAGGCAACCACCACCCGCCGGCGCTCGAGCGACATGGTCTCAGGCATGGTGAGTGTCAACTTGTAGCCTCGCGCGGCGGCAACAAACGCCAGAGCGATTCCCGTATTGCCGCTGGTAGGCTCAATGATCTCCTTCCCTGGTGTCAAAACGCCTCTCTTCTCGGCGTCCCAAATCATCGCCGCCCCGATCCTGTCCTTCACGGAATAGCCCGGGCCGCGGCCCTCGATCTTGGCCAAAACGGTTGCTTTGGCTCCGTCGGTCACCCGGTTAAGCCGTATGAGCGGAGTCCTTCCGATACTGAAAGAGTTATCCTGGTAAATGTTTGACATTGCTTATCCTCTCAATAGTGAATTGTGTTGCTCTGAAACCCGGCTTCAAGGCCGTCTACTACAACACGCTATTCGGTATTGCATGGGGTCACGGGTGAGGAGTGCGCCCGGGATTCACCATCCGCCAAGGCGGATGGGAGCCCGGGCTAGGTACAGATACAGCGAAGGTTTGAAGATACACCAAGGAACCGCGCCCCAAGCCCCCCGTTGGGAGCGAGAAAATCTTTGCGGAATGTTCGATAGCGATTGTGCGGAGTCATGAGGAAAATGGCCATCAGTACTTCGGCACGCTCGAGTCCACTTGGTCAGACCAGGCAAGAATGCCGCCTTTCAAGTTGTGAATCTTTTGGAATCCAGCCTTCATCAGCAGCTCCACTGCCCTGGCGCTTCGCTGGCCCGAACGGCAGTAGATCACGGTTTCATGGGCCGAATTCAATTCGTGCATGCGTTTCGGAAGCTCCCGGATTGGGACCAGCGTGGAGCCCGGTATACGGCAAATCTGGAACTCGTGGGGTTCCCGCACGTCGATCAGAACGAAGGGCTTCTTTTCGTCGATCATCTTCTTAACTTCTTGAGCGGTGATTTCTGGAATGCCAGTTATCACAGGCGTGTGCTCCTCGCCGCGGATCCCGCAGAATTGCTCATAGTCGATCAACCTGGTAATTGTCGGCTGCGCCCCGCAGACCGGGCATTCAGGATTTTTCCGCAGCATCAGCTCGCGGAATTTCATACTCAGAGCATCGAACACCAGGAGTCGTCCGATTAGTGGTTGGCCCTGTCCGAGAATCAGCTTGATCGCTTCCATGGCCTGGATGCAACCGACGATTCCCGGCAGGACACCCAAGACCCCGCCTTCCGCGCAACTGGGGACCAGTCCCGGCGGAGGCGGCTCAGGGTAAAGGCATCGGTAGCAAGGCCCTTGGCGGGCGTCGAACACCGACACCTGCCCCTCGAACCGGAAAATGCTCCCGTAAACATTCGGTTTACCAAGCAGCACGCAAGCATCATTCACCAGGTAGCGGGTGGGGAAGTTATCCGTGCCATCCACAATGATGTCAAAGTCCACGAGCAGGTCTAGGGCATTCTCGGAAGTCAGGCGCGTCCGATAGCCCACTACTTCGACGTTCGGATTGATCTCACGGACGCTCTCCTGGGCAGAGTCCAATTTCGGCTTTCCCACATCCGCGGTGCCGTGCATCACCTGGCGTTGCAGGTTGGTAAAGTCCACCACGTCAAAGTCCACGATGCCCAGTCGTCCCACCCCTGCGGCCGCAAGGTAAAGCACCAACGGTGAGCCAAGCCCTCCTGCACCAATGCAGAGTACCTTCGCGTTCTTCAGCTTAAGCTGCCCTCCCATGCCGACTTCCGGCATGATGAGGTGCCGACTGTAACGAAGTATTTCGTCCTTGCTCAATTGCAAGGCGGGGGTCGAAATCGCTGTAGCCATTTCCTCTTTGCCTTCAAACTGGAATGCCAGGGCCTCGATGTGTTCATGAAATCCGGCGTCAAGGCCAGCTTACGACAACACTCTATTCGGCATTGCTTGGGGTCGCTGGTGGGGAGTGCGCCCGGGATTCACCATCCCGAGGTCTCGGGATGGGAGCCCAGGCTAGCTACAGATACAACGGAGGGCCGTACCGCCGGCAATGGAAGGAACGATGCTGAGCACGTCGTCTTCATTCAGGGGAGTTTGTTCCCTTTGCAGGAATCGGATGTCTTCGTCGCCGAGGTAAATGTTGACGAAGCTGCGCAGTTTACCTTCTTCGTTGTAAAGGTACTTGCGCAAGCCGCCGTGTTGCGTCGTGATGGCGCTCAGCGCCTCCGCCACGGTTTTCGCCTCCACCTCCAACGACTCCTTCTTCTCCGCGTATTGGCGAAGCGGAGTCGGGATGATGACCTTGACCGGCATTCTTGCTCCCCGGGATGCGGCTTCGAACGGCCTCGCGGCCAGCCACCTTCCCGCCTTAATCAGTTCGATGCATTCTGAGCCCGAAGGATTCAGCATTTACTTGAGGAAGCGGTGGCTTCAATCGGTCAACCCACTGTCTCAACCTGCTCGGCGCGAAAAGCCCCGCGATCCTCTGCCAAAACCCAGCTCGTCAAATCCTTCGGGATGCCCCGTTCAACCGAAATTATAACATAAGAATACCACGGCCAGGCATGTTCGCGGTCGTAGATCGAAGGCCGCGCCGGATGATCGGGGTGAGAATGGTAGTAACCCAGAACCTCTAAACCCCTCGCCCGCGCATCCTTCTCCACCCGCAACTGGTCGAGCGGATCGATCAGGAAGCGGTTGCGCTCCGTTTCCCGGCCCGGATCATCCACCGGCAATAGCTCCTGCGCGCGGCTCGGATCGTGGCGCAGGTTCTTGAGCGCCACAACCTCGATGACCTGCTTCGCCTCGCCGTTGGCCTCACCTAGAAGAATGCCGCAGCATTCGCTGGGGTATTCCCCTGCGCTGTGTCGCCGGATGGATTCGATATGCTGATTGCCGAATCTCAAAACCATCAGTCTCTTGAGCGGTTAGATGAATTCTCCCCAAATGTCCGCCCAGTTCACTAAGATAGTCGGGCTACCGAAATTGAGCAAGTTGTTATATGGCCCTTGCTACCTGTTGACCTCCATTCGCTTTGGGTATATTTTCGGGTGAAGCATTCGAGGAAGAAAGGTAGAAGCTGCTGTGAGATCGCGACTCACACTACTCGCGCTTACCTTTTGGTTTGTCGTCGCGGCACCTTGTGTCCTGCAAATCCCCCAAAGCCTTGGAATAGCCGCCGTCTCCGCGGACAGTCAAAGAACTGACGTTGTGACTCCACCTGTCGCGATCTATACTCGTCAGCCAGATTCAATCCCTCAGAGTGATCATTATGAATACCAAGGCACAGCTGTCCTTGAAATCGAGGTTGGCCCGCTGGGGAATGTGAGCTTTGCCAAAGTCTTAAAGCCGGTTGGCCACGGATTGGACGAAAAAGCACTCGAAACCGTCAGGACGTGGAAATTCAAGCCAGGCATGGTCAACGGACACCCGACTCGCTTTCGCGTCAGGGTAGAGGTAACATTCAGCTTGGTCCGTGGCCCCCACTTGGACGCTCCCTGCCCAATTCCTTTCGCTTTTGCCGAGATGGATTGGGATGATCCCAAGAAACTGACTTGGGGGGAATTCTCCGACGACGTCAATAACTGGTGGGCTCGTCAAAAGGATTCGCAGAAGTTTTCGAGTCTCTGCGTCGCCTCCCCGTCCAGCGCTCGATATGCCATTGTCTGGCGACCATCGTATACTTATACGGTCAGTGCGGCCGACGGATCTAAGCGCACTATCCCAGACAGGGCCTCGGGCACATCACCAAAACGGGCCGTCGAGGTTTTCCAGATGTCGAAAGGCGAAGTTGAGTTCCCGGCCCTCTTCACTTCTAAGAGCGCCTCAAGCAAGAAGGGCTTCAAAGAGGCGGTGAATTACTTGTCTCGGCGCCTATCCAGCAGCCAATGAGTGTCGTTGCTCGCTGGCATTGGTCGATCACTCAATCACCCGATCTCCCGATGCCTCAATTTCCTTCATCCCATATTGGGACTCTACCCAGCCCTTGCGCTTCTTGCCATCAATGGATTAGATTCACATTATAGGGTTTGGATTGCAAGCTTGTGAGCTTTCTGGAGTCGAATGGGATGGGACAACAGCAGCCAATGACGACCGACATTCGCAAACAATTTGCCGCCGCCGGTTTTGAGATTGTGGAGGCTGGCGTACCGCCTGGCTCGATCGGGGTGAAGAAATACAACTGCCTGCAATACCTGGAACTGAAGGCAGGGCAAGCCTGGCTTCAACTTGGCCCGCCTTATTTCATCATCCGCGGCTTGAACTGCGAACTCGAGGACCGCGGCTACCAGAAGTTCTGGCGCCACCAGGGCACAAGGTTCCCCATTCGAAAAGCCGAACTCGAGACACTCCACCGCTTTGATGAGGAAGTTCGCGAGATCCTTCGCTTGCCTTCCCTTTACAACGAGTCCTTGGGCTCAACCTGCGCCCGAACCGTGTATGACCGCTTGGAGGGAAGGACGGACCGCTAGGCTGCTCGAGGTGACATCCCAAAGCAGCTCTGACCCGATCCTGACCCGTGCTACGGCTCCCTGTCTGGTTCAGGCGTAGCCTTGGCGCCGGGCGCCGTCTGGGATGTGCTTTGCACGGCCGAAGAAGGTGGCTCGACAGGCGTAGGAGGTCCAGCAACATTGGAGGCTTCCCTGTCCCCTGTTGCAGGCGCCGGAGCCGCCTGCGCGGGCGAACTCGAAGGACGGACTTCAGGCATAGCTTGTCCGCGCGAGGGACTTGGGGGATGCATGTGCGAAGGCGGCTTCGCCTCACGAACGGCAGCCCCCCTTCCAGTTCCCTGCTGCCAGGGGCGGGGCGCATGGCGGGTCTCACCTTGCGCACGCCGGGTTGGCATCCCCGCAGGCTGCGAAATGGGGCGAAAGATAATCTCAATCTGAACCTTGTCCATATCTTCGTCGCCCAGTTCGATGATCTCGTCAAATCCTTCCTGCCGAATGTCTGTCTTGGTCTGCCCAAAGGCCAAGTGCTGGCGCTCGATCACAGGGCGTCCTACCGTCCTTGGGCGCGATAGGTCACGCTCGACACATTTCTCGAGCGGAACATCAAAAAGGAAAACCACACAAGGAACCTGAAACCTCTTTGCCAATTCCAGATATTCCTTCCGATGGTGCTGAGTGAGCGCGGTGGAATCCACCACACAGAGCCGGTTCAAACCCAGGCGCAATTCTGTGAGGTAGTGGACGAGAGCGAAGGCCTGGGGTTGAAAACGCTGATCCCGCTCGTCGTCGCACACTCGAGCTCGCGCCCAGTCCGAAGAGATGACTTGTGTGGGGCGAAAGAGGCGGCGCGCAAAAGTCGACTTTCCGCAGGCAGCGGGTCCGCAGAGCAAGACGATCGATGGGCGAATCAATCTCACTCTCTTCTCTTTGCTTTCATTTGGCGTTTGTTCCTGGGCCATAGTGGTATTGATGGTTCACTTCGAGATTTGGCTGCTTATCCGCGCTCACCCTCTACCGGTAAGGAGCAAGGGTTTGGAGACCCCCATGAGAGCCGTTTGACCTAATAGATTATGATACTCCCCTTCTGTGGCAGGTCGCGTGATTATTTTCCCAAACCGATCGAACATTCGTGGCGCTCGCGGGAGACGCGTTCCTGCTCGAGATAGGCGCGCGTGCGGCGGGTTAACTCATCGAAGTCCACTTGGTGCGCGTCGAACTCCGGTCCATCAACACAGGCGAAGCGAACCTTCCCGCCCACGGTGACCCGGCATCCTCCGCACATCCCGGTACCATCCACCATAATGGGATTCAGGCTGGCATAAGTCGGAACCGCCCATTCGCGGGTGACCCCGGCAGCAGCGCGCATCATGGGAATCGGCCCGATAACATGGGCTATCCCGAGCATGCAAGCGTTGCCCGCCCGCCAAGAGCGCATCAGGTCCACGACAGTGCCGTGCAGACCTGCCGAGCCATCATCGGTTGCCCAAAGCACTTCGTCGGCCGCCGAGCGGAGTTCCGCATCAAGAATAATCTGGGCCGATGAACGCGCACCGCACAGAGCGGTGACGTGGTTCCCCGCCTCTTTGAAAGCACGTGCCACGGGCAGTAACTCGGCAACTCCCACTCCCCCCGCGACGCACAGGACGTTTCCGACTTTCTCGATACTGGCCGGTTGCCCGAGCGGTCCCAAAACGTCTGCCAATCGCTCCCCGGGCTCGAGCCGAACCGTGGCGCGACTTGTCTTTCCCACCGCCTGCACAACGAGCGTTATGCTCCCCGTCGCTTCGTCTCCATCCACGATCGTCAGCGGGATGCGCTCACTCTCTTCAGTAGGCCGGATGATAACGAACTGACCCGGCTTCCAATGTTTTGCAACTTCCGGAGCTTCCACTTGTAGCCACGCAATCTCGGGCGTGAGCAGCCGCTTCGCCAGAACCTGATTGTCCAAACTTGCGCTGACCCGATGTTCTTCTCCCGGCCTCTTCGCCCCCGCCAGGGCGCCCGAGGTCTCTTGTGCCTGCTGCTCAAGGGCGCGATGAATTGCGGCAGCAGCAGCGCGACCGTCGTGCATCGCCAGGATGACGGTGGAACCGCCCCGGACTACGTCTCCACCTGCAAACACATTGGGAATATTGGTTTGCCCGTTGGCATCAATCAGAATCTTGCCGCGTTTGGTCAGAAGTTTTGGAGTGGCGCGTTGGACCGTTGGGTTGGGGCTTTGACCGATGGCCATCACCACCGTATCTACCGGCATGCGGAATTCCGACCCCGGCATGGGAAACGGTGACGGTCGGCCTGATTCGTCAGGCTCTCCCAACTGCATCCGGATGCACTCCATCTCTTGCAGCACTCCTTTGTCGTCACCGAAGAGGCGGACTGGCGCAGCCAGGAAATCAAAGCGCACTCCTTCTTCCTCGGCGTGCTCAATCTCCTCCAACCGGGCACGCAGTTCGGCGCGCCCGCGGCGGAACATGATCGTCGTATCGGCGCCCATTCGCCGCGACCAGCGGGCCGCATCCATGGCGGAGTTCCCTCCGCCCACCACGACCACCCGGGAGCCGATCCGCACCGGTGTGTCAGACTCCGGGAAGCGAAAGGCCTCCATCAGATTCAATCGCGTCAGGTATTCATTGGCGGTGTAGACGCCGATCAAGTTCTCTCCGGGGATATTCATCAAATGTGGCAGGCCGGCACCGGTACCCAGAAAGATGGCCTGAAATCCCTGCGCGAATAAATCCTCCACCGCGCACGTCTTGCCCACGATGAAATCCGTGCGAAACTCGACGCCCATGCTTCGGAGGCGGTCTACCTCGTCACGAATAATCTCGCGCGGCAAGCGAAAATTAGGGATGCCATAAGCCAGCACTCCCCCCAGCTCGTGGAGCGCTTCGAATATGCTTACACGGTAACCGTTTCGCACCAAATCGTAGGCTGCAATGAGGGACGCGGGGCCGCTCCCCACCAGCGCCACGCGGGCCCCGTCGAGCACCAGGGGTTGCGGCGTATTGGAGGCTGATTGACGGTGATAATCGGCCGCGAACCGCTCCAGGGATCCGATCGCCACCGGTTGGAGTTTCTTCCCCAGAAGGCAGGCACGCTCGCAGTAAAGCTCATGCTGACACACACGACCGCAGATGCCCGGAAAAGGACTTTCCTCACTGATCTTATCGAAAGCCCCGGCAAAATCGCCCTGCGCCATCAAGCCTATGAACTCTTTGACATTAATGTGCAACGGGCATGCTTCAATGCAAGTCGGATTCTTGCACTGCAAGCATCGGAGTGCCTCCACTTGGACCTGCTCGAGCGAAAACCCCAGCGCGACCTCTGCGGGACCATGCAGGCGAACGTCCGGGGAAAGGAGTGGCAGGGGCTGACGAGGCGCTTTGGGGTTCAGTTTCACCCTGGGCTTGTTTTCGGCCGCCGGAGTCACCGTTTGCTTCGTTTTCTCTGCGTTCAGGATAACCCTCCATCAATCGGTGTCGGATTTCACTCTTGAATCCCTGATGCCAGGAGTACAGAGCAACATCGCCAAATTTTGCGCTTGCTCAAACCCCACGGACGTTCAAGCGAGCAATTCTTTTGCCAGCCGATGGTTAACCAGGGATTAGTTTGTGTTGCATTTCGCAACCTAAGACCTTAGCCATTTTGGAGGCTGCGGAGGCAGATTCCCGAAACTTGTGTCGCCAGGCTCGATGATGTGGCATTTGCAGCACCTCCAAGCCCGAAAAGTGGGAAATTGTGCCCAATCATGACCCAGTTTAGGGCTCATTCCGATATCCCGATTCGGACCCGCAGTCTGACGTGAGAGCAAGGCGCATCTCCCACGGCAGCCATGCTGAGGAGTTCTGCCTTTCGCGCGGCAAAAGCTCACGGCAGTCTCAGGTCATCCATACGTCCAACCAACTAACTAGCTGTGTTTTCAATGACATTGTCGCTCTAGAGCGCTAAGTCCCTTCGTTTTCATACACATTCGGGCTTTAGTCTCAGGTTTTCCACAGCGGCCCTTTGTTTTCATAGACATTCCCGCATAGTTCGTTCATTTCTTAACGTCACTACGGTTACATGGTACGGGTCTGCAATGACATACTGTCAGTTTGGAAACAAGCGTTGAAGAGCCCGCAACGCTCATGGCAAAACAGCCCGGCATCCATTCCTAGGCTATCATGTTGAGCATAGCCTGTCAAGCGTCTTTTTCGCGGCCGAAGTGCAGGAGTTAGGAGTCGGGATTCAGGATTCAGGAAATCGGTGACGTAACCTCTTCTGTGTAAAAAGTGAAAGGGTGTAGGTTTTGTTGTGAGAGCAACAAAATCTCCAAGAAAAGGAGGCCTACACCCTGATGCGAACTGACTATAGCACGGAACGGTTCCAAG
>Ga0326727_10007971_pt1 | contig 27360 bp, 23 predicted proteins | sample MB2enrmetagenome_FD_207643 | JGI IMG/M metagenome (GOLD analysis project Ga0326727, IMG submission 207643) | Lab enriched peat soil microbial communities from McLean, Ithaca, NY, United States - MB29MY | ecosystem: Environmental > Terrestrial > Soil > Wetlands > Peat | place: USA: New York...
GAGCTATGATTAGCAGGCCGCAAATCTTTTGTCCCGGCACAGTTATTCACCGGCGGCGGCGAGCTGGTCCTGCGGGCTCTCCTGGCCGCCGGTTGAATAACTGTGGAAACCGTATCAGAGGAGGCTCTTCTTGGGAACCCCTCTCCCTGTCCCTCTCCCCGCTTGCGCGGGGCGAGGGGATTCAATTCGACACCTTTTTGCCAACACTCTGCCAAAAACTGATTTGCGCTCGTCGTTTCGGCCTGGTTCGAGCCGTTTCGACCTGTTTCGACCAAAAAAAATAAATCCCAAACCACAATCTTCTGGCGTCCATCCCCACCGTGCCCTATTAAACGGCGGCTATAACGGCATCGCTATGGAATTATGAGTGTCCTGATTGTCGGCTCCACGGCCCTGGATTCAATCAAAACGCCGCGGGGGGACCATCCGCGCCTGCTGGGGGGATCGGCCAGTTACGCCTCGGTCGCCGCCAGCTTCTTTGCCCCGGTCAAACTGGTCGGGGTGGTGGGGGAGGACTTTCCCCCGGCCTGCCTGCGCCTTTACCGGAAACATAAAATCGACCTGGAAGGATTGCAGATGGCGCCGGGCAGGACGTTTCATTGGTCGGGCGAATATGAAGTCAATATGAACAATCGGCGGACGCTCAAGACGGAATTGGGCGTGTTCGAGACGTTCACCCCGCGCCTGCCCGCCTCCTGGCGCAACTGCCCTTACGTCTTGCTGGCCAACATCGCGCCGTCCTTGCAGCTTCTTGTCCTGGACCAGATGCGGCGGCCGAAATTCGTGGTGGCCGACACCATGGATTTGTGGATGAACATCGCGTTGCCGGACTTGTTGAAGTTGCTGCGGCGGCTGGATGGCTTTGTTCTCAATGAAAGCGAGGCGCGCCAGTTGACACAGGAGCACAACCTGATGCGCGCCGCCAGGAAGATCCACCGCCTCGGGCCGGATTATGTGATAATTAAGAAAGGCGAGCATGGGGCGATTCTTTCGGCGCGCCAAAAGCTCTTCGTCGCGCCCGCCTATCCCTTGGAAAACGTGGTGGATCCCACCGGGGCGGGGGATTGTTTCGTGGGCGGGATGATGGGCTGGCTGGCGGCGGCCGGGGGGTCGGTGGAGGCCCATTTGAGGCGGGCCGTTTTATACGGAAGTGTCTTGGCCTCATACTGTTGCGAAGGATTTGGTTTAAAGGCGCTGACCGCCGTGAAGCGGCAGGCAATCGAAAGGCGGCTCAAAGAGCTTGAATCCCTGACGCGGTTCTAATCGTTCCAAAGTTAAGCTCCAACCCGCGCGCGCCGATAGAACGTTTGGTGAAGCCATATTTGAAGCCATATTTGACTTGCCTTTTTGGCCATATCTGCTTTACCTTGAAGGTGTGTGGTCGGGCTGTGCCCGATCCCGGAAGAGATTTGAAGCGTACATGAACATGTTCCAACCCGTGAGGGCCTCTTGAGCCGCCCTTTCTCTCCCCGTACTTTCTCGTCGCCTGCCTCGTACACGCGTGTCAACGGTAAAATCCGCGCCCGCGAGGTCCGCGTCATCGACTCGGACAAGAAACAGTTGGGGGTTTTATCCCTGGGCGAAGCGATCACCCTGGCGCGAAGCCGGGGGGTGGACTTGGTGGAGATCGCGCCCAATGCCACGCCGCCGGTGTGCCGATTGGTGGATTTCGGCAAGTACCGCTACGAGCAAGCCAAGCAGGAAAAGGAAGCGCGCAAGCATCAGCACGCCAACAAGGTCAAGGAAGTGCAACTGAGCTCCAACATTGATCCGCACGACTTCGCGGTCAAGCTGCAGCACGCCGTCAATTTTCTTTGCGACGACATGAAGGTCAAGATCACCCTGCGTTTCCGCGGGCGGGAGATGGCCCACAAGGAACTGGGTTTCCAGCAGGTGGAAAAATTCATCTCCAATCTGACCCTCTTCGGCCATCCCGATGCCCCGGCCAAACTCATCGGCAAGGGCCTCAACGTCATGCTCAGTCCCCTGCCCAGGGCCAAGCGCGCCAAGAACCCGCGCCAGGCCGAATACGAAGCGGAATTGGCGGCCGAGCGCGCCAGGGCCGGCGCTAACGGCGCCAATGACGCGCCGCCCGAAAGCGAGAATGGCGGGCAGGACTTTGGCGGCAACGGCGACGCCACGGGCGATGACGGCTCCGGCGCATAGGCCGCGGGCAAGACAGTACCTTCTGAAGCATTAAGGACGGCAATCTTACGGAGAGGCCGTTGCGTCGCGGTACGGGCTTCCTGCTTCGTAGCATTTGAGCTGGGTTTGAATCCTCGCCGCCAGCGCGGTGTTGTTCTGTTGGGCGGCCAGCTCCAGGGCGCGCCGGGCGGTGGAGGAGGCTTCCTTGAATTGTCCCGCCTCGGCATAAGCGGCTGCCAGCGTTGCCACCGTCATGGCATCGCCGCCGCGGGCAAGCGGGTCAATGTGCCGGGCCAATTCGAGGGCTTTGGCTCCATTGCGTTGCGCGGGGACGGGCGAAGTGGCCAGGCGCCATGCGATAGCAGCCAGAGCTTTTCGTGCTTCCACAAGACCGGGTTGGAGAGCCAGCAGCTTTTCGAACTGACCGATGGCGTCGTCCACCCGCCCTTTCTGCAGGAAGGCCCTGCCCAAATTGTAATGGGCTTGGGCATTGTCAGGCTGGATTTCCAGCGCCTTCCGCAATGGACCGATCGCTTCATCGGCGCGCCCCTTCTGGAGAAGGCAGTAGCCCAGGTTATTGCGGGCCTCGGCGCTGCCGGGCCGCGCGGCCACATCCTGCTGGAACTGGAGCAACGCCTCGTCCCATCGCCGCTTTTGGAGGAGGGCGAAGCCGAGATTATAATGGACTTGGTCATCGTCAGAATGCAGCGCCAACGCCTCCTGGAATTCCGCGATGGCTTCGTCCACCCGGTGCTGGCCGAGAAGAGCTTCGGCCAGAAGGCGGTGGGTTTTGGCAAGGTCAGGCCGGATGGCCGCGGCCTTTTGGAGTTCAAGGATGGCCTGGTCCGCCTGCCCTTTTCGAAGCAGGGTGTTGCCAAGATTGCGATGGGCCTCGGCAAAGGCGGGACGGAGGGCGATGGCTTTTTCAAGGTGCAAAATGGCTTCATCCAGTTGCCCTTTCTTGTCCAGGGCGGCGCCCAGGTTGTTCTCGGCTTCGGCATCGTCGGGGTGGACGGCAAGCGATCTTCGGCACCAACGGATGGCTTCGTTCACCCGGCCTTTGTCGTAAAGGAGGGCGCCGAGATCGTTTTCGGCCAGCCAGCAATCGGGGTTCCGGGCTATGGTCGTCCGCCAGAGGGTTTCGGTGTCGGCGTACATCCCGCACTGATTCCAGGTCAACGTGCCCAGGCAGGCGAGCAACGCCGCGCCGCAAATGGCCGCCGGCCATTTATTGCCGCCGGTCATGGCGGCGAGGGCGGCGCGGCATCCGGCTGCGGCCAGGGCCAATGGGCCGATGATGGCAAAGTACTGCCAATGATCGGCCACCGGGGCGTAGAGCATGAAAAAGATGTTCACCAGCCCCAGCACCGGCAGGAGCATGACGGTGAAATAGCCCAAGGCAAAGAGCGGGGCGCGGCCCCAGCCCTTGCGGCAACGCCAGCACAGCCACAGTCCCGCCGCGCACAGGACCAGCGGCAGATAGGAAAGGGGATTGCCGGCGGCTATGTTCCATTGCGGATAGACGAAGATCAGATGCCGGGGCAGCAGCGCCTTGCCGAGATAAAACCACCAAGCCCAGCCCGCCCGCGCCAGCCGCGTCCGCAAGCCGACCGCAGGCGCCACGATGCCGATGCCGGTGCCGTGTTGTATCCACAGGGCCAGCAACGAGCCGGCCAGCGCGAGGCCGATGAAGATTAAGACGCGCCGGATGTCCCCGCGGCCGATGATTCCCCGGCGCCACCAAGCCAGTCCCAACAGCACCACCGGGAGCGGGACAACGGCCGTCTTGCTCATCAGCGCCAGGAAAAACATGGCCGCCGCCAGCCCTTGCCAGCGACGCCGGCCCGAATCTTCGAAGGTCAAGTAAAAGTCCACGGCGGCCAGGAAAAACAGCAGGGCCAGCGTGTTCTTGCGCTGCGTGATCCAGGCCACGGATTCGACGTTGACGGGGTGAAGGGCGAAGAGGGCCGCCGCCAGCCATGCGCCCGGGATTTTCAGGCGCCGGAGAATGCGCCACAGCAGGAGCGCGCCGCAGACGTGGAGCAGGACGTTGTCAAGATGATAGCCCAACGGCCTCGCGCCCCACAGCCGCCATTCCAGCCAGTAGGAGGTGATGGCGACGGGCACATAATCTTCGGAGACGAGCTGCGTCCAGGCCTGGCGCCAGCCGTCGGCGTGGCGAGGGAGGGGGTTGTCGAGGAGGATTGAATTGTCGTCCCAAACAAAGCCGGCGTGCCAGACCGGTTGGTAGGCCGCGACGGTCGCCGCGGCCAGGAGCAATCCCCAGAGCCAGCCCCGGAGGCGCGAGGACGGGCCAGGCCCGGTTCCTCCCGGCAGATCGCCATTGTTCACGACGGCAATCTATACACGGCGTCCAGTGGCGGGCGAGGCATTTCGGGCCGGGCTTTTTCGGCCTTGCATTAGTCTTTGGGGGTCCCAGATTTGTGCGAAGGATTGAGCGCACATTTAACTTACGGGCAATGGACATGGCTGGCGGTGGCGGCGTTTTCCACCGGGTTGTCCAAGACCGGGATTGCGGGACTGGGCATCCTGCCGGCGGTGATCTTCGCCAACCTGCTGCCGCCGCGGGAATCCACCGGGGCGCTGCTGCCGTTGCTGCTGTGCGGGGACGTTTTCGGGGTGGCCTACTACCGCAAGCATGCCAGTTGGCCACGCTTGTGGCGGCTCTGCACCTGGGTGATCGCGGGCGTGGTCGCGGGCTACTTCGCGCTCGACCGGGTCAACAACGAGCAAGCGCGACGGTTGATCGGCGGCATTCTGCTGGCGATGGCGGTGATGCACTTGTGGCGCGGGCGGCGTCAGGACGAATCCCGTTTGCCGCACTCGATGTGGTTCACGGCGTTGATGGGCATATTGGCCGGATTCGCCACCATGGTGGCCAACGCGGCCGGGCCGGTCATGGTCCTTTATTTCCTGGCGATTGGCCTGCCGAAACTTGAATTTATCGGGACAGGGGCGTGGTTCTTCATGTGCGTCAATGCCTTCAAGGTGCCGTTTAGTGTGAACCTGGGGCTGATCACAGGCGACTCGCTCCTTATGGACGCGCTGCTGCTTGTGCCGATGGTGCCCGGGGCATTGCTCGGTCCGCGCCTTCTCAAACACATCAACCAGGCGGTGTTCGAGAAAATGGTGCTGGTGCTGACACTGGCCGGGGCGCTGCGGCTGTTGTGGTAGAAGGAAGAGGAAGGCCAAGGGCCTGGCGTTTGGTCTGATGGCAATATGTGCATGAAGTTTCAAAACCCGCAACATCCGCTACATCGTTGATGGTCAGGCATTTAAAGTACAACAAAACCCTCAACAGACCCGCTACAGACCTGCAACATTCATAACCTAATGAATTGACACGGATTGGTCGGGTTTCACAGATCAAGATATGAGATATAAGGAAATCCGCCTTCGCTAATCACTGGTGGAGGGGATTTAATAGAACCACTCCCACGTTCTCGTGGCAGCAATCCGAGCCGGTGCTCTGGGCCGAGAGTTCCCGAGGGTAGGCGTCCTCCAGCAGTTTTCGATTCAACAGGGCGCACATGGTCCCCGGCGCGGTGGCGCGGGGAAATGCCGGGCCGAACGCCGCATCGCCCGACTGCGGTTGGCCGAGGTTGGCATAAAATTCCAGCAAGCGGGCCGTCGCCGGACTGAGCTCGACCTTGTCAAACCGCTGGTTCTCATAGATGAGCGGACCGGCGATGATGGCCTCAAGGTTTTTGGTCAGGAGGCTTTGCAGAATCCGGTCATCCAGGCGCGACGCGGGGTAATTGGTGATTATTTTCCGCGAGGGTTCGGGAAAGCGGCCGATCAGCCAGGCGGACAACGGGTCCGCGCCCGCCTTCAGTTTCGCGGCCAGCGCGGCGGGATTCCCAACCAGTTGGACGGCGAGTTTCGGATCGTCGGTCAAATACATTGTGGCGGGTTCGTAACCTTGGCGCGTGATGGCCAATTCGCCGGCGGCCGGCATCATCGCCGGCGACGGAGAATACCGGATCCATTCGTGTTCGGCGGGGATGGAGAACCGGCCATCGGCCTGGGTGACAGCCATCTGGGCGCGCGCGTTTGGAGGGGCATTGGAATCCACGGCCAAATGGCCTCCATTCCTGGCCGCCTGCCAGTTCCAGTCGAGAACGGCCGCCTCCGCCCCGCTGATTGGCGTCAGGGAGTTGGCATCCAGCACAATGCCCGAAGCGCCGGGGCTGGTCGTGACGCGCAACGGATAGCAGCCGGCGCACAGCAAACCGGCCACGGCCAGGCAGAGAAAACAACGTGCGCGCTTCATTCAAATTGGCGGCATCAACCCTATGTTGACCGCCGCCAGACCGCAAGATTTGCCTTGATGTTCCCCGCGCTCATCTGCAAACCCCTCAAACGCAATGGGGCGGAGACCAACCACAAAGGTCACAAAGAGCACAGAGGCCTTCTGCGAGCGCCTCAAAGGCACTGTGGCGAAACCGGCTACGTCGTATGGGCTTCAGAATCAGGGACTTGAGCAATCGGCTATCATACTTACGTTTGGTGACACCAAACGCATAGTCCACTGTGCATTTGGTACGCCAGCTTCCGGCAAATGATTTGGCAAACTGGAAGTGAAGGTTTACACGCCCACTGATCTCGACTCTGCGGGAGAAGGACGAATCAGGGGGCAATCTGGTTTTCTGACCGTCCGGAATCGGGCAGCGTAATGTTGTAGGAAGTATTGAAGGAATCGTTGGTAAATCGTCGCCCTTGGTCGTCGATCAAATTCCAATCCACATCGATTATGCCGTTGGAGGTGGTGCCGTGGAAGGTTTTGAGGTGTGCGCCGGAGGGCGAAGTGAGTTCGATTGTGTAGATTCCGTTCCGCTCGGCCAGTTTGGCATAAAGAGTAGCTCCGTTAGGACCAAACGAGCCGTAAAAAGGCTCGAATTGAAAGAGATTGCTGGAAAAGAAAGGCTCAACAGGCCCTCTGATCTCCAGCGAGTCCCGACCGTAGTAAAGTCGCGCTTGCAACGCGTGCTGGCCGGGGGGGTCGTAGCGGGTGTTCCAGACAAGAAGGCAGTCGCCATTGTCGGCCTGCTCGCAATCCTGGAAGGAGCCGTAAGTCGCGGCATCATTGGCTGGCGCGTCCAGTAACAGGCGAAGCGCAAGATGAAACTTGTGTTCGTTCGTGATGACATCATAACTGATCGGCAATTCGAAGGTGACGATATCTGGATCGTTAGTGGTGACGATGCGCTTGAGCGTCAACATTTCGTCCAGAGTGAGCCGGCTGGAGGGCTTGCCGTTGCTGAGAACTTCGGTCAAAGGCACACCATCGAGCTTTGGCTCCTTGGCGTTGCGGCTGGGTTTGGCTGAGAGCAGTTCCTTAACCCGGGCTTGTCGCGCTGTCTCTGCCTCCTGCTCTCTCCTGGCTTCCTTGGCTCTCGCGTCTGCCCGCCTCTTCTCCCGGAACCTTTGCTCAGCCGTCCGCTCCGCGTTTGCTTCACCATCTGATGCCGGGCGCGGCCAAACAATATCCACCTGTTCCCGGGCAACAAAACCGGGTGAGCCTGGATAGGCAGGCGAATCCTCTTTATGCTGCGGCATCAAACCTCCGTGATCAACGCAATCCAATCCGACCGAGTAGAGCACGAAGTGGCCATCGGCGGTCGGACGATACCGCAACGGTTGGCCGTCCATGAAGTCGATGGGAACAGATTTCAGGAAATCCGGCGCCAGCTCGGCCAGGGATTTGGGATAAGCGCCGTGACTGAGACGGAACCGATCCAAGGCAAGGGCGGCAATGACGAGGCGACGCCGTGCTTCGGCTTCCGCGGCCCTCTCAAGCAAACTCTTGCTGTCCCCCAGTACTTTGGGAGCCATAATTCTAAACCTTATCATCTGTTGAGCGGCGGAACGATAAGCTGACGCTCGGTAGCTTGGCTTGAATGGGACTGTGTTGGTGACTCCGGGAAGCTGCCTCATCTGCTTCCAGGTTGAGCATCGAATTGCGTGTTGGAGTTCCACTTCGCGGTCTCGGTAGTAGAGCAGAAAGTCGTTCTCCTCCGCACTGCTTTCCCCTCCCAAGAAGCAGATACGGCGCCAGCGTGCAACCAAGTTTCCCCAGCCCCTCCCAGGCTGGCGAAAAAGCATTTCCGGAGTGGGAATGGGCGGCGACGGCCTCCCTTGCGAGCGGTCACGTTGGCAAACCTCAGCCATGCTGGCGCGAAAAAACGCGGCTGTTTCGGGGAGATCGTGGAAGAAATCAACCGATTCCCATTCGCGCTGGAGGGCTGCCAGCCGGTCATCTGTCCAGCCGCCTGCTTGGAGCGCCTGCCAAGCGGCGTTGCAGGCACATTCTGCGCACTCAAACCGCGTCTGGTGTGAAAAGTCAACCGGCTCCGGTGACCATCCGGTGGCCAAACGGGTACATGCCATGAGGTTGGTCCACGCGCCATCTTTGTCTTGCTCGCGAATGTCAATGATGACACCGGCGGCCAGTGACCGGCCCAGGGTTTGCAGGCTTGCCAGATGGGGCAGAGGCATGGCGCTGCCTTTGCTCGCGTCCAAGTCGAAACGCATCGGGCCGGCGAGAGCGGCTGCGCAGGCTGCCTCCAAATCTTTGCGGTGAATTTTGACCGCCTCTTCCACAGGCGTCAGAGATTGTTGGTACGGTTCCTCCGGCATGGGGTCCTCTTTCCAAAGGATGATGGCCGCGTCAGGTCCTGCCGGCGACATGAGTATGGGTTTGCGGATCCAGTTGCCAAGCGTGGTCAGCGCAGCGGCGCGTTTGCGCATTTCCGGGGTCGCGGAAAAATCGAATTGGGCGAGGTCAGTTTTAAATCCTTGCTGGCTCAAGGAACGGCGCGTTTCCTGAAGGGCCGTTTGCGCGCCGCACAGTCGCAATAACACAACGGCGACGGTGATTCCGACCGCCGCCAGGCCGACCACAATTCTCCAACGGAGTTTCATCGTCCGCAAATCAAGGCTGTGCCTGTTACATTATCAGAAGACAGCATGATGCTGCAATAGTTTCGTTGACTGAGCGAAGTTTTGAACGGTTTGCGTTTGACAACCACTCTATCGTGAGACGGCAGCTTGCCGCACTAGGTCGGGGAAGGGGCAGTCGGCGCAGGGGGAATTGGAATGGTCGCAGAAGTCGCGGACGATTTGCAGGAGGCTTTGCTGGCTGGCGGCGGATTTGGCGGGGGCCGGCGGGCGGGCGAAGAGAGGGCGGCGGGGGAGGCGTAGCAGGGCGTTTAAAAGCGGCGTTTTCGTAGGAGACGACGTAAGTCTCTGATTGCGGCGGGTTTTCGAGGAAATTTGAGCCTCCTGACGTCGTCTCCTACAATTTGGCGGCATCCACCCTATGTTGACCGCCACCGGAACGCAAGAGTTGGGCAACACGCCCTACGGTTTGACCCCTGGGTTCTCGGCGGGGAGGCGTTTGAGGGGGTTTTGTACGATTTTGCTGTTTTTTTCTTGGCATTTTTAGGGGTTTCCCTTACAAATGGGACAATGCGAGTGTTGGCATATATCGATCCGGGCTTGGGCGCGCTGATCTGGCAGTCGATCATTGGCGTTCTGGTTGGGATGCTGTTCTACTTGAGGCGAACGCGCAAGTGGATGGGGCGGTGGCTGGGCAGGGTTTTCCGGATTGGACAGAAGGCGGGGAATGGCGCGGTTGCGCCATCGGCGAACAAGGCGCCGCCGAAGGTGGACGATCTTTAATGCCGCAACCCGGGCCATCGTTTCGCGACCCGATGGGACGCTGTTATGTGACGGAGCGGGGCGCGGTGCGGTTGGTCGGCGCAGGGGACGTTCCACAATTTGAGTGCTTCCTGAAAACGCGCGCCGCGCGCGACTTCGCGGCAAAGGGGCAGCTTGTTGTCACCCGGCGGCTTGACGAGGGTGAAATTGCGGCGCTGGCGGCATCGAGCGGACTGGGATCGGCGCTGGCGGCGAGAGGCGGGGCGGCGGTTTACGAGCATGAGCGGATTCCGTTTCCAAGTTACCCGCAGGAATGGCCGCCGGAGATGTTGTGGGAGGCGGGACAGTTGACGCTGGAGCTTGGGCGCGCGGCGCTGGCCGAGGGATACGGGCTGAAGGACGCGACGCCGCACAACGTTTTGTTTCGGGGCAGCAAGCCGGTCTTCGTCGATGTTCTTTCGTTCGAGCGGCGGGAGGCGGGGGATCCGTTGTGGAAACCGTGCGCGCAATTCATCCGTTCGTTTTTGTTGCCGCTGCTGGCCAACCGGCGCTGGGGCATCGCGCTGGCGGACGTGTTCACCACACACCGCGATGGGCTTGAGCCGGAGGAGGTGTATCGCCTGTGCCGCCCGTGGGAACGGTTGCATCCGCGGCTGCTGCCGCTGGTGTCGATACCGACGTGGCTGACGCGCCGGGCGGACCCGGACAACGAGGCCATCTACCAGCCGCGCCGAATGGCGAACGCGGAAAAGGCCCGTTACGTCCTGGAATCGGTATTCGATCGGATGGGACGGGCCTTGAGATGGCTGCAGCCGGCGGCGCAAAGGGAATCCGCGTGGTCGGGCTACATGGAGGAGCACAGCTACAATGAGGGCGCATTTGCGGCGAAGGAAAAATTCGTGGGCGAGGCGCTGGCGGCATTCAAACCGGGGCGGGTGCTGGACGCCGGGGCGAACACGGGGCATTTCAGCGCGCTGGCGGCGCGAGGGGGAGCGGCCGTGGTGGCGATAGACTCGGACGCGGCGTGCGTTGGGGCGATGTGGCGGCGGGCGCAGGGCGAGGGATTGAACATCCTGCCGCTGGTGGTGAACCTGGCGCGGCCCACGCCGGCGACGGGCTGGCGGAACCGGGAAAGCCCGTCGTTTCTTGAGCGGGCGGCGGGGGCGTTTGACGGCGCGCTGATGCTGGGATTGCTGCATCATTTGCTGGTGACGGAGCGCATACCGCTGGAGGAAATCGCGGGGCTGGCGGCGGACTTGACCACGGGGCTGGCGGTGATCGAATTTGTCGCGCCGCAAGACCCGATGTTCCGGCGGTTGACGCGGGGGCGGGGGGAGCTGCACGCGGCGCTGGATGAACGGGCCTTTGCGGAGGCCTGCGCGGCGCATTTTGAGATCATCAAGACGCTGGCGCTGCCGGGGACGCAACGGACGCTGTATTGGCTCAAAAAGAAGGTCGCGCGTTGAATCCACCCGCCGACAATGCACCGACCCCGGGCCGGCGGGAGGGCACCATACCGCTGCCCGACCCGCTAAAGGACAGAATCAAGGCCGGCTTGGTGGCTGTGACGATGGCGGCGTGGTGTTTTGTGCGGGTCTGGGCGCATCTGTTGTGCCGGAGCCAGGATTACTTCAGCGGGCCGCCGATACTGCCCGTGGAACTTCTGGCCCTTGCCGTGAACATCCTTGTGCTGGGGCTGGTGATCTACGTGGGCATAGGTGTTTGGATGCGTCTGCCAAGGGGAACGGCGGCGGCGGCGTTGGAGTTGGTGTTTCTGCTTTTGCTGGTGTTTCCGGCGGATTTTATCCGAGTGCAAGTGCTGGACTGGACGAACGCGCAGTTCGTGAGCTTTTTGAAGCAGCCGGGGAACCTGCTGTGCATGGTTGCCATTGCGTTGATCGTGATCTGGCAACACCGGCAGGCGGCGCGGGCGCTGGCCTTGCTGGTTGCGGTAACGTTTCCGCTGGTGCTGTGGCTCATGCTCCAGATTGTTCTGGTGTGGCTCAATCTGCTGACGTTGCCGGGATGCCCCCCGGCGCCGCCGTCGCCGCCGCTGCTTCATGTGCGCGCAGACCAACCGCGCGTGGTGTGGATCATCTTTGACGAAACGGACTACCGCCTGGCGTTTGAGAAACGGCCAGCCAACGTGCGGTTGCCGGAGATGGACCGGCTACAGGGAGAATCGTTGTGCGCGGATCACGCCTATCCCCCCAGCGACTCGACCCTGCTATCCATGCCGATTTTGATCACCGGCCGGCACATGCTGGCGGCCAGGAACAACGGATGCGAATTGAACCTGACCCTGCCGGACGGCGGGGCCACGGTGAACTGGAGCGGGATGCCGTCGGTCTTCTCCGAAGCGCGCGAACTGGGAGTCAACACCGCGCTGGTTGGGTGGTATCACCCGTATGGACGGATGCTGGGCGGCAGCCTCAATTACAGCTCGTCGTATCCATTCCCGCTGTATGAGTTTGGGCGGGCCGCGACGTTGGGCGGGGCGGTCAAAGAACAGCTTTTTTGCCTGCTGGAACCGGTTTGTTTCCGGCAGATTTATATTGAGGACTGCGAAGGCAGCCTGGCGGACGGGGCGGCGGTGGCGGCCAATCCGGATTACGGGCTGATCCTGCTGCACCTGCCGCCACCGCACGGGCCGTGGGTTTATTTGCCCGAAGGCAAGAGGTTCACGTGGTTTGGGGCGGCGGCGCCACGCGGCTATTTCAATAATTTGATGCTGGCCGACGATGAGTTGGGCGTTCTGCGGCGGGCCATGGAGCGGGCCGGCCAATGGGACAAAAGCTGGATCATCCTCAGCGCCGACCACTCGTGGCGGATGTCGCAATGTTATGACGGCGCGCGGGATTACCGGGTGCCGTTCCTGGTGAAAAGCGCCGGGGAAAGCCACTTGATGGCCTACTCGCACCCGTTCAACACGGCTGTCTTGACACACGACTTGATCCTGGGCATTTTGCGCCGCGAGGTGAGGGATGAAGCAGGCGCGGCCAGCGTTCTGGATCGCGGCAAAGCGGAGATGCCAATTCTGCAGAGCCAGCCGGCGTCTTCTCGATAATCTCCAAATACGGAATGAAGCTCATCACCCGACCGCTCCAACGAAAGATCAAAGACGGCGTGGTGGCGCTGACCCTGGCGACGTGGTGTTTGGCGCGGCCGTGGTCGCACCTGCTCTTCAAGAGCAAGGATTATTTTGGCGGGTCGCCGGCGCTGCCCGTTGAACTGCTGGCAGTGATGGTGAACGTGGCCGGCCTGGCCCTGGCCATCTGGCTGGGGATTGGGCTGTGGAGGAATTGGCGGGGCGGGATGGCGGGCGCGCTGTTGGATGGGGCGTTCTTATTGTTGATGGTGTTCCCGGCGGATTTCATCCGGGTGGACATGCTCAGCATGACGGACGGCGAATTGCTCGGGTTTATGCGGAGGCCGGCGGTGATGGCCGGCCTGTTCGGCGCGCTGGCCCTGTTGCTGTGGAAACACCGGCCGGCCGCGCGCCTGCTGGGCGTCATGCTGTGGGTGTCATTTCCGGCGGCGTTGTTGGTCCTGGCCAAACTGAGTCTCACCTTTGTGGGTTTGATGCCTCTGAAAGACTGTGCCTCAGTGCCCGCCGCGCCTGCGCTGTTGCACGTGGCGGAGGGCCGGCCGAGGGTGATCTGGATGATATTCGACGAAACTGATTATCGCCTGGCGTTTGAAAAGCGCCCGGCCAACGTGCCGTTGCCTGAATTTGACCGGCTGCGCCTGTCGGCCTTGTCGGCCGATCACGCCTATCCGCCCGGGGATTCGACGCTGTTTTCCATGCCCGCCTTGATAGCGGGACGACGGGTGGAGGCGGCCCGGCCCGAAGGCTGCGAGCTGGCGGTGAAACTGGCCGGCGCTGATGACACGGCGGATTGGAGCGCGTTGCCGTCGGTCTTTTCGCGGGCGCGCGAGTTGGGGTGCAACACGGCGCTGGTCGGCTGGTATCATCCCTATGCGCGGATGCTGGGCGGCAGCCTCAATTATTGCGCGTGGTATCCATTTCCGCTTTATGAGCCGGCGCGATCGACGACGTTTGGCGGGGCGGCCCGGGAACAGATCGCATCCCTGGCAAGCTCTTATCATATCCGGCGGCTTTACATCGAGACGTGCCGACACAGCCTGGCCGATGCCGTGGCAGCGGCGGACAATCCGGCTTACGGGCTGGTGCTGCTGCACCTGCCGCCGCCGCACGGGCCGGGGGTGTATCTGCCGGAGAAGGGCCAGTTCACCTGCGAGGGCATTGCGGCGCCAGCCGGCTATTTCAACAACCTGGTGCTGGCGGACAGGGAGCTTGGGGTGTTGCGGCGGAACATGGAAACGGCGGGGCTATGGGACAAGAGCTGGGTGCTGCTCAGCGCCGACCATTCGTGGCGGAAATCGAAGCTCTATGACGGGGTGCGGGATTATCGAGTGCCCTTTGTGCTGAAGTCGCCGGAGGCGGGGCCGTCCATGGTCTGCACCAACATGTTCAACACCGTCCTGACCCATGACCTGGTCCTGGCCATTCTCCGCAACGAGGTGACCAACCAAGCCGGCGCGGCGGCCTTGCTCGCCCGGGGCGCGCCGGAGATGCCTGTTCTTGAGGGACAGCATGGGTCATCGCAATAATCCTCCGCCGCAATGCGCCTGGTGAAGCTCATGGCCCTGATGCGCCGGTTTTTGAGGGCGGCCCTCTGGTCGGGGGCATGTTTTGCGACGGCGCTGGCGGCGGAGGAATTTGAGGCGACTTCAGACCCGGTGGGGCTCAACCGCGCTGATGAATATGAGACCCCGGTCAATCAACGGGTGGCGCCGACGGGCCGGCAGGTCGAGTTGCCGGAGATGAGGCCGCAAGCCCTGGCGCTCAGTCCGGACAAACGGCTCCTGGTCACGGCAGGACAAACCCATGAACTGATGGTGCTGGATGCTTCGTCCGGCAACATTCTGCAACATGTGCCGTTCCCGGATGCCGGCGCCAGCCCTGCGCCGGCCCCTCTTTCCGGCGCCATGATCGCTCCCGATGCCAATGCCCGGATCAGTTACACCGGCCTGGTGTTTTCGCCCGACGGCTCGCGTCTTTACATGGCCAACGTCAACGGCGACATCAAGGTCTTCGCCGTGGAGAAGAGCCACAAGGTGAAGGGCCTGTTTTCCATCGCGCTGCCGCGATGCGCGGGACTGTGGCGCGAGGCGGAAATCCCTTCTGGCATGGCCGTTTCAGACGACGGCAGACGCCTTTACGTGGCGCTCAATCTATCCAACCGGCTGGCGGAACTGGACGCGGCGACGGGGCGGGTTCTGCGGGTTTGGGACGTGGGGGTTGAGCCGTATGACGTGGTGCTCTGCCAGACCAAGGCCTATGTGAGCAACTGGGGCGGACGCAGGCCGGATGCGCACAGCCTGACCGGTCCCGCCGGGCAAAACACCTTGGTGCGCGTCGATGCCGTGCATCACGTCGCCGGCGAAGGGTCGCTTTCGGTCATTGCCCTTGACCGGGAGAAGCCGCCGGTTGAAATCCTCACCGGGCTGCACGCCTGCGGCCTGGCGGTCTCGCCCGACGGGCGGTACGTGGCGCTGGCCAACGCAGGCAGCGACACCGTGAGCGTGATCGAGACGCGGAACGATGCGATCGTGGAAACCATTTGCGCGCGGCAAAATCCGGGCGACTTGTTTGGGGCGCAGCCCAACGCGCTGGCTTTCGACAAATCGGGCGGCAGGCTCTTTGTCTGCAACGGAACACAAAACGCGGTGGCAGTGATCCGATTTGAGCCGGGCAAATCGAGGCTGCTGGGCCTGATCCCGGTCGGCTGGTTTCCGGGGTCGATTGTTTATGATGGCAAACGCGGGGCCATTGACGTGGCCAATATCAAAGGGGACAGGGAAGTTCCCTCCAAGCTCAACGGCCGCACGGCCTTTTGCTCGACGTTGTGGCACGGGTCGGTGTCGCTCGTGCGGTTGCCCGGGGCGGGGCAACTGGAGGAACTGACCGGCGCGGCGCTGGCCGGGATGCGTTATCCGCTGCTGGCAGCGGCCCGCCTGCCGCCGCGTCCCGGCCAGGGGCCGCGCGCCGTGCCGGAACGGGCCGGGGAGCCGGGCCTGATCCATCATGTCATCTATATTATCAAGGAGAACCGGACCTACGACCAGGTTCTGGGCGACCTGGAGGAAGGCAACGGCGATGCGGCCCTGTGCATCTTCGGCAGGGGGATGACTCCGAATCAGCACAAGCTGGCGCGGCAATTCGTGCTGCTGGACAACAGCTATTGCTGCGGCAGCCGCAGTCCCGACGGCCACCAGTGGACCGACAGCGCGCTGGCGACCGATTACATAGAGAAGAGTTACGCCGGCTGGCCGCGCAGCTACCCATTCGGCGGCGAGGAAATGGGAGAGGACGCCATGGCGTATTCGCCGGCCGGTTTCATTTGGGACAACGTCCTGGCCCACGGCAAGACGTTGCGCGATTACGGCGAATTCACCTTGGGCCGCAGGCAATGGAAGGACCCGGCGCGCGGCGGCAACCCTGGTTTTCTGGACGTTTACCGGCAATTCAGCGGCGGGCCGCAGACCGTTTCGATCTGGAGCAAGCCGGCGATAGGAAGTTTGCGCGGCCAGATCGACACCAACACCATCGGCTGGGACCTGGAGGTGCCGGACGTGTACCGTGCGAGGCAATTCATCAAGGAGTTGAAGGAATTCGAGAGGAGGGGCGATTTCCCGAACCTGGTCATCCTCTGGCTGCCCAACGATCACACGGCCGGCACCCGGCCGGATTCGCCCACGCCCGAAGCGATGGTGGCGGACAACGACCTGGCGCTGGGCCGGGTTTGCGAGGCGGTCAGCTACAGCCCGTTCTGGAAGGACACCTGCATTTTCGCTGTCGAGGATGACCCGCAATCGGGCTGGGACCACGTGAGCGGCTATCGCACCACGGCCTACCTGGCCAGTCCCTATGCCAAACGCGGCCAGGTGGTCAGCACGCAATACAACCAAACCAGCATCGTGCGCACCATCGAGCTCATGCTGGGCCTGCCGCCCATGAACCAAATGGACGCCACGGCCACGCCAATGTTTGACTGCTTCACGGATGCGCCGGATTTGACGCCGTTCGACTTCGTGCCGAACAGCATCCCGCTGGACCGGATGAACCCGGGGACAAAGAACATCTCCGACCGGCAATTGCGCCGGGACGCCAAAGTGTCCGCGCGCCTGGCGCTGGACAAGCCGGACCAGTGCCCGGACGCGGTGCTCAACCACATTTTGTGGCGGGCCATGAAAGGGCCGCGCGCCCCGTATCCCGACTGGGCGGTCAAGACGGTGGACGACGATTGATCCACGGGCACCGTGTTCACTTCTTGGTCCACCACGCGCGGATGTCGTCGGCGGCCTGGTGCGCCAGGGTCGGGAGGCTCTGAGCCGCCGCGCGCAGTTCCGGGAAGAAATGCACCGCCAGCCAGGCCAGGGCCAGAACCACCCCCACCCAGACCACCGCATCGGCCAAAAAGATGAAAGAGCCGCCCGCACCGGGGAAGCCGAATCCCCAATAACAGGCCCGGCGCGCGAGTTTCAACGGCGCGGAGAGGATGCCGTAGGTGAAGAGCAGCAAAAGCGCCGCCGCCCAAACCGGGACGTTGGCGGGCAGCGCCAGACCGAAGACGGCGCCGGTGGCCAGCAGCGAGATGGAGGCGCAGATCCACAGGATGGTGGCCGCGCCCTGCAACAGGGAGAGCAAGGGCAGCGTCAGACCCAGGCCGGGATGAAGGCGGGCATGCGCCGCCCAATAGTTGTGCCAGTTGTACTGCCACTGCGCCGCGTTCCAGGACATTTCCTGGCCAAACCGCCGGCCCCACCCGCGCATTTCCCGCTTGAACTGCCGCCGCCATTCGCGGCGCGCCCTGTGGTCCGGGAATCCCTTCATGGCCTCGTAATACCCTTGCTTGGCGCGGCGGATGAACTCCTGGGCCGTGGAAGGGATGCCGGAGGCCGCCGCCCTTTCCTCCGGCGAAGAGGCCTCGGGCACGACGATGGCCATGACGATATAGACCAGCACTCCCGTGCCCCAAAGCATTGTCAGGAAGACAAATCCCAGCCGCACAAAAGTCGGATCGACGTTGACGTAAGCGGCGATGCCATTGCAGACGCCGGCGAGCATGGCGCCCTCGGAGATTCTGTAGAGCCGCCTGGGCAGCCCGCAGCGGCCCGCGGCTGGCTGCTGTTCGGCCGGGCCGCGTCCGCCGGCCGCGCCCGTTGCGCCGGCGCCGGCGGGCGGGGCGGCGGATTCGCCGGTGTCCGCTTCAATCGGCCCCATCTCGGCCACGACGGCCTCCACTTCTTTTGCGGCCACCACCGTCTTGCGGCTGCCGAGAAGGGTTCGGAACTTCTCCGCCATGGCCAGCTCGATGTCCGAAATGATTTCGTCCTTGTCCGGGTTGCCCTGCAGGCGGAGGGCCGCCGAGTCCAGATAGGCGCGCAAGGCGTCGTAGCCGCCTTCTTCGAGCTGATAAGCGTTGCCGCCCAGATTGATGGTGATGACTTTGTTCATGGGATTTGTTTATTTTTGAGCCAGTTTTTTCACCGTGCCGTTGATGCGGCCCCAGTACTCCTGCGTTTCGCGCAGTTGCTCGCGGCCCCTGGCGGTGAGCTGGTAATACTTGCGGGGCGGGCCGGCCTCGGATTCCTTCCATTGGTAATCGAGCAGCCCTTCGCGGCGCATTTTGCTGAGCAACGGATAGAGCGTGCCTTCCTGGGTGGCGAATTCGGTCTGGCTCAGTTGCCGGAGGATGTCCGCCACATAGACTTTCTCGGCGGCGATGATTTGGAGGAGGAGGAACTCGAGGAGTCCCTTGCGCAGCGCCGAGAATTTTTCGTTGACATTCATCGTTCAAGGTTGGCAAGCTACCTTGTTTGATAAAGGTAGCTGTTTGCTAAAAAGGAGTCAAGGGCTTTTTTCAAAATTTTTCCCGCCAAAGGCGGGGAGGGAAGCGCCGCCCTTGCGCTTTAAGAACGCCGCCATTCCCCGGATTTTTCCGGCGGGTCCCAACGGCAATCTGGTTGCCTGTTACATTCACGGCCCGAAAATCAAGGAGGCGGTCGGCGCGGCGCTCAGCCGGTGAAACGGGAAACGCGCGGCAAGAGCGCGGTTCATTGACGCCGGGGGAGGAAGGGGTTAATCTTCAAGTGTCGTTGTATTATTTATGATTGCTGTCAAACCTGGCATTGCCGCAAGCCCTGCGCCCGCGACTTATCGGGTCGGGGATGAGCGGCTGATCAAGGTCAGCCCCGGCGCCGCGCAAAAAGTGGGGGCGCTCTTGCAGAAACAGGGGCGGCCCGGCGGGGTGTTGCGCGTGGCGGTGGTGGGGGGCGGGTGCTCGGGGTTGCAGTATAAGATGGATTTGCAGGACCAGCCGGCCGACCGCGACATCGTGGTGGAGAGCGGCGGCGTGAAAGTGGTGGTTGATCCGAAGAGCGCGTTGTACGTGGCGGGGTGCGAATTGGATTACGTGGATACGCTGCTGGACGGCGGCTTCAAAGTGAGGAACCCGAACGCGGTCAGCAGTTGTTCTTGTGGAGAAAGTTTCAGCGTCTGAAGCGGCCGGCGGCGCCGCAGTCATGGATAATTTTGCCCTGTTTATGAAATTGTCGCCGGCGAGAATGGCGGCTGTGGGGGCGGCGCTGGCGGGGTGGCTGCTTTGGGCCTGGCCGCTGGCGGCCCAGAGCGCGTGGCAGGAGGAGTTTGCCAAAATGCCGCTGACGGAAAAGGTCCCGGAGCTCAACCGCCACAATTGCGTGAAGGTGATGCTGGGTTCCTTCCGGCCCAACGCGGCGGTCCAGGCGCTGATCTTCATGCCGGGGGCGACAGATGAGTTTTATTTTTACCGGCGGGCGCGGGCGGCGCTGACCAACGGGACGCCGACGTTGCTGGACGCGGTGGCGGCGATGACCAACCAGACTTACATCCGGGCGACGCTGAATCCGCCGTTTCTGCTGCTGCGCACGGAGGAAGACCCGGAGGAGCCGATCATGGTGGTCGAGGACCGGCGCACGGCGGAGCGGGTGCGGAGGAAACATTTCGAGAAACACGGGGTCTTCGATGACCGCACCTGGGATTACCTGCAGCCGATCCTGGCCTTCGATTTGGACACGAAGATGTTTCCCGCGCTCCATTCCCACGAGTCGCACCATTTTTTCCGCCACAGTTTCGCCGAATTCGACTTGAACGGATGGGACGCCTTGAGGGCGGTGGCGCTGGCGGGCAAAACGGGATTTGTCGTGCGCAAAAGGCAGGTGGTCTTCACCGGGGACACGCGCGTCAAAGCGCCCGCCGTGCCGCCCTCGCCGGATTTTCTCCTGGACAAGGACGGGCATCGTTGACCGTCAAGCCGATTTTCCCCCAGTTGCGGTTGCTTCCGATCCGGGTCTGACTAGGGCCGGGTTGCCTTCCTTTTCAGGGCAAGCGCCAGGAGCGGCGCCATCCCGGCGAGCCAAACGAGGGTGTTCAGCGAGTCGGGAGCGCTCGCAGTCATCGGGACAGGGACGGTCTGGCCGTCCGGGCTGGAAGACCACGGCGAGGGCGGATTGGCGTCCGAGGCGCTGGCATTACCCAGCGTCGGCGGGTCATCCGATTGAAACGAGAGCGTCCCGCTGTTGGTGCCCGGGGCCACAGGCGACATGAACCAAAACAGCCCGCCGGATCCCTCACTCTCCGCGAACAAGCCGCCCGTCGGGCCTGACACAACCGCGCCCGAAGCCGAAGCGTTGAACGAAACCTCATAGGTGTCAACGATTTCTGGCGCGCCGCTATTAAACGCATCCTGATCATCCGGCAGCAGCACGTCGCCTGCGGGATTGTTGACAACATAGGTGTAGGTATAGACATCCAAGGCGTTCTCCACCACGGACCACGAAACAGTGAGCGCTTCGGGGCCTGTCGCTGTCCCGTAGGCATCCGCCAGAACGGATGTGCCGTTTGTATTCAGCAAGCTGGCCTCGGCCGCCTGGCACAGTGTAAAAGCCACAAAGACTGCGTTGGCGACCAGCGCCCCGCTTGATTTTAGATGTATCTGCATTACAATTAGTTCCTCTTCCTGTTTAGCTCAATCTTGTGTCCCCTAAATCGTAAAGGCAGCGCCAGCAGGGCCATGGCCAAAAGTGAAGTGGTGCCCGGCTCGGGGATGGGGACGGGGAGGTGTTCACCGCCAGGATAGGTTGAAGCCCAAGGGGCAGGTGGACTCGGGTTGCCGTTTGCGTTCCCATTACCCACGGTCGGCGCTTCATAGGATTCAAATGACAACGTCCCGCTGTGGCCTCCCGCCGGGATGGATACAAGCCAATCCACTCCAATGCCAGTGACCTCTTGCCCAAACGTGCCGCCATTGACGGAACCCGGCACAACAGTGTACGATTCGCCGTCAAATCCGACGTTGAACGATGAAACGGATGCGGAGTTGGGAGCCTGAACAATGTAATCGTAGGTGTACAGGCCGGAATTATCCGTCACCGTATAAGCAACGCTGACTTCGTCAGCCGTGACGTTGTCAACAGAAGCCAGAGTGGCTGTGCCATTCGATATAACGGTTTGAGCCTGGGCTGACGGGCTGAACAGGCCGGAGAGCAAAATGGCTCCAGTAATTGAGACAATGAGTGTTGTTGGTTGCATTTTCATATGACTAAATAGGTTTTTAAGACACTTTCATAAGGGTAACAATCGCACACACTGGTGAAATGTCCAGAGATGGAAAGCCCTTTTTTTATGTAGGGCTTTCACCTACAAATTCCTCCATGCCGCGAGTCTTCGCCTCACACCGGGCGGCAGGCCTTCTTTCTTCTTTCGCCCGGCAAAACGCGGCGGGCCGCGGGAAGAGCCCTGCCCGCTTCCACCGGCACAATCTCTCCCCCGCTTTGCCCGGACAATTCGAGCAGTTCCTTCGGCATTTCATCCGAAAAGGAAGAGGAACGGCGTGGACACCTTGTTCCACGTCTATGGCGGGCGCAGGGCGCTTTGGCAGCGGGTTCAGACGCGCCGGGGCGGGGCGGGGCGGAGCCAGGGCGGCCGGCTCAGGGATGGGCCATATTGGCGCCGGGCATGGGGTGCCAACTGCCGGACTGATCGACTGGTTCGGTGTTTTCCTCGAACTGATGTTTCTTGGCGAAGGAGGAGTCCCTGACGATCAGTTCGTTCATCAAGGCCACCGCGCTGGCATAGGGAGTGAAGCCGTCCGGCGGCATGAATAATTCCTGGGGGGGATATTCCAGGCGAATCTCGGCGAAATCCAGGGTCATGCGGCTGGGGCCTTCCACCGCTTCGATGCGGACGGGGAAATGCGCGGCGTCGTCCGCCTGCCACAGGGTCAGGCGCGCCTCCAGGCCGTTTTTGAACAGCACCACCGCCTGGCAGCGATGACACGGATGGCCGTCGATTTCCCCTTGGACGCCGTCCTTGGCGAGGGTGAGTTGGGCAGCCGGCCCGACGCCGGACTTGATGGGAGCATAGCCCTGCAACGCCTCGCTCAGCACGTAGCCGGAATGCCGGTTCTCATCCCAGATGAAAAACAAGCCGCCTTCGGTCCTGGCCCGTTTGCCCTTGATGGGGAGGGAGGGTTGAAACACCAGCCGTCCTTCGCGGGCGAGCAGTTCGCCGGAGGTGGCACGGGGCGGCTGACCCGGCGTGGAGATGGTGGAGGTGACGTGGGCGCTGAAACCGCCGAGGTTGGTGAGCACGACCAAGGCGGGCCCGGTCAGGAAACCCGGCGGGTTCTCGTCGCCGGCGTGATAGACCGGCGCGTTATGCCGTGAAGCGCAGCCACAGATCAGCGCGGCCGCCAGGCAGAACAGGGCGGCGTCGAACGGACGTTTCATTTCACCGGGTAGAATGGACTCAATGGCCCCGCGCCGCAAGGGCCAAGAAGAGGGCCCTCTGCGATTGGCATTACAATTGAATTGAAAACGGGTGGGGGACGCATACTATGCGCGGCGTATTTTGGAACACTTTCATGAGGTTCGGAGTTTTTAAAGAGCCGGCTCCAGGCGAAACCAGAGTCGCCCTCGTTCCCGACGCGGTCAAACTGTTGCTGAAAAAAAAGCACGCCGTTTCGGTGGAGAGCGGGGCGGGGCTGGCCGCGTCGATTCCCGACGCCGAATTTGCGGCGGCGGGGGCGGAGATCGTCCCGGACGCGGCGCGGTTGGCGGCCTCGGCGGATTGCTTTCTGATGGTCCATCCCGTGACCCGGGAGGCGGCGGCGGCGTTGCCGGAGGGCAAAGGCTTGATCGGGTTTCTGGCCCCGTTGCGCAATCCCGAGCTGGTGCAAATCCTGGCGCGGCGTCGCATCACGAGCTTCAGCCTGGATGCCATCCCCCGCCTCAGCCGTGCCCAAAGCATGGATACCCTCTCCAGCATGGCCACCATTGCCGGCTACAAGGCGGTGTTGCTGGCGGCGGGAGCATTGCCGAAGTTCCTCCCCATGCTGACCACCGCCGCCGGGACCATCCGGCCCGCGCAATGCCTGGTGATCGGCGCGGGTGTGGCGGGGTTGCAGGCCATCGCCACGGCGCGGCGGCTGGGCGCCGTGGTGGAGGCGTTCGATGTCCGGCCCGCCGTCAAGGACCAGGTCAGGAGCCTGGGCGCGACCTTTATCGAAGCGGCGGTGGAGGCGAATCTGGAGGACAAGGGAGGATACGCCAAACAGGTCACAGCCGAGACGCTGGCCAGACAACAGAACCTGCTGCACGAGCGGGCCAAGGCGGCCGATTTCATCATTACCACCGCCCAGGTGCCGGGCAAACCGGCGCCGCGCCTCATCACCCGGGAAATGGTGGCGGACATGAAACCCGGCTCGGTCATTGTGGACCTGGCGGCGGAGAGCGGAGGGAATTGCGAATTGACGCAGGCGAACCAAACCGTACGGCAGCATGGCGTCACCCTCCTCGGCCCCGTCAACCTCCCGGCCACCATGCCGCTGGATGCCAGCCGGATGTTTGCCCGGAACCTGGCCAATTTCATCCTGGAAATCACCAACGAAAATGGTTTTACGATGGATTGGAAGAATGAGATCTTCGCCGAGACCTGCATCACGCTCAACGGCGAATCAAACCCGAAACGGAGAACGACATGATTATCGGCACCTTGGCCATGATTTATATTTTCATCCTGGCGATTTTCACGGGAGTGGAGGTGATCAGCCGTGTGCCGACCATCCTGCACACGCCGCTCATGTCCGGCGCCAACGCCATTCACGGCATCGTGCTCATCGGCGGCGTCATCCTCCTGGGCAACGCCGGGGATGACAAGGTCCTGTTCGCGCTGGGATTCATCGCCGTCATCCTGGGGACATTGAACGTGGTGGGCGGGTTTGTCGTGACCGACCGGATGCTGGAAATGTTCAAAGCCAAAACGCCCGACAAAACCGGCCCAGACAAATGAACCTCGAAATCGTCCCGGCCGCCGCCTACCTGATCGCCTCGCTCTGTTTCATCTTCGGCCTCAAGAGGCTGAGCAGCGCGCGCACCGCCCGTTCGGGCAATTTCATCGCCGGCGCCGGCATGGCGCTGGCGCTGGCGGGCACGTTTCTTCTGCCGGACATGGGCCACTTTTGCCCGATCCTCGTTGCCATCGCCATCGGCACGGTGCCCGGCTGGCTGCTGGCCAAGCGCGTGAAGATGACCGCCATGCCGCAGATGGTCTCCCTGTTCAACGGCATGGGCGGCGCGTGCGCCATGTTCATTTCCCTCGGGGAATGGATCAAGGCCGCGGAAGGGCCGGCGCTGCCGAAGTTGTTGGGGATTATTCTGGGATCGGTCAGTTTCACCGGCAGCTTGGTGGCCTTTGGCAAGTTGCAGGGGTTGATCAGCGAAAAACCGGTGCGCTGGCCGCTGCAAAAGGCCATCAACGCCTGCCTGCTCCTGGCCATTCTCGCCTCGGCCCTCGCCTCGGTGCGCGACCCGTCAGGCGGTCTGCTGTGGATTTTGGCGCTGGCGGCGCTGGCGCTGCTGCTGGGCGTATTGCAAGTCCTGCCCATCGGCGGCGCGGACATGCCGGTCGTGATCTCGGTCCTGAACTCCTGCACCGGGCTGGCGGCGGCGTTGACCGGTTTTGCCATGCACAACATGTCGATGATCGTCGCCGGCACGCTGGTCGGCGCCGCGGGTTCGTTGCTCACCGTCCTGATGTGCAAGGCCATGAACCGGTCGCTGGCCAAGGTGGTGTTTGGTTCATTCGGCTTGGTGCCAAAAGGGGCGGCGCCCGCGGCGCAAGGCGACCAGACCATGCGCGAAATCGCCGCTTCGGAATGCGCCATCATGATGGGCTACGCCCGCAAAGTGATTATCGTCCCCGGCTACGGCCTGGCCGTGGCGCAAGGACAGCACCTGGTGCATGAGCTGGAGCAGTTGCTCGAAAAACGGGGAGTGGAAGTCAAATACGCCATTCATCCGGTGGCGGGGCGGATGCCCGGCCACATGAACGTCCTGCTGGCCGAGGCCGATGTGCCCTACCCGAAATTGCTCGACATGGAGGAAATCAACCCGGAGTTCGAGCAGGCGGACGCGGCGTTGATCATTGGCGCCAACGACGTCGTCAATCCCGCGGCCCGCACCGATCCGGGCAGCCCCATTTACGGCATGCCGATCCTCAACGCCGACAAGGCCAAAAACGTCATCGTCATCAAGCGCGGGCGCGGCGCGGGTTTCGCCGGCATCGAGAACGCGCTCTTTTACCAGTCCAAGACGCGCATGTTGTTCGGCGACGCCAAGAAGGCCCTGCAGGAATTAATCACCGAAGTAAGAGGATTATGAACGGCCTCATGTCTCCAACCTGCTGAGAGCAAAAAGAAAGGCGGACACATGAGATTTGTGTCAAAAGTTAGGACTGACACTTGCATGGTGCGGAAAAAGACCGCTTTTTGCTGTTTTCGCTGTCATGTAACCTCCGGGGACATCAGGTCATTGAACAAGAGCAGTTGCCAAACCAGAGCCAATTTCGCTACAATGTTCCGACATGAACCGCTCTGGGAAAATTGATCCGGCGATTTCTATGAAGCTCGCACGCGAGATTCGCGAGATTGCCAAGCGCGCCCACAACGAGCAAGAAGTGCGGATACCCGTTGAGTTGGCTTTGAAACCCGTCCTTGCGCAACTCGGAATTTCCACACAGGCCAATTACGAACAGAAGCTCACTACGTTGCAAGGCACGGGTTTCGCCGACGCAGTTTATGGTTTCGGCGTCATCGAATATGAACGCCCCGGAAAAATCGCTACGCCAGCCGGACGCAAAGAAGTTATTGAACAACTTTCATCGTACCTGGCCAGCAAAGCACGCGAATTGGCTCCCACAAAACCACATGAAGCCGTCAAAAAAATGATCGGCATTGGTTTGGACGGGGAGCACGTCATGTATCTTCGTTACGCTTCGTCGCAAAATCGCGCTCGATTTTTCCAGCCAATTTCACTCGAAACACAGCTTGAGTTTTTCAAAGAGAAAGGTCTGCGACGTGGTGGTTTTCAAATCGTTGGCCCGATGCCGGTCGATGAGGCCAGCGTGGACTGGTTGCTTTACTCCCTGCAATTTTTCCATCGGCGTGCACTGGAACCGCACGCTCTCGCGGAAGTTTTTGGCCCGCAAAACCACATCGCTTCAAACGCTATCAACGCGCTATATCACAAATTACTCGCCGCCAATAATCGCCGCGTCGAAATGTTTTTTGCGCAGTGGGACATGATTTTCGGCGTTATCTACGGGCAGGAATTGGAACGCGGTGACGCGGCAGCCGCTGAACTCGCCAAACTTTACAGCATCACCGATAAGCCAAACCTTAAACGCCTGCTTTTCGCCGTTCACACGTACTACGTGTCCCTGATGAAGATGCTGGCTGCCGAACTGATTTCCTTGCAGGAAGGCTCGTGGTTTGCCTCCTTTACCGCCGAAGTGGAAACCGCTACAGACGACGAGCTGAAAAGCAAAATCGAGCATCTTGAAAACGGCGGTTTGTTTAAACAATTCAATATCGTCAATTTTCTCGAAGGCGATTTCTTCCGCTGGTATCTGGACGTGTGGGACGCCGACACCGCGCAAAATCTCCGCCACATCGCCATCGCTTTGCAGCAGTTCGAGCCAGCCACCGCTACCATTGATCCCGATGCCACACGCGACTTGCTGAAAAAACTTTACCAATACTTGCTTCCACGCCGCGTCCGCCACGACCTTGGCGAATACTATACGCCCGACTGGCTGGCAGACCGCCTCATTCGGCAAATCGGTTACGACGGAAATCCAAACACTCGCGTTCTTGACCCGTCGTGTGGTTCGGGCACATTTCTCGCGCTCTGCATCCGAAAGGCTTTCGACTATGCCGACAAGTACCTCATCCGTCCCGACGAACTCGTGCAAAAACTCCTCACCAACGTCGTTGGCTTACAGGTGGACCCCATCCTTTAGACCACGGAGCGCTGAAAATAAGCGCGACTTTTGCGGCTTGCTGTCACTTCTATTATTACTTGTCTGTCGTTCATTCCGCGCTTCAAAACCCTTTCGAAAAGAGA
>Ga0326727_10007972_pt1 | contig 27358 bp, 28 predicted proteins | sample MB2enrmetagenome_FD_207643 | JGI IMG/M metagenome (GOLD analysis project Ga0326727, IMG submission 207643) | Lab enriched peat soil microbial communities from McLean, Ithaca, NY, United States - MB29MY | ecosystem: Environmental > Terrestrial > Soil > Wetlands > Peat | place: USA: New York...
ATTGCAGCTCTTTCTTTCATACTCTGAATCCCTAAGCGGTGCGAGGAGACTGCCACGGCCTTAGCGTCAAAGCCACATCCGTCATCGACTACCACTACCTCCAAAGCCGTGGCCAAACGCGCGAATTCAATGCTGACCGCCTTGGCTTGCGAATGTCTGGCAACGTTGGTCAGGGCTTCCTGAACAATGCGATACAACCCAATCTGGACTGCTGACGGCAGGTTGCTGGAGTCAAGTGCACTAAGTTGGAGATCTACGGCTATGTTGTGGGTCTTTCTGTACTCGGTAACATACCGGCTCAGTGCAACACCCAGGCCATGGTCGTCCAGCACCGTTGGGTGAAGCCCGCGGGCGAGCCGACCGACCTCGTCGATGGCCTGGGCGGTAATTTCCCGCAGCCGATGTCCTTGTACCTTAACATCTGCTAGGTTTCGAGAGCCTTCCAGCGTGCGCAGCCCAACCAAAAGAGACGTCAGCAATTGGCCGGCCTCGTCGTGCAATTCGCGTGCAATCCGGCGCCGCTCCTCTTCTTGCGCCGAAAGGGTGCGTTCCAGGAGGAGCCGGTGCATCGCTTCGGCCTGCTTGATTTCCGCGGCCTGCTTGCGTTTTTGCTCGCTCAGATCGGTTATCACCATGCCCAGGGCGTGGCCCTTGTATCCGCGAAGCCGGTTAAGGGACAAATAGACCGGAACCAGACTTCCGTCTCCGCGACGCAGGTTGAATTCGCCTTTCGCAACCGCCTTCTGAGCCTCGGCAAGGAATGCTTCAAACATGTCTCGCTCTGTTTTCGCGACCAGCGACTGAACTGCAATTCCAATGATTTTCTCTTGTGGTCTGCTCATTAATTCTGCAAACCTGCGATTGCAGTAGAGCACAGCACCATTCCGGGACAGAGTCGCCGCGCCTTCGCTCATGGCCTCCACCAGCATGCGATAGGCGGGTTCGCCGCCTTTCAGGGAAACCACCTGTTCTCCGCGACGACCAGAAACCATTAAAGCATCCACTTCGCCGGACTGTATGGCGCGAAGAGTTTCCTCCGCAGTTTTCAACCGAGCGAGGAGCTTTGTTGGCTGATCCGGCGGCGCGGATGAAGGCAGTTCGCGTGGCGAAGGTCCGAGCCTTTTGCGAGCTCCTTTCGGCGCCCCTTTTTTGGCGGGCAGCTCTCCTCGGAGGACTCGGCCATCGCTACGCGCTCGCTTGTTAGACATCTGCTATTTGAGCCCTTACTTCAGCGTACCGGTTGAAGATCCAACCCCACAATGACACTCTCGGTCTTTGAAAGGTTCCCGATGATTTTCTTGACCGGCGGCGGGAGCCTTCTCACCAGGGTCGGAATGGCAATGATCTGATCACCCTTGGCTAGCTGCGGTTTCTCCAGCAAGTCCACCACTTCGATATTGTATTTGCCCCGCAGCTTGTCCTCACAAATCTTTTTGAGGTTGGCGATCGCAGCAATCGAATTGGGGGTTTGGCCCGCAATGTAAAGCCGCAATCGGTAAAACGCACGCCGGCTGCTCTTGGCAGGGCGGCGCTTCCTCGCTGAACTCTTCTTCATGTCGGTGCTCGGTTTCTGGTCCAGATGGGCCAAACTCACTACTCAGCCGGCGCGACTGAACCCGGGCCTGCGACAGTCGTGGCTAGCGTGTGATCCCGCAAAACGTTGCCCAATTCGAGGCCTCTTTCACTCACGATTAGCTCACGAGGCTCGCGCGAATGGGCCATGCCGCGGGATTTCAGAACGTAAAGCTCGCGTCTTGGTCGCCCATTGGGTTTGCTGTCCCGCAACACAATCCACGTGTCCATAAGAGAGGAGACGGCCGCCGCAGTTCTCTCCTGGGGGTCTCCTGCGAATGTCAGATTCGTGAACATCGATGTAATCTGTTCCACCTTTAGAAAATCGACTAGGCGCATGAGCATCGATTTAACGTCATAAGTGCCCGAGATCGAAACCAGGTTCGTGATCGGGTCGATAACCACGACGCTTGGTCGAACCTTTTCGATCAATTTGTGAACAGCGGCCAAGTGTGCTTCCAGGCCGATGCTGGTTGGCCGCATCGCGTGGAAGTGCAATAAGCGCTTTTTTACCGACGGTTCCAGGTGAAGGCCAACCGAGCGCATGTTGCGGAGAATCTGGCTAGGAGATTCTTCGAAGGCGAAATAGAGGCAAACTTCGCCACGGGCGCAGGCGGCCCTGGCGAAATTCGCCGCCAAGCTGGACTTCCCGGTTCCCGACGTGCCCGACACCAGCACACTGCTTCCACGGAAGAATCCCTTACCTTCCATCATCTCGTCCAAAGCGGGAATTCCCGTTGAAACGCGATCCGTCGATGCCTGGTGGGCAAGTGCCAGTGAAGTGATCGGCACCACCGAGATGCCCTCGCGATCTATCAGGAACGGATACTCATCGGTGCCGTGGGAAGTGCCCCGGTACTTGATGACCCGCAGCCGCCGAGTGGAAATCTGTTCCGTAACTCGATGGTCTAATGCGATCACGCAATCGGCGATGTATTCCTCAAGCCCATGACGGGTCAGCGTGTGTTCTCCAGCTTCCCCGGTAACGACGGCGGTAAGCTTGTGGTCCTCCAACCAATGAAACAACCGGCGGAGTTCCGCTCGCAGCATCGTTGAGTCAGTTAATCCGGCAAAAAGTGCCTCGATGCTGTCCAAGACCACGCGCTTTGCTTTGATCGCCTTAACCGCGTGGGCCAAACGGATGAACAGCCCGTCGAGGTTGTACTCTCCAGTTTCGGCGATCTCGTTTCGCTCAATGGAAACAAAGTCCACCAACAGCTTCTTGTGTTTGGCTAGCGCACGCAAATCAAAACCCAGCGATGCGACGTTGGCCCTCAGCTTCTCCTCGGTTTCTTCGAAATCCATGCATACGCCAGGCTCACCGTACTGAACAGCGCCGTGCACCAGGAATTCCATCGCGAGTAAGCTCTTGCCACATCCTGCGCTGCCACACACTAGGGTGACACGACCTTTCGGTAGGCCTCCTCCAGTGACTTCATCCAGTCCTTGGATTCCTGTCGGGGCCTTGGCGAGCGATAGGCGAACGACTTTCGGCCTGGCGCGGGGCATAGTGATACTCCTGAATCGAAATTTGCGATTTGGACCTCTGACTTATGCATCGTATCCTTCTCTTTCCCTCGATACAACGAATTTGCCAATCGCTTCCCGTCGGGCGCCGAAAACGTGCAAACGAAGGTCGAGATAAAAGCGAATAGGACTGTCACCACTGGAGAGGAAAGATAGAAACAACACACTATTTCCTCTCTTCGCGCTGGCGAGTGTCCCAAAGTGGACAGACGAAGGCCAAAGAATGAGCTACTAACACAGTGACGGATAAATCGAGAGCTGCTGATACTCGGAATATGGAGATGACGTTGGAAGAATCAACTGCGGGCAAGCTGAGCGATCGTCGGGGAATCTTGGGTGTGTGCTGGCTCGTGTACGGGATTTTCCGGCTAATTATGGGAATTTGCCTCATTGTGTTTAGCGGAACAGCCACAGTCATGTTTGGTGCGCTTCTCGATCGGGTACCCAATCCGTTTGCATTGATGCGTGATTTCCACGTTGTTTATGTGGGTATCGTGGTCTTAGCCTTTCTATGCGGTGTTCTGGGGGTCTTGGCTGGATTGGCTCTCTTGGCAAATCAACGGCCGGCCCGTACGCTGGCTCTCCTTGCGGCGTTCTTGTCGGTCTCTGAAATTCCGTTTGGCACTACTCTGGGAATTTATACTCTTATCGTTCTGCTTCCCTTACGGAGTGATTCTCCGGCGATAGGTTCTCAGGAAAGCAAACGATGAAAGTGTTGACAGGTCGATTTTTGTCGTCATCTGTCGATTTTCGCAGGACGGCCTCCGTAACCGCCGACATGAATGTGCCTCATATCGAACAGATTTCAGATCTCTGATCTGCCAGCATCGTCAGCAAGAGCACGAAACTAATGGGAAATCGGAAGCCGCGCTTTGCGTAGCAAAAGGATTTCTGATTGGCGCGCGCTCTGAGATAGAAGGAGTTCAAGACATGCTTGGATTAATCGCCGCAGTTCTCATTATTCTCTGGTTGCTGGGATTCTTCGCATTCCACGTTACCAGTGGACTCATTCACGTCGCCCTCATTGTGGGTCTCATACTGCTCGTCTTGCATTTTGTGAGAGGCAGAAGCGCCACAGCATAAAAGACCGGTGGACTCGGGGAGAGTCTGATCCAGCCTGAAGTGTGTGTGGCGGCAATTCCCGAATGCGTCCCTTATCGAAATTACCCCAGCGCTTGAGCTGATAGTCCGGGCCGTCCGAATCACAAGCCATTCCGGAGGCGCGCGGGATGGAGTAACAAAAGGACACCGTGTTTTTTGATCCTGGCAGGTCCCATGCTGAATACTCATGATTTCATTCGAGAGTTCCCTGGGCTAGTTCACAAGGCAATTGTCGCATTGCAGAACAATCGCACGGCCCGCATCATTTTCCGGGTCGTCGCAGGAATCGTTCTGGTTCCGGTTATCTTCACGGTGCTCACAGTTTTCTACGTCAACTATGATCGTTCAGACCTTCCCGATCTAGACGGATTCATACGCTTTGAGCCTCCCACTACGGGCCACATCTACGATGCGAATGGCCATGTCCTCATCGAATTAGGAAAGGAACGCCGGGAAATCATCCAATATAAGGACATTCCTGACGTGCTGCAGCAAGCTATCCTCTCGGCCGAGGATGAGAACTTCTTCGCGCATTCGGGAGTGGATTACTCTGTCTTCCCCCGCGTGCTCAGTAAGACAAACTTCCATGCCTTAGTAGGCCGCACAGGGAGCTCAAACCGCGAGAATTCCGCGGAACGTGCGAGCGTATTTCCCCAGGGCGGCTCGACGATCACTCAACAGCTTGTGCGCGGTTACTTCCTGCAAGATCTTACGAGCAGGAAAAACAGCAATACGCTCCAACACCAGGGTCTTCTCCCGCACGTTCTTGCCTTCGTTATCGGCGTGCCGGGCGCCAACAGAGTCTTGCTGAAAGTGGAGGAAATGCGCCTCGCCTCGTGGATTGAGGGAGAGATGCGGAAGCGCTATGGCTCCAAACGCAGAGCTAAAGAAGAACTATTCGCGCGTTACGCCAGCTTCATCTACTTGGGCAACGGCCGGTACGGCTTTGCAGCTGCTTCGCAGTATTATTTCGGCATGCCGGTGACGGCGCTCAGTGGAGACGATGCCGATAAAGCGGCGCTTCTGGCGGGCATCACAAAGTCGCCGGGCGAATATGCACCGACCTTCACGGATAATCAAAAACCCCTGCGCAGACGAAATCAGATCTTGGCGCTCATGGTTAAGAACCATTTTATTTCCCCACAGACGGCTGGACGCTGCCAGCAAGCTTCCATTCATCTGGCTGCTCATGCCGCCGGTCCGACCGAAGCTCCCGCAGCAGTTGAGAATGTCCTCGAGGAGCTTAAGCGGCTCGACACCGGCCTCTCCTCCGATATCGGAGTGAATCAACTGTTGGAGGGCCACATCCAGGTTTATTCAACTGTTGATGACCGGATCCAGCGCTTGGCGAATGCGGCACTCGAAAACGGATTGAAACTCTATGAAAGGCGTCATCCTCAGAACGCGGAGCTGATCCAGGGCTCCGTAGTCGTTCTGCGGAACAGTGACTCCGCCATCCTGGCGGAGGCGGGTGGGCGAAGCATCTATAAAGGTCACAGCGGCGCTTACAGCGACTTTAACCGTGCGACCCAGTCCTTGCGCCAACCAGGCTCGGCCATGAAGCCGATTGTTTATCTCGCTGCATTTCGTCAAGGCACACTTGATCTCGATACTCCCGTGCCCGACGAGCCCATCTCAGTTGTCGCCCCGGGAGACCCTCCGCTCAAGTGGATTTCCAATTTCGACGGCAAATTTAAGGGCATCATCCCAGCCCGACAGGCTCTGGCGGAATCCAGAAACGCAGTCGCCATTTGGATTGCTCAGCAGATCGGAATCGATTCCGTCTTGACGACGGCACGCGAACTCGGCATCAGAACCTTACTGCATCGCTATGACACCACGGCCCTCGGCGCATCGGAAGTCACCCTCCTGGAACTCGCAAACGCTTACCGCATGATGGCCAGCGGCATTCATGCGGAGCCATACGTGATTGCAAAGATCGAACATAGCGGGGGAGGGGTCGTTTACACCCACGATTCACTTTGCTGTTCCATCGACGAAAACGAATCGGGGCTATCCACGATTCAGGAAGGGCTACGCGGCGTCGTGCGCATCCCATCCGGCACCGCGCACGCGCTGGATTCGCACGCCTTTCCCATTCCAGTCATGGGCAAGACCGGCACAACAAACAATTATCGAGATGCTCTGTTCATAGGATCGACGTATGGCTCCAATGGAATTACCGTGGCAGTGCGAATCGGCTTTGACGACAACCGCTCGCTGGGTCCGAAGGAAACCGGAGCTCTGGCTGCGCTCCCGGTATTCCGCGAAATTATTCTAAAGATCTACCAGGAAAAGCTAGTGGGGCCAGCGCCGCGATTTCCGCCGGAGATGGAACAGAACATAGATGCCTATCTGAAGGGAGATCTTCCGCCGAGAGATGCAATAGGGTTCGCGAATCTGCTCGGTGCGACAAGACTCGCCGATGATGGAACAGCAGACTGTTCCGCGAAGCTGGCCCTCCTGTCAACGTACGAATGCGAGTTGGCAGGCCACCAACGGTATTCCATTTACCAAGCGAAGGATGAGAATGGCCAATTGATTTTTGCGAATGACTGATACCTTCCGCTCCAGATCTGGATTTTGCCTGGCAATCCGAAAAAAGGAGTTCTTTTCTTGTCTGCCTCTAAAACCGGCCGAGAATATTGCAGCCAAGGCAATCGAGATCGACCTTTGCGGCGCCACACACGTGCAGGTTCTCCTCCTGAATCAGCCCGACATAAGTAATGCGGAATTACGGGAGATGTTCGGTGGCGCGGGCAGAAGAATGCGCGCATTCTCCGCGCATCTTGTTCAATAGGGGACAGTCTCTTTGGTGGCACGCTGCCATAGTGTGGGCTGGGACTTAGCTTGATGATCTGAGAGCAATGGCAGGTGCCCGAGCGAACACTCTACTAGGATACCGCGACAAAGAGAGCCATCAACGAAACGAGTTCACTTTTGTATTCGCTGTTCCGCGTTCGGCACGCCGTCTAGCGTGTCTTTGTTTCGCCGTAGGCAGTACAGAAAAATGAGAGGGTGATACCCATGAAGATTCTGCTTCCGATCGATGATTCCAAATTCTCCGAAGCGGCGATACGGGCAGTAATTGCGCAAGCGCATTCGAAGGATACTGAAGTGCGCGTATTACATGTCGTAGAGCCACCGTCGCTTCTGGTCGCACGCGACATGGGTGGATATGACTCCACTCTCGAAGCAGTTTGGGACGAGGAAACCAAGCAGGCTCAACTCCTGGTCGGGAAGGCCGCGGAAACGCTTCGCTCTCACGGCATAAGAGCAACCACAGCCGTCCAGCAGGGTGAGCCGAAATCCCTGATCATCGATGCCTCTGAGGAGTGGCATGCCGACTTGATCGTGCTGGGGTCGCATGGGCGGAAAGCCATGGATCGTTTTTTGCTCGGTAGCGTTTCAGATGCAACCGCGCGTCATGCTCGATGTTCTGTGGAGATCGTCCGAATCCCAGCGGGCCATTGAGGAGTTTCCGTCCGGATGTGAGAACGACAAAATGCCTGTAGGCGCCAAGGAACTACACCATACGGGACGCATTAGTTGGTTGCGCGCTGCGGTACTGGGCGCGAACGACGGTATTCTTTCCACATCCAGTTTGGTCCTCGGCGTCGCTGCCGCGCATGCCACTCACAGCAACATAGTGGTCGCGGGAGTCGCCGGCCTGGTGGCTGGGGCAATGTCGATGGCTGCCGGGGAGTACGTGTCTGTCCACTCGCAGGCAGACACCGAAGAGGCTGAACTGAATCTTGAGCGTGCGGAACTCAGAGCGGATGACAAAGGCGAGCACACGGAACTCATGGCAATTTATGTGGCTCGCGGGCTGGAGCCTGCGCTCGCGAAACAGGTCGCCAAGCAGTTGATGGCTCATGACGCATTAGGCGCGCATGCCCGCGACGAACTCGGCATCTCCGACACTTTCCGTGCGCGTCCCATTCAGGCGGCCTTGGCATCGGCGGGCAGCTTTGCAGTTGGTGCAACCATGCCTCTCTTGGTCACTATCACGGTGCCAGCCGCGGGTTTAATCCCGCTTGTGTCTGCAACGTCGCTGGCGTTCCTGGCGCTGCTGGGCGGGCTGGCAGCCCGCGTGGGCGGCGCCAGAGTGGTGATCGGCGCATTGCGCGTCACGTTCTGGGGTGCCCTGGCCATGGCGCTGACTGCAGGGGTCGGGTGGCTGTTCGGATCAGTTTTGTGAGCGTTGCAGAATAGATTGCGCTAATCGTGCATTTTGAGGTTGTGTCAACGTCATTCGCTCGACCGGCTGGGATAGTTACCGATTGTCGTTGCCGCTCGGGATGCATTGGGATTCGTGATAAGAGACCAACGGAAGAACCGATAGTCACATCCTTCGCACCGAAATGGCTTGACCGAAAGCATAGACAGAATTCTTCTTTCGATGATCCCTTTGCGTCTTGACCGACGGATGTGTTGACTGCGGCACTGCGGGCAGTTCATCTTCACGGTTCTCCTGACGTGGGAACTTATTTGCCGCGCAATCTTCTGTCATAGGAAACGCGGTAGTCTGTCCTATTTTGAACACTCGGCTCCATCGCCCTCAATAACTCGGAGTTAGGCCAATCTAAGGGTTCGTTATCTTGTTGGTGACATTCGAGCTTTCCAGAGGGTCACTAGTATAGAAAGTGTTCTGAATTGAACAGACACAACCTTCTTGCCCGCATACTTTGGACATGAAAGGACAACTCCTTTCTGGCCGCGCATCCATGTACTGACGGATGGTGTCGCGGCGTCAGTTGCAAACAACCAATGGCGAACCTCGCTCCAAGCCAAGCCCCATCTGTTCAAGGAAATGTTCGTTCGGAGAGCACAACTTCCCACAGACGGCGCCCTGTGAGCGTGCTTTTCGTTCATCGTGACGCAGACGCGATCGACTGCTGCATACGAGAGCTCGAAAAGGGGCAATTCGCTGTACGATCTGACTTGGTTTTGAACCTGGCACAGTGCGCGGCCCAGCTCCGCACCCAAACCTACGACGTCATTGTCGTCGAGTACCCTAGCCCGAGCTTCAAGGGATCGCAAGCATTGCAGCTCCTTCATCAGACAGCGCAGGAGACCCCTCTGATCTTCTTGACTTTCGGCATCGGAATCGAATCCATCGCGGAGCTGGCCGCGCAGGGACCTTTCGAGTACGTGGAACTAGAACATATCGCACAGTTGCCGATGGCAGTTCGCCGGGCGTTGAACGAAAAGAGTTTGCGTGCAGAGCTGCAAGAGGCGGAAAAGGCCTTGCGGCATTCGCAATCGCTGTACCGCGCGCTGGTGGACAATCCTTCTTACGGAATATGCAGGTGCGAGGCGGGAGGAAAGCTCCTGGAGGTCAACCAGGCGCTCTTGACGATGCTCGGCTATGAAAGCAAGGAGGAGCTGCTCGCCGCGAACCGCGCTTCTGAGATTGTCCTGGACCTTGGTGAGCGAAAACCTTTGGCGGGAAGCTCTCCTGAGGCGACCCGAGTCGAGCCAATCGAAATCGAGTGGAAAAGGAAAAACGGCACCATCCTGAAAGCCCGGCTCAGTGGCCGCAATGCCTTTGACGAGCAGGGGAATTTTGATGGCTGCGAAATCATCGTTGTTGACGTTACAGAACAGCGGATGCTTGAAGAACAACTGCGCCATCAGGCATCGAGCGATTCTCTAACCGGCTTGGCCAATCATCGCCGCCTTTTCGATGCCTTGCAGGCAGAGATCTGCCGATCCAAGCGCACCGGCCGGGAATTCTCTCTTGTGCTGTTGGACCTCGATGGATTGAAACGGATCAACGACCAGTATTCGCATCAGGCGGGTGACCGGGCGCTCTGCAGGCTGGGGCAGATCCTGAGGGACTGCTGCCGGTCCGTTGACACCGCAGCGCGACACGGCGGCGACGAATTTGCTGTGGTCCTGCCGGAGACCAGCATAGCCGCAGCCGTATTGGTAGGACGGCGGATTTGCGATCTTCTCGAAAGAGAGACCGAAGAGCCGATGCTTTCGGTGAGCGTGGGAATTGCCAGTTATCCGAAGGATGCCGATGCCATCGGAACGCTTCTCTACGCGGCGGACAAGTCTCTCTATGCCATGAAATCCCAAAAAGCCTGCACCCTCCGCACTATTCCCGGATCCTTCTCTTCTTTTACCAAGGTGCTCCCTGTGCTCCATCAGGATCGCGAATGATCAGACCGCTGCCAGGAAAGGGGGAAGCCCCCGTGGATGAATCTCATCCCAGTTTCGGCGAAAATCGGCAACCTAGCGTGCCCCTTCGCAATTCGGAAGGACGAATTGAGTATTTGCTGAAAGCGGAAGGGCAAATCCTTCAATCCATTTCTGCCCGCGCGCCGGTTCGGGAAATCCTGGATGACATCTGTGTCGCTCTTGATTGCCAGATAGGAAATATGGTTTCTTTGTTTTGCCTGCCGGGGGACGATGCCATAGATGCCATCGAACTGGCGCGCAACGCCGGCCTCTTTGGTCTTTGTATTTTCGTTTCCGTTGGCATCCACGCCGATGGCGGGGAAGAGCTCGGCTCTTTAGAAATGTACACTTGTGAGCCGCGCAACCCTTCTCCCTGTGAGCTTCGAGTGGTTGATCGCGCAGTATGCCTGGCCGCCATTGCCATCGATCGCGAACTTGCCGTTGATCATCCTCCCGATCGGCGCCTTCCTGCGCACCGCACGCCGCGCGCAAACGTCTCCAAATGGCCCGTCTCCCCCAACTAGCCCAACTCTCTCCATCCGATCTCGATCACCTTGCAATATGTATTCTCCCAGTCCGCGTGCCAGATCCACCACAGCCCGTCGCCGCGCCAACAATCTGCGAACTTGTATACAAGTGAACAGACGTGCGCCCTTACAACGCCTAGGATTAGCTTGCCGTAAAAGGATTGGTTTGTTGTCCGGTCCATCCCCAGAGCTTGTTCCCCTCGGTCTTCACAAGCGTCAAGGACATCGAACGACAACTGAGCCAGACACTCTGGCCGGATAGGCAGTCAGGCGACTTGCAGAGTGCAAGCGGTTCATTGGGTCCTCCGTACCCGGCAGTGTTCGCAGTAATTCCGGGCGGCATGCCAGAAGTGTCTTGCAACGCGGTCGGAAAGGAAGAAAAACTATGCCTCTGATTCAAATTCTATTGGCCCTGATCGTCGTGGGCGTCCTCCTGTGGTTGGTGAATCGGTTTATCCCCATGGCCAGCAGCATCAAGTCCATCTTGAACGGCGTCGTCGTAATTGCCGTGGTCCTATGGCTCCTGAACATTTTTGGTCTATTTCATTCCCTCGCGCATATCCATGTGGGTACGTAGGCACGTCGCGCTAAACGGCGCAGCCTCGCGCCGCGATTCGCACCCGGGCCTGGTCTTTCAATCGGCAAGAAGTATCGCGTCTCCTTCATACAATGGCGCGCGCACGAATTCGCGGTAAGAAAGGTAACATCATGAAATCTTTTGGAACTATCGGTACAACAGCAGTGTTTCTGCTCCTGGGACTTGCTGTTCCGGCCCACGCACGCCAGGAGAAGCAAGAAGAAAAGGCTAGCCCCCCGAAACAGGAGCAGCAAGCCAAGCCTGAAAAGCAAGCGCAAGCGAAGCCCGAAAAGCAGCAGCAGGCCAAGCCCCAACAGCAGCAGAAGCAGCAACAACAAGCGGCCAAGTCCGAGAAGCAGCAGCAACAGAAGACCCAGCAACAAGCTAAGGGTCAGCAGGAACAACAACAGAAACAGGAAGCCAAGTCCGAGAAGCAGCAGCAACAGAAGACCCAGCAACAAGCTAAGGGTCAGCAGGAACAACAACAGAAACAGGAAGCCAAGTCCGAGAAGCAGCAGCAACAGAAGACTCAGCAGCAGGCTAAGGGTCAGCAGGAACAACAACAGAAACAGCAAGCCAAGTCCGAGAAACAGCAGCAGCAGAAGACCCAGCAGCAAGCCAAGTCCAGCAAACAGCAGCATCAGCAACTGCAGACCGTCTCTTCACATGGCGCTCCCCAGCGTTCCCAGCAGGCCATGGCCACACAACGCTCTCAGCCGGAACTTCGCCTCAGTGAGCGGGGCAGCGGCCGCATTCCCGACGATCGTTTCCGCTCCCACTTTGGCAATGGGCATCGCTTCCACATGGGCAATCCAGTTATGGTCAGCGGATATTCGCGCTTCCAGTACGGCGGCTACTGGTTTGGATTTGTTGATCCCTGGCCGGTTGGCTGGTACTACACCGACGACTTCTACATCGACTACGTGGACGGCGGCTATTACATGTACAACCCGTACTATCCCGGCGCTCGCTTCGCTATCACGGTTGTGATCTAGCAATTGATCTGACCCGTTGGTCGAATACAACCCAGCCCGGCGCGCCATTCAGCAGTGCGATGAGAATGCCGCCGGGGCAGGGAACTTGAAGTTCGTTGGATGGGTTCGCTTGGAAAGGAGCAAACCATGCTTGGAACTCTGCTGATCGTCCTCTTGATCTTGGTGCTCTTGGGAGCTCTGCCACGGTGGTCTCACAGCCGCAGCTGGGGTTATGTCCCCACGGGCGGCGTCGGTCTCGCACTACTCATTGTTGTCGTTCTCGTGCTTCTCGGACGCATTTAGGCCTTGCCCCGGCGGGTCTCGTTCAGAGCTGGTTTGTTGCTCTCTCCCGCCGGCAAAGTCCCGTTAGTCTGGGCGATCCCGCCCGGCGTGGTTCGAAGGGCGCCGCCGCGTGTCGTGCGATCTAATCCCATCTTTTCCCAGGCAGGCCGGGCCCATCAGACCGGAGGCAGGCGATGCGTGAGTCTAAACGGCGGGTAGTCAAATTTCTCGAAAAAGAAATCAAGACCTACACGGCCTTATCTCTTTTCTTTTCCAAGAAGGGTATTAGGGAGCATCAGCGCGTTGGACAGAAAAAAATCCTGATCAGTCCCACGTTTTACAAAGAGCGAATTAAGGAAGCAAGAAAACTTGTCTTCGAACTCAGAAAACCCGATTAAGTCGCGACCACCTCAAAGCGTCGCTTCCCGTAGCCTGGCCCGCTGGGCTATTCGTGCAGGGACTGTTTTTCTCGTCGTGCTCCTGTGCACCAGTGGTTGCTTCGCCTATTCCGTGCTCACTCATGAGGAAATCGTGGACCTGGTCTGGACCACGGATCTCCGCCCGCTTCTTCTCCAGCGATTTCCATCTCTCACGGAGGACCAGCTCAAGGAGGCGCACTCGTACGCGTACGGCGGCGCGGTTATCCAGGACCTCGGCTACTATCCCTTTGGTAGCGTGGAGTTCAGCAATTTGCTGCATTACGTTCGAAGCGGTGATTTCGTCCGAGAGATGCTCCTGCAGAGTCAAGATGCGAACGAGTACGCCTTTGCCCTGGGTGCCCTGGCGCATTATTCTTCCGACATCTCCGGCCATCCAGCCGTGAACGAAGCCGTTTCCCTCCAGTATCCCAAGCTGCGCGCAAAGTACGGTAATTCCGTCAAGTACGCGGAGGACCATACCGCGCACCTCAAGACGGAGTTCGGTTTCGACATGGTGCAAGTGGCAAAGAATCGCTATGCGTCGCAGCAGTATCACGATTTCATCGGATTCCAGGTCTCCAAGCCTCTTCTCGAGCGCACGTTCCCCATCGTTTACGGGTTGCAGTTGAAAGACGTCCTGACGCACGAGGATGTCGCCATTGGTTCCTATCGCTTTGCCGTCAGCCGCATGATCCCGCAAATGACCCAGATTGCGCTGCGCACCCACGGAAAAGACATGATGAAGGAGACGCCTGATTTCGCGAAAAAGAAGTTTCTGTACCGGTTGTCTCGCTCCGATTATGAGAAAGAGTGGGGCAAGGACTACACCAAGCCCCATTTCAGCACCCGTTTCTGGGCCGTGCTCTTGCGATACGTGCCCAAGATTGGCCCCTTCAAGGCCCTGGCCTTCAATAATCCCACCGCCCAGACGGAGGATCTGTACTTCAAGAGCATCAATACCACGGTCGACCAGTACCGCATTTATTTCCAGCAGGTTCGCGCCGGCTCACTCGTACTCGTCAACTCAGATCTTGACACGGGCAAGGAGACCGAGGCCGCCGAGTACTCCTTGACCGACGACACCTATGCCAAGTTGCTGGATCAACTGGCGCAACGCAAGTTCGATCTCACCTCGCCGGACCTCCGCGACAATATCCTCCACTTCTATTCCGACCTTTCGACCCCCATCGAAACCAAGAAGGACAATCGTCGCTGGCATAGCGTTCTCTCCTCTCTTGAACAGTTGAAGCTCGCCACCCCAGCTCCCACTTTCGCTGCCATCCCTGCAGACTGACCCTGACGGTGCTTCAGCGACTCATCCACAGCAATTGCTGGCTGCGGAGCTGAGAGGTTGCGCCAACCAGCAGACCTGCAACTAAATCCCAATGTGTGCTCAAGTGAACAGACTCTCTTCGTGAAGGCATCTAAGATGAATTCGTAGGACAAACGAAAAGGACTTTCGCGCAGACCCCATCAGACCCAATCGGATCGTCTCAGCTTCGTCCTACGCAACCCGGCACCGGAAAAGTTTCGTAAATTCCAGGAGGAAATTCGGATGAGAATCGTAAAATCACTAATCTGTTTGCTTGTACTTACCCTGTTCGGCGTCATGCTACTTCCCAGCGCTCGAGCGGATCAATATGACAAGAAAACCATCGTTACCTTCAGTCAAGCCGTGGAAGTTCCTGGGAAAATTCTACCCGCCGGAACGTACACTTTTCAGCTTTTGGAGTCGCCTGCCGACCGTCACATCGTTGAGATCTTCAACGCGGACGGAAGCCAGATCATCGTCACCACACTTGCCATCAATGACTATCGCTTGCGGCCCACCGGTAAAACCGTCATGAAGTTTAATGAACGCGTGGGCGATGCTCCGGAAGCTCTTCGCGCCTGGTTCTATCCCGGTGACAACTTCGGGCAGGCGTTCGTCTATCCAAAGGCTCGTGCAATTCAGTTGGCGCAAACCACGAATGTGATTGTTCCTGCCGTTGCTGTTGACACTCTTGACGACAACACCCTGAAGACCGCCCCGATCGTCGCCGTCACGCCGGACCAGAAAGAAGTGGAAGTAGCCGCCGTCATCCAGACCACTCCGCCGCCCGCCGCAACCGTTAGTCCGGCGCCGGTCGCGGTCGCCCCGGTCAAGGCAACCGAAGAACTGCCGCACACTGCAAGCCCTCTACCGTTGATTGCACTGCTTGGCGGATTGTTCATCAGCCTTGCTATCGGCCTGAAGCTTTTCCTCAAGCTCGCTTCTTAAGCGAACGCAGCTCCGCCGCGTCGCGGACGTGATCTCAAGGTCACGTCCTGCGTCGCGAGAAAGTCTCTTCGTGTTCCTCACACTCACTCCCCGCAAGCGTAACCGGCGCAATGGTCACTTGTTCCTTGCCCCTTTCTTGCTGTTCCTCGGCATCCTCGGCTTCTCCAGGTCTCTCGCGAAGCAGCATTCGCCGGCCCCTGTGGACTCCCAGACGAAAATTGCGCTGTCCGTGAATCTTGTCCTTCTTCCTGTCAATGTGACTGACGTGCACGGAACATTTATCGCTGGTCTCAAATCGGACGACTTTCGCGTCTTCGAAGACCGGCAGTTGCAAAAAGTCACCGTGTTCGATGAGGGCAACACTCCCGTAACGGTGGGGCTGGTCGTTGATCACAGCAGAAGTATGGGTCCCAAGCTCAAGGATGTCGTTGCCGCGGTGTCCTCCTTCGCACATTCGAGCAATCCACAAGACGAAATGTTCGTCGTGGATTTCAACGATGACGTCACCATAGAACTCATGCACGGAAAGGCATTTTCGAACGACCCAAAGGATCTCGAGGAAGCACTCAACGCCGTCACCGCGCGAGGCCGAACCGCGCTCTACGATGCCGTGAGCGAGGGGCTCAACCACCTTCAATATGCCCACACAGCGAAGAAGGCGCTCATCATCATCAGCGACGGCGGAGACAATGCCAGCCATCTCAACTATTCGCAAGTGCTGGCTCAGGCTCGCCAATCGCAGGCTTTGATCTACGCCATAGCCCTGGTCGGTGCTGCGGAGACGGAAGAAAACCCAGGCCTTCTTCGCCGGCTCTGCAAAGATACCGGAGGAATCGCCTACTTCCCGGACGAAGGCGAGTCCGTCGCCAGCGTATCGGCACGAATCGCTCGCGATCTTCGTGAGCAGTACACGCTTGGCTATGTGCCCCAAAACGTCCAGGGGGCTGTGGCTTTTCGAAAGGTCGAAGTGAAAGTCACTGCGCCAGGCCATGGCAGGTTGCACGTGCGAACTCGGCAGGGCTACTCGCCTGCGCCGGAGAAGCAGGCCACAGCCCAGGTGGCGTCGGGGACTAAATGAATCGGCTTTCTCACCCTACGAGAACAGTCTCGTCGAAGCGAACCCGCATCCTCCGCGGCGCGTCCTACTTCTTCCTTGTTCTTGGCCTTCTCGCACTGGGTTACGCAGGCTTGGTCTTTGTTGATGCGCACTCTTATCAGGCCCTCGAGATGAAGAAATTCGAGCCGCCAGGCCTGCTCTACGAACCCCACTTGTTGCTGGAAGGCGAGGTGATCGGCGAAATTCAAGTGCCCCGCTTGGGGCTGGATGTCATGGTTGTCCAGGGCGACTCGCCCGCTAACCTGCGGCGAGCTGTCGCTCACCTCTCCAAATCGGCTTTGCCCGGTCAATGGGGCAACGTCGCCTTGGCCGGTCACCGGGACACTTTCTTCCGCCCATTACGCGATATTCGCCTAGGCGATGAGATCCGATTCACGACTTCAGTGCGTAGTTTCAAGTACGCCGTGGAGTCGATTGAAGTCGTCTCTCCCACGGACATTCGCGTTCTGGAATCATCGACCGGCCACGACCTGACCTTGCTCACCTGCTTCCCCTTTTACTATGTGGGTCCGGCGCCCCAGCGTTTCGTTGTGCGTGCCCGTGAAGTTGATGAATCGTTGCAGGAGCAACCTGCGGGAGAGAATGAAGCTAAGTCGCCCACCAGCCAGCAGTTGTTTCCTCAGATCCACGAGGCGGGCACTTCACAATGAAGACCATCCTGCCTGGCACTATCCTCCTTGCATCCATCCACGCATCCGGTTACGAGCCGAATGTGTGCTCAAGTGAACAGACCTGCAGCTGCAAGTCACTTACTATGGGTCGTCCGGGAAATATTCAACCCCATCTCCTGGTGCGGCACAAGCGGTCTAAACCCCGGCTCCTTGTGAGATTGGAACGGCAATGCTCTGGACAATTTGCATCATGTTGTTTGCCCTTTGGCTCTTGGGCATGCTCACGTCCCACACATTTGGCGGGTTCATCTACATCCTCCCGCTCGGGGCTTTGGCCATCTATGTATTCCACGTAATCCAGGGCCGCAAGCGCGTGGCTTAGTTGCGAAAGCGAAGAATATGAAACCTCTTGTTTGGATTGGAATTCTCCTGATTGTCCTGGGTGGCCTGGCCCTTGCCTATCAAGGTTTCACCTACACCCACCGGGAAAAAGTTCTTGATGTTGGCCCGATCCACGCTACCGCGGATAGACGGGACCATATTTCCGTCCCCCCCATCCTCGGTGGTTTGGCGCTCGTTGGTGGAATTGTATTGGTCTTCGTCGGCGCAAAGAAAGGTTCTTAGCCCGTAACCTCGAATCGATCCCGCCGGAGAGACGGGTGACGCATAACCCTCTCCTGAGGTAAACGCGTTGAAAGCTCTTCAGCCAGAAATCGGTAACCAAGGAAACGTCTAGAAAAGCAGTTTGACCCTGGAGGTCAGCGATGAAAAAGTATCTCGTAGCCGCAGCATGTTTTTCGCTCGTAGCCGGTGTAGTGTATGCCCAAAAATTGAACAAGGAACAGAAACGCCTCGAAGAGTGTGGCGTTGTGATGCAGGAAGTACTCAACATTCCAGACAATATTCCTCATGATCTTTTGGAAAAGGCGGAGTGCGTCATCATATTCCCGTCCCTCAAGAAGCTGGCTTTTGGAGTCGGTGCGGACTACGCTCGTGGAGCCATGGTTTGCCGCACCGGCGAGCATTTCCGCGGACCCTGGGGAGCTCCCGCCATGTACGCCTTGGAAGGCGGCAGTTTCGGCTTCCAGATCGGCGGCGAAGCTACCGACTTGATCCTGCTGGTCATGAACGGCAGGGGCATGGATTCTATTCTCAGCAGCAAGGTTAAATTGGGCGGCGATGCTTCCGTTGCCGGCGGGCCCAAAGGACGTGATGCTTCCGCCGATACCGACGCCTGGATGCGCGCTGAGATCCTCAGCTACTCGCGTTCGCGCGGCTTATTTGCCGGCGTTTCCCTCGAGGGTTCTACGATTCGCCCCGATGATGACGCAAGTGAACAGGTCTATGGCCACGCCATCAAAGCTAAGGACATTGTGAGAGGCGAACATGTCGGCGTGCCGGCAACAGGCCGCCATCTCGTCAATGTTCTGCAGAAGAGCGCACCCCGCAACGAATCGGAGCGCGCCTCGAATTAGTGTTTGGGAGTTAGCAGCTTGCCGAGATTCCCTCATCCCGGCAAGCTACCTTTCTGAGATTTGTTGTCATTCCGACCGGAGTGCCGGTGTTTCTCAGCCGGCGCGCACTGAAGGGATCAGCTTTCCCCGCTCTTCCCCGTGAATTCTGTGTCCTCTGTGCACTCTGCGTTAATTCTTTTGTTCTTCCCAGTGCCCCAGCTACACTACTTGCTCTCCCCGGCGCACAGCTACATGGATTTTCCGCGATGCTCTGCCAGGTCAACCGGAGGCCAGCCCTACTCGTGCAACACAACTGTCAGCAGTGATTTATTGACCTTGATTTTACCGTTGTATTCGATGAACCCGAGTTTTCTGAACTTGTTCATGAAGAAATTCACGCGCGAACGCGTCGTGCCCACCATGCTTGCCAGCGTCTCTTGGGAGACTTTCGGCAGTACGCTGTCGGGTTGTTCTTTTTGTCCGTAGCGCGCCAGCAACAAGAGCGTCCGCGCCAGGCGCTTTTCACTGGAATTGAAAAGTTGGTCGATCAGGTCTTCTTCGACCCGGATGTTGTGCGCCAGCATATACGCGATGAAATGATCGGATAGCTCATGCTCCGCGTGCAGCACGCGCAGCAACTCTTCTTTTTGCATGACCAGCAAGGTTGTCGGTGTGACAGCTGTTGTCGAGCCCATGCGCAGCGACTGGCCCGCCATACAGCCCTCGCCAAAAAAGTCCGTGGGGCCGAACATCGCCACCACCGCTTCCTTTCCGGACCCGTTCACCACCGAGAATTTCACGCCGCCCTTCTGAACATACATGACGGTATCTGCGGCATCACCCTGGGCGTAGATGGATTCGTTTCTTCGATATTCGACGACTTTTCTCGCCACCCCCGCGGTATCCAGGAATACTTGTGGATCAAAAGAGCCGTTCCTTCGTTGGTTCTTGAGTTTCTGTGGTTTCATATTCCTCTCGAAACTCCGTCTGGGTGGGGACCTTCGACGCCACGGCTACACTACCAAGAAGATCTCCGCAAGACTGTGCAGAAGTGAACAGCGCGCAGCCTTAACACCCACTAATATTTGACTTGGACGGCGAGACAGAGCGATATCGGCCGGTCTGGGCGGGTCGGGCGGTATCCGTCATCTCGCCGTCCTGTTCATCTGGATCCCGGGAAACAGGCTTCCCTAACAAGTCGAGCGGGGCGGATGGCTCCAACCGCTCCCGGGTGATCCCAGCCGACGTCGGCGGATGAACCGTGGGTTTACTACCGTAGTTAAGTGCAATGAGAACTATCAGATAAGACTTGACAAACGTAGTAAACTAGGGCAGTATATATAATGGATCAAGGGTGCCTCAGGTCTTCGAGACCGCGAGCGGTACCCTGAATCACTCCCTTGGCCAAGAAACCAGGGTGAACCCTATGTTTGTTCGCGAAGTAACCACACTTCTGAAGCCCGACAGCATCTCAAAATTCAGCCTCATCATGGAGCAAGAAATCATACCCATGCTCCGCAAGCAAGATGGATTCCAGGACGAACTTACCTTCTTTGCCCCCAGCGAAGACGCTGTCACCTCCATTAGTCTCTGGGACAAGGCGTCGGACGCCGAATCCTACAGCCAGAGAACCTTTCCAGTTGTTATGAAAATGCTTACGGCACTTATCGAAGGAACTCCCAAGGTTGAGACCTACGAAGTTCTGAATTCTACCTTTCACAAGATCGCCGCCGCCGTCGCCGCTTAGGTGCTGCATCCTGTTCCGTAAGGGGGCAAGCCCAGTCTGCCTGAGTATTCGCAAGTCGACGGGGCGAAGAGGAAGGTATGTATTTACTCGGATGGATTTTCATCGGCGTGCTGGTTGGCTGGGGAGTAGGAAGAGATCTTCAGGGTTATGGCTACGGTCCGCTCATTGACGCAGTGATGGGAATCGGGGGAGCCGTGGGAGGCGGATTGTTGATCCACTCCGCGGGCTACAGCGGAACCATCGTTAGCACCCTATTTGCTGCGATGTGCGCGGTGCTTCTCACAATTCTCGCAGGTTTCGCAAACGGCCTAAGGGTTTACGCTCTGCAACCCTGAAAGTTGCGGCACGCAATCGTGGGCCAGCGTCACAGTCGACTGATACGTGCGGTTCCAAGTTCTTGGGAATTTATGGAGATATGAAAATGAAAACGGTTCGCAGTTTGATTTTATTCGTTGGTGCTTTGCTTCTGATTGTCCCAATGCTCCGCGCGCAGGATTTATCCAAGTATCGGGGTTTTTCACTCGGGGCGAGCCTGCCAGACGTTCTGAAGCTTAGCGATCAGAAGTTGGCGGATGTGAGGACGATTCACGCTCGACCAATGTTGATTCAGGAGCTTACTTGGTGGCCGGCGAGCTCTCCCGGGAGTTCTTCCCGGCCTGACAGCGTTGAACAGATTCTCTTCTCTTTCTCTAACGGCGGCCTCTACAAGATTTCCGTGACTTATGAACATGCTTCCATAGAAGGGCTGACGGCGGAAGACATGGTGAAGTCTATTTCGGCAAAGTACGGGCCGCCGACGAGTGTCGAGTCGGAAATCGACTCCGTTTTGAACGCCCGATATAACATGCCGCAAAACTCCATCGCGTCGTGGGAAGATTCACAATATTTCTTCACGCTTGTCCGTGCTCCCTTCACCGATCGTTTCGGACTTGTCATTTACTCCAAGCGGGTCAACGTAGAAGCTGATCTTGCCATCGCGGAGGCTATGAAACTGGAGGAGCAGGAGCGCCCGGGGAAGGAAGCCGACCAGCGGAAAAAGGAAGCGGACGACCTCGAAGCCGTGCGGCAGAAGAACCAAAAAACGTTTCACCCGTAGCGTGGGCCTGTAGCCATAAAGAGTGCTCGAACTTTTGGAATAGATTGAATGGAGGTCATAGAAATGACTATGAATATCACACCACTGCATGACCGCGTCCTCGTGCGCAGGCTGGAAGAGAAAGAAACTGCAAAGGGCGGGATCATTATTCCCGATGCGGCGAAAGAAAAACCTCATGAGGGCGAAGTAATCGCTGTTGGTGCCGGCAAGATGGAGAAGGGCCATCGTGTGCCACTCGATGTGAAGGTCGGCGACCGGATTTTATTCGGGAAATACACCGGCAACGATATCAAGATTGACGACCAGGAGTACCTGATCCTCCGCGAGGAAGAAATCCTGGCGAAGGTTGGTGGAATCGCCAAAGCGGCCTCCGGCAAGAAGTAGGTTTCACCCGAACCGAAGATTTCCGAAATGGTAGAAGTGGTCAATCACCCGGGAGGGTGAAGTCTCATGGCAAAACAAATTGTAACTGGTGAGGATTCACGTCAAGCGATTTTGCGCGGCGTCAACATTCTGGCTGACGCGGTAAAGATCACGCTAGGCCCGAAGGGGCGCAATGCCGTGATCGAAAAGAAATACGGGGCACCCATCATCACAAAAGATGGCGTGACGGTAGCGAAGGAAATCGAGCTGAAGGACCCGCTCGAGAACATGGGTGCACAGATGGTGCGCGAGGTCGCGTCCAAGACTTCGGATGTGGCGGGCGACGGCACCACAACCGCGACCGTCCTGGCCCAAGCAATCTTCCGTGAGGGCGTGCGAACGGTTGCCGCAGGCGCGAACCCAATGGCGCTCAAACGCGGCATTGATAAGGCCGTGGAAGTCGCCGTGGAAGAGATCAAGAGGCTCTCTCGCGAAGTGAAGGGCGACATGATCGCGCAGGTGGGGTCCATCAGTGCCAACACCGACAAGCAGGTCGGCAGCATCATCGCCGAAGCCATGAAGAAGGTTGGCAAGGATGGTGTGATCACCGTCGAAGAATCCAAAACGATGGACACGGCCCTTGAAATCGTCGAGGGCATGCAATTCGACCGCGGCTACCTTTCCCCCTATTTCGTCACAGACCCAGAACGCATGGAGTGTGTCCTTGAAGATGTCCGCATTCTGATCCACGAAAAGAAGATCAGCTCGATGAAAGATCTGCTGCCTCTGCTGGAGCAGACGGCCAAGTTGAGCAAACCATTGCTGATCATTGCTGAGGAAGTGGAGGGCGAAGCTTTGGCCACCTTGGTGGTGAATAAGCTGCGCGGCACCATACAAGTCGCTGCGGTAAAAGCCCCTGGCTTCGGCGATCGCCGCAAGGCCATGCTCGAAGACATTGCCATTCTCACCGGCGGGAAAGCCATCACCGAAGACCTCGGCATCAAGCTCGAAAACGTGAAGATTGAGGACTTGGGAGGCGCCAAGAAGGTGACCATCGACAAGGACAACACGACGATCGTCGCGGGTGCCGGCAAGGCCAGTGAGATCGAAGGCCGAATCAAGCAACTCCGTATGCAGATCGAAGAGACTACATCGGACTACGATAAAGAAAAGCTTCAGGAGCGTCTCGCCAAACTCGTCGGCGGCGTTGCAATAATCAAGGTCGGTGCAGCCACCGAAACCGAGCTGAAAGAGAAAAAGGCACGCGTCGAGGACGCCATGCACGCTACCCGTGCGGCAGTTGAAGAAGGCATTGTCTCCGGCGGCGGCACCGCTCTTCTGCGTTGCTTGCCAGCCCTCGAGAAGCTCAAGTTACACGACGATGAAGCTATTGGGGTGAACATCGTAAAGCGTGCGCTCGAAGAACCCATGCGCCAAATCGCCCAAAACGCCGGGCACGAAGGCGCACTGGTTGTGGGACGCGTGCGCGAATCGAAGGAGGAGAACTTCGGCTTCAACGCGGAGACCGGTGAGTTTGGCGACCTGGTCAAGGCCGGTGTGATTGATCCCGCGAAGGTCACTCGCCTCGCACTGCAGAACGCTGCGTCGATCGTCTCGTTGATGCTGACCACGGAAGTCCTGATCGCCGACATTAAGGGAGATGAAAAGACGGTCGCGGCCGGCGCAGGAGGCTATGGCGGAGGTATAGGAGGATCGTACTAAACCCTTCTGCCGTCGATGCTTTTGTCTATCGCGTTAGCTCGAGGCACGACTTGAGCCCAACGCTGCACTGCAAGCTCGTTGTTTTGCGTAAACAAACGGGCTGGTCACGAAGATAGGAATCGAATGAAACTGCCAAAAATAAGCTCTGAAGGAAAAGATCCGGCACTCGTCGACGTTCTCTACGCACACACGGAGATTGCCTTTTCCGCCCCCGAAGAAGGGGTTAGTCTAGATCCGGCACCCGCCCCGCCAATTGTCGAAGAGAGAGTTGTTCCTCTCTGGCCGATCCATCCACGGCCAATACTGCCGAGCAGGGTCGCCATCATCGGAAACTACCTTCCGCGGCGTTGCGGCATCGCCACGTTTACAACGGATTTGTGCGACGCCATCCATGCGGAATACGAGGCCACGGAGTTGCTGGCCTTGCCCGTCAACGATACGGAAGAAGGCTACAACTACCCCGCGCGGATTCGCTTTGAGCTTTCCCAGGATGAGTTGGCTTCGTATCGTCAGGCCGCGGATTTCCTCAATTTCAGCAACATTGATCTGGTTTGCATGCAGCACGAATATGGAATTTTCGGCGGACCAGCGGGCGCGCATATCCTGGAACTCCTGCGCCGCCTGCAGATGCCGATCGTCACTACCCTTCATACAGTGCTGCGCGAGCCCGATTTTGATCAGCGCATCGTCATGAAGGAAATTGCCGCGCTATCGGACCGCCTGATCGTAATGAGCCGCCAGTCGGCGGAAATCCTGCAGGAAGTATTCCATGTGCCAATTTCCAAGATTGATTTGATCCCACATGGGATTCCGGATTTAGCCTTCACAGACCCAAGTTTCTACAAGGATGCCTTTGGAACTGAGGGAAAGGATGTTCTGCTCACGTTTGGATTGCTCTCGCCGAACAAGGGCATCGAAAACGTCATCAAGGCGCTGCCGGCTATCCTGTCGAAGCACAGTAATGTCGTGTACATGATTTCCGGTGTCACCCATCCGCATGTCCTCCGGCATGAGGGCGACAAATACAGGCTGTACCTGCAAAAGCTCGCGAAAGATCTCGGCGTGGAAGCCAACGTAATCTTTCGCAATCGCTTCGTAAGTCCGCAGGAATTGGTCGAGGTGATCGGCGCTGCAGACATCTACATCACGCCTTATAAACACAAGGGGCAAGTTGTCTCCGGGACGCTCGCGTATGCACTGAGCGCTGGAAAGGCCATCATCTCCACCCCGTATCTGCATGCCACGGAGTTGCTGGACGATGGACGCGGTGTGCTCGTGCCGTTCGATGATCCGCAGGCCATTGCCACAAAAACGATCGAACTGCTAGACAATGGCACCGCGCGCCACGCCATGCGGAAACGCGCCTACCTGTATACCCGAGACATGGTCTGGAACCGTGTCGCCCAGCGGTACATGGGCAGCTTCGAGCGTGTTTACAACGAGCGCTTGCGCAATCCCCGCGCCACCTTTTCCGCCCAGAACACCGAAAAAGTCTTCGACCGGCTACCCGTGGTAAAGCTCGATCACCTGCACCGGATGACGGACCACACGGGAATCATCGAGCACGCCGTCTTTGTCGTTCCGAATTACCCGGAAGGCTACACCACCGATGACAATGCCCGCGCGCTCATCGTGACCATTCTCCTGGAGGAATTTGCCGGCATCACGCCAACCGCCACCCTCAATCTTGCCTCCCGCTACCTAGCTTTTTTGTGGCTGGCATTCGATCCCACAACCAAGAGGTTCCGAAATTGCTTGAGCTATGAACGCCAGTGGCAGGAGGCGGAAGGCTCTGAAGACAGCCACGGGCGAGCATTGTGGGGGCTGGGCACCGTGCTTGGCCGTACCAAGGATGCGGGCCTCCGCGGCGCCGCCGGGCGTCTGTTCGAGTTGGCCGTACCCGCCGCTGTCCAGTTCAAGAGTCCCCGGGCTTGCGCCTTCGCCTTACTCGGCCTCCTGGAATATCTGGAATCGTTCCCCGGCGATCGCGCGGCTCTGAACGCCGCGGCCGCGCTTGCCAATCGCCTGCTGGATTCCTACCGCGCCCACTCTTCTGCCGACTGGAAATGGTTTGAGAATGTGCTCTCGTATTCAAACGCACGCCTGCCGCAGGCGCTCATTCGCGCGGGAAGACGTGGCGCCAACGAGGCCATGGTCTCCGCCGGACTGGAGGCGCTGGAGTGGCTGGCGACGGTTCAGCGTTGCGAAATAAAAGGCCACTTCGTTCCCATCGGGTCCCACGGCTTCTACTCGAAGAAAACGGAAAAAGCTCGCTTCGACCAGCAACCCGTCGAAGCCTGCGCCGCCGTATCCGCGTTCCTGCAAGCCTATCGCGCAACCGGGAAGGGCCGCTGGCGCAAAGACGCTTGGACCGCTTTCAATTGGTTTCTCGGCGACAACGATTTGCAGGTGGCCCTCTACGATCCTACCACCGGCGGGTGCCGCGACGGCCTGCATCCCGACCGCGCCAATGAGAATCAGGGCGCAGAATCGACGCTTTCCTTCCTTATGGCACTTCTCGAGATGCGCAAGTTGGAAGAAACGGACATAACCGATTGCAAGTTTTGACCACCACTCAATTGCTCTTTGTCTGGCAGGGCGCTCCTGTGACAGCTTGCATCAGGATGTAAATTTCCCCGAGAGAGACAATGAACCAACACCACCCCTTGTTTACCCGGCACCCTGCGAATCCAATCCTGACTGCAAAAGACTGGCCTTATTCTATGAATAGTGTTTTCAATCCGGGCGCGACACTATTGCCCGATGGATCCACTCTTCTGCTTTGCCGCGTGGAAGATCGCCGCGGCCTTTCTCACTTGTGCGCGGCTCGCTCCGAAAACGGCGTCGATGGGTGGCAGATAGATGCCACTCCCACGCTCTCCCCCGAGCCACAGCGGTTTCCCGAAGAAGTGTGGGGCATTGAGGATCCGCGCATCACGTATATGCCGGAACTCAATCAATATGCTGTGGCCTACACTTCCTATTCTCGTGGCGGCCCTGGCGTATCCCTCGCACTTACTAGAGATTTCCGCGCCTACGAACGGCTTGGCGTCATCATGTCGCCAGACGACAAAGATGCCGCCCTCCTGCCCAGAAGAATCAATGGACGTTGGGCTTTGATTCATCGGCCTATGACGCCGCTCGGGTCTCATATCTGGATTTCCTACTCGCCTGACTTGCGGCACTGGGGTGGGCACAAGCTCCTGCTGGAAGCTCGACGCGGCGCATGGTGGGATGCCAATAAGATTGGCATGTCGCCACCGCCGATCGAAACGCCCAGGGGTTGGCTGATGATCTATCACGGTATCCGGAGGACACCATCAAGTTCCATCTATCGGCTTGGGCTGGCCCTCTTTGAGCTTGAACAACCCGAAAGGTGTCTGATTCGTGGCGATTCCTGGATGTTCGCCCCAGAGGCGGACTACGAACGCCATGGTGATGTTCAGGATGTTGTGTTTCCTTGTGGCTATACTGTGGCAAAGGACGAGGACACGATCAATCTCTATTACGGTGCCGCGGATTCGAGCATCGCGTTGGCGCAGGGCAGCATTCGCAATCTGTTGACCTGGCTGGATGAGCATGGCCATTCCAAAGAAGCTCACGACCGGCGGGACAGGCACAGCTAATCCAGGTATTGGTGATGTCGCTGCTTTGGAATCATGGTCTTCTAGGCGTGGCTCGTCGAAACGTTGATGGAGAATACCCTTCTCGTGTGCAGACAGCTAGCGCACATTGATCGAGCCAAGGAATTAAATTCCTTTTGCGTTAATCTTTCATTAAATTCGACTTATCCAATTGACCGCACTGCGGGATTGCATTA
>Ga0326727_10007973_pt1 | contig 27355 bp, 22 predicted proteins | sample MB2enrmetagenome_FD_207643 | JGI IMG/M metagenome (GOLD analysis project Ga0326727, IMG submission 207643) | Lab enriched peat soil microbial communities from McLean, Ithaca, NY, United States - MB29MY | ecosystem: Environmental > Terrestrial > Soil > Wetlands > Peat | place: USA: New York...
GAAACGAAGCGGCTGGTCACGGCCAATTATGTGCCGCAAAAGGACGCCTGGCGCGTCACGCTCACCTGGCCGCTGATCAACTACGCCAGCTCGGTCTTCTTCCTCATCGCGGGGGCGGACAAGGCCAGTGTTTTGAGCGAAGTACTGACCGGGCCGCGCGATCCCCAGCGGCTGCCCAGCCAGCTGATATGGCCCTCAAGCGGTATACTGACCTTGATTCTGGACAAGGCGGCAGCCGCGCTTTTACCCGCGACAGACGCGGAGGGCTGTGGATTTCTGGAGAGGGAACGATGATTCTGGCGGGCGACGTAGGCGGCACCAAGGTCGATCTGGCGCTGTATGACTTTACCAACGGCAAGCTCACTTATGCCCGCGACAAGATTTACCGGGCCAGGGATTACTCCGGGCTGGAAGCGATCGTAACGGAGTTTCTCGCGTCGGAGAAGGTGACGGCGGCCTGTTTCGGCGTGCCGGGACCGGTGCGCGACGGGCGTTTGAGGCTGACCAATCTGCCCTGGACGCTGGACAGCCGCGAGCTTTCAGCCAGCCTGGGCATCCAGCACGTCTTTCTGATCAACGATCTGGAGGCCAACGGGTATGGCGTGGCCGAGCTGGGCGACGGCCAAATCTACACCCTTAACGAGGGCGACCCCAGCCAGATCGGCAACCGCGCCCTGCTGGCCGCCGGAACCGGCCTGGGCCAGTGCTTCTTGGTCTGGAACGGCCACCGGCACACTCCCTATCCCTCCGAGGGAGGCCATGTGGACTACGCGCCGCGCAACGAGGATGAGATCGACCTGCTGCGTTTTCTCAGGCAGAAGTACGACGGGCGCATCAGCTTTGAGCGCGTCGTGAGCGGCCCGGGGCTGAGCAACATCTACGAGTTCCTGCGCGAAGTGCGGGGGATGGAGGAGCCGGCCTGGCTGGCCGAGCGCCTCACTGCCGCGGACCCCAACGCCGTGATTACCGAACTGGCGCTGGCGGCCAAAAGCGAAATCTGCGAGAAGACGTTGGATATGTTCGTCTCCGCTTACGGCGCGGAGGCCGGCAACCTGGCCCTCAAGATCCTGCCGGCGGGCGGCCTGTATGTGGGCGGCGGCATCGCGCCCCGCATCCTGGAGAAGCTGAAGGACGGCGCCTTCATGAAGGCCTTCACCGACAAGGGCCGGATGAGCCAGTTGCTCATCAACATGCCGGTGCGCATCATCTTGGAGAGCCGCGCCGCGCTGCTGGGTGCAGCGGCCTACGCCGAAGCCAAGGCCGCCGAGCTGAGCGGCATCTCGCCGCGGGCCGCTTCGGTGAAGTTCTAGGTCACTGACCGTGTGATGTCGCGCTTTGCGAAGGGCTGCTGCGCTCGCCCACCCAAGCCGCAACAACAGAAGCGCGGCGAGGGTAGGGTACCCACATGGGGACAACGACCAGCGGCCAGAGACCCGCCCGCCTTTCTCTCTAGCCGAACCGGCCTTAGAGCGCTCGCAATTGCGGTTCCTGGCGGCTTGCCGCGGGGATTGCGGCGGCGGCGGCCGGAGCGCTGAACAGCAGCACCAGCAATCCGGCATAGGCGAATGAATCGCAGGTAATCTCCACGCTGTGCGTGAGGCGCAGAACCGTGGGCAGGAACGTCCCCGCCGCCAGCCCGTAGATCCCCACCGCGACGGCGTGGGCCAGGCCGAGCGCCAGCCAGAGACCGCGGCGCGAGCCCTTCCAGAGCGCAATCAGCGGCAGCGACGAGGCCATGAAGATCAGGCTGCGGAGCAGTTGCATGGCAAATATCGTGCTCAAGGACGGGATATGAAGCCCCGGAATCGACCCGTTCTGGTAGTAAGGCACGACGATGGGCGCGACGCACGTGCCGAAGAAGAAGTAGATGCAAGGCCAGGCGAGCCATGCAATCAGCCCGCGGCCCGTCCAGGCTGGCCATTCGCGGCGAGGGAATCCCGCCGGCTGCCCCGTCCGGCCAAAGCAGAAGCCCAGCGCGCCGGCCAGAAACAGCGACTGCATGGCATAGATAAGCGATTGCGCGGGGATGGCGCCCTGAAAATAGCTGGTGAAGATGGCGCCGTCGAGGATGGTGTTGACCCCGAAGGCGAGAAGCAGGAAGATGCCCAGCACAGCGGCCCGCGCCGCGCTGGAGCCGGCCAGCCCGCGCGCCAGCGGCCAGAGTCCCAGCACCAGCAGCGCGCCCGCCGCAAACACCGTGAGAATGTGCCTGGGACCGGTATCCATGTTTGCGGGCACGTTGAGCCGCAGGTGCAGCAAATGAAGGGCAATCCCGGCGCCTATCATGGCGACGCCGAGGGCGGCCCAGCAGGCCACGAGTTTAAGAACGGTCTTCATAGCGAATCCTCCATAAGCCGGGCGAGGGCTTGGCGCGCCCAGGCAAGTTGGGCCTCGAACCCCTCAACCCCCGATTGAAAGGCAAGCAGGCCGGTATTCAGCGGCATTTGGGAGCTGGAGCGCTCGAAGTCGGCGCGCAGCTCCCGGGCATAGGCGGCAAGCGCCTGCTCGAATTGGCCGAGAAAGCGCAGGGCTGTGGAGCGGGGGACGCTTCCATCCATGAAGGCAAAGCGCAGCATCAGCTCGGCGAGCCTCCAGATCGCGTCCTCGCGGGTCACCGGCCGCTCCAGCCAGGCGACGAACGAGGACTCTCCTAGCGGAGTCAGGTGAAAGACCTGCCGCCGGCGCGGGTCTTGGGGTTGACTCGAAGGCTTGGCGTCGGCGGCGATCCACCCGCGCGCCTCCAGCCGGCGCAGAGCCGGGTAGATGGACCCCGGACTGTCGCTGAAATGCCGCATGGCCGTTTTGGCAAAGGTCTTGCGCAGGTCGTATCCGGACTGCGGCTTCTGCTTGAGGAGTCCGACGAGGGCGAATTCGAGGTTGGAGGTGTCTTTCATAGTACGTTTCGTACTATAGTACGCGCCGTACTATTTGTCAACAAGAAGAACACTGCGCAGGGCGGCCAGATGCTTATCGCCGCATCGCCGAACCCAGGGTCCCAATCGTTCCGTGATAGAAGTACTGCCCCAGCCCCACCGTGAACAGCCAGCAGCCGTAGAGCGCGTGCTCGAAGCAGGAAGCCGCCAGCGAGCCGGTCTCGGCATAACGGGCGGCAAAGAGCAGCCCGCCGGCAAAGGTGAGCGCCACGGCCAGCCAGTTGCGGAAGATGATGTGCAGGAAGGCGAAGGCTGCGGCGCTGGCCACGATCATCGCCCATTCGCGCGGAAACAGCGCCGCATACCGCTCGAAGAAGAAGGCCCGGTAGAGCAGCCCCTGGGGATAGACCGAGACCACCGGGTAGGCCACCATCACCACCGCCCAGAACGCGGGATGCTGGCGCACAAAGCTCCACTCCAAATGAGGCGCAAACCGCCGCACCCCCAGCCAGAGCGCCAGCGCCACCAGAGCGAAGATGGTCAGAATCGCACCCAGCCGGCCGGGCAACTGGGTGAAGTTCCACAGCCGCGCACGGTCAAAGCGAGGATCGGCAAGCAGCCGCCAACCCGCATACCCCGCCACCACCCACAGCAGAGGCAGCGCCGGAATCCGCGCCGGCGCGTACCGGTAGCCCAGCGGCAAGGCTACGAACAGCAGCAAAAACTCCAGACTGAGCGCGAAGCGGGTCATCGAGCGTCGTCCCCGCCTCCAGCTTATCGCAGCGGCGGCAGCGGACCACCGGCGGCCTCGCCGTTCTCACAGCGGCTCCCGCCCGATGTCCCTCATCCGGCTCTCAATGGCCATCCGGTCCAGCGTCTCCAGGGGCAGGCTGAGGAAGAGCCGCACGCGATTGCGCATCTGATGGAGGGTCTGCGCGAAGGCCGCGCGCTTCACTTCGTCGGTGCCTTCCACGGCGGCGGGATCGGCAAAGCCCCAATGCGCCGTCACCGGCCGGCCCGGCCACAGCGGGCACATCTCGCCAGCCGCCTTGTCGCAGACGGTGATCACGAAGTCCAGTTCCGGCGCGCCAGGAGCGGCGAATTCATCCCAGCTCTTGCTGCGCAGATTCTCCACCGGATAGCCCAGCGCCCGCACCTGTTCGATGGCGAAGGGATTGACTTTCCCGGTGGGATGGCTGCCCGCGCTGTAAGCCTTGAAGCGGCCCGCGCCCATCGTGTTGAACAACGCCTCGCCCAGGATGCTGCGCGCCGAGTTGCCGGTGCACAGAACGAGAACGTTATATGGCCTTGCCATGTCTTCTCCTCATTCAGACTTGCCCAGACGCGGCAGTAGGGGCGCTCAGCGTTCGCCGCCCGGTTTCGTCGCCCGGATAAAGGCGCTCATGAACTTGCCCTCGACCAGCGGGGCGATCGCATCCACATCGAGGCCAGCCTCGACAAGAAACCTGCGCGCATCGTCGATGGAATACACGCGCGTCGGCTCAATGGAGATGCCGGCAAACCCGGCCTCGGCGAGCTTGGCCGCGTACTCCCGCTCCTCGAGCGCGCCGGCGATGCAGCCCACCCACAGCAGCATGTTTCCGCGCACCCGCTCGGGGACCTCGCCGCGCACCACCACGTCGGAGACGGCGAATCGGCCGCCCGGCTTGAGCACGCGAAATGCTTCCCGCAGCACCCGGCCTTTGTCGGCGGAGAGATTGATGACGCAGTTCGAGATCACCACGTCCACCGACGCGCCGGGCAGGGGAATGTTCTCCATCTCGCCCTTCAGGAACTCGACGTTCTCCACTCCCGCCTGGCGCCGATTCTCACGGGCCAGGGCCAGCATATCCTCGGTCATATCCAGGCCGTACGCCTTGCCCGCCGGTCCCACGCGCCGGGCCGAGAGCAGTACGTCGATGCCGCCGCCGGAGCCGAGGTCCAGCACCGTCTCTCCGGGCTTCAACTCAATCAGAGCCGTGGGATTGCCGCAGCCCAGCGACGCCAGCACGGCGCTCCGCGGCAACCCGCTCTTCTCAGCCTCGTTGTAGAGGTTGGCGGTAACCGGATCGCAGCAGCGCAAGGCCGGATCGCCGCAAGCTACCGAGCCGGTCTTCCGCACCTGCCGCGCCGCCGCTCCATACTTTTCCTGCACCAGTGTTTTCGTATCCGTCGTGATCTCCATAGTGCGCCTCACATTCGCTTAAGCAAATATATGATGCGCTGTCATATTTGTCAACACGTATATAATTTCCTCATGGCCTGCCGCTCCAAGTCGATCGACCTGGCCAGCCTGTTTGCGGCTTTGGCCGACCCCACCCGCCTGCGCCTGCTCAACCTGATGGCGGGGCGCGAGGTCTGCGTCTGCTACTTTGTCGAGATTCTCGGCCAGGGCCAGCCGAAGATCTCGCGCCATCTTGCCTACCTGCGCAAGGCCGGCATCGTGGCGGCGCGCCGCGAGGGCAAGTGGATGCATTACAGCATCTGTACGCCGGCCGAAGCCGCCGCCGCGTCCATTTTGGCCGCCGTGCTGGCTTCGCTCGGCCGCGACCAGCAAATGCAAGCCGACCTGGCCAAGCTTGATCGCGCCCGCACCGCGCCGCGGAATCTCGTTGTGCCGCCGGGCGCTCCCCGTCCGGCGGCGATCGGCTTGCGCGCGGAATCCTAACGCCGCGGCCACAGGATTCCGGCGACTGGCCGAGGATTCGAGATTCACACAATCAGTCCAGCCGTGGAGTAGAATGTATTTTCGCCGGGTCTGCCATGCTGTCCGGTTCGCTGGGCCCCGGAGTGCTGTTTTGGGGCGTTGGCAGTATTCCCGGCGCCATCATAATGTTTTGCTCCCAATCCTCCGATAAGGCCCCCATGGAGCCAGCTTCGAGAGGCGGCGTCGGAGGGGGGAGTAATGCGTCCGTTCGCAGACTTGGGACCTCGCGCACTGCCGGAAGGAGTGGAAAGAGGTGCAAGCGGGTGAATGGCGCGGTTCGCCGCCGGAGCGAGAAGCAAGCCAAGGATTGCGTCTTGACCGCCGGCCCTCGCCTCCTTCCGTGGCGTTGGTTACCCAGGGGACGGGTCTCTTCTTCACGGGCCTGCTGTTTGCCGGACGAATGGATAGGTGTCTGGGCACACATCGGAGGCCGAGATTGGCATGAGTTGTTCGGGCATCGAGAGTGTTGAGAGATGGCGGATAGGTACGTCGAGTTCGATTTGCCTTCGATAGCTCGGGGGGCACAGGCTCCGCGCCGAAAAGCCGGTCTTGTCTTGATCCCTGCCGCCCTTCTGCTGCTGCCCGGCCCGGCTTTCGCGGCTCAGGAGAGTCATGCCGGAGCGCAGCCCCCGGGGATCTCTGCCACGGCGCCCGCGGCGCGCAGTCCGGCGAGCGAATTGAAGGCGCGGACGGCTCCGGTCCGCTTGCCCACCCTGACCACCGCCGAGGCGGTTCACAACCTCACGCCCGCCCAGGCCAAACTGCATTATCCCGTGCACCTGCGGGCAATTTGCACGGTCTGTTTTACCGGCTGGCATGGCTTCTTCGTGAATGACGGAGTGGCCGGCGTTTATGTTGAGACCAAGAATCACGTCCTGTTGACCGCCGCAATCCACCCTGGAACGTATCTGGAAATAGAGGGGGTTACGGGTCCGGGCGAGTATGCCCCCGTGGTCGACCAGAGCACTTTGCGGATTCTGGGGGAAAGGCCGCTGCCGCCTGCCCGGGAGGTTAGTCTGGAAACCATATCGACCGGCGTCGAGGACGGACAGTGGATTGCCTTCGAGGGCATCGTGCGATCGGCTGTGGTCGGAGATCCGATGCTGACGCTGACGGTTGTGTCCGGACGATGGCAGATCGAAGTGAACACTCCGGCTGGGAAGGCGGATTACGGCCGGCTCATCGATGCGCGGGTACGAATTCGGGGCGCTGCGGGTCCGGTCTTCAATCAGCGGCGCCAACTCATCGGGGTTAACTCCTATACCCCCGGTTTGGACTACATTGAAATCCTCCAGCCCGCGCCCACCGACCCATTTTCTTTGCCGTTGAAGCAACTGAGAAGCGTCTTCGAGTACACGCCGGGAGCCCGTCCGGATCAACTGGTTCGAATTCGCGGCATTGTTACCGCTCGCTGGGGCCAGACCGTGTTCATCTACGACGGCGATCAAGGCGCCGGGGTGCTCAGCCGCGAGACGAACAACCTCAAACCGGGGGATGAGGTGGATGCCGTGGGATACCCCGCGCTGGGCGAGACGGCGCACACCCTCGACGACGCCATCTTCAGGCGGCTCGGCGCCGCGCCGCTGCCGGAGCCGAGAGTCGTAACTGTCAAAGAGGCGCTCTCCGGCGATTTCGAGGGTGATGTGGTGCGCCTGAACGGCCGCCTGATCGAGCAGAAGAGGGACTGGGACCAGGACACCCTGCTGGTCGACGCGGGAGGCACCGTCTTTTCCGCCATACTTCCCGGAGAACTCAAGGAGCAGCCGCTGGCCGGTTTGCGCGACGGCAGTCAAATTCAACTCACCGGCGTCTGCATCATATCGGATACCCAGGCGTCGCGGCATTTCCGGCTTCCCAAGGCATTCGAGATTCTGCTCCGCTCACCTTCGGATGTTGCCGTGATCGAGAGTCCTCCCTGGTGGACGCCCTCTCATGCGTTTCTCGTGCTGGCATTCGCGCTGACCGGAACGCTGGTTGTGCTGACCTGGGTGGTGGCTCTGAAGAGGCGCGTGAGGCAGCAGACGATTCTTCTCCGCGAGAGCGAAGAACGATTCCGCCACATGGCTCTGCACGATGCCCTGACGGGACTGGCAACCCGCCTGCTGCTGCAGGACCGGCTGGATACGGCCCTGGAAGCCGCCATCCGTCATCGGACGGGGCTGGCGCTTCTAATTGTGGATCTGGACAAGTTCAAGGAGATCAACGATTCATTTGGCCACCAGGCCGGCGACGAGGTCTTGCGCGCCACCGCGGACCGCCTGCTGGAAGCCGTGCGCAAGACCGATACCGTGGCCAGAATCGGAGGGGACGAGTTTGTGGTGCTGCTTACCGATCTGCACGATGCGCAGATTGCGGAGAGGATTGCGGTCAGCATTGTGGAGACTCTGCGCGTTCCCATCCTTTTCCAGGGCGGCGAGGTGCCGGCTACCGTGAGTGTCGGGATATGCTCAACCGCGGCTGGGGAGCTGGATGGCGCAGCGCTGTTCAGAGGCGCCGACGCCGCGCTTTACCTGGCCAAGGCAAGCGGGCGAAATTGCTACCGGGTCTTTGCGCCCGAAGGGGCTAGCGTCCAAACGCAGAATGCGGGCTGACGGATTCATGCGGAATTCCCGTCGATTCAACCCCATGCAACCGAAGTTGGAAGGTGGAACTGCTCCCATGGGTGAAATCCGCCCGACGAAGGAAGGCTGAGACCGGATGAAGCGCTGGCTGGCGCGGCTGACTGTGGTGTTGATGGCGGGCTTTCTGGCCGTCTATGCGGGCGACTGGGCGGTCTTCAAGCTGCGCGGCTCTCCCAGCGGAAAGGTGAGGGTCAACCGCTATCTGACCATTCCGCTCAAGGGCGGCAAGCAGGAGTTCGATTATCTTGGCTCCATGGACCTGCCCTGCTCGGTCTCCCTGTTTCCGCAGGCGGGCGAGAGCCCCTGCTGGCAACTGCGGCGCAACCCCAACCAGGAGACGAAGCTCTAAGCGTTTAGCTGAGGAGAAAGATGCGCGGGACCCGGCTAAACATGGTTGGGTGATGCGGATCACGTCGCGCAGATGCATGGGCGGCTAGCATCGTAGCATCTCGCGTGTCTCCGAGGTTCGATGTACAGCCGCACCCAGAACGAAAACGGCACTTACAATACCCGCTGCCTGGACTGCTTCATGACCGTTGCGTTTTCCGTGGAGACAGAGGCGGATTTGCGTCTGATTGAAGCCCATCACATCTGCCCCGAGAAGGCGCTGGCCGACCTGCTGGCGCAGGAACGAGCGATTGCGACCAAGGTCCTGTTGAACTGAAGCGCGGCGCCAAGGACGCTTTGCTTGTCCGCGGACAGGGCCGCTGGTTCCCGTGCTTGCGGCGGGTGCGCGCCCTCCCATTCCAGCGCTGAAGTCCAGCTGCGGCCTTCTAAAGCGGAACCAGGGTTAGGTGTCCTGTTGGATCTTGTGGAGGGTCGCCGCTCTCTGCAGGTCGCGTTGACTTGAACGTCGCGGTTTCGGGATACACATCCCTGGTTCCGCTATAGCCGGCTATTGCCTGGCCGCCGGCGCGGCTGGCGCTTCCTCCGCCGATTTGGCCTTTTCCTGGATTCTTTCGAGCTTCCTGGCGACCGTATCTTCAGCGGCCTTCTGCATGGCGCGGGTGGTATCGAACTCGGCCTTGGCCTCGTCTTTCCTCCCCTCGGCCTGATACAGCCGCCCCAGGCGCCAATGCACTTTCTCGTCGCTGGGGTCCAGCTTTTCGGCAATCTTCAGCTCCCGCAGGGCGTCGTCACGGCGGCCCGCATCGCTGTACAGGATGCCCAGATCGAGATGCGCCAGTTCCTGCCCCTGGTCGATCCGCAGTGAGTCTTCGAGCAGCGGCAGCGCGGCCTCCGGGTGGTTCAACTCCAACTGCGTGTCGCCCAGATAGATCATGGCCTGGACGTGATTCGGATTGTTAGCCAGCTCGGCCTGAAACTCGCTGGCCGCCTCTTCATACTGTTTTTGGATCCACAGCAGGTAGCCCAGGCCGAAGTGAACGTCGGGCTGCCTGGGATCGGCCTTCACCGCGGCGCGGAACTGCTGGATCGCGCCCGGGGTGTCTTTGGTCTCATCCAGGGCCTCGCCGGCCAGCATATCGGCCTCCGCCGACTCCGCATTCAGCAGCAGTATCTCGTGATACGCATCCAGCACGCATTGGTACTCTTTAGTCCACAGGCAACTGTGCGCCAGGGCCAGCCGCAGTTGCAGATTCTGCGCATCGGCTTGAGCGGCGGCGCGCAGAAGCGGAACCGCCTCGGCGTACTCGCCCAGTCCATAGTGCGCCATGCCCAGAAGGATGGTCAGTTGCCGGGCCTGGGGCGAATCGGCGGGCTCCGCCTTGAGCAGCGCCGCAAAGACCGGAATGGACTCCTTCAAATCGCCGCCCTTGAAGAGCGCAAGGCCCAGGTTGAGTTGCAAGCCCGGAATCTTCGGACCCAGCGCCAGCGCCTTGCGATAGAGCGGCACAGCCTCCTTGTAGCGCTCCTGGCGCGCTTCGAGCAGGCCAAGGTGGGCGTAAGCCTCCGGGCTCGACGGATGAGCCTTCAGGTACAGGCGCCATGCGGCCTCGGCTTCGGCGTTCCTGCCCTGCTGCTCAAGCGTCAGCGCCGTTTGCCGCTGCGGGCTGGCTGCGGCAGCCGTTTGCCGCTTCGGGACTGGCGAAGCGGCCGTTTGCCCCAGGCATTGAACCGCGGCCAGGGCCAGCGCCATCGTCAGTGTCCGCCATATTCGCCGTCGCATTCGGGGCCTCACTCCTCATCTTATCGAAGCGTGGACGCTCCCGTTCCCGCAGCCATGCGCCGGCTCCGATGGCGCTCCGGTCCCCTACATCATGCGCGCAATATCCCGCAGTTGCCGCGCCGTGGCCTCCAGAAAGGTCTCCGTGCTGGCTCCAGCGGGCTGCTCCAACCCCGATTTGGCTTGGATGGCGGCAGCGATGCGCAGGGCCAGGGCCTGGCGAGTGGCGAGGCTCATGTCCAGCCGCCGGGCGAAGAAGCCCTCCAGCACCTCCAGGTCGGCCGCCGAGAGCTTGGCGATGCCGCTGGCCGGCAGGGTGAAGGCGGTGTGGGGTTCGGGAATGGGAGCGCGGGGGGCAAATGCCTGCGCGGTGAAGGTTCGCGAGCCTGAATCGCCCCACAGGGGACTCTCAGCCTCGCGATCCCTGACCACCAGCGTGCCGGCGGCCAGGTCGCCCAGCCGCTGATGCTGGCGGGTAGCGAAGATCGCAATGACCCCCACCGCGTAGAACGGCAAGGGTTGCATATCGATATAGCGGACCAGGTTGCGGGTCATCGACTCGACCAGGCCGATGGCCCGGCCGGAGCGCTGGATGACGCGAATCCGGGCCACGCGCTTGCCGGGCGTGCGCCCGTTCCAGAAGGCCTCAAAGAGCGTGAAGTAGCCCCACAGCAGCAGAAAGAGGATGAAGATGCCGATGGCGGCGGCCCATTGCGCGGAGAGTTTGGAGGATGCCTTGATCCCGGGCAGAAAGAGCGCGAACAGCGCGGCAAGCACTAGCAGCCCCGCGCCCCAGATCAGGAAATCCACCAGCAGCGCGATGAAGCGGCTGCCGATGCCGGCCAGCGGCATCTCGATGTCCACCAGTTCCGGGGTGTCGATGTTAAGCTGGTCAGAAGTCGGGTCCATGGCGCAAGTCCTCTCAAACCAGTGGATTCTCAAGCGGCGGCCTCATTGGGACCGGCTGTCGTCCCTGCTCTCGCAGGCCGACGCGAGCGGACTGGGTCAGCTCACCCGCGCGGAGTTGCGGGAGATGGCTCTGCTCTACCGGCAGGTGGCCGCCGACCTCTCGGTGCTGCGGCGGGACTCGACCGCCCGGACCTACGCGCAGCATGTGAATCAACTCTTGGCTCGCGCTCACCATATCATTTATTCCGGCCGCAAGACGAATCTTCTCACGCTGCTTCGCTTTCTCAGGGATGAATATCCGGCCATCTTCCAGCGCCAGATCGGCTTTGTGCTGGCTTCGCTCGCGGTTTCCGTGGCCTGGGGACTGCTGGGCGCGGCCATCACCAGCGTCCATCCGCAGTTCATGCGCATGTTTGTGAACTCGAAGATGATCGAAACCTTGGAGCGGCACCGCATGTGGACCGAATCCGTGGTGACCATCGCGCCCCTGGCCACCAGCGCCATCATGACCAACAACCTCACCGTGACCTTTATCGTCTTTGCCAGCGGCATCGTCTTCGGGCTGGGAACCTTCTTCTATCTCGCTGTCAACGGACTGATGCTGGGCGTGGTCGCCGCGGCCTGCCATCAATACGGCATGTCGCTGCCCATGTGGAGCTTCGTGGCGCCGCACGGCGCGCTGGAGCTGCCTTCGATCGTCATCGCCGGCGCGGCCGGATTCCGCCTGGGCCACGCCATGCTCTTCCCCGGCGCCCTCCGCTGGCGCGACTCGGTGGCCCGCGGCGGCATCGAGGCCACACGCCTGGTCTCGGGCATCATTCCCATGCTGATTGTCGCCGGCTGCCTGGAGGGCTTCTTCTCGCCCTCGCAAGCCCCCGTCTGGCTCAAGTTCACGGTGAGCGGCCTGCTCTTCTCGACGCTGCTGACGTGGCTCTTGCGGCCAGTTAAGCCCGCGCCGCAAGGGGCATAACAGTTACGCAAGGCGCAACGGGGCTTCCCTTGCGCCGAACTCAAGCACGAGCCGCCGGCTATCGGCGGGCACAATGAATTGAGGATGGAATGACCGATAGGCCCTATCGCCCGCAGGAAGACATCGCGACGCTAATGGAGCAGTTCAACCAGCAAGTGAAGGAGTCTCCAGAGCTTCCCGACGCGGCTACGCGCCTGCTCCGCGCGCGGCTGGTCTTTGAAGAAGCTCTCGAGTTCGTCAAGGGCTGCGGCTGCACGGTCGCGATTACCTTTCCCGGCCAGGACGGAGAAGAGCAGACCGCGGTAATTGACTCGATCGGCGTGGCGCCCGACCCCAACGGCCAGCCTGACTTTGTCGAATATGTAGACGGCTGCATCGACCAGCTGGTTGTCACTTATGGAGCGCTCAACGCCGCCGGCGTGAAGGCTCAGCCTGCCTGGGACGAAGTGCAGCGCAGCAACATGAGCAAAGCCTGGCCGCATTGCAGCGTCTGCGACGCCGTGCTTGAGCGAAGCGCCGGCATGGAGCTGGTCCATCCGCAAGACGCCGGCGCCCATGATGGCGAGTGGAATACGATTCTGAAGATCCACAAGCGCGCGGACGGCAAGTTCATCAAGTCGCCGACCTATTCGCCCGCGGACTTGAAGCGCGTGATCGATGAGCAGATCGAGCAGGCAAAGGGGTAATTAAAGGAACCTCGATTGGGTCGATGTTTTGAAAGGGCACGACTTCACAGGCTGCGGAAAAACTCCTCTCGGGTCTGCAGAAGCGTCAGGGCACGACTTCAGTCGTGCCGCAAGCGCAACAAAATCAGCGCGGGCTTCAGCCCCGGAGGATCGCCGGAATGGCCGGCACTACTCCGGCAGCAAAGGCAAAGTCAGGTTCTCGGCTGCGGCGGGGCGGCTGCGAGGAGCTTTCTTGAAGGTCGCATCCCGGCGGTGCAGCGGATACTCCGGCTGCTTGCCGTCGAGAATCTGCTGAATGGTCAGGATTTGCAGCTTGGGATAGGTGGTGCCGTCTGCCGATCGGTAGAATCCGGCCTCGGCGGCCTCGCGCAGCATGGGTTTGGTGGGCTCCTCAAAGCACAGGAAGACGCCGATCTCGGCCTTCTCGCGAGCGAGGACGCCGATGAGGTCGCGGACCTGAGGAACGGAGACCCCGCCCGCCTTGACCGAGAAGACAATCTGCTTCGACTGGCCCGAATCGTCGTCGTGGAAGTAGAGCCGCCCGTCGACGCCCCGGTCCGCGCCCTTCTTCTGCTCACTGGGGCGCGCGCCCACCTGCCCCAGCGCCCACCACTGGAACTGGTACTTGTCTTCGGCGGCGAGGGCGGCGGCTCCGGCGTAGTCCGTCGGCTCGCCAATTACTTCGTAGTGTTCTCGGATCTCCGGCCCGAAGGCATCCGAGAGGCGCTTCTTGATGAGGCCGATGGCGAGGTGGGTGATGTCGATCCCGATCCAGCGGCGGTTGAGCCGCTGGGCTACCTGGACGGTCGTGCCGCAGCCGCAGAAGGGGTCCAATACTAGATCGCCTTCGTTGGAGCTGGCCTTGATGATTCTTTCGAGAAGGGCTTCGGGTTTCTGGGTTGGATAGCCCAAGTCTTCCTCACCGGCAGCACGATTGATATCGCCCCAGTCGTCCTGAAGCGGAATGCCGTGCATCTCATCGGCAAACTGCATCAATCGCGGCATGCCAGTTTCGCGGTGAACAATCTTGCCTGCTATGGCAAAGTCAGCAATATTCTGGTGAGAATACGCCCAATAGCGACCTCGATAGGGCGGAACACCCTTGTACTCCCAGCCGGCCTTCGGGTTCAAGTATTCGTCCTCAAGATCGGATTTCCACCTGTCCTTCTTGCCTTTTCTCCGTTTGACCCTCCATAAAAACTCGGTGTCGCCCCCCGGACGAGCCGCTGTGAGGTCTGTCTCCTTGTAGCGCCTCTTGTCAGCCGCGATATGCCGATACTCGGATTCCTTGTAATCCTCTGAATAGGGCGTGTAGACAGTGTTCCAGGTGTTTCCCGGTCCCATGCTATAGAAAAGCAAAGTGTCTCGGACGCGACCGCAACGCTTCATGCCCTGCTTTACATCGCTATGGGCGGATGAACGACGCCACGAAATCTCATTCCGGAAGAACTGCGGCCCGAACACTGCGTCCATCAGAATCTTCAAGTAGTGGCTGGCCGTCGGATCGCAGTGCAGATAAATCGACCCGGTCTCCTTGAGCACCCGGCGCAGCTCCACCAGTCGCGGAGCCATCATGGCCAGATAGGCCATCATGTCGGAGCCGCCAAGGAAGGTGCGGAAGGAGCGCAGGGCATCCGCAACCCGGCCGCCCTTCTCGACGATCTGCTCCAGGGTTCGCTGGGCCTCGATGTTCCACTCCCAGGTGTCTTCAAAGGCGTGAATCTGCGAGCTGGACTGCGAGCCGTCTTTCTCGGCGAAGAGCACGTTGTAATCCTGCCGTGAATTGAACGGCGGGTCGAGGTAGACAAGGTCCACCGACTCGTCCTTCACATAGCGCTTGAGGACTTCCAGATTGTCGCCGTAATAGAGTGTGTTCTTGCCAGTGGCCACGGGAATGGCTAGAGATTACCACAGAGTCCGCGATCCCAGTGAGCCGGCCCCGCTCTGCGCGGCGCCTCGCGCAGGCCCGGATAACCCGCATGGAAGGTCGCCGGCCCCTCGCAGATGCCTCCGGCGTCAATCGGCGTCACTCCATCCGCCACGCATCCTGTGCGAGGCCCGGCCGTAAACTCCCGCGCCCCTCCCTGCGTTTTCCGCACGGTAATGCTGCTGAATGGCGAGAGAGTCCATGGCAACCATCCAGTCGCTGGCTTCGTAATAACTGCCGAAGGAGAGCTAACAGCCTGTAGTAAAAGTCGAGTTTTGAAAGGGCACGACTTCAGTCGTGCCGCAAACGCAATAGAATCGACGCCCGGCTTTAGCCGCCGAGGGAAGCTTTTCAGCAATTGGGACTTTCACCACAGGCTGCTAAACGTTTTGCGATTGAGGACCTGACTGCGGAAGGACTCCAAAGAGACTCCCCGCATCTTCCCCTCGGTGAAATCAGCCGGGAGACGTCGACTGTATCTAAATCATTGATTCTAAATGGTAGGCGAGGCGGGAATCGAACCCACAACCCCCGGCTTAGAAGGCCGGTGCTCTATCCAGTTGAGCTACTCGCCCCGGTATGTATCATTCTACCGTCGATTGGCCGCCGAGTACACGAGCAAATGCCGCCGGCGGCTCGCCGCCAGAGCTGGAAGTGCGCATGCACGGCGCTCGAACTGCCGTACTCCTTGGGCAACGCCTTCCACCGGCAGCCGGTGCGCAGCACATAGACCATGGCTGAGAACACCTGCCGCGCGGGCATCGGCTTGCGACCCGCTCGGGGCTTGCGCTGGTACTCACGGCCCGGCGGCCGCTCCCGCGCTGGAACCAGCGGCTCGATCTTGCTCCACAACGCGCCCGACACCTTCCAAGACCTGATCTGTGCCATCTTGAAGCGCATCTTCGTAAGATTCCGCTCTCCACCGAGAAGAGGATCAATCAAAGGAATCAAGCTATTCACTCTTGACGGATGACGTCGCAGTAGTGCCTTGTTACAAAGCCGGTTTGCGCAGACCTTCCCTTGCTCTAAAGCCGTTGCGGAGAGGCCTCTTTGAAGCGCCGGCAACCGCAAGGTCTACGGCTCTGCCAGGGGATAGCCGCTTCCGAGCGCTGCGCGGCCAAGGAGGCGAAGCTCGAATCCCGCCTATGACCGGCGGAATGGACTCCGCGCGCGATTTGCCGGAAGCTCTCTGACGGGCGGAGACTCGCACCGTCCCATTCCGGCGTCAACTCAACACTTCGCGCGGGCATTCAGGCGGGCCTTCAATGCGCCATCGGCCGGGATCGACTCGACTCATTCACCCATCATCACGACGCCGGCGTTCCCGTCGACCGTAATCTGCTGCCCGCTGCGGATACGGCCGGTCGCCACGCCGGTTCCCAGCACCGCGGGCACGCCGTATTCACGGGCCACGATAGAACTGTGACTCAAGGGGCCGCCCACATCCGTAACGATCCCCGACGCCAGGGCGAAGAGCGGCGTCCACGCCGGCGTGGTGATTTTGGCGACGAGAATGTCTCCCGGCTTCATCCGGTCGAACTCCTCGGGACCGCGAATCACACAGGCTGGGCCAGTCACTCTCCCTGGGCTGGCGCCGATTCCCCGAATGACGTCGCCAGCCGCCTGGCTGCTGCGCGCGGGCATCATGTTGCTGAGGTCAAGGCCCAGGATTCGGGCGCCGCCCTTCAAAGGCAACGCGACAGGCGGCGTGACATCATGCTCCCGCCGCCAGGTCTCGCGCCGCTCGGCGATTGCGCGCCGATAATCTTCCACGGGCTGACCGGCATCGAGCTGCCGCGCTGCCGCCTCCACCTCTTCCCACTTCAGCCAAAACACCTCGTCGCGTTCCGCCATTGCGCCCGCGGCGACCATCCGACTTCCCGCTTGGCGCAAGATCCGGCGCAGCACCGGCCAGCCCAGGCCAACATCGGCGAGCGAATCCTCGCGCAGCGGCGCCGAGCGCTGCGCCCAACCGAGCACGCGCTGAAACAAACGCAAGCGCGGCCCGCGCAGGCGCGCGAGCAACGATGCAGCGGCCTTTTCCCGCGCCGCCGTAGCCGCTGCCTGCCTCTCATACGGGTTGCGGCCCTGCCCCGCAACAAAATGCCGGAGCGTTTCGAGCAGCGACGCTGGGGAGTCGGCGGGGACGCTCTTGGCGAAGTCCAGGTCGTAGACGGCGTGGCCGAAGCGGTTCAGATGCTCCGCGAGGCGCGCGGAGAATTCGCGCCAGCTTTCCGTGCCGGCTATGGGCGTCGATTGCGCTTCGTATGCCGCCGCAATCGCCTTGCCGCTGGTCCGGGCAAGATATCCGGCCAGCTCGTCGTCGCCGCGCGCCCACACCGCCAGATCGTAGAGCGACTTCTCCGCGCGGATGGGCAGGCTATCGAAGCCCAGAAGAAAGGTGAGCGCGGGCGGGTCGCTCTTGCGCTTGATGAGGTGGTTGTAAACGGCGGTAAAGAGGGCTTCGCTCACAACGGGCGGCCCCAGTACGAGTTGGACGCTCACATAGTAGCTCGCCGCCGCCTCCACGATGCGGTGCGCGCCGTCGAGCAGTTCGAGCGCGGGCATCGCGGCCAGGTCGCGCGCGGTCCATTCCGCGGTGACTTGCGCATAACGCGGGCGCGTTTCGTTGGCCCAGTGCGCAACCCCCGTGCGCCACATCCTGGCCAGGGTGCGTCCACGGACCATCATGTTGAAGAGAAACCGCGCAAATTGCCACGGAGTCAACGCGAGTTCGTAATAGGCATAGTCATGGATGGTCAGGAGCGGGTACGAGTAGCGCCGGGGATCCATCAACTGCGCCATCAGTTTCTGTGGCGCTTCGTTCCACAGCGGCAAGGCCAGCGTCGCAAACAACGGCGAGAGCGGCTCGGGGAGCAATTCGGCCACGCTTTGCCGAAAATACCTGGCTCCCGCTCGCGGGAGCTTCCATTCGAGCGCCGCGCGCCATTCGGGCAGGGCGGTTATGGGCCGCGCCTGCACGATGAACATCCGCCCGTCGCACAGCGCCCATTCAATGTCCATCGGCTGGCCGTAAAGCCGCTCAATCTCCACGCCCAGCCGAGCCAGTTCCGCGGCTTGCGGCGGCGTGAGCGCGGCTTGCTTGCGTCTCTCGGCCGGGACCGGCTCCTCGCGCGTGCCCGACTTCAAGCGCACCGTCATCACGTCTTTGGCGGCGATTTCCTGCGATGTAATCGCGCCCGCCTGTTTGTCCACGACGATCGTGTCCGGCGTAACCCGGCCGCTGACGATGGCCTCCCCCAGGCCCCATGCCGCGTTGATCATCAGTTCGTCGCGCGCGCCGGTGACCGGATTCGCGGTGAAAAGCACGCCCGCGGCATCGGCTGAAACCAATTGCTGCACGACGACGGCCATGCTTACGTCTTCGGGGCGAATCCCCTGCCGCTGGCGGTAGCCGATCGCGCGCCCCGTCCACAGCGACGCCCAGCACCGTCTGACCGCATCGAGCACCTCATCGCCGCCGCGCACGTTGAGGTAGGTCTCCAGTTGGCCCGCAAACGACGCGTCCGGCAGATCTTCCGCCGTCGCCGAAGAGCGCACTGCGACGGGAATATCGGCGCCCATTTCGCCGTACCACCGCCGTATCGAGTCAGCGATGTCGGCGGGGATCGCGCCTTGCGCAAAGAGCGATTGAATCTGCTCTGAGGCGTGGTCCAGCGTGGCGGGGTCGTTGGCCTGTGCCCGCGCCGCGGCGGATTGAATTCCTTCGCCGAGACGGTTATCCTCCACAAAGCGGCGATAGGCGTCGGTGGCGATGTGGAAGCCGGGCGGAACGGGCAGGCCGGCCGCCGCCATGCGCGCCAGCGATGCGCCCTTGCCGCCCACCCGCTCGAGTGTCGCCTCTGGGCTATCCAGATGGAGAAGGATTGGACTGGCTGGAGGTGGGGTCGTCATGGGTTCCGGTCCTCCTTGAAAGCCCGCCACCCGGGCGCAGCCGATCGCCCGCGTTCGATCCCGCCGCTGGCGCGCGATGGTTTGACTTTGACGCCATGATACGCGCAACTCGTTAACGTTACGCGCCAAATCCGGCGGTTTCGCAGGATTCCGTATCGAAGGCCCGGGCCGCCGGTTCCGCAAGGTCCTGTTTCTCCCCCTGGGCAGCCGGCCATCGACAAACCGAAAGCGATGCGCCATAGTCTTATCCATGACGAGTTTTTCTCTGAGCATTCGCCGCCGGTTCCGGGCGTCTCTTGCGTTCGGATGCGCTGCGGCTTTGTCTCTGGCTTGCGCGGCTGCCGCGCAGCAACCAGCGCTTCCCGCGTCCACTTCGATCGTGCTTCATGCTGCCCGCCTGCTGCAGATTGACACCGGCGCACTGCTCCGGCCCGGCGAGATTCTTGTCGAAGGCGACCGCATTCGCGCGGTCGGCGCATCCGTGGACCATCCGCCGGGCGCAAGAATCATCGACCTCGGCGACGCCACGCTGCTCCCGGGGTTGATCGATGCCCACGTTCATCTTTTCCTGCATCCCGGCGCTGAAGATCTGCAGACGGTCGAGGAGTCCGTTCCCTGGCGCACGATACTCGCCGAGCAGGCCGCGAAGGCCGACCTTCTGGCCGGATTCACCGCCGAGCGCGACATGGGGACGGAGGGCGCCGGCTCGGCCGACACCGCGGTTCGAGACGCCATCGACCAGGGACTCATCCCCGGACCCCGGCTTCGCGTCAGCGGCAACGCCATCGACATTCTCGGCGGCCACGAAGACGCCATTCACTACAATCCCGCCCAGCGCGTCCTTTCGAACGCCGACTACGCCAACTCCATCGACCAGCTCATCGAAGTGATGCGCGACCAGCACAAGGATGGTTCCGACTTCGCCAAGATCTACGAGACCGGGCCGGACCGCATGATCGACGGCGAGTTGCACACTCCCTACCAGTACACCGAGGCGCAACTGGCCGCCGTTGTCGAAGAAGCCCATCGCCTGGGCACAGGCGTCGCGGTTCACGCCATGGGCGAACCGGGCACGCTCTACGCAGCCCAGGCGGGCGTCGCCTCCATCGACCACGCCACCCAGCTCAGCGATGAAACGATGCGCCTGATGCGCGAAAAGCAGATTCCCGCCGTGCCCACCTTTACCATCTTCGAGTACTTCGCGCAGCACGCTTCATCGCCCGCCGCGGCCGCGCGCGAGCGGGCCTTGCTGGATTACAAGATCGGCGAGTTCAAGCGCCAGGTTGCCGCCGGCATTCCCTTTGCGGTCGGTTCGGACGTGGGCCCGTTCCCGCACGGCACACAGGCTCGGGAGCTGGAACTGATGGTTCGCTACGGCATGAAGCCGCTGGCCGTTCTGCAGGCGGACATGATCGAAGGAGCAAGACTCCTCGGCTGGGCGGACCAGATCGGCCAGCTCAAGCCGGGATACCTGGCTGACATCATCGCTGTCCCCGGCAATCCGCTGGAGGACATTTCAGCGGTAGAGCGCGTCAGCTTCGTCATGAAGGGCGGCGTGGTGGTGCGGCAATAGAACCGGCCTGCCCCGGTGCGGGCCAGGCTGCTGATGCTGTGAGAATCCACTTGCGTATCCAATGGGACGGAGGCGGGCTGCGCGCGGGATGGACGAAATGGGGGGAATCGGAGCCATGAGTACCGCATTGCCGGTGTTGATGTTGGCGGGGATGGTGGTTGGAGCTTTGGGTTCCCTGTGGGCCCAGGAGGCGTCCAGACCGGCTGCCGGGCGCTGGGCGATCGAGGTGCACGGCGGAGCGGGAGTCATGAAACGCTCGGCCATGAGTCCGGAATCGGAGTCCGCCTATCGCGCCTCGCTGGCACAGGCCGCCGAAGCAGGCGCGAAGGTGCTCGACCGGGGCGGCTCGCCGCTGGACGCGGTGGAGGCGGCGATCCGGATTCTCGAGGACGATCCGCTCTTCAACGCCGGCCGGGGCGCGGTCTTTACCTCCGAAGGCAAGAACGAACTGGACGCGGCCATCATGGACGGCTCGAACCTGAAGGCCGGCGCGGTGGCCGGAGTGACGCGCACCCGCCACCCCATCAGCCTGGCGCGGGCCATAATGGAGAAGTCGCCTCACGTGATGCTGATCGGCGCGGGAGCCGACGCTTTTTCCGTTCAAGTCGGCCTGGAGCAGGTGGATTCCAGTTTCTTCTTCACGGAGAGCCGCTGGCAGTCGCTGGTCAATCAACTCAAGAAGGAAGGCCGCCCGGTGCCGCCGAGACCCGCCGGCGCGCCTCCGCCAGGGCCGGTCGTGCCTGTTGCCTGGATCGAGGAATCGCCGGACACGCGCACGTACGGCACCGTGGGCGTAGTGGCGCTCGACCGGCTGGGCAACGTCGCCGCGGGCACCTCCACCGGCGGCCTTCAGGGCAAGATGCCGGGCCGCGTGGGCGACTCGCCCATCCTTGGCGCGGGCACCTACGCGTCCAACCAGTCCTGCGCCGTCTCCGCCACCGGCGCCGGCGAGTATTTCATCCGTCTGGGCGTCGCGCGCGAGGTCTGCAATCTGGTGGCGTTCAAGGGCATGCCGCTGCAGCAGGCTGCCGACCAGGTCATCCACAAGGAACTTGATGCGCTGCGCGGCGAAGGCGGCATTATCGCCCTCACCCCGGATGGCCAGTTGGCTTGGAGTTTCAACACTCCCGGCATGTTGCGCGCCCGTCTGAGGGAAGGCGGCAAACTGGAGATTGGCGTCTATAACGACGAGCCGTAAGCGCCCCGCTCCCTCCAGTTCAGCCTGCTGGCTTCATTGCGATGCGTAACGCATTGCCGATTCGTTCTCCCTGGGCGGCTTTTCGTCACTTTCTTCAAAAGGCGCTTGACCCTGCCCTTGCGTCAGGGTCAACAATTTCCAAGGTGAGACCCATGAGCACCCTCCGCATCCAGGAGTTCGCAAAACTTGCCGGCGTTACTGTGCGGGCATTGCATCACTACGACCGGCTCAAGCTGCTGTCGCCCGCGCATCGGTCGGAGCGAGGCTATCGGCTCTACTGCCACGAGGATCTCGGCCGCCTGGAGCGGATTCTCGCGCTGCGCTACCTGGGGCTTTCGTTGCGCGAGATCGCCGCGCTGCTGAACACCCCAGTCGGCCGTGGCGCAGAGCCGCTGACGGTCACGCTTGCGCGGCAGCGGGCGGCGCTGGGTGAGCGGCGCGACGGCCTGGATCGCGTCCTGCGGGCCATTGAACATGCACAACGGCGCGCACAGGACCCCGCGGAACCCGAGTGGCTCCTCTACCAGACCATCCTGAAGGAGATACAAATGCAACAAGCCACAGACTGGACGGAGAAGTACTACAGTCCGAAGGGCGTTGAGGCGCTTCGGGAGCGGCGTGCAGCCATGACGCCTGAACAATACGCAGATGCCGGTGCGCGATGGAGGGCTTTGATGGCCGATGTTCAGAGCGCGCTCGATCGCGAGGCGCCGCCAGACAGCGCCGAAGGCCGGGCGCTGGTCGCACGCTGGATGCGCCTGGGCGACGAGTTCACGCTCGGAAACCCGGATCTTCTCGAGGGCTACAAGCGGATGCACGACGACGAGAGCCATTGGCCGGACGATGAGAAGGCTGCCACGCTCAGGGCGGAGATGCCCAAACCTGAATGTCGGTCCTTTTTCCATCAGGCGATTCAAGCCTGCCTGCGGCACGGATGATCACGGCGGGCCGCTGCATACCACTCATTGATCTGGCCCGTAAAGACAAGCACCGTGCCCCATCCATTTCGCGGGTTTTATCGCGAAATGGGTGGGAGGCCCACACACAATTCACGGCCCGGATCAATAGAGCAAGGAGAAGACGATGGTCCTGCCCAAGAGAAACTTCTTCGCGGTACTTGCGTTGTTCTTTGTGGCTCCGCTGGTGGCGGAGTATCTGCTGGGAGATCTGCCGCTAAAGCTGCTGACGGCACTGATCGTACTGGCGCCGGCATACGGCGGCGGGGCGGTATTGATTCGCGAGACAGCGCGGCGAACGGGTCGTGGCTGGCCGACGATGCTGACGCTCGGCGTGGCCTACTCGTTGATCGGCGAAGGCCTGGTGTCGCAGTCGCTCTTCAATCCCGACTATATGAACAAGCACTGGCACCTTCTTCAAATTGCCTATATTCCGGCCTTGGGTATCGGCGGGTGGTGGACGTTGTTCATGCTCAACCTGCACACCTTCTGGAGCATGGGCGTCTCGATTGCGCTGGTAGAGGCGCTTTTCCCTGCCGATGCTGAAGCGCCGTGGCTGGGGCGGGTTGGCGATTCGGTTGTCGCTCTAGTGTTCGTGCTCGGTTCAGCCGCGAGCTTCGCCATCGGGTTCAAGCAGAACCGGTTCGTGGCATCCCATGCGCAGCTTCTTGGCGCGGCAGTGCTGAGCGTGTTGCTGATGGTGTGTGCGTTTCTGATTCCGGCGCGGAGTTCGCGCAAGACCGCCGGTAGGGCGCCGAGCCCATGGATTACAGGAGCCGCTGCGTTCGTGCTGGGCATGGGGGTTATGAATACGCCGCCGAAGTGGGGCTGGGCCGCGGTGGGCGCGTTGCTGGCGATCGACGCGGTCTTTCTCGTTCTGGTCACGCTCTTTTCGCGACGAACCGGATGGAGCGCGCTGCATGTTCTGAGCCTGGCAACTGGGGGCGCGCTGGTTTACGGCATTCACGCATTTACCGCGAAGCCGCTGATCGGCGGACTGCTGTGGATGCGCATCAGCAACACGGTTTTTCTCGCCGCCGCGGTGTGGCTGATATGGTTGGGCGCGAGGCGCGTCATCCGCTACCGGACGCTTGCGTAGCGCGATAGTCGAAGATCATGCAGGCGGAGAGCTGGCGCCGGGCGCGCCATGATGCAACGCGCTTTGGACCAGTGCCTCTTGCTACTGGACGACGCTTTCGAGCGATCTGAAACGAGAAGGGGGCCCGCCTCTTCTAAGATTCCCTTGGGTTTACCAGACTATGGCTGAAGCTCCCAGAGAGAGAGCTACGGGATCATAGCGGTTATGCGGAAGGGAACGCTTAACCCGCCTCCTGGACGGCCCTCCATGCCACTTTTCAGTGGTAGCCCGCATAAGTGCTTATGAACGCCGATTGGACAGGAATTCGTTCGGCGCCCGTTCGGAATCCAGGTTGCTGGACGCGCCGCGCCCATCCTCCTGTACACTGGAGTTTCAACGGCTATGAGCAGCAAATACCCAATCGGAATCCTGGGCGCGACCGGAATGGTCGGCCAGCGCTACATTCAGCTTCTTGAGCGCCATCCGTGGTTCGAGGTCGCGTGGCTGGCGGCCAGTGACCGGTCAAGCGGCAAGACGTATGGCGAGGCCGCGAAGTGGAGGCTGGATACTCCTCTGCCCGAGCGCATCGCCAGTATGACCGTCGCCCCGGCGGAGCCCGAGGGCGCGCCGAAGATCATCTTTGCCTCGGTCGATGCGGCAATTGCCCGCGAATTGGAGCCGAAGTTCGCCGCCGCCGGCTGCGCCGTGGTCTCGAATTCGAGCGCCTTCCGCATGGCTCCCAACGTGCCGCTGGTCATTCCCGAGGTGAACGCCGGGCACCTGCGCCTGATCGAGGAGCAACCCTGGCGGCGGGAGTCGGGCGGCTACATTGTGACCAACTCCAACTGCACGGCCATGGGCCTGGTATTGGCGCTCAAACCCATCGAAGAACGTTTCGGCATTACGGAGATCTTCGCCACCACCATGCAAGCCGTCTCCGGCGCGGGTTATCCCGGCGTGGCGTCGATGGACATTCTGGACAATGTGGTGCCCTACATCGCCAGCGAAGAAGAGAAGATGGAGGCCGAGACGCTCAAGCTGCTGGGCAAGCTGGAAGGCTGTGCCGTTGTGCCGCTGGCGGCGCGCATCAGCGCCAGTTGCAATCGCGTGCCGGTCTTGGACGGCCACACCCTCAGCGCCTCGATCAAGCTGGCCAGGCCAGCCGCGCGGGAGGAGATTCTGGCCGCCTGGGCGGAGTTTCGTCCCCTGGCCGGACAGGGTTTTCCCTCCGCTCCCGAGCAGCCCGTCGAATGGGCGCCGCAGGACGATCGCCCCCAGCCCCGCCTGGACCGCAATCGCGGCAAGGGCATGGCGGTGACCGTGGGCCGGCTGCGCCCCTGCGGCTTGCTGGACTGGAAGTTTACCGTGCTCTCGCACAACACGATTCGCGGCGCGGCCGGCGCCACCATCCTGAACGCCGAACTGCTGGCCAGCCTGGGCAAACTGGAACCAGTGGAAGCAACTCCACCAGACCGGTCTGGATCGCTCCAGCGGAAGAAAGCCATCGAGGTTGGAGATGCAATTGCCGCCGGTATCAGTGCTCTCCTGGGTTAGTCGGGCAATTGAACATTAGGAAGATTCGCATGAGCCTGGTGGTGATGAAGTTTGGCGGCACGTCGGTCGAGGATCCGGCCGCTATCGGCCGCACCGCGGCCATCGTGGCCGGCCGCCTGGCCCTCGGCAAGCAGCCCATTGTCGTGGTCAGCGCTATGGCCAAGGTTACCGACCAGTTGCTGCGCGCCGCCGCCGCCGCCGCCCAGGGAGACCGCGTCGGCGCCCTGGCTATCAGTTCCCGGCTGCGCTCGCGCCATCGCGACACCGCCGCCGAACTCGTCAAAGACTCGGCCGAAGTCGCTTCTCTGATCGATTTGATCGATCAAAAGTTCGATTCGCTCGATGAGATCCTGCGCGGCCTGGCGGCGATTCTCGAACTCACCCCGCGCATCTCCGACCTGATCGTCAGCTACGGCGAGCGCCTCTCCAGCCGCATCGTCGCCGCGGCCTTCCGCGAACGGGGCATCGACGCCGCGCACGTGGACGCGCGCGAGATTGTGGTCACCGACTCGCAGTTTCAGAAGGCCGTCCCCCAGGACGCGATCATCGAAAGGCGCGCCCAGAACAGGCTGCTCCCGCTCACCAGCGTGGGCCAGGTGCCGGTGATGGGCGGCTTCATCGCCTCGAACGAAGCCGGGATCACCACCACGCTCGGCCGCGGCGGGTCGGATTTCACCGGCGCCCTGATCGGCGGCGCACTCTCCGCCGAGGCCATCGAGATCTGGACCGACGTGGACGGCATCATGACCGCCGATCCCCGCATCTGCCCGGACGCCCTGCGCGTCAAGGTCGTCAGCTTCGAGGAGGCGGCCGAACTGGCCTACTTCGGCGCCAAGGTGCTGCATCCGGCCACCATCCTGCCGGCGGTCAGGAAGAACATCCCGGTCCTGGTGCTGAACAGCCGCAACGCCGCCAGCGAGGGCACGCGCATCACCTCGCTCGCCCCGCACTGCAAGAGCCCCTTTAAGTCGATCGCCGTCAAGAAGAAGCTCAGCATCATCGACATGGTGGCCAGCCGCATGTTAATGACCCACGGCTACATGAAGGAGATATTCACCGTCTTCGACCAGCACCGCTGCGCCGTCGATATGGTCTCCACCAGCGAGGTTTCGGTCTCGCTGACCGTGGACTCGAACGACAATCTGCCCGCCATCGCCGCCGACCTCGGCAAGCTGGCCGACGTGAAATACGAGGGCCGGAAGGCGCTGATCTGCATGGTCGGCGAAGATATCCGCGGCAAGAACGGCATGGCCGCGCAGGTCTTCGCCGCCATCCGCCACATCAACGTGAGAATGATCTCGCAAGGCGCCAGCGAGATCAACATGAGCTTCATGATCGAGGAAGACGACGCCGACGAGGCCGTGCGCTCGCTCCACGCCGCCTTCTTCAAAGACCCCGACCCGGTGATCTTCGACGTCGAGGCGCGAAAGCCATTGACAGCTTCCAGCTGTTAGCTATTGGCGGTTGGCGGCTCGCTCCTGGCAGCCAACTGGGCGCACATCCCCGGCCGGCGCCCGGTCAATGTTCCTCGTAGCGATCATTCGCCCAGCACCCGTTTGAAGATCGCATCCACACTGCCCAACTGCCGCGTGTAGTCGAAGGTCCTAGCCAGCTTTTCCGGGCTGAGCAGCGCGGCGATCGCCGCATCCCGCGCCACTTCGTCGCGGAAGACCAGCTCCTCCTTCCACGCGCGCGTGGCGTGTGACTGCACCAGCCGGTAGGCATCCTCGCGCAGCATCCCCGCCTCGGCCAGGTCGAGCAGCAACTGGCCGCTGAAGATCAGCCCGCCGGTGCTTTCGAGGTTTCGCTTCATGCGCTCGGGATAGACCAGCAGGCGGTCGATCAGATCGGTGGTTTTGGCCAGCAGGTAATCCGCCAGAATGGTCGAGTCGGGGAAGATGACCCGCTCGACGGAGGAGTGCGAAATGTCCCGCTCGTGCCACAGTGCGACGTTCTCGAAGGCCGCCTGCGCATTGCCGCGCAGCACCCGCGCCAGACCGCTGATCTGCTCCGCGGTGATGGGGTTCTTCTTGTGCGGCATGGCCGAGGAGCCCTTCTGCAACTCGCTGAAGTACTCCTGCGCCTCGCGCACCTCGGTCCGCTGCAGGTGGCGCACCTCCAGGGCGATCTTGTCCAGCGTGCCGCCGAGGATGGCCAGCGTCCCAATGTAGGCCGCGTGCCGGTCGCGCTGGATGACCTGCGTGGCCACCGGCGCGGGTTTGAGCCCCAGCCGCGCGCAGATGCGCTCCTCGTGCTCCGGCTT